>Ga0209237_1000190_pt1 | contig 31352 bp, 42 predicted proteins | sample GraSoi013_1_40cm_2_FD_185820 | JGI IMG/M metagenome (GOLD analysis project Ga0209237, IMG submission 185820) | Grasslands soil microbial communities from the Angelo Coastal Reserve, California, USA - Sample 10_02_2013_1_40cm (SPAdes) (version 2) | ecosystem: Environmental > Terrestrial > Soil >...
ACAAACGAAACCCCGTCAATAAAGAGAATCCATCCTATGCTTGTCATGATGGTGAACCAGAAACTCCCCCTGAAAGAGTTGCCTAGGGAGAGAAGTACATACCCGACCACTGATGCCGGCACTCCTGCATAGACCCATTTCTTGGGATAGTCATATCCGATTCTGACGAGTCTAGAAGTCTTCTTGTTCACGAGGCTCTCGGATCCATAAGCAACGATCTCTGCACCGTCCCGCGGCGATCTCGCAACCCCGCTCTTCTGGTACTGGCGCAGCCAATATCCTACACTCAAAAACTCCCAGCCACCCCATGAAAAAAGCAGCCCTCCCACAGCAAGGCCGAGAAACCCCGCAATGTAGAAGTGGACACCCCGCGAAGCGTTTTGTCTGTAGCGAGCCCAGAGAAATGTTGCGAGGGCGTATATGGCAATCGCGGTCGCGATACTGTCAGTAATCAATTCATACCCGCTGAGCCTGAAGAAGAAAAGGAAAGGCGTCCCGACCAGAAAAATCGCGAAGTCAAACAAGATGACGATAACTGCGTTGGCTATGTAGAGGGTTGCCGATTCCCGGGCCGCTTTGGCTACATCTCGGCTGATGATCCGACCGAGAATATCCTCGCCAGAGCTCGACATCGCCATAGTCCTTCTTTCCTTTAACATTGAATAACTCGATTAGCCTTCTTTATTATACCACATCTAGCCCTGACACAACGCTGTGTTCTCCAGGCGAAACGTTCCTGTTCATCCCGAAGATGAGAAGATACTATCCATATTCAGAGAACTCTGCGCACAGCTGAACTATTACAAGCGCAATGTTCAAGCCATCAGTTGGAAGGGCAGAATCGGAGCCCGCCGTTTTCCTCCAGACGCTCTAATCATAATCCCGCGCTTCCATGTCCTCCAACTATCTGACCGAGCAATGGGACGACTCTCGCCTGAAGAGTGGAGACCAATCCTCGCCTCTGGTCTACTGTACTACAAGAATCTGAACCGTGGAATGCTGAAGGCGATCCTCCCAATCATGGCAATAGCCCTCCTGTCGCCCTTCATCATACTCGCAGACGTTAAGCTTCTAGGCAGTTCACAGTTCGGAGTGCTATACGACCTTGTGATCATCGCACTCATCATCATTCTAGTGCTCTCTATCATTCCGTTTATGATCCTCCACAAGAAGCTCTATCTCGAAATGGATGACAAAGCCGTACAGATAGTCGGAAAAGAATCGCTCATCGCGTCTTTGACTAAACTAGCCTCGATCGATCAGAGCATGACAACGGGGAAGGCTGGATTTTTCCGCCCCAGCATCCAAGAGAGAATCCAGCATCTCGCAAACCTACCTCAATGACCGCATCCGATTCAAGAAACACTAGCGGCTTACCCCGAGACTGTTGCTCCTTTTGAGCCGTTGGCTCCTGGTAGTGGTGGGGGAGTGTTGGGGGAAGAAGGAGAAGCTTGCCAACGCCATCTGTCCGGGTTATGGTGTTCTCGGATACCGCGGGGCGGGTTTCAAGGGATTGTTCACGTCAGGCCTGAGACCCGGCAGGTGGAGGAGCATGATCCCGTTGAAGCCCTAATTGTCCCTCTTGCCCCTATACCACCCTGCCAACCCTCCAGACATGGGATCGAACAGGCAAGAACAACCACCCACGAAAAGATACTCGACACAAAGTATCATCCACGACACCAGAGCCCCCTTGGATTGTAAAGTGTTATTAGCATAATCGTAGCTTCCTCGACCTGAAAAATCTTGAGCTTCACGATAGATGCTCGACAATACTTGAGCGGGAATTCGATCCATAGACTCTTGAAGATTGCAGAGCTCAGCCTCCTCTTGTTCGCGACCCTGGTCGTTTCTTCAATCTACACACCACAGTTTGTCCACGGTGCCAGTGGAACTAGCTTCAGCAAGTTTCCAGCAGGACACCAAGAATTTCTCAGTAGCATATCGGCTGATGCCATCTTCGGCACGTCCGAAACCTTCTCCTCTGGCTCATCCGCACCGCAGATCACTGTAGGCCCGAACATTCAGGTCAACGCGCCCCAGCAACCTCCCCCAGCTGGAAGGCTGGGTCGTAGCGAGACAGCCATCGCCGTTGGCAGTGGAGTACAGAACCTTGTGGCGGGCTGGAACGACGCGCAGGGCTTTGCCAAAGTTCCATTCACAATACCTCCTACGATTCCTGGCACTCCAGGACTCTCCGGTTTCGCATTTTCCACCGACGGGGGAAACACCTGGACTGACACCGGTCCGCCCCCACTGTTCCCCGCGACCACCTCGTTCTTCAGCGGCAACGTTGTGACTAGAGGCGACCCGTGGATGGCTGTCGCCCCAGTTGGCGGCACAGAGACGTTTTACTACGCGAACCTGGCGGTCTTCGCCAATCGCGACAGCAATAACAACATCGTCGACGCGGGAGTCAGCGTCCACAGGGGAACATTCACAGGGACAAGCTTCACATTCAACGACCTCCACTTGCTGTCAGCTCCCAACGCCCCGTTCGACCTCTATGACAAGGAAGCCATAGCGGCCAGACAAGTCAACGGGCAGACCATTGTTGCTGTGTCCGTCACAAACTTCATCGGCATAACCACCCCTGGAACCAACCCCGCCGCATGCCAGTTCGCAGGCGGGTTCGGACAGATCGAGGTCTGGAGATCCGTAGACGGCGGCAACACCTTCCAAGGACCCGTGATTGTACAGCCCGACCAGACGAATGTCAAAGCCGACCCCAACTGCGGAACTGGAACACTCAACCAAGGCTCCACGCTGGCAATAGGCCCTGACGGCTCCATCGTCGTAGCCTGGACCAACGGTCCGAAGTTCGCCCAGGGTGCAGTCGTAGACAATCCGACAGAGAATATCATGGCAGCAGGCTCAACAGACGGAGGCAAGACCTTCTCATCACCGGTGCTCGTCCAGAAAATCATACCCGGCCGCCAGAACCCTCCCGTTGGATTCAACCGGCCAAGATACAATGACTTCCCACGACTAGCAGTCTCCGACTCCGGTAGATTCTTCCTCGCCCTCCAGAACGCCGTCATCGCTGGCAACGAAGGAATAGGTGGTGGCGACACGATATGCCTGCCAGCATCAGGGCTTCCATCGATAGGAGACCCTTGCCCCCCTGGACAGCAGCGGGTAATGGTGGGCGGCGGTGCAGACATGGACATCTACCTCAGCACCTCAGACAGCCATGGCACGTCATGGACTAAGCCGGCCCTAATCAACCCAATCGCTGGGGACGGCAAGATCCAGTTCTGGCCAGTGGTAAGTGTCGGCGCGCAGGGAGAGGTGAACGTCGTCTACTACCAGAGCCAAGAGGTACATTTGTCCTCTGACCCTTTGGCTATTGATTGCACCGTGAGCGTAGGCGGAGGCCTCGCCCGCAGATCCCTACGGGTCTCCCTGGTCGACACGTTCTTCCAGCAGTCGCTGGACGGAGGAAAGACCTTCCAAGCCCCGGTCAGAGTCTCAACTGTTACCTCCAACTGGTGCCGGGGAACTGTCAACATCAGACCTAACTTCGGCGACTATATCACAGCGGTCACAGTCGGCGACACAGCCTTCGCGGTCTGGGCAGACGATAGAAACACCATCACCATCGGCAGCACCCCAAGAAACATAGTGGACGTCTTCTACGCTACTATCACCACAAGCTTCTGACCGGACACAACGCATTCCCCACTCTCCCTTTTTTCTAAGACCAGCAGCATTAGCCATAGCCAACCCAAGCGGTCATCCGAAGGGCCGAGTGGGTTACCAGACTCTCTTGACACCGTGGAGCTTGTCGAAGACTCGGTCAGTGGATACTACGAGCCCGTCTAGGGCTTTGGCTTCGGCAGCCACTCCTGCGTCGAAATAGTCTATTCCCTGGGTCCCTTCGACATCAGCGGCGAGGTAGAGAGTGGTGGGCGAGAGTGCTCTCGTCTTTGATGTGGATGCCGGGTAGTCCCTGGCCAAGAGTGCGTGCCTCAGCATTCGCTCTCTGAAAGAGAAACCGCGGCTCTTCATGACGGCATCGAACTCAAACAATGCAAACCCGGCCAGATAGTAGCCGGGCTCCACGAGCCGGGCTAGGTACCCGCTGGATTTCTTGTGGGCAGAATCCTTGGGGTCCGCAGCTCCGAAAAGAACAACCGTGTCTAGAACTGGCAACGGAGGCTAGTTCTTCTTTGAGAGGTACCGGGAAGCCTCGTGCGATTCCTCTCTATACTTGAAGCCCGAGAGGGATGTCTTGAATTTTCGGCCCTTAAGAGAGGCTATTAGAACTCCCTCCGAGTGGGGAATAGCCAGGACCTCATCTCCCGGTTCGACCTTCAAGAGTTCCCGAACCTCCCTGTCGAGAAGAACCCGATAGCGATCATCCACCTTGAGAACAGCCAAGACTCGCTTCCCACATAAACCAGGTTCTTCCCACGGTTAAAGATTTCTTCCCCCGTCCACTGTCCATGAGCCTCGGCTACCTCTCTGGCTTAGAGCTATCCGGGACCCCCAGTTCTCAGCAAAGGGGGTTCTCCGGATTGATGAGGGCCGACGACGAGTCTTAAGTAGAGCCACTATGTCGCTGGACGACTCTTTCAGAAGGTTTCTGGAATGGGGTTGTATGATCGCTTCTACGATGAGGACTCGAAATGCCCGAAGTGCAGCGCGAAGATAGCAACAGAGTGGCTGACCAAACAATTCGAGTGCTTGATGGATACATGGAAGAAGGGCGATATTGTCCAGTACCGCAGGCTTGAAGAAATCCCTGAGGAGGAGAGAAAGAGAGGGTATGGAAAGAGGAAATTCGCGCCGAGCCTTCGAAAGACCGTTGAATATCTTGGCGACAAACCTCTGCTACTCAACGGTAAGGTTCCAGTCGGCACAAACTGCCGGAAATGCGAATCATGGCTCGAAGCTTATGCAAAGGTTGTGGATGGGAGGTTCACGGGAATAGTCGAGATTGAAGCTGATGGAGACCGAAAGGAATTCGTGATAATCAGACCTGGGACCACCGCCAAGTCTCTCAGAGAAGAATTCGCGAACAGGCTTTCTCTACTGCAAGAGTCCTGCAAACACGAGAAAACGAAATGGATGAATATAGAGTGGGCTCCCGGCCATGTATCCGGTCGAGGCTGCGTCTGTGTTAGATGCGAAAAGACCCTAGAAACGACCAGCGAGTTTGAACCCAACAATCCGAAGCTCCGGGACCTTTTGAAGAAAAGCAAAAGGCTGCGGTAACATGGCCAAGAACAGAGTGAGCAGCTCCTTCGCCCTATCTCGTCAGTGCGTTAACAAAATCTAACAGATGCTGTCAGGTTATATTTTGGAGGAGAGTGTCTCGTGGCCATGCGGCGGACCGAGGACTGGCTTCGACAGGCCAAGAAGGATCTGGGCCATGCGCGTAGGAGCCTTGACATGGAGGACTATGAATGGTCATGTTTCTCAGCCCAACAGTCAGCCGAGAAAGCCGTCAAGGCGTTATATGAGAGTCTGGGAGCCCACGTTCTGGGACACTCGGTCTCGACGCTCCTCCAGAAACTACCCAGGCGAGAGAGACCCGACGTTGCACTAGTGAACGAAGCGAAACTTCTCGACAGGCACTACATTCCCACCCGGTGCACCAACTCTCACCCGGAAGGCGCCCCTATGGACTATTATACGAGGCAGGACGCTCTAGACGCGTTACGGATTGCCGAAAAGATCCAACAGTACTGTGAGGATCGAATACGCCATACCGAGAAAAAAGGTTGAGACCGCCCTCCAACACTACCTGAAGCGGATCAGCACTCAAGTCAAAGTCCACCAGGCAATCCTCTTCGGCTCCTACGCCCAAGACAACTACTCGCCAGGCAGCGACATCGACTTAGCCATCATCGCCGACAATCTCCCCAGCGACCCAGGCAAAAGATTCGCCATGCTAAAAGACACAGTGCTAGGGCTGGACCTTCAACCCTTTGCATACAGCACAGAAGAGTGGGATAAGATGGTGAAAACCCATTCCAGCTTCGCAAGAGAAATAGTCAAACACGGAAAAGTCCTGCTATCCGAAAAAGCTTGAGGCTTCACACGACGAAGACAACCACCTCCGAAACTTTTTTCATCAAAGAGAAAGTGACGCTGCAGGGGCGGGTTAGCTTGTACCGTTACCGAGGCGGCGTTTACTGTCAGCCGCGTCTATGGTTTTTGATTCGGTCAGCGACTTTTCCGCCGTGGACGCGGTAGGATGCTCGGCCTTGGCTCTTTGTATAGCTATGCATATATAGGAAACTCTCTCTTTTTGTTAGTCATGGCCAAGACCATAGCCATCTCCGATGACGTGTACCAGCTCCTCAGCAGGGCAAAGCTGCCCGGGGAAAGCTTCTCCGACGTCATAAGACGAGGCATGAAGCGCCCGCTAAAGCTCAGCGACACTGTGGGGAGCAAGACTATCTCGAAGGAAGACTGGGAGAGAGCCCGGGCAGTCATCCGGAATGCCGAGGCTGAAACACGCAAGAAGCTACGGAAGACACTCTCCTGAGACTCTTCGACACCACTTTCATTATTGACCTTGTCAACGGAGACCCTGGAGCGGCGAGACTCGCCAAGACCGTTGATGAAGAAGAAAGCTTTGCCGCAATCTCCGTCATAACAGTTCACGAGTACCTGCTCGGAGTCCACCTCGCCTACACAGGTCCTAAGGAGATTCAAGATCAGTTGGAAAAGGCTCGCCGAGATATGATTCCCTATCAGACGATACCTCTGACAGCGGAGATTGTGGAGGAAAGCTCAAAGGTTCAAGCCCAGATGCAACGGCGCGGGGAGACTCCTGGCCTCAACGATCTTTATATCGCATCAACCGCTCTAACCCTGAAGCTGGCGCTAGTCACTAGAAACGCTCAAGATTTCAGGAGAATCCCGGGTCTAAAAATCGAGACCTATTGAATTCGTCCACCTAGGTACGATCGATGGACGGCAGGCGACTGAACCGGTTTGACAAAGATCCTGACTAACGATCTTGAAAACAAGCAATTCTCCTCCCTATTAGAGTTCATGAGGTCCGCCTCCAACGGAAAGCTAGCCGGGGCGGAAAGAGGATCGAGATCACCCGTCTGACTAACAAGAGGGTCAAGTTTCTTCTCCGCAAATTCCTCCACACCAACCACCTATCCGAGTACAATGTCCTAGCTAGAGCAGACACTTTCGAGATAATTCGAATTAGACCCGAGGCAAAGTCGAAGGAGAATGAGAGACTAAAGCACCCAATGCCCTTCGTGCCCATACCACCTCCACCCATCGCGGTCAAGCCCAGACTGGTCATCGAGTGGCAAGGAAAACCCCCCACGAAGAAGACACGCAACAAGAAATGACCCAAGAGCAGCCTTGGAGCTTTAGTCGACGTCCAGAATGAGACGTCATATAGCGATTAATATTCGAGCTGCTATCTAGCTACGTGACTTGTCCGAGCATACCAGGGACATGCTGGATGATGAGGCTGAGGAGAAGCGTGCTCGGTGGATCTTCAACCTAGTAGTCTTCTTCCTCCTCTTTCCGTTTGCAATCGACTTGACCTACATGACCGGCTCCCTCATCCCTGTCGGAGCAGGAGTATCCCTCATGGTGTGGCGTGTCTGGAGGACACCAGGTATCACGAACCCGATATATTCCCATATGCAGAATCGCTTGCGCCGATTCGTCCGGAATCTAGCGATTGCCCTCGGAGTAGCGCCCATTCTTCTAGGGGTAAGTGTCCAGGTTGCTTCGAATCCTTATTCAGCCTCACGTGGATTTCCGTTTTCGGTGACGTATGTAATTCCAGGTTGCTTTGGCCCAGGAAGTCCGTTGGGCTGCGTTGCCTACGACCCACTGGAGGTCGTACTGGATTATCTATTCTGGGTTGGGCTCTCTATTGCTATTCTCACGTTAGCCGGTTGGCTTCACACTCGTCTGCCTAGGGACAAGCTACAAGAAATAGCACTAGACCCCAGCCACTTATACTCAGAGATACCAGAAACAGACAGTGCCATCCATGCCGGACGCCTCCGCGGGTCCAGATGATGAGATGATTCTGAAATTCGCTGTCGAACTATTCAGACAGCTCGGGATAACCAAGCCTGAGCCGGATACAGTCGTCTGGGATGATGGCATGAGCCCTGACCTTGTAGTGGTCAAGCTTGGAGAGGTGAGGCTGCCTCGGAGCATGAGGGGCCGGTTGACAGCTGAAGACTGGAAGCCAGTACTGGCACCGTCAATTATTTACGATTATTTTCTATTGCGCGATCCGATCCGCGATTACGCCCTGCGTGTATTCCTACCGCTCGCCATCGGGTTTAGTTTAGTAGGATTTGATGCGATTCAGATAATACGTTCTTCTCAGCCAGAATATGTTCGAGAACTCAACCTCGCAAACCTCGTTATCTTGCTGCTCTATATCCCAGTAATCGTGCTGTACGTCAGAAGACGTTGGAGAAGTCTCTTCTACGCCGCGGACAGGCAAGCAGCAGAAAAGGTTGGAAGAGCTGTGCTTCTAGCAACCCTCACAAAATACGGACAGACAATCTCCGCTACGGGATATCCGCTGAAACGTCTGCATCTTCGGCCCACCGTGGGCCAGAGAATTGAGCGCCTTCAGAAAGACCTCCGATAGTTCTAATTATTCCGGATTAACCTCACCGATCAAATGATCCCCACCCCCGCTGCCAAACTGGCCAGCGACTCTATCACTAGCCCGTCCAGCCCGGCTTATCGTCCTTTGGATATTGACACTCTCTACTATACGCGTTCCATGTTCACTCTTCGCTGGTCTGTTGACGGTGAGCATCTCTATTTCGAGACGAATATTACCGGCAGATACAATATCTGGCGTGTCCCGAGCTCTGGCGGTTGGCCCGTCCAGCTTACAGTCAGCGATGAGAGAAACGATCTCTGGGATCCCTCGCCCGACGGTCGCCATATCCTGTACTCGCAAGACTCTCAGGGCGACGAGAAACCCAACCTCTACCTGCTCGATCTGACAGAGTACACTACCCGGAATATCACGGTGACCGAGAAGATCGGTCATAGAGACATGAAATGGAATCCCGATGGTAGATCTCTATTCTACGCAGCAGAGCGAGACATACCCGGAACCTACCCCATCTTCCAACATGACCTCGCGACTGGGACTGTAAAGAAGATCATCAGCAGCGATACAGGTGACTGCGAAGCCCTCGAGCCGAGCCTCGACGGGAAAAAACTCGCTTTTTCCAGAACAAGAAACTACCAGTACGCTGGCGTCAGCGTCCACGATATGGAGACAGGACGCGAGACAGTGCTCGCCGCGATAGACGATCGTTCCACCAGCATCGTCGGTGGCTGGACCCGCGACAACCGTCGAGTATACGTTACGAGCAACGCGAACGACAAGGGAATAGACGCTGTCGCCCTCCTCGATCTCAAAGAGAACCCGGAATTCCAATGGCTGACCCTCCAGGACTGGGACAGCCAGCTCGTCGACACCAGCCCAGCCGAAGATAAGTACGCGTACATTGTCAACCAGGCAGGCAACCTCCACCTCTACATCCGCGATCTGAAAGGCGAGCAAGAAGAGATACCTCCCGGCCATGGAGTCGTCCGCGCTGCTCGCTTCTCCCCCGACGGCAAACAGCTCGCTATAATACACGGGTCCGGCGACAGTCCCCATGATATCTGGGTCTACGATCTCAAAGCCCGCACCCTCAAACAAATCACCTACTCGCTAGTCGGAGGATTAAACCAGGACAACTTCGTCCAACCCCACCTCGTCGTATATCCAGCCCAGGACCAGACCCCGATCTCCAGCTTCCTCTACATCCCCGCCAACATCAAACCCGACAGATCCCACCCGGCAATCGTCTATCCCCACGGCGGACCCCAGTGGCAACACTACAACAGCTGGTACCCCAACATCCAATACCTGACGAGTCACGGTTACCTCGTCATCGCTCCAAACTACCGCGGATCAACAGGGTTCGGACGCGAATACATGGAATCCCTACGCAAAGACGCTGGCAAAGGCGATCTCAACGACCTCGTCGCAGCCGTCGACTATCTCAAAACCACCGGTTATGTTGATCCAAAGAGAGTCGCGGTAATGGGCGGGTCCTGGGGAGGATACCTCACCTTGATGGCGCTGACTAAGACCCCGGAGATATGGGCTGCCGGAGTCAGTATCGTCCCCCTCGCCAACTGGTTCACGGCCCACGAGAACGAGGACCCGGTCCTCCAGAAGAATGACGAATGGCTCATGGGTAATCCCATAACTGATCGCGAGCTCTGGCGTGACCGCTCGCCAATATTCTTCGCCGACAAGATTCGTGCACCCCTCCTCCTACTCGCCGGCCAACACGACATCCGATGCCCCGTAGAAGAAACACAACAGATGGCAGAAGCAGCCCGGAAAAACGGGATAACAGTCGAGGTCAAGATTTACGAAAATGAAGGCCATGGATTCGTGCGACGAGAGAACGAGATAGACTCGATCAAGCGAGCAGCAAGATTCCTGGACACTCACGTCGGACGACAAAGAAACGCTTGATTGGTCAGTTCGGACCCTGTTTTACGCGAAAGGTATGGACAACCACAGTTCTAGGGTCACAATGATCGCGCCGAAGCCGATGAGGGAGTAGTTCATCTGGTCTTTTCTTATGATTCGCGATCCGAGGACCCCTGCTACTGCGAGCATTAGGCCGAACCAGGCGACGAAATGGATCAGGAATCCAACAACCACTGTTGCGGCACCAAGCCAGCGAGGAACAAATCTAACAGTGGCATTGAAGAGTTCGAGTATTATCGCGCCGAGTATCACGCCGATTAGGAACCATCCAAAGCGTCCGGTAGAAGCCAAGACCTCTCCCCTTCGACCATGTCGTCCCCGCCCGGTCTTTAATCACGTGTGACCGTCGTCAAGTCCCAGGCAAGAGCGGCTCTACGCTAGATTGCAGGAGTTGGCGCTTCGTTATGTGCGACTACAGCCTCGGCCGGCTTCCTTCTCAGCAAGAGAAAGGCGGACAGTACCGCGACTAAGGTGGCAACGCCTATTCCGCCATAGAGTAGAGGCATCGAGAGAATGCTAGCAGGTTGAATCGGGGCAGCAATCACCGTGACACTGATCGACGTATTATGCACAGAGTATCCTCCATCGCCCTCGACCCGGACAGTGTAAGTTCCCGAGGAACCCTTGCACGAGAGAATCGACGTATCCGAACTACCGTTCTGGAGACTGTTTGCGGAAAAGGAACAGGAAATGCCGCTAGCGGATGACCTAGCTGAGAGTTTAACGGTCGCAGTGAACCCGTACAGCCGGTGGAGGGTAATAGTTGAATTGCCAAAAGTGTTCGCAGCACTATTCACACTTGTCGGAAGAGCGCCAAGATCAAAATCTGGAATGTGAGCGTTCCTCCAAACATTATTGTCGACCATAGCGATCGCAAAATCGATCTCCGCGATCCCGGTAATTATAGTTCTAAGGGAGAAGTTGATCTCGATCAGAAAGCCTGAGGATTGGTCGAATGCAAAACCCGCATGTTCCAGATAGGAGACTCCTAGGTAGGATCCTGGCGCAGAATAGTTGAGGAAGTTTATGTTTCTCGGAGAGCCTAGGACCATCTCATTTATCGTCTTGTTAAATGTGGGAGCGGAGAGAGTATACCAAATTTGCTCAGGAGCTGCAAGGCCTCCCGCCAGCAAGAAATAATCTCTAGCACCAAGAGAGAAAGCCGTAATGTTAGACTCCCCCGTCGCCACGTTCACGAGCGCTCCTGCATGAGCGCCTGTTCCATTCTTGTATATCGAGATGAGTTCCAGGATAACCCCCGTTTGCCCAGATATCCCAACTACCTGAACCGCGGCATACGCGGTATCATTCAGGCTGTTCAGGCTAGCCCCGAACGACTGGCAGACTGAGGAGATCGACGAGTGGCAGGAATCCTTGAGAACCTTGTACTGGGCAAATTGCCCAGGGTCAACGGCAGGAAGATACGACGTAGTCGCACGGGTGGAAAGGATCGAAGCAGAAAGAACTAGGGAAACGAGTGCGAAGAAATAGACGACACGCAATAAGTCAGATCGGTACACGATATCCGGAGAAGAGAATGGGAATCCGCGTATTTAGACAGTGCGCAAGATCTAGCTGTCGGGTTGGTCTAGTTCTGCTTCTTCAGCTTCCTCTTCGAGCATCGAGAAAACGTCGTCCACTATCTCGAAGAGCAATCGCGTCTCCTCGTAGTCGGCTGGAAGGACTGGGGGGTTGACCTCGACTCTCCCGTCCTTGTTCAGCGTGAATCTGGTTTTGAGTGTTGATTCCGCGAGCTTCTTGTTAGCCCTCTCCCACCAAGAATCCGGTTTCTCAGCTGACTTCAACGACTAAACACTTCACTGGGGAGCGGTGTTGAATTACGACAAGAAAAAGGTTTGGCGAGGCGTTAGCTCGATCCTGGCAGTTCGGGAAGAGCGCGGTAGTCTTGGACCTTTACAGAATCAACAGCTGGCGGAGAAGCTTAAGCGTGGGTGCCCTGCCCGAAAATCTGCATGGTAGCCGTTGGGTCCATCAAGGGGTACGAAAAATATGGGTGGGCTATTCTCTTCGTCTTTTGGGCACTTCACCTAGTCCTGTCTGCGCGCGACTTTCTTCCCAGTCTGCAGGATCTCTGCATTGCGTGCCTTCTAGGGGCGCAAACGCCGATACAGGCCGTCACCGGGGCGACTTGGAGCCAGCTAGTTTCCTCGAATCCCAAGTTCGCAAATTTTCTGGGTTCCGCTCTAGTCGATGACGGTATTTCCGGCGTCGGCCTTGCCGTTTTTGGAATGGTTGTTTCCCTGACAGGCTACAGGAAGGGCGAAAAATGGGCATGGTACGTATCATGGTCCATGCCGATTGGCATACTCGCGGCCCAGCTCAATGTGTACGCGCTTACCGGGTCCATCATGGTGATTTATCTCGCTACAGTGTTCACCATTGTATCGCTTCTGGCGCTCCTTCTCCCTTTCAGACAGTTTTTCCCCCGAAAGTCGCTTCGCTAATCATGATTTCGTCCTTTTTGAAACCAGTCGGGAATAGAGGTTTCCCGTGCGTCGAACGAAAAACGTCAGACCCCACAATACATACCTCAGGCTCGTGCCGCCTATCAGGGTGGTCCAGAACTGGGGGAGAAGCGATACGAAGAAGATTGCCGCAACGATTATCTCAAGGTTCCTCATCAGCCGGTACTTGTGAACTAGATCCGGCGCGACCAGATTCCTCTCCTCTATGGTTAGGACGTGCGTGAAAGCTGCTAGAATTATCCAGATCGCACCTAGGTCGAGGCCATAGGTCGCAGACGCAACATCTTGCGGAAGGCGCGAAGAGGCTACCGCATTCAAGCCGAACGAGAGCTGGTTGAACAGGTATGGTTCGATGGCGACGAGCAAGAGCATTATTGTGTTTAGCGAGCGGGTCCTACCTGTTTCAACCGGCAGAACCGACATAGTTTCGGTGTAGCGGAACCAGACGAAGATCAGGATGAGAAAGCTGAAGCCAAACGTGGCAATATTCCCGAACAGTGCCTGCGTATCATTCGGCCTGTTCGCAATCAGGTTGAGCGCGCCGATAGATAGGGCGAGCCCGAAGATTAGGTCGGATAGGGACTGGATGCGCGGCCGCGGACGCTGAGCCTCACCAGATATGATAGCTCACTCCTTGAAACTCCTGAGAAACAAATGGGTTTCAATCGAAAGGGATTGGATCAAGCCCGTGATCTAGGTGCGACCCTCATCATGTGCACCGCTTCGGCTAAGACTTGCTCATATAGATAGGAGGGGCTGAATCAACTGTGATCAAGGGCGTCCCTCAAGTCCCTCAGTGCTGGGCCCGAGTCGACGCCTCGGTCTGTCATCATCACCAGAATCTCATGGTAGGTGGTTCCGGCAAGTCTGGTCGCACGCCTGACAGTCCATCGTCCCTCTGATATCATTTTGAGCGCCTTAGTCATCTTCCATTCTTGCACCGCCGTGTCAAGCAGCTTCCGCACCACCTCGGCTCTCTCGGACCTCTCTTTCTCTATCTGCTGAATGTCCTTGAGAAGGTCTTCCGGGATTCTGGTCGTCAGAACTTCCATTTAGTCATCCTTCAAGTATACAATAGATGGGGTACGATACTATGGGGTTGCCGTCGAGATCGTTTTCGCCCATCCTGGACAGGCTACCGGCCGATGGCCTCCGCAACATATGACTCGCTTGATTGAAACTGGGATTTGAGGACCACATCAAGTTTGTCTGCCCATTGTCTCATGTACGTTTTCTCCAATCTTTGCACCATCCCCTCCTCGACATACCGGGCAAGGCTTCTCTGCTGGAACTTCACGTGTAACACCTCATGGGTAAGAGTTGAAATCGCTGCGGTTGCTATTTCTCCTACAAGCTTCCTCTGTGCAAGGGTCAGCTGGATAAGAGAAGTCGCGAACAGTTCTGTTCCTTCTTTCCGAATCCTGTCTTTGCTGATCCTCAGTGGGTAGAGGCTGATCTGCGCGAGAGAATGACTGTAGCTTCCATATAGTATTCTGGAGGGTTGCCGTCTCAGCTGTTTTGCTGGAAAGATCATTACACGCAGATCAATCGATCGGTCTGAGCGAATTCCCTCTGAGGAAACAAGCGTACTCAATAATTCTCTGATCTCGCTGGACAGGATCAGTTTCAGTATGAAATTGGCGTAGCCCTGAAAGAACTCTCGCTCATAACGGGGAAATTTTACCAGTACATATTCCGGAGGCTTGGCCAGCCGCGCCCTGATCCGGATTTGAGATACGGAACTCATGATCTTCTCTCTTTGTTCAAATGGTCATCGAAATTTTCTACAGCTGCAAGTTTCGATGGCTAGGGTCCAGTCGCCAGTCCTTCTTCTTGTGCAGTCTTTCTCACTCTCTTTTCAATCTCATCCCTTATCCTCCGGACCCCCTCAATCGATCAGCCCTCCGATCCTAAAAAAACCCCTCAGCCTCGCAGTAAGAATCGCTCGTTAGCTCCTTGTGCCGGGTCGAGTCTCGACGCGCCTCGCGTAAGATTTAGAGGATACGGTGCCCACCAGTAAGAAGACCGATAATGGGCAACGCTCCGATGAAGAAGTCCCCGTTCAAGTCCACTCACCAGTCTCGAAAGGTGACATGTGAGAAGTGTGGGGAGACCTTTGATCGTTTCTTCTATGAGAAGATTCACAAGGGCGTTTGCAGTGGGAAAGGAGCGCTGGCGCCAACTGCGGCGAACAGGTTTATTCGCGGCAAAGCATAGCCCGATAAGCCCATTTTCAGCCCTGATTTCGGATCCAAGCCGACGATTTCCAGAACGGGAAAATCCACGCTGATCCCAAGGGGAACACACGGGTATCGAGAAACCCGAGACAAGCCCAGAACACCGCTTCCTCAAGAAAACAAGCCCGAATCGGTTTCAGACAGAAAGAGGATCTGGAAAATAAATTCGTATAACTTTTGCAGGACCCCCGTGTGAGAGAGCGGCCCCCGCCGGACGCAGGTGAAACTAACCCCTACACTTACATGAACGGTTTTTCCAAGAACGCCTCCTCGGGGAATTTCTCCGGAATTAAAGTTGAAGTGGAACCGTGAACATTGCCAACAACATGCAAGCCACAGTCGAGCCGGTTGCCAAACTCAACAACGGAGTCATGATTCCACGCCTCGGCCTCGGAGTCTACCAATCGCCTCCCGGACAGACGACCCAGAGAGCTGTGGAGTACGCATTGAAGATAGGCTACCGCCACATCGACACTGCACGGATCTACAATAACGAATCAGACGTCGGCACCGCCCTCCGCAAGAGCGGCATCAGACGCGAAGACGTGTTCATAACAACCAAGCTCTGGAACAGCGATCACGGATACGAATCTGCTCTCCGTGCTTGCGATGAGAGCCTCAAAAGACTCGGACTGAAATATCTCGACCTCTACCTAATTCACTGGCCTGTCCCAGAAATCAGAAACGAGAGCTGGCAAGCACTCACACAGCTCTTGAGAGATGGAAAATGTCGATCCATCGGTGTCAGCAACTACACAATCCAGCATCTAACAGAGCTATTTGACAAATCGGAAATCGCTCCGATGGTAAACCAGGTGGAGTTCAGCCCCTTCCTCTACCAGAAACAACTCCTAGACTACTGCGAGAAGAACAAGATCCAGGTTGAAGCATACAGCCCGTTGACCCAGGGCGAAAAGCTCAACCATCAAAAAATCCAGCAGATCGCCAAAAGACACGACAAGACCCCGGCTCAGGTATTGATACGCTGGAGTCTCCAACACAACCTCGTAACCATACCAAAGTCAGTCAGAGAAGAGAGGATCAAAGAGAACAGCCAGGTGTTCGACTACAACCTCACAAACGACGACATGAGGATACTCGACTCGCTAAACGAGAACTTTCGCAACTCCTGGGACCCGACAAACGCGCCGTAATTGTTCCCAAACATAGACCCAGCCATACCCGCGCACCGTCCAGGACAAAGAACATCCACTGAAGCAGGTGCTCGGAATATTTCTAGCGCAAGCCTCCGAGATCTCTCGTAGTCTCATCCAATCTTTCTGCCTGTTCAAATCTGTTGAATGATATAGTAACTCTTCTGAGAGAGTTTTTTTCGAAAAACATGTTGAAAAAGACAACAATCGCGGCACTGGTGATAGCCATTCTCGGCATAACCAGCGTTGCCCACGCAACAACAACAGCCAGCACAACCTTCCAGACACCCGTAAACGTCCAGACCTCAATGACCACATCCGGCTGCGACAACTCTCCCGGACCACAGATCACCCTTCAAGGAGCAATGACCGTCGGAGGAATCGGCGTCCAACTCTTGTTCGAAAACAACCTCGCCGGAACCCACACATTCACAGTCGAATCCACCGCAACAGCAACTGTGATACCCGCAGGCCAAAGCGTGACAATACCCAAACAGCCCGTCCTAGGCGGAACTGGCGGAAATCCCTTCATATCAATCCAGTTCGTAGACAACCACAACAACCCACTATCCAACACAATCATCCTCGGACGCTGCGTCCAAGGACTCTTCAGCACATCTGTTGACCTTTCCATTCCAGCAACCGCTACAACCCAGGTCTCCGCCGGAAGCTGCGACAACCACGGCTCGACCATAAGCCTCACCGGACAAATGTCACTCACCGGGATCAACGCCAACATCATCTTCAGCAACAACGACAACCGAGTCGGAGGACCCCACCAGAATACACAGCCCACAGCTGTAAGCGTCGTACTAATCCCAGCAGGACAGACAATTCAGTTCGCCAAACAACCCCCTCTCGGAGGAGCAGGAGGAAACCCATGGATATTCCTGACATTCCTGGACGGACGCGGCCAGCCAGTCAGCGATCATATACTGCTGGGCCGCTGCGTACAACTCTAAGACAAGCCTACACGAGAAACCCATTCACAAACCCCTTTTTCTCTTTACAATAAGACGTAGTTGCGAGCACGGACCCCCGTGCAAAGCGTGGCGTCCCTCCCACCTCCACCGGGTCGCCGCGGACACGAGCGTGACTTGTCGCCCGGAGTCCCAACCGTCCCAGTTACCTTGAAAGAGGAGCGGCTATTCTTTCTTCCCGCTCTACTCTACTTATCCGGCGACCAACCATCATTTACGTATGATCTGCGCCGAGTGTCGAAGAGACCTCGAAGACGTGGACAAGGCCGACGACTCCAACCTCTTCCTCTGCGGACTGTGCCATGAAAAAGAGAGAGTCCACTGGAAAATACTACTATCAACAGACATGGAAGAACAAGCGTTCCTCGCTAGGACGCTCAGGGTGATCGAGAGAGCCGATCAATCCCGTCCAAAAGAGTATGGAAAATTGCCATCCAAGCTGAGGTAGGAAGGTCCGGCAATCCGATTAGTCTAGCTCGAAGTTGTCTAGAAGGCTTTGCCGCAGGACCCGCAAAACCTTGTCCCAGCCGCACTCCGCGCCCCACACTTACCGCATACAATTCCCTGCATCTGAGGAGGCTGCTGCTGGACCATACCGCCCATCGGCATCACCGGCGCCATCCCCGCGTAGCCTGTCGAGAAGGGCGTCTGGAACCGTGAAATATTCGACCGTATGATCCCGTAAGCCTTCTCCGCATCGCTGTTCGGAAGATCAGCGAGATTCAAAGGATCACCGCCAAACCTCAACGTAATCTTTACAGTTGATCGGAGTATTCCCTTGTCGAGAATCGCATTCGCAACATCCGTATAGTTAAAATCAGTAAAATCCTTCTTCAAACCCAGATCATGCGGGTGACGCAGAATAATCCGCTGCGAAGTCAAGACCACAGAGTCAATATTGATCTTTGGATGATAGATCTTCTGCTGAATGTACAATTCAACCTGCTCGCCGGGACCGAGAACACGAACGATATCTGAAGGAACATTTGCCAAATATTAGACCTTCCAGCCAACCTCAATAACAATCGGTAATATCTGTTTTCCAGTACCAAACCAGAAGCCCTGAAAGGGTCAGGCTAGGAGGCTGGCTGTAGCCTTCGTAAGCTTCCGTATCTCCTCTTCCAACGGATCCAGTTCCATCTTCTTGTACTGGAAAGGAACACCGACGACCATACAGAACCACTCAGCCATCTCCCTAGCATCAGGAAAGACGAAGACAGTTCCGTCCATAGTCGTTACCGTCCAGCCGTTCTCCACCTGATCAATCTTGTAAGACAACTTGATGGTCCGAATAGTAGAAAACTTGTCCAAGTCTGCCCACCATCCTCCAAGATCAATCTACGAGCCCAGAAACAGCTCGACAGACCGGTCGTGCTCGCCTCACGATAGGCCTCGCTCTACCGGCAATATGAGAATGGTGTTCCCTCTCCGGTCATGGTCATAGAACCCCTTTTCTAGGCAGAGTCGGACCTTCAGACGGTTACCAGAGAGCTGAGGGCTGGGCTGGATTACTCGCGCAATCGCTCGACACTGAAAGGCTTCAGCATCCCTTCCAACCAGAGACCCGCGAGGTTCTCCTCACGTGGAACCCATTCCAATCGGACTGGGCCAATCTTCTCGATCAAGTCTCTTGCGTTGTTGCTCAGCTCAATGAGCTTCTCGTCTTCAACCCGCCACTCTCCATTGACCTGGTTTACTACAAGCTTTGAGTCCGAACGAACGAGAGCCTCACCGATGTTACCTCGGCCTTTTCCGGTCGTCTTCTCCGCGATCAGCTCTAGTGCCTTGAGCAACGCATAGTACTCTGCCTCGTTGTTAGTTCTGTCTCCGATCGGCTGCCAGTAGATTCTGAATTTTCCACGGTCAACAGCATCGGACTCCGCGTAGGCAATTGCAATTTTCGCCTTTCGAGGTAGGCTATTCTGCTCGTTTCCCTGACTCTGTCCATCGACATAGTAGACTGACATATTGTATTCCCGTCTACAACGACCTAGTTAGAAGGTCCAGCCGAACATCCGCATGATTATCGGCGTAATGTCGGCCTCTATCAAGCCCGCAATGAAGAAGAGAGGCGCGAGCCCGACGACAACATACACGGCCAATCGTAGAGTCCTTGACAGATACGCATCATTCTCCAGACCACGCCGGAACTTTGCCTTCCAAGCCGCATATCCCAGCCTAATCCCCACAGATCCTGACAAGACAAACGAGGGAATCTCGATAATTCCATGCGGCAGAATCAACGCCGAAAACATTGCCAGGCTCGGTGACAGCTGCGGTCCCACGATCACCCCCAGAGTGAAACCGGTGAACAATATCGTAAGGAAGCTTGGAGCCGCAAATCCCAACCCCGAAAGCGCAGTAGCAAAAGAGACAAACCAATTGTTGAGAAAAATAGCGAGGCCTAGAACGGGCGTCGCAGCGCTAAATTCTCGGAAGTCAGGATTGCCGTGTCCCGGCTGAGCACCAAGGCTCAACAAACTGCTCCCTACCCCGCTAACAGACACGTTGTAGCCGAGATAGATTCCGATCACAAAAGCCGCGAGAGAGGTAGCATGAAAGGGAAGGTTTCTAGGTCCAATCACAAACCCCGTCCCTTCTCCCAGGCCAGCTCTTATCTTGAGCCAGATCGCACGCGGCAGTTTGTGGACTACATCTTCCCAAATCGGGTTGGATATCTGGAACGGCATCTCCGCAGCCGACAGTCCCGCGTGGTAGTAGATCATCGATTTTGTCAAGTGAAGCATCGGTGTGAGTAGGAAGCTCAGTGTCACCGTGAGGAACGCTGCAGCGAGCGTCACCCCTAACCCCCTCGCCAGATATACGAGAACGAGCAGAAGGGCTTGGAATACTAGTCGAACCACCGAGTAAGTCAAGGTGAGCCCGAGATTGTGGCTCGCAACTCTGAAGCTTCGCCTGATGGCTCCTATGCCAGACGCCCCATCCACAGCAACTGCGGGGTACGAGTAGGCGGTAAACATCGACAGTACCAAGGACGCAAAGAGAAGTGGTTGAAACACGCTAGAGGCCGCTAGGCGAGCAACCAATCCTGCAGAACCGTTTACGTTCGCAGCTGAGGCTATTATCAACAAGAACCCTATCGACGCTGGACCCCAGGTAACGAGGTTCGACAGCAGCAGGGTCCACGCCATTGACTTCCATCTTTTGGAGCCATTGGATAAAACCGAAGACATTGGGACGTTCTCGCTGTTCCAAGCCTCTAGGTATATTCCGTACTCGGAAGAGTACACCCAACCTCCCCCCAAAACCGCAACGAGAAGGAGTGTGACAACCACTGCTGTGGACAAGGGAATGTTCGTGAGCCAAAACGCGGGGTTCAGAAGAACGCCCACCAATCCCGAATTGGGGGACAGAATTGAGGCTAGGAGTAGTGCAAGTTGTGGGTTGGCAGGGTCATTGATTAGGAGTAGCATTACAGCGAGAGTTACAACGCTTTGGAGAATAAGTGATAGCGCGGCTTGCAGCATTGAGGGAATCATGATCGCGGGGTGTTTCCTCCAAATCCAATAGGACCTCTCAATGATCCTGTCGAAGAAGACTCTTTTCAAACCGAGAAAAGCGTTTCTTGACATCTAGCCAAATCCCATCCCACCACTGGTAGAATCCGGCAGGGCCCGGAGCATGTCAGCTTCGAGTTGAGAATGGTAATGGAAGTGGTCAGTTGGATCCCTGATGGATAGGTCGATCCAGAAGAGGGAGAACGCACCGACCGTCAAGTAGATCAGGATGAGGGAGCCAGCGAGGCCAAGAACAAATGCAGAGAAGAGTTCGACTATTGAAAGGATGACGAGAGCGAAGCCCAAAGTATCGTGTGTACGAACTGGAGTATTTCGAACAAGGACGCCTTGGGTTCCTGTATTTTTTAGTGTTCTGTCCACGTCTTCCAAGACCACGCTCTCTAGGCGACTGTGTTTCGCGAGGTCTCGTGAGAGGCGCCACAGTGAGACCGCCAGAAAGATCCAGCCGACAAAAGGAATCAAGGAGAGGAGTGCCCAAAGCACTGCGCTTCTCTCTCGTTCGCTCCGACTCAGCTTGTAGAAGCCTTCTTCGGCCGAGTTCAAAGTGAGCAGGGCTTGTGCTCCGGATGCTCCTGATCGGGCCGCAAGAGAGCTAAGAGCACTTGAAAGCAACGCCTGAGTCCTTCCTGAGTGCTCGTTGGCCCTATTCACCAATCTGAACACTACGTAGGACCCTGCTGCTGATGCAGCTATCCCGAGGATGCCCAGCCCGCTAATTACGGGCGTAAGGCCACTTGTTCCTAATCCTGCTCCCGCGGACCACCAGGCAACGGCAAAGACTGCCCACAGGAGATAGCTTGCTAAGGGCAACAACAGCCACACGATCGGAATCTCAGCGTCAGTCTTCGTCCTCATTTGAACTAAGGCCGAAAGAGTCGGTTCCTGGCTAACTGGTTGAGGAGAGGTCATTCAGTCACCGACGAAATGTCCCTCCTAACTTGGAGATAGAGAAGGAATCGGAGGTGGTGATGGCGTCCCAGAGAGCTGAGCCATTATCGTGTCCTCGATCAGCATCTGTTGTCGGAAATGGTTGTTAGGGTCAGTTACCAGTACATAGACCCAGTATACTCCGAAGATGCTTCCGGTTATCAGTGTCAGTACGAAGTAGAGAGCAAAACTTCTGTCTGGTATCGGCGGGTTTCTGTAGGGGAAGTTTATCGGCACACCTAGCGCGTTAAAGGTCCTAAGCATGTCATTGATGAATAGGTCCTCTCTTCTCTCATGCTTGAAAAAGTCCTTCATAAGAAAATAAGCCGTGTAGAGCCAAACGAAGCCGTAGAGTAGTGCATACAGGGTAGCATTTTTCTCAGTCTCCTCAAGTCGCGCTTCTCTCACATTCCTGTCCATGTTGTTAAGTAGAATCGAGACATCGACGCCCTTCTTTGCGGCTATCTCCTTCGCCATGCTGATGATGTCTTCCTGCAGGAGAATCTGCCGGTTGAAGTGAGTGTTACGGCGACTCACCAGCTTGAAGATCAATACGGCGACCAGAACCAAGACCACGAAATAGAGAAAATACAAGAGAAATATTGATCCAACCAGCGCGGCACCAAAGGCTGAGGTTCCTGTGGTGGTAGTTCCGGAGGGTCCTACGGAACCGATGGCTGAAAAGATGGCTGCGAACACAACGACGAACACGACCACTCCGACTATGACCGGTAGAAGTGGAACTATGGCCCAGGCACCCGACATCTGCTTGTCGCTTTCGAGCCGTGTTCGTAAGTCACGCCTCAAGTTCTCCAGCGGGATGCTCAAGATTGTGACTCTTCTGAGATCGGGCGAGAGTCTATTTTTCTATTTAAGACAATGGAACATGGCACAAGTCGGCATACGCGATTGGGAAGTCCCAGTTCGTGGTTCCTCAGCTTGCTCAGTCTTTAAATGACCGGTAGCTTTGGAGTTCGTTTTGTGCGGCCGTGGTCTAGCCTGGTCTATGATATCAGCCTGCCAATCCTAGGCTTAGCAGAACGCTGACGACCCGGGAAACCGCCTTGACAGCGGTTCGGGAGTTCAAATCCCGGCGGCCGCACCATTAAGAAAACAGCTGACGCGAGTCCAAACCAAAGATGAACGACATAGGCTCAATCCTATTACCCGCGACTGGAACCATGTAAAGTGGCATGTCCAATCCTCTGGTTCTGCATCATGAGAAGATGGGTGCCCAGCTGGAACAAAGCCGGATTCCACTATCCTACACTAGTCCAGCTAAAGAATACTGGGCCGTTCGAGACCATTCAGGTCTAGCTGATCTTTCACACCTCGGCCTACTACGAATAACAGGTAAGGACAGGCTATCCTTCCTCAACGGACTACTCACCAACGAAGTCTTGAAGCTGAACGAAGGGACAGGCGTCCGCTCGGCACTTCTCAACACAAAAGCCAGAGTCCTAGCTGACCTCTACCTCTATGCAAGAGAAGGTGATCTTCTCATCGACACCGGTGATGCTCCTGCAGCCGGGATTAGAGATACCTTCGACCGCTTCATCATTACCGAGGACGTACAAGTCAAAGACATTACCTCTGAATTTGTTCACCTAACAATGCAAGGGCCGCAAGCGACTGAGAACGCGAAAGAGTTGTTCGGCACCGCATTCGCAGACATAAAGCCATTGCAGCACAAAATGATAGGCCCTACCATGATCGTCGTCCGCGACCGGACCGGTCAATCTGGATACGATATGATCATTCCAAATGACGAGGCTGAGGCAGTTTGGCAAGGCTTCCTGCTCAAAGGAGTAACCCCAGTAGGGCAAGATGCGCTAGAAATTCTCAGGCTCGAAGCAGGATACCCAAAATATGGGGTTGACGTAGACGAGAATACAATAATCCTAGAAGCTGGATACAAAGACGCCATCAGTTTCACCAAAGGATGCTATCTCGGTCAGGAGGTTGTAGCCCGAGTCACTCACATTGGCCGGGTAAACAAGAACCTCGTCCAGTTTCAAACCGAATCTGATCGCGTACCGGGCCCAAAGTCGAAGCTTCAAGCAAGCGGCAAAGAAGCAGGATACGTCACCAGCGCCGCATACTCCCCCGGACTGAAAGCCGTCGTAGGTCTGGGTTATGCCCAGCGAGACTTTGCCAAGGAAGGAACCAAGCTAGTCGTAGAATCAGACAGGGGCCCACTGCCGATACTAATAACCAAATTGCTCTAGTTCTTGTTGCCTAGCTGCTTGAAACATGGGAGATGCCAAACTTCTAGTTGTGTAGAGGAGGTCTTCCGGAACACGACCGTTTGCGTGTCGAACGAAATATTCTTCCTGCACCCCACACAGAAACTGCCCGCTATGTTAGGGGTGTTTGTGAAAGTGATCCTCATATTTTCGGACTCTTGTCCAAGCTTTTGCAGCTTGCTGTCAATGTAGGCTCTGAAGGCACTGACCTCGTTGTTATGAGGGTTCACCTGCAATATCTCGTTGATCGCCTCGTCAGCGTCTCCTAGAACTTTGACTATCTCTTGGAAGCGGCCAAGCATTTGGTTTGTCATGGCGCCATCAACCATCAACACACCTTCTCCTAACGGCTGAATCGGACGCGGCAACGCGCTGAGCTCACTGCTTATGCTATCTGCAATCTTGTAGCAGAAATACGATCGGAGAAAGAGAAGCCCTTCAGAAGCGGGATGGGCGTTCAATCCGTCGTTGACAACCTCTAGCGCTCCAGTAAAGTTAGAGCCTTCAGCCTCCTTCATAGCCGGTTCGACAAAATGCTTAGTTTCTTCGGGCGTGCACTTCAGCGGAACGTTGAAGGCACCTGCAGTCGTTACCAAGGACGAACAAGCCTTAAGACGGGCGGAACGAAAAAATGTCTTCCGTGCCCCTCAAACCACGCCTAGAGTACTATGGTCCGCGTGGACTCTCGACGAAGAATCCGTGAAGACTCCCGAGACGGATGCTAACTCGACGATTTCCGAAGTTTCTCTTCGATGCTCTTGAGTTCGCCGTGTTCCTTTATCCTAATCTTCACATCCATGCTAAACGCGAGTCCGAGCTTCCGGAGGAATGCATACAGCTCTTCTCCTGAAATGGGGCCTCTCAGCCTTCCTTCGGCGACGAGGGAAGCGATACTTGACTCCAATCGTTCGATTTCAGCAGGATAGTGTCTACGTGCAGTCTCCATCACTTCGGTACCCCTGCCAGCAAGGATTTTCCGAACGATGTCTCGTGGAGGTTCTGTCGGTTTTGGCGGTGGAGCTGCGGCCGGTTTGTTCTGGGACTGTAGCAATCTCCGGCGGAGTTCCAGAGCTCGCTTTTGTCTCTGAAGTTCCAAATCGGAGGACATCAGTCTAGACCATTCAAGAGAGAAATTCGGACCTGGTCTACATAAGGCTAGTTTTGGGAAAAGTTCCTCTCGACGCAGTCTCCTTCTCGTAGTCGTAGATTGCTCTCGCGACAACTGTCCACGCCTCTAAACCCTGATCATGAATTCGGTAGCATTCCTTCACTTTGGAGAGGGCGTCTTTGGAAAAGTGTCCTCTTGGAAACCCTCCTACCAGCAACACAGGATTGTGTAATTCTGCCAATCTCGAAGCTACTTCGTTCATGCGTTTGGGGAGCCCCTTTGTTGTTAGCGCTATGACCACTCCTGATATTTCGCTAAGTAGATCTCCAAGGGACCCGGGCTTAATCGACATAAGCGGACGCCCCGTAGGAGGAACAGCCTTTTCTTGGTGGAGTTGTTCGAGTAGTGATGTGAATCGGTCAGTGTTCCTCGGAAGCCTTGCCTTCGAATCGACATTAATGATATTGTTATCCCTCGTATGCACGTAGCATCTCAATCCACCTGTCAGGTTAAGCGGCGAACCTAGTGCGAGCAGCAAGGAGAGATGGGCGATGTCTGGACGCCCCCTCCCAATCCCACGGGGTCCCAGCCGGAGGATGGCCGAGTGATGATAGGTCTGGTCTAATACTAGGGAGTGGGGGTCTTTTCTTTTCCTTTGCGCCCAATTTAAGATCGCGGGGTGGTCGACCAGTTCATTAGGCACAAGCTCTATCGAGGACTCTGCGAGAATTAGTGACAGAACCAACGCGGACCAGTCATTCGTCGCTAGAGCTAGGTTATGAGTTTCATGGGAAATAGGCCCACGAGGCGAAACTACGGAAAGATGCGGTCGGCCGTAGCAACGGTCGCGCGTGAACGGATAGATATTCTTCTCCGTCAGGCGGAAGAAGTCCTTGCGAAGGATGTCAAGTTGTCTAGGAGGTATGTTGGACTCGCCAGGAAGATTTCGAAGCGGACCAAGGTCAGGATTCCACGAGAGAAAAAACATTATCTTTGCAAGAACTGCGGCCAGCCCCTAGTTCTGGGAAAAAACGCGCGAATCAGGCTTCGCCCTATCAATTCAAGAGTCATCATTTCCTGTCTCGCCTGCGGTGCAATTCGAAGGTATCCGTGTAGAAAACTAGGTTAACCACCACATTTTTTCGATGAAGCCTTATATTACGCTACCCTCGCCTTCCCGACGAAAATCTAGAACCCACTGAGGACATTACCATAATTGCCTACGGTCTTCGAAGTCCCGGCCGAGGAACTGATCAATAGGTTAGCCAAGCATCTGAAAGAAAGTGTGAGCGACATTACGCCTCCGCCTTGGACGGAATTCGCGAAGACTGGAGCTCACAAGGAGAGGCCTCCACAGAACCCGGATTGGTGGTACTTCAGATGTGCCTCGCTTCTCCGAAAAATGTATGTCCGAGGCCCCGTCGGGGTTTCCCGTTTGCGCGTTCAGTACGGAGGACGTGTGAGCCACGGGAACCGGCCGGCTCATCATGTACCCGCGGGAGGTTCCGCCATCAGAGAACCACTTCAACAGCTTCAGAAGGCAGAACTCGTCGCAGTGGATGGAAAGAAAGGCCGGAAGCTAACGAGGGAAGGAATCGCGCTCCTAAACCGCACAGCAGCTGAAGTTGCCAAGGAATTGAAAACCCGGCCTCAAGAGGCCCCAAGTTAATGTCCAATGGAGACTACACGGACGAAGAGCTTGAAGCATTACGTCGACGAAGAATAGCCGAGATGCAAAGGTCAGCCTACGATGAACAGCGTCGTTCACAGGCTCAGCAACAAGTGGAGCGTCAGAAACAATCAATTATTCGCCAAATCCTCACGCCAGAAGCAAGGCAGCGGCTTGCCAATATTCGAATGGTCAAACCCGAGTTCGCCGAGGAATTGGAAATGCAACTCATACAGCTCGCTCAGTCAGGACGGCTTCAAACACAGATTACGGACGAACAACTGAAAAAAACACTGGTCCAGTTACAGTCGCAGAAAAAAGAAATCAAGATCAGGAGAGCATAAGATGGCACGCCACAAACCTTCAGGAAAGAAGAAGCACCTATCTCATGCTCTGAAACAAGCTCAAGCCGTTCCCTCGTGGGTAGTAGCCAAGACTGAGGGCAAAGTCAGGAGAAACCCGAAGCAGCGACACTGGCGAGAAACGAAGATCAAAGTGTAATGTAGATGACGAAAAAGGAAGTTGCGCTTGAAGACGATGCTGAAATAGAACCGTCTACACAGACGGATCTCGCTAGGCCCGAGGCCGGAAAAGCAGAATCGACAGAAGAGGAAACGGAAGGGCTAGAATCAGAGGCGAGGGCACCCGAAGCCCCAGAAACTCCGGGAGTTGAAGAGGCTGCTGAGGAAGAGGAGGAGATAGAGATCGTTGAAGAGAAATTTTACGACCTCAATCTACGTCGTATTTGGACAGCTCCCAGGGAGAAACGAACGCCTAGAGCGGTAAGATATGTCAGACAATATGCTGCCCAAAGAATGAAAACTGATAACGTCTCGTTAAGCGAGGAGACAAACAGTCTTCTATGGAAGAGAGGAATCAGCAAACCCCCGCGAAAGATTAGGATTCGAGTCGTCAAAGACAAAGAAGGCAAGGTTATCGTGTTTCCGGGTGAGGGAAAATGAATAGTGCCTGTCATTCTCTCTGACATCTTCGGGGATCCGAACGTCGGAATCTTCTCCTTCGCGAACGACAAGATAGCAATCTTGCCTGCCGGCATTTCTCACAAGAAGATTAGCAGCTTCCACGACACACTGGGAGTAGAACCCTGTTCAGTGGGAATCGCAGAATCCAGACTTGTCGGAATCTATGTCACGGGTAACTCCAACGCCGTCCTAGTTCCCTACATTACCACGAAAGACGAACTAAAGCAACTCCGCTCTACAGGAACACACATCGAGATTATAAGAGAGAAAAGAACAGCACTGGGCAACATAATACTCTGCAACGACAATGGTGCCATAGTCGACCCACGACTCAAACACAATACAATTAGAGAACTCGAAGAAACGCTTGTAGTCCCTGTCCGGCCTTCCACAATCGGAGGACTTCCCCATGTTGGTGCATTGGCAACAGCTTCAAACAAGGGAGTCTTAGTGAACCCAATAATAACCGACAATGAGAGTAGGACCATTTCAGATGTTCTCGGCGTTCCCGTGTCAAAAGGGACCATCAACTCTGGGGTTCCATACCCCAAAGCCGGACTGGTGGTAAACTCCAGAGGCGCAATAGTTGGGTCCCACACACTGGGCTCCGAACTTATCACTCTAAGCAACGCTTTCCAAACGGATTAGGTTAAGTACCGCCCATTCGCAAACTCGGATATTCTAGGAAAAAGGCTACCACACTGAGTCAAGTGAGACGATTCAAGATAACAGGCGAATTGCGCAAGGGGGGAGATAAACTTCCATTCACCAAGGATATCAGAGCGGTCAAAAAAGAAGACGCCTTACAACACCTCTATTCTGACATGGGGAGCCGTCACAAAGCACGACGGTTCGAAATAACAGTCAAACAGATTGAGGAATTATCTGAACCAGAGGCCGCCTGATGGCGAGTTCGAAGAAGCAGATGTCCGCACCTCGAAACCTAGACGAGGAAATGCGCCAGCTTCTTGTCGAGATCAGAATGCTGGAGGGGTCAGCCAGAGTTCTCTCGTCAAGACTTGATATTGTCACAGGGGCTCTCTCCGAGACACAGACCGCTAAGCAGACTCTAGAAGGCACGAAAGAGTCCGGAAAGGACGTCGAGATGCTCATTCCAATAGGCTCCGGCTCTTTTGTCAAGGCGAAGCTCGAAGACCCTCAGCATATCATAATCGGAGTTGGGGCGGGCGTCTGTTTGGAAAAAACTGTAGAGGACTCAATTAAGGATCTCAACTTGAGAGCGACCGATCTCGACAAGGCACGAATCAATGTTACACAACAGCTGAACCAGATCATTAACCAAACCGAGGACTACAGAGCCCGCCTGGAGGATCTAGCTCGCAGGAAAAGCGGTGGGCCGGTAGAGATTGTTTGACAAGCTCAGAGCCCAGTTTTCCAACTTCTACGACCGCGTAACCAAGGCAGAGCTCCAAGGAAAGGATCTGGACAGAGTTTTAGACGAGTTCCAGCTTTCGCTGGTGGAAAATGATGTCGCGGTCTCTGTTGCAGATTACGTAGCAACCGAATTGAAAGAGAAGCTGAAAGACGTTCAGTTCGCCAGATTCTCAGATCCCAGAGGAAGGGTAAAGGCCATTCTAGGCGACGTACTACTATCAGTACTAGATAGAGCTGGACGACTCGACATCTTCGAGCTAGTTGAAGAGAAAAGGAACGCCGGAGAGCCCGCGATAATCGTGTTTGTAGGCATCAATGGAACGGGGAAAACAACAAGCGTCGCAAAACTCGCACACATTCTCCAGAAGAAAGGCCGGACTTGTATACTCGCTGCAAGCGACACTTACCGCTCAGGTTCAATAGAACAGCTTGAAGAGCATGCGAGAAGAATCGGAGTAAGAATGATAAAACATCAATACGGGGCTGATCCAGCTGCTGTAGCGTTTGACGCGGTCAACTATGCACGAGCGCATGGGATAAACGTGGTTCTAATAGACACCGCGGGTCGGATGCAAACAAACCAGAACTTGTTGGAAGAGATGAGAAAGATCGTTCGAGTTACGAAACCAGACTTGACGATTCTGGTGGTTGATGCCCTCACTGGAAACGATGCAGTAGAGCAGGGCAAGGTCTTTTCCCAAGCAGTTAAGATTGACGGGATAATCTTGGCAAAACTCGACGCTGATGTCAAAGGCGGTAACGCGATATCTTTGTCCTACATAATGGGTCGTCCTGTGACCATGGTCGGAACAGGCCAGGGTTACGACGATCTGGAGCCATTCCAGCCCCAGACTATCGTAAGAAACCTAGTTGAATGAAGCGAATCTAGTGTAGTACCCGGGCGAAACCTTGGTAAGGAAGAGTCAGACGTTTTAGTGTATTTACTGCGGGGTTTCTAGGGGAATCGTAAGCTTCTGGTCAAGCTGTTTCCTAAGGTCTTCCATAGTCGGGAACCGACCTTGTTGGTGCTTCGAGAAGATAAGCTGGCCATCAAGTACAACGTCAAAGACTCCTTTGTCTGCCGGCTTCAGCGAAACCGTCAGTTTCCGGTTCAGCGGCATGCCATAGGTCGCGAGAAGCTGATTTACCATGTCAATCGCCGTTGGCTGATGTCCACAGGGTTGGCAGTATGTTATTTCTAGGTCTACCATGTAGCTCAACTGTAGAATGTACGATTAGCGAGATTTAAACTCGTTTTCACCCCCAAGTTCGATAAGAGGGCGCGAGTCAGCGGGTTCTTATAAGAGGAGAATCCTCGACGCGAAACGGTCGCGGAGAAGTATCAAGAGCCTTGGTCGGCCTGAAAGGAAGAGACATTCTCTCGTTAGTCGAATTATCTGCCAGAGAAATCGATCTAATCCTAAAGCACTCTGCGGTATTGGCAAGACGAACGAGAATTCCACAACAACTCAAAGGAAAGACGGTGGCCTTGATATTTCAGAAACCCTCAACAAGGACCCGGGTTTCCTTCGAAACAGCAGTCGCGCAACAAGGGGGCCATCCCATTTATCTGAGTTGGAACGAGATGCAACTGGGACGAGGAGAAACGATTTCGGATACTGCCAAGGTCTTGGATAGGTATGTCAACGCGATAACGGCACGTGTCTACTCGCATGACGACCTTGTTGTTCTCGCTGAGAATGCGGAGGTGCCCGTCATCAACGGTCTCTCTGACAAACACCACCCGTGCCAGATTCTGGCGGACCTGCTGACACTTATCCAGTACAAGAAACGACTGAAAGGCCTGAAAATAGCCTACGTGGGCGACGGAAACAATGTCTGCAACAGCCTCTTGATAGGCTGCGCCAAGACAGGGGTTGACATTGCAGTCGCTAGGCCCCGAGGTTATGGCCCGGACCCAGAAGCAATCAAACATGCCGAAGAAGCCGCCAGAACGTCCGGAGCAACAGTTAGCATTGTGGAAGACCCTGAAGAAGCAGTAAAGGGAACAGACGCGATTTACACCGACACGTTCGTTTCAATGGGCATGGAGAAAGAAAAGGATACACGACTATCGACGTTCATTCCAAAATACCA
>Ga0209237_1000191_pt1 | contig 31351 bp, 29 predicted proteins | sample GraSoi013_1_40cm_2_FD_185820 | JGI IMG/M metagenome (GOLD analysis project Ga0209237, IMG submission 185820) | Grasslands soil microbial communities from the Angelo Coastal Reserve, California, USA - Sample 10_02_2013_1_40cm (SPAdes) (version 2) | ecosystem: Environmental > Terrestrial > Soil >...
AGACGCACGCCCTCATTCGCAGCTCCTACGCCCACCTCCAGCAACAGCACGACCACCTCCGCCAGCGCGTCGAGAACCTCGAACGGGACCAGCAGAATTAGTTAGTAGGGGCGCGGCGTGCCGCGCCTTTCCAATCCCCATCATTGATATCCGGTTTGACGTAGAGGCGGGATTTATGCCGCCCTCTGCGCTAGAGGCGGGAGGAAGCGGAGGCGGAAGGAGGCGGAGGCTAAATACTTTGGAAAACGGGGCGCCTGCTGCAGGCGCCCCGTGGAGTGATTGTCGGATTACTTCAGGTGCTTGCTGACGAGTTTCGTCATCTCGAACATCGACACCTGTTTCCTGCCCCCGAAAACCGCCTTGAGCGCGGCGTCAGCGTTGATCATGCGTCGGTTCTTGCGGTCCTGCAGCTTCTTGCGCTTGATGTAGGCCCAGAGCTTCTTGGCCACTTGGGTGCGCGGCATGGCGTTGTTGCCGATCACCGCGCCGAGAGCGGCGCTGGGTTTCATCGGTTTCATGAATGCGGCACTCGGCTTCCTCTTCTTCGTGGCCATCGTCTATCTCTCCTCTCAATAGAGTTGGGTGCAATGTCCCCCAGGGGACGGGTACTGCCAGCGCGAGATTGCGTCAACCCGAGTGAAAAGTCAACTTTTTCTGTCCTTATCTCCGTCTGCAATCTTGATCCCCTCCCCCTCAAGAGGGGAGGGACTCGTTAGATCCTTCGCTTCGCTCAGGATGACAGGAGAGGCGTGAACCCCTCCACTTAGGCGCGGAAGCCGAGGCGGCGGGGGACGGCAGCGTATGCGGCGAGATACAGTTGCTAGAAGGGGGACAGGCACCATTCGGAAATGGAGCCAGTCCCCTGCTTCTGCTACACTTCCTTGCCATAACCGGAGACACCCATGCGGAAGGAACGCCTCCCTTACTATTATGAGGTGCTCGAGCTCCCACCCTCCGCATCGAGCGCTGAGATCAAAAAAGCCTGGCTTGAACTGGTGCAGGTCTGGCATCCGGATCGCTTTAACCATTCACCCGCCCTGCACCGTAAAGCCGAAGCCCGAACACAAATGATCAACCAGGCCTACCAAACCCTCAGCGACCCCTTGGCACGCGCACGTTATGATGCCATCACGCGGAAATCTGCCGCGTCCAAGCCGACCTCGCGCCCATCGCCTCCGCCACGCCCTCAACCCACCCCTCGCCCCCGCCAGGAATTAAGAGGTCCCCAATCCCTCATCATCCTCTCTCGGCCAGGTCAGCCTAAAATCCCGGTGCCCGCGATTCAAATGCTCGTCGACAGCAATGAACACAGCCCCTACGACTTTCGCCGTCTCGTTCGAATCGCCGGGACCATTCGACAAACACTTCCCGCCGGTGACTATGCCATTGCTGAAGCCCCGGGACTGTTTTGCGTAGAGCGCCAGCTCGTGGCAGATCTGTATGCGTCGACCTCGACTTCATCCGATAACCGCGCACGATTTCTGCGCGAACTCGAACGACTCCTCCCGTTCCCTAATCGGTTTCTGGTGATCGAAGGCCGGATCGACCAGGCCCAGGGAAGAGGGCGTTTAAGCGAATATCTCAAAAACGGAGTGATGGATTTCCTGGATGCCGTCGCTCTGAAATATGGGATCCAGGTTATTTTGGCAGATACCCGTGAAGAGGCGGAAGAACGCGTCGCGAATCTCGCGGCCATGCACTATGCATACTTCTACGCCGAACAAGAGGGACTTGGGCGTTCTCTCAGTGAGAACGATTTATAAGCGAAGGGGCAGCGCTACGGCAAAACTTACTTCTGCCTTTTACGAGGGTGGGTGTAGAAGTACATCGCAATAGCCCCGACTACCCCCAGGAACGCAATAACGGTCATGAGCTGGTCAAAGAATGTGAGTTGTGGCATCGTTGTCTCTCCGTCCTTCCAGCCAATAAGCCATGAGGAAGAATGTGCACATCCCAAACAACCCTAGTATGGCACTCCACCAACTGGCCTGTCCACTGACCAGCCCTCCGACCACGGCAATGAGCCCGATGCCTTTCGCCATATCGTAGAGAAACTTGGCCGTGCTGTCGCGCTGCCGACCGCTCATATCCCATGAGACACCGGGATAACGGAAAGGTTAAAGGGGCGAGGCGCGCGAATCGAAAAAGATACAGAAGAGGGCGGGATGAATCCCGCCCCTACATTAGGGGGATGGAGATCGGGCACGGCATGCCGTGCCACTACATAGGAGCATGAGGGCGGACCCAGGGGTCCGCCCCTACGCGGCCGGGCTCACTCCGCTTCGCCGTTGGCGCCGTTTGCGGCCTTCGAAATGCCGTAGCGCTTACACTTCTCCCAGAGCGCCTTGCGGGACAGGCCGAGGAGCTTTGCGGCTTCGGTCTTGTTGTCCTTTGTCCGCTCCAGCGCTTTGAGGATGTACTGCCGCTCGAACTGCTCCCGGGCGGTGTCCAGCCGATCCACCAGCGCCGCTCTCTTGTCCACCATGGACGCCCCTTCGCTGCAAAACCCGCACGTCGGCTGCGGCGGGCCCCCGAGATACAGGCAGGCAGGAAACCCGCAGAGGTCCCAGGGCTCGATCTCGCTGCCGTCGTGGCCCAGCGTCACGGCCCGCTCCACCGTGTTCTCCAGCTCCCGGACGTTGCCGGGAAAGGAATAGCGCAGCAGCAGCTCCTGGGACCGCTGGGTGAAGGCCTTCACCCGCTTGCCCGTCCGCATCGCAAAGCCCTCCAGGAAGTGCGTGGCCAGGACCATCACGTCCTCTTTGCGCTCCCGCAACGGCGGGAGATAGATCGGGACTACGCTCAGCCGATAGTAGAGGTCTTCCCGGAATCGTCCGGCCTGCACTTCCTTCTTGAGGTCCCGCTGGGTGGCGCAGATGAGGCGCACATCCACCTCGATCGTCTGGTTGCCTCCGACCCGCTCGAACTGCCGCTCCTGCAGCACACGCAGGAGCTTGACCTGCACCACCGGCGAGACCTCCCCGATCTCGTCCAGGAAGATGGTGCCCTGGTGCGCCAGCTCGAACCGCCCCTTGCGTTGCCGCAACGCACCCGTAAAGGCCCCACGCTCATGCCCGAAGAGTTCGGTCTCAAGCAGCGTCTCCGGAAGGGCGGCGCAGCTGACCTTGATGAAGGCGCCATCGCGTCGCGGGCTGTTGTGGTGGATCGCGTTGGCCACCAGCTCCTTCCCGGTCCCGCTTTCGCCGACGATCAGCACGGTCGAGTCGGTCGGGGCCACCAGCTTGATCTTCTCCAGCACCTCCCGCATCTTCTCGTTCTTGCCGAGCAGGCCCTTGAAACTGAACCGCCCCTCCAGTTCTTCCCGCAGCGACCGGTTCTCATCCTCCAGCTCCAGCACTTTCACCAGGCGCTTAACGATCAGCAGCAGCTCGTCCATCGAGAAGGGCTTGGTGATGTAGTCGTAGGCGCCCATCTTGATGGCTTCCACAGCCGTCTCGACCGAGCCGTGCGCGGTGATGACGATCACGCCGGTCTTGGGCAAGACCTCCTTGCAGGCCTGGAGGATCTGCAACCCGTCCATCCCGGGCAGGCGTAGGTCGGTGATGACGATCTCGAACGGCTCCTTCCGGATCAGATCCACACCCTCGAGGCCCGTCGCCGCGACTTTGACCTGGCAGCCTTCCGCTTTCAGGGCGTCGGCGATCGAGATCCGCATGAGGGGTTCGTCGTCGATGATCAGGACATTGGGCTGCGGCACGGCTCAGCCCTCCTTCCCGACCATCGACCGGACCGCCATGGCCGGCAGCCGCACGGTGAACGTGGTCCCGCGGCCGACCTGGCTCTTGACCGCAATCTCCCCGCCATGCCGCTCGACGATCCCCAGGCTTACGGAGAGTCCCAACCCCGTCCCCTCGCCCTGCCCTTTGGTCGTGAAGAACGGATCGAAGATCTTCGGCAGGACATCGGGAGAGATGCCGCAGCCGGTATCCTCCACCTCGATCGTGCACCACGGCCCGTCGTGGCCGGATCGGACCGTCACGACCCCTTCCCCGCGGATCGCCTGCACGGCGTTGAGTATCAGATTCATGAGCACCTGCTCGAGCATGTGCTGGTCCGCCATGAGGGGCGGCAGCTCGTTGCCGAGCTCCCGGCGCAGGCGCACCCGGGTCCCTTCGAACGCGTAGTTGGTGAGCGTCAAGACCCGCTCGACGACCGCATTGACCTCCGTCGGCGCGAGTTCGGGCTCGTACTGCTGGGAGAAATCGAGCAGCTGGCGCACGATCTTCTGGACCCGCCGCAAGCCCTCTTCCATCGACGCCAGGTACTCCGTCGTCCGCTCCAGCGAGACGCTCTTCTTGCGGAGGTTGTAGAGGCAGTTCAGGATGCCCCCCAGCGGGTTGTTGATTTCGTGCGCGACCCCGGCGGCCAGTTTCCCGATGGAGGCGAGCTTTTCGGCATTGAGCACCTGCTGCTCCAGGCGTTTCTTCTCCGTGATGTCCCGCGCGATGCCCAGCACCCCCACGATCTGCCCACCGTTATCCCGAAGGGGAGACACGCTGACCAAGGCATTGCGCGGCTCCCCCGTCTTGGTCAGGATCTCCACCTCATAGGCCTGCTTGGTCCCGATATCGAGCGTGGTCCGGAGGCGCTTGCCGCGATGCCGCTTGGACATCCACGACAGGTACGGCCGGCCGATCAGATCGTCCTTCCGGTAGCCCCAACTCTCGACCTTGCTGTTCACGTAGGTGAACCGCTGGTCCAGATCGAGCGTGTAGATGACGTCGTTGGCGTTCTCGAGCAGGTTCTCCAGATACGTCTTCGTCTCTTCGATTTCCCGGGTCCGCTCCTGGACCTTCAGTTCCAGCGACTCGCTGTACTCCTGCAGCTGCCGCGCCAGGGCCTTGCGTTCCGTGATGTCGCGCAGCTGCACCATGATGTAGGTCATGGGACCGGCCCCGATGCCGGTGAGGTCCAGCTCCATGGAAACCGGCCGCCCGGCCCGATCGAACACCTTGACTTCCACCGTCGGCGTCTTGTTCGACCCCTTGAGGATCTCGTCTATCAGGGCCGTGACCGACGGTTGGTACTTGGGCAGGATGAGGTCGATGAAGCGCCGGCCCACGAGCTGCTCTTCCGGATACTTGAGGATGGCTTCCTGGCGCCGGTTGACCGCGATGATGCCTCCGCCGGGATTCACCATGATCACCGAATCGGCGGCCTCGTCGAACAGGATCTTGTAGCGCTCCTGCGACTCGCGGAGGTCCCGCGTCCGGCGTGCCACCTCGTGTTCAAGTCCTTCCGTGTGCTGACGGAGACTGGCCGCCATCTGGTTGAAGCTGTCGGCCAGCTTCTCGATCTCGTCGCCGGTCGTGATAGCGAGACGGTGATCGAGCTGGCCCCGACCGATCATGGCCGCCCCCTCTTGCAGCACTTGGATCGGGCGCACAATCCGGCGGGCCAGGAAGGAGCCCGCTAGGAGCATGAGGACGAACACCCCGATCGCCCCCGCGGAGACCTTCCAGATGAGCTGGGTCAGCGGCGCGAACGTCTCTTGCGGGTCCTGCCGGACGAAGGCGATCCACTGCACCCCGTCCCCGCCCAGGCTCTCACGGGCGAGAGCGACCGGAAACCGGACCGGCGCGTACCCGACGATCGCGTTCCTGCCCCCATGCGAGTCATCTTCGGCCACCACCCAGCCGGCTGTCGGTTGTGTGATCTGCCGCATCAAGGAGGCGTTGATCGTATGCTTGTCGGGGGAGAGCACCGGGCAGATCAACGGCCGTCCGGCCGTGCTCAAGAGCATCGCATGCCCCTGTTCGCCGATCCGGACCTCCTGGATCGCCTTGAAGAGTTCATCGCGACGCAAGCGGACATTGACGGCGCCGACTGCCACCTTCTGCGCGTCATCCAGCACGGGCACCGCCACATCGAGCACGTGGAACCCCAGCTTCTCGTCGAAGACGAGGTCGCTCACGTAGATCTGGCCGTTGCCCCCATTCAAGGCTGCCTTCCACCACAAGGCCTGGCTCTGATCGTACTGGGCCTCAGGCGTGGAACTCACCACCAGGGCCCCCTGGGCATCCGTCACGAAGATGGCGACGTATTCCGCTTTCCGGATCCGCAACCATTCGTTGAGATAGTCCGTCGCCATCTTGTTGATGAAATCCGGGTACTGGTCCTGGCGCGGTCGCATGGCCCACCGCCGCTCCCATTCACGCATTATCCGGCCAATGGCCGCGTGATCCCGTCCCACATAGCTCCGGTTCGAATCGATGACCGCGCCGCGTAAGATCGGAATCGTGGCCAGCTGACGGGCCTCGCTGACGCCCTGCATCACTTGTAATTCGACCTTGCCCGCCGCCTCGATGGCGATCTGACGAAAGTCCCTCCCGATCGCGTTCCGGATGGCCTGGCGCTCTTCGAGATAGGTGATGACGAAGGCCAAGCTAAGGGGCAGGAGCCCGATCAGCACCATGGCGGTGATGATCCGGCGCTGGAGGCTCTGGCTTCGGCGGGAGTGTTTCAATTCGGTAACACCGGGGTGGCTGATAACTGCTTATTTTCCTTGGTGTATCTCTAATTGTCAAGTGGAGGTAACACCCTTAGGATCGGCGGAGCAGTTTGCCCGGGGTCCCTTTCCAGAGGATGAGCAGGGGGCTGGCGACGAACACCGATGAATAGGTCCCGACGATGACCCCCAGGAGCAACGCGAGAGAAAAGTCGTGCAGCACCTCCCCCCCGGCCAGGGTCAGCGGAATGAGGACCAGTATGACGGTCAGGGACACGACGACGGTCCGGCTCAGGACCTGGTTCACGGCATTGTTGATGACTGTCGCGAGCGGGTCCCGATGGCGCATCTTGAGATTTTCCCGGATCCGGTCGAAGACCACGACGGTGTCTGTCAGGGAATATCCCGCGAGCGTCAGGAGGGCGGTGACGAGCAGGAGGGTGATCTCCTTCTCCAACATGTAAAACACCCCCAGCACGGCCAGCACGTCGTGAAAGGTCGCGATCGCCGCTGCAATCCCGAACCGGAACTCAAAGCGGGCCGCGACGTAGAGAATGATGCCCAGCATCGAAATCGAGATGGCGATGAGGGCATCCTTCTGGAGCCTCTGCCCGATGGTCGGACCGATCTCATAACTGGAATCGACGACGAAGGGGATCGACGGGAAATCCTTCTTGAACGTCTCCAAGACCTTCTCGGCGACCTTCTCCTCAATGGTGGTCTGGGCCTTGACGCGGATCAGGAGCTTGTTGCCGAGGGTGATATCCTGGATCTCAACCTCCCCGAACCCGTGATGAACCAGGGCCTGCCGGGCTTGTTCGATCGGGATCGGCTGGTCGAACTTCAACTGGACGGCCGTCCCGCCTGCGAAGTCGATCCCCAGGTTCGCCGCCCCGCGCCAGATCTGGAAGAGCGCGATCAGGCCGACGAAGACCAGGACGCCCGACAGTGCGAAGGAATACCTCCGCAGCCCCATGAAATCGATGGACGTTTTGCCGAGGATTTCAAGCATCTCCGCCTCTAGATGCTGAGCCGTTCCATCCGCCCCCGCCGGTTGAGCAGATCATAGATGACCTTCGTCCCCACCAAGGCCGTAAAGAGGTTGATCGCAATGCCCAGGCACAGGGTGACGGCAAATCCCTTGATCGGGCCGGTGCCGAACAAGAACAGCGCGAACCCCGTGATCAGCGTGGTTACATGCGAGTCCACAATCGTCAGGAACGCCTTGTCATAGCCGGCATCCACGGCCGGCCGGACCGGCTTGCCCGTCCGCAGCTCCTCCCGGATGCGCTCCAGGATCAGCACGTTCGAGTCCACCCCCATCCCGATGGTCAGGATGATACCGGCGATGCCCGGCAGGGTGAGGGTGGCATTGAGACCGGCGAGCGCGCCGACCAAGCAGACGAGGTTCAGCATGAGGGCCAAATCCGCGATGGCGCCGGACAGCCGGTAATAGACCACCATGAAGAGGATCACCAGGGCGCCGGCGATCACGGTCGACCGCACGCCCTTTTCGATGGAGTCCCGTCCCAGCGAAGGCCCGACCGTCAGGTCCTGGATGATCTTCACCGGAGCCGGCAAGGCGCCGGCGCGGAGGATGATGGCCAGATCGTTCGCCTCCTCCGTGCTGAAACTGCCGGTGATCTGCGCCCGGCCCCCACCAATCCGCTCCTGAATGACCGGGGCCGAATAGACCGTGTTGTCCAAGATGATGGCCATGCGCTTCTTGACGTTTTCCGCCGTGATCCGTTCAAACAGCTTGGCGCCGGTGCTGTCGAAGGTCACCGACACGTAGGCTTCCTGGAACTGGCCGATCGCCACACGGGCGTCCGTCAACACATCGCCCGTCAGGACGGCTCGTTTCTTGACGAGATACGGGGTCTTCGTCACCCGCCCGGTCTGTTTGTCCACATGACGCTCGAAGAGGATCTCATCCTCGGGCGGGATCTGCGGCCCGAACTCTCGGAGCACGTCGTCTTCTTTCCCGGCCGGGATGTGGCTGGGCAGCAGGCGTGCGACCTTGTGGTCCTCGTCGAGCATCTTGAATTCCAATAAGGCCGTGTTCTTGATGAGGGCCTTGGCCCGCGCCGGGTCCTTCACGCCGGGCAACTGCACGACGATCTGCCGAAGGCCCTGTTGCTGGATCAGCGGCTCGGCCACACCGAATTGGTCCACGCGGTTCCGGACAGTTTCTAGGGCCTGGCTGACGGCCGCCTTCTTGATCCGCTCGGCTTCGTCGGGTCTCAGGGAAAAGCCCAGCGTTCGGTCACCGGACGACCGTCCGCTCAACGTCGGGAACTGATCGTCGGTCAAGTTGAGGACAGCCTCCTTGGCCTCCGGCGTCGAGAGCGCAACCGTGATCTCGGTCGGGCCGGTCCGTTTGACGCTCTCCACGGGGAGCTTCTTCTCGGCGAAGAGCTCGGTCATGGCGGCCATGTCTCGATCCAGCTTGATCTCGACCGCGCGGTCGGCCTCCACTTCCAGCACCAGGTGGATGCCGCCCTGCAGGTCGAGGCCGAGCGTGATGCCCTTGTTGGGCAAGTACTGTTTCCACCACTCCGGCATGGTGGAGAACAGCGGCGTGGAGGGCAAAAAGAACACCAGCGATACGAGCACCGCGATGCTCAGCAGAAACAAGCGCCCCGCGACGGGTTTCATCGGTGGCGCCTGTCAGTCATCTGCTTCATCGCCGCGCACGCGGAGTATATGGTCCCGGGCAACCTTGATCTTGGCGTTTTCGGCCACCTGCAGGGTCACGGTCTCCTTGCCGACGTTGGTCACCGTCCCCCAGATCCCCCCGCTCGTCACCACCTTGTCTCCCTTCTTGAGCTGGCTGATCAGAGCCTGATGCTTTTCGCGCTGCTGTTTCTGTGGCCGGTAGATCACAAAGTAAAAGATGACGACGATCAGCACGAACATCGGCAGCATCTGGGCGAGCTGATCCCCGATCGCCGGCACGGCGGCCGGAGCGGGGGCCTGCGCGAGGGCCAGCAGGATCATGCTCCTCATGTCTGGCACGCCTCCCGGTTCGCATAAAACCGGTCCCGAAATTCGGCCAGCCGTCCTTGACGGATCGCGTCCCGCAAGCCGGTCATCAAGGTCGCAAAGTAATGGAGGTTGTGCAGGGTATTGAGACGAACCCCGAGCATCTCTTTCGCCAGGAAGAGGTGGCGCAGGTACGCCCGCGAATAGGAGCGACAGACCAGGCAGGAGCAGGCCGGGTCCACCGGCGATTCGTCCCGCGCATACTGGGCGTTCTTGATCAGCACACGCCCAAACGAGGTGAACAGCCAGCCGGTCCGGCCATGACGGGTGGGCATGACGCAGTCGAACAGGTCCATACCGTGGGCGACTCCTTCGATGAGGTCTTCAGGCGTGCCCACCCCCATCAAGTATCGTGGGGCGGACTCCGGCATCTCGGCCACCGCCGCGTCAAGCGCGGCGTGCATCACCTCTTTGTCCTCCCCCACGCTCAAGCCGCCGAGCGCATAGCCGTCGAACCCGATCTCCACCAACGCGGCGGCCGCGCGCGCGCGCAAGCCCGGATAATGCGCCCCTTGGACGATGCCGAAGAGCAATTGATCGGACCGGCGACGCGCATCCCGACAGCGCCGTGCCCACCGCGTCGTCCGCATGAGCGCGGCTTCGGCGGCGTCCTCCGCCGCGGGATACCGCAGACATTCGTCGAGGGTCATCGCCACATCGGCGCCGAGCGATTCCTGAATCTCGAGCACGCGCTCGGGCGTCAGGTGGTGCAGCGAGCCGTCCAGGTGGGATTGGAACGTCACGCCGTCGTCCGACACCTTGCAGAGAGGCGCCAGACTGAACACCTGGTAGCCCCCGCTGTCGGTCAAGATCGGCCGTGACCATCCCATGAACCGGTGCAGGCCGCCCAGTTCCGCGATCAGCTGATGGCCGGGCCGGAGGTAGAGATGGTAGGCGTTGCAGAGGACCATCTCGAAGCCGAGCCCGGTGAGGTCTTCGGAGGAGAGCCCTTTGACCGTGGCCTGGGAGCCCACCGGCATGAAGGCCGGGGTCTGGACCCCGCCGTGCGCGGTCCAGAGCTCGCCGACACGCGCCCGTGAATGTCCCTCCCTCTGCAGGACCCGAAATCCGTGAGCGACCATCACATCCTTTCGGGGGCGGAGACGCCCAGGATGGCCAGCCCGTTCCGGATGACGGTCTGGACGCTTCGGAAGAGGCAGAGCCGGGCGGCGGTCAGAGCCGGCGTCAGGGTTTCTCCCTTGCGCTCCTGCTCGGCGTCCTGAGCGGCAGGCTTCAGATGGTCGTGCCCATTCAGTTCGCGCTCCAATAGAGGAGGAAGGATGCGGTGCTTGTAATAGTAGGCATGGAGGCGAGCCGCCAGGTCCTGCAGGTAATACGTCAGGCGGTGCGGTTCGAGCGCTTGGGCGCTCGCTTCCACCAGCGCGGGGTATTCCGCTAAGGGCTTCATCAGCTCCAGGTCGTCCGGCGAACTCAGCACGCTGCAGTCCACCTCGCCGGTGCGCGGGACAGGGACGCCCCGCTCGGCGGCGACGCGGAAAAGACTGGAGACCCGTGCGTGCGCGTACTGCACGTAGTAGACGGGATTCTCGGCAGACTGTTGTTTTGCGACCTCCAGGTCAAAATCCAACTGGCTGTCGGCCCTCCGGGTCAGGAAGATGAACTTGGCCGCATCCGCTCCGACTTCCTCCACGACTTCACGCAGCGTGATCAGGTCTCCTGCCCGCTTCGACATGGTCACGCGCCGACCGCCACGCAGCAAGTTCACGATCTGCACCAGGATCACTTTCAAGCGGTCTTTCGGATGACCGAAGGCCTGCACCACCGCCTGCATCCGGGGGATGTAGCCGTGATGATCGGCTCCCCAGATATTGATCAGGAGGTCGTATCCCCGGTCCAGCTTGTCCCGATGATAGGCGATGTCGGACGCGAGGTACGTGTACTCGCCGTCCTGTTTCCGGATCACCCGATCCTTGTCGTCGCCGAACGTCGTGGACCGGAGCCAGAGGGCACCGTCCTGCTCGAACAGATGCCCGCGTGCTTTGAGCGACTCGAGGGATTGGGCGACCGCGCCAGTTTCAAAAAGTGCCCGCTCGTGCACCCACGTATCGAAGGGGAGCCCGAACCGATCCAGGTCGGCCTTGATGTCCTCCAGCATCCGGGCGTAGGCCCACGCCCCGCAGCTCTCCGTCGGCCCGGCCGGGAGAGGATCTTGCCCAGCCGCCTGGCGGGCGGCAAGGAACCCCTTGGCCAGATCGTCGATGTACGCCCCACGGTATCCATCCTCAGGAAATGCCGCGTCCTGGCCGATAAGCTGCCGGCAGCGCGCCTCCACCGATTCGGCCAGCAGTCTCATCTGCCGGCCGGCATCATTGATGTAGTACTCGGTGCTGACCTCGTAGCCCACGCGGCGGAGCAAGTTGGCCAGCGCCCCGCCGACGGCGGCGCCGCGCCCGTGCCCCATGTGCAAGGGCCCCGTGGGGTTGGCGCTCACGAACTCCAGCAGCACCCGCTGGCCCAGTCCGAGCGACGACCCTCCGTACTGCTCCCCCTGCGCTTCGATCTCCGCCAGGACCCTGAACCACAGGTCCCGCTTGACCGTCAGATTGATGTAGCCGGGGGGCGCCACCTCGATGCGCTCCAGCACTTCCGAGTGTGAGCGCAAGCGCCCGGCGATGATCTCGGCGATCTCCCGGGGATCCCGATGCTCCGTGGCCGACAGGTTCATGGCCACGGTTGTGGCGAGATCCCCCAACGCAGCCTTTTTCGGGACATCAAGCACCAGCGCGGGTACGGTGGTGAGTTTCAGATCACCCGACGCCCGCGCGTCTTCGAGTGCCTCCCGTAACGTGGAGAGGACTGTCTCCCTCACGACCCCCACCGACATCGACGCAACACCCCATACAACTGCGGCCCTCGAGAACCCCCCGAGGGCCGCCAAAGTGGGCTGCAATCTAACACAAACGCTTGCACATCGCAAGGATTCGAGGGGTCAGGTCCCGATCCATTTTTGCGCCTGGGCGAGGTCCTCAGGCGTATTGATGTTGAAAAACGAGCGCAGCTCGGGGTCCACGTCTCTGAAAGCGGCCTCCGGAATCCGATGCACCCGGAGCTCCGGCCTCACGCAGAAGTCCTGCACCTTCAGGCGGCCCGCTTCGAGCAGGGAGTGGAGGACCGGCAGGCAGGTTTTCGCGTACACGGCATGCATGGGCTGGAGTCTCCCAGCCAGCTCCGGAATGACGATGTCGCCGGACAGCGCCTGGTCGAGGACCACCCGGATCGCGGCGGGCGAGAGCCACGGCATGTCGCTGGCCGCGGCGAAGACTCGATCATGCGCGGCGAAATGCAGGCCCGTGTACAGCCCGCCCAGGGTGGCACGCCCTGGAATGAGGTCCACGACGACCTTGACTCCCAGCGACACGAAAGGCTCGGTCGCATCGGCGACGATCAGGATCTCCTTGAAGAGACCGTGGTAGGCATCGATGACTCTCTGGATGCAGGGACGCCCGCCGATCTCGAGAAAGCGCTTGTCGATGCCGAGCCGGCGGCTCCTGCCCCCTGCGATGATCAGTCCAGTCAAGGCGCCAGGCCTTTCTCAGTGAAATAAAAAGGGGGGTGGGACACCCCCACCCCCCTGTGAATCCGCACCCACCCGTGACCGGGCAGATCAGAGCCCATCACTTCTTCTTCATCGTTTCCCTTTTGGTGGCCCGCCGACGGAGGATCCAGCCTTCCGCAATGATCATGCCGACCGCCATCAGGATCGGATACACCTTGGCTTCAATGGGCACCGGGGGCTCCAGGATGGTGTAGTAGAAGGCCGAGACCGCCATCTTCAGCCCAGCATCGCCGTTATGGCCGTCCCAGGCAAAGAAGACGGTCGGGATGTACTTCCCCGTATCAAACTGGACATCCGCCTCCTTGTCATCTGTATGCAGGGGGCGCTTCATCAGAACGGTCCACCGCCCCTCCTTGAACTCACCCTTGACTAGCTTCAACTGCTCGGTCGACCCTGGGCGCTCTTCCAGCGCCTTGTCCCACCCCGCGCCAGTGTACGCTTTTAACGTTCCATCCCCCTCCCATTTCCAGAGATCGACGTGGCGCTTCTCCTCCCCATGCAGAAAGCGCGGTTTTTCAGGCGGCGCATACTCCTGCCACTTCGCCGGGAACTGGATGGCTACTGCATCATTGTACACCGTATAGGTATTCTGCTTCGCCGCGATCGAGTTGGCCTCGCCAGCCACCGGCGGGGCTTCCTCAATGGGTACCACGCTCACACCCGGCTCGACCTGGCTCTTCGTCCGATCGTCCCACTGCATCAAGAAGGCGATCTCACTCTTGTTATACATAGACCGGATCCAGAGATCGTCGATCCGGTTGACGAAGTTCCGCGGCTTGTGCGTGATCTGCCCGCCCATGCCGATCAGCCGCCGCGGGCGATCCTGCCATCTCTTGTCGTTGGGGTCAGCCGGAATCTCTCCTTCGACAGGACCGGACGGCACGACAAAATTGATTTTCGGCTTAGCCGTCAGGGGATCCATCTCAAGCAACTTCGAGAAGGGATCGCCATCTTTTTCGCGTTCGCACACCGAGTTCACGAAGTTGGAGATGTGCCACCGTTCCTCGACCGTGGTATTGTCAGCAAACGAGGGCATCGGGGTTCCATTCACCCCAGTCGACATGGTTCTGAAGATAGTCTCGATTTTGTATGGTTCTTCTCTGCTCCCCCTGAAATTCCAACACTTATGCCAGTCGGCGGGTTGGATCGGGAATCCCCAGTCGTCCTTCAGGTTGAAGGGGTTGCCGTCCCCACGGCCTTCCATCCCATGGCACTCCACGCATTTCTTATCGACGATCAGCTGGGCACCCTTTTCAAGACTCTCCTTGCTATAGGGGACCTTCTTCATCGCATCCTTGTTCTCGATGTCGAGGATGCTGAAGGTCTCGGTCTTATCGTCGAACTTCCGGTCCTTCACCAACTGCGTCGTCACGAAGGACAGGACCTGCAAGCGCTGCTGTTCAGTCAGAATGCCATCCCAAGGAGGCATGGCCGAACCCGGCAAGCCGTGGGTGACCGTATCAAACAAGTCATTCTGACCAGCAACCGGCTTCGTGGGGTCAAACAGCGGTAGCTCCCCGCTCGCCGTGTGCCGGATCTTGAAGGTCCCCTGGTTGAAGTTGCGCGGACGCGGCCAGAGCCGATCGGCGCCAGGGCCATCACCCGCCCCATCCACCCCGTGGCACCAGACACACTTGCGGAAATAAATCTTCTTCCCTTCTTCGATCATCTTGGGGTCAGGCTTGGAGGGGTTGGTCCCCTTCATAAATCCGGGCGACAACCCGCTATCGGCCTTCACATCGCCGCTCGTCCATAGAACGGCGACTCCAGCCCCCAACCCGACGGCGACCACCAAGATAGCGATCATGAGCCCTTTCCACGTCACTTTGGAAAGATAACGGTTCATTGCTCTATACCCCTAAGTTGGTAGGGATCGATTAATCCCACGTCCTTGGATAGTAGCCTGTATGCCAGTATTCGAAGAGAATGACCTTCCAAATCTCATCGATCGTCAGGTGCTGTTCCCACGGCGGCATGACCGAGGCCCATGGGAAGCCTTCACGCGGAAGGCCGATTCCGCCCTTTGACACGCGCCAGAACACGAAGGTCTCCTGAAGCTGGGCGATCGTCCCGGCATCAGTAAAATTGGCCGGAATGGGATTGAAGGCAAAGGCAAACATGCCCCGGCCGTTCAGATTATCGCCGTGGCAGAAATGGCAGTTCTGGAAGAAGATCTGCCCGCCTTCCCGAACGTATTGCAAGAATTGGGGCGCCTTCTCGTCCCACGGATTGCCATCTTTATAATCATTTTGCACTTTGTCAGAGTATTTCCCACTGTCATCCACACGATACGGGTTGCTCGCGGTCTGGAGGACGAAGGTCTTGCCGTGCACCTTGGTGCTGGCCGGTGGCGCAGGGTGTACCGTGCGCAGCTCGATCGGCTCATCAGTGCTCGGCTTCATGCTGTTGTAGCCTAAGAAGCCGACCAGGAAGGGCAACAGCACGACAGAGACCGCCCGGATGATCCGCGTCGTCGGAGTCTTCGCATCGACCACGGCGATGCAGGGCTTTCGGAAGTCTTGCCACGACGCTTCTGTGGAGGACACCCACATGAAGATCCCGATCAGAGTCATAGTGGCGTAGATCGCCCTGACGCTGAAGGGAATGGGCGGATAGATCCGGTACCGGAAATAGAGGACCGAAAAGATGAAGAGCCCGGCCGCCTGGGCCAGCTTGTTGACCTTGATCCCCATCTTCTTGTCCAGAAGATAGAAGCTCCAGATAAACAGGAGAGCAAGCCCTCCCATTTCACCCAGCATCTGCATGGGCATATAGCCCTCGACTAATTTCCCTGAGAACATTTGCAGTATCACGTCAAACATGTCTGATCTCCTACTATCTTGGGCTCGGCCAGATCAGGTTCCTTAGCCGCCTACTCGATCTTCGGCGGCGCTTTCCCTTCTTCCAATTGCGAGAGATAGTTGATGACCTTATTGATGGCCGCGGCATTGAGCTTCTTCCCGAAGTCCTTCGGCATGATGTTATCCGGGAAGCCGGGTACCACATACTTACTCGGCGTGATGATTGACTCCATGATGTATTCCCGGACCGTCGTGGCGTTACCCTTGTAGTTCGGGTCCTTCAGCCGGTTCGGCGCATTCGTCTTCTCGACCAGTTTCGGACCCACAACCCCTACGGCTCCTTGGATACCCGGAATGGTGTGGCATGCGAAGCACAGCGCCTTGATGAAGATCTCATTGACCGGCTCGTCGCCAGTGACGACCGGGGCACCAGGCGCCGGGCCGGCTGGAGCTGCCCCAGGAGCGCCTGCCGGCTTCGGACGGTCGGCTTCAGGAATGAACTTCTTGTACGCATTCTCGATCTCTTCCGGCGTCGGCGGCTCGATTCCTTCGCGGGCGAACAGCCACGTGTCTACGGCAATCAATTCGTCAAAAGACAGCGCGATCGGCGGCTTGTGGATCGCCGGCATGGGACTTTCGCGATCATTCGACCCCTTCACCCCAAAGCCCGCCACCACATAGCAGTTGGGGCAGGCATGGGATTCTGCGATGTACTCCGCCGCGCTCTTCGCTGTCCCGCAGCCCGGGCACGCTTCCTTCTGCACCGTATCGCGCTTGCTGGGATCAGCCTGGCTATAACGGGGATCTTTGAGCCGTTCCAACGCACGCGTCGGGACCCCGAACAGATTGGGCGCCCGTTCGCTGAGGAAGCCCTTCTGGAACCCATGGCAGAGCGGACACTGCCCCTTGCCGATGGCCCCCTGTGTACCGCTGGCCCCGACCGCTCCGAAGATGATCTTCTCGCCAAGGTCCGCGCGTTCTTGCACCGACATCTGGCGGACATCCGCGGTCTTCTCCTCGACCGGAGGCGGATCAGCTTTCACCTGCGGCAGCCAGTTCCCGAACCCGGCGAGACACGCCGCCACAAAGAACATGAAGCCACCAATTTGTAGAAGGACCCGCACGCCCTTGAAATACATGGCCATCATGAAGCAGGAAACCGTAAACATGACGAGAGAGACCGGCAAGAACCGCGGCTCGCCAGGAACCCCAGGGCTTTCATCGTTGAAGTTCATGGCATAGTTGGCGATCGCGATGAAGAGCATCGAGTATCCGAGAAGACCGATCACGCTCTTGAAGACCAGCTCGCCCCGACGAGGATCGTTCTTCCGGCCGAATTGGAAGTACAGCATCAGGATGACGATCACCAGGCCACCCGGCCAGCCCAGGTGAAACGCCTTTCGCATCAGTTGAGATGCGCCAGAATCCGGCAAGAGGATAAAGATGGCCCCGACGGCCACGGCGATGATCAATGCTGTGATGCCGCCCAATACCTTAGCACTAAACATTCACTCCTCCATCGAGGCCCGCCGCGAGAGGATCTTTTCCCCTCGCGGCGGAGCTTGCACAATATGTTAGCGATTCTACTCGATCTTTTGAGCTTAGTGGCTCCCAACCGGGGCCGGAACCTTCTGCCCAGCAGGAGCGGTGACCGGAGCCTTCTTGACACCCAACGACCCGAGCCAGAAGACGAACAGAATGGTCAGCCAGAAGAACAACACGTTGAACGAAATCATGTTCGCGCCAAACCCAATCGTGTGCGTAAAGGCCCAGGGCGAGTTGTCGCGCATGATCTCATTGACGTGCCAGAAGAGCCGCACGGACGACCGGATGTAGCCCATGAGGCCCATCATCCAGGTAAAGGACGTGGCCAGCATGATCAGGGCATACTGAGACCGGACCGAGATCTGTCCCCACGCAATCGGCCCGGTATCCTTTGCCCCCTTCAACATGATCGAGTTAAGGATCACTCCTATGAACAGACACGACAGGGTCGAGGCCACCTGTGGTACAGAGAGGCCTACTCGCACATTGGCCGGGATGTAGTACCCGTAGATGGCCAGCCAGATGATGTTGATATAGGCCATCGTGAACAAGCCGAACAGGAAGGCGTTCCCCAGCGGGGCCCATTTCACTACGGGAATCTTGTTTCCCCGTTGATACATGATGAAGCTCAATACAGTCGTCGTGATGATGGTGTTGATGGCCCCATTTTTGGCCGACATGACTCCGTAGTTTCCCAGCACCGGATGCTGCTGACCGCCCATGGCTTTCAGCTCAGCCGGGGTCATCACTATCGTGTGCGGTGTCAGCCACACGATGAAGCAGGTAATGAGCACGAACACCATATACTTGATGTACTTCTGGTAGCGCTCGGCCCCACGCATCCGCTCCATGCCCTGCCAGAGATAGTAGTTAGCGGTGAGGAAGAGCGCCCCAATCATTACCGCCTGGATGATGAAGAGCCAGGCCAGGAGGCCGCCCATCAGCGTGATCCCCATCTGCTGCCGGTACGCGTACACCTCGCGCATGAGCCAGTAGCCGGCGAAGGGCAGCGGGATCAGGAAGCAGACCCCGATGAACATGGCTACATAGCCCATCCAGTCATAATGCGCACGCTCCTCGTCGGTCTTCGCGGTCAGGAAACGGTAGGCCGCGTAAGCCGCGACGACGCCGCCACCAAACGCCATATTTCCGAGAAGGCGATGCACGTTAATGGGATTCCAGAGGGTCGTATGGATGACGTGCCAGACGTTGCCCAAGTACCGTCCGTCCGCATCCACACCGGCCGGCGACTGCATGAAGGCGATCCAGGAGTTGGCCAGCATCATGAGGACGGTTCCGATCACATTCAGGATCACCGACATGCTGACGTGGATCCACTTCAGGAACCCCTCTCTCATCATGTCCCAAGCATAGTAGTAGATATAGAGCGTGCCGCTCTCCGCTATAAAGAGCAGCGCGTAGGTCGCCATCACCGGCCGGAAGATGCTGGAAAGATATCCGAAGAAGGTGGGATAAAGCGTGAGGAAGGTAAAGATGACGATCCCACCCAAGAGCGCCGTGAGGGAATATGCGGTCAAGCTGATCTTGACGAAGTCATAGGCGAGTTGGTCGTATTTCCGGGAGAGAGCCTTGTCCTTGGTGATGACCCCCAAGTACTCCACGATCATGCAGAAGATGGGGACAGCAAGCACAAAGCTTCCGTAGTAGAGATGTTGCTGAAGGGCCACCCAGAGTATTACCCGGCTCTCAAAGTTGTACCGCGGGTAGTCCTTCGGGCTGTCGGTCGTCTTCGGCGCAGGCGCCCCGATCACTGGCCCTTCGGTCTTGAACCAGACATCACGCGACTTCTCGACCGGCTTCGCATCAGCAGGCGCGGCTGATGCCGACGCCGTCGAAGCCGCCGGAGTTGGTGTGTCACCTGCGCCAGCCGGAAGCGACAGGAACAAGGGCAATAGCAGAAGCCCCACAAACGTCCCTAGCGCCAAGAAAGCCCAAACCTTTTTTCGGGCTTGCTTCGTTATGGTAGCCATGGCTTTCCTCCTTAGCACTCGCACTCTGAAAGCGGTCTAATTCAAAAGCAGAGTTTCCTAAACCAATCAGGAAAATTGTAGCAATAGTCCAGGCCCTGCATTTTCATGAGGGCGATGTCCAAAAAGTAAAGAAAATACACGCCGGCGATCACTAACCCGCCGATTGTAAATGCGATCTTCTTTCCGGTGCTAATTTGATCTCTTTCCTCTATCATTACACCCTCCACTGCACGCATGCTCGTTCACTTCAGACAAACTCGATTCTGGGAAAACCACGGACATCAGCACGGGCATTGAATCGCATTAAACCAATAGAAGAACCAAACACCGAAAGCGACTGTGGACCAGAATATCGCCTTCCCCAATCTGATTTTCCACGCCGGTTCCTTAACATGACGCGCCTCTACTGCAGCTTCTGCCATGATGACCCTCTTTGGAAACTAGTGGATTACGATGAGCACAGACATGATTACTTGTTCCCCTCAGCCCTTGACACCCCATCAGGGATTATGCTACTCAAAATCCCGTTTAAAACACAGGGACATAACTGATGGGTAAGGACCCAAGATTGTTCGACATTATAGTTTTGGCTGGTATGGTTGTCAACATAATTCTAGCCGTCTTTCTACTGATCTACTATTTCGACTTACTGTGATTTATTCTATGGTTAGCTCCTCTGATCACCCAATCGGTTTAACCCTTTTGACGCACTCTTGGCACAGCGAAATCCAATCGTCGTATCCCTGAAATCCGGAACCATTTTGAGACGGACTGTCAACCTCGTTTCCTTGCCGATCGTGCCCCAAGAGGCCCCTCTGATGACCTTAAAGCTACCGCTCGGTGGACCCTTCGGATTCGGTGACGTGTCTCGATACGCATCCTCCTGGTACCAGTCTGCCACCCACTCCATGACGTTCCCGGCCATGTCATAAATCCCATACGGGCTTTGATCCAAAGGAAAGCTGGCGACAGGGGCGGGGAATTCAAACGGATCTGGGTTGCCTGTATTCGCCGCGCCCGGCTTGTCCTGGTTACCCCAGGGCCACAAGAGGCCATGAGGCCCCCGAGCGGCTTTCTCCCATTCGGCTTCAGTCGGCAATCGAGCCCCCCGGTAGCGGCAGTAGGCATCAGCATCCTCCCATGACACATAGACGGCCGGTTGTGTTGGGCCGCTCAATTTCTCGAAGTGCTTCACATAGCGGGAGATCGGCTTGCGATGGTCTGTCGCTGTCACAAACGCTATATACGCGCCGTAGGTCATCTCATGACGATCGATCCAGTAGGCATCGAGCATGATCAGGCCCTCGGGCTTCTCGTCGAATCCCCCATCGTTGTAGCCCCTCACAAACTCACCAGCCGGAATGAAGACCATATCTTCCTTCATCGGAACCGCTGTGGCTACGGTACCTGGGGAGGGTTTTGCCTCGCCGTCTGGCTGGTCAACTTGGATATTGCTGGGCTTGAGGACGTCAAGAATGATCCCGCCGATGGGTAATCCGGCAAAAATCGCCACGACCACAAAGAAGGCCCATTTCAAGCGCTTGTCCAGCATAGATCCGAAAGAGCACACTCCATCCTGTCTATTTAGGACCCGCCCTTGGCGCAGCGAAATCCAATTGTCGCATCAGTCCTCCAGAGCTTCGCCTGGAACCGCTTGGCCACGCGGGCCCCGTGCGGAGACTCACGCCAAGACCCCCCTCTGATCACCTTGTTCTGTCCCTCTTCCGGCCCCTTGGGGTCGCGATAGGGGCTCTTAGGGTAATACTTGTCGTCATAAGTGTCATGGACCCATTCTGCGACGTTCCCGGCCATGTCATACAAGCCATACGGGCTTCGTCCAGCCTCGAATTTCCCCGGCGGAGCCAGGTACTTGTAACCGTCCTCCTCGCCTTCCAGGTTGGCGTGCTTCGGCGTCAGCGTATCGCCCCACGGGTACTTGCGACTACCTTCTCCCTTGGACGCTTTCTCCCACTCGGCCTCCGTCGGAAGACGCTTGCCCGCCCATTGGCAATAGGCGACCGCATCCGACCACGACATCCCCATCGCAGCCAGCGCCGGGTTGAGGATCTTCGATATATCGTCATCAAAGACCGGCACGAAGGGCTTGCCTCGCTTGGTGGCCCTGACGAACCGGTCATACTCGGCCTGCGTGACCTCATACTTATCGATGTAAAAGGTGGCCAGGTAGACCTGGTGCTCCGGTGCTTCGTCGTAGTCGCCATTGGTACTTCCCATCTTGAAGGGGCCTTCCGGGATTTCAACCATCTCGCGTCCGTCATCCCCCACAATCGTTTTATAGGGGCTGAAGTCCGCGGTTGCAGTCGGGACGGTCTGGGTCTGCTGGGGCGTGGAGGGGGCCTGCGCCAGGAGCTCCTTGTTCTTCGCCGATTGGCGGGACAAGATCATCATGCTCACCATCATCAGAAAAAACGCTCCGAACGTGGCGATGATCCCGATCATCAGCCATTTTTCCTTCATCGAGGGTTCTCTCCTTCGGAAGGCGACGGTTCATTCGCATGGGACTCTCTCGACTGTTTGCGCAGCTCCATGAGCATCCCCAATTGCACTCCGAGAAAACCCCCCATCGCTCCGCCGGAAGCGGCGCCGAGGGGCACCGCACCCATTCCGGCGATCAACCATGCGAGCCCGCCTCCTAAAAGGGCTCCGCACACAATGCTGACAAAGAACCGCCGCCCGCCCAGCAGTCCGATCAGAAAGCCGAACGCGACGCCCACGGCGCTCGCAATGACAAGGCTCGCAGTCGTTCCCCAATAGTAACCGATCGCGGCCCCCACCACACCGAACACCGTCGCGCCGAACACCATGTCAAAGGTGACGCGCCCATGCTCCTCTCGACAACGTGGCATGCCGTACTTCGCCCTTTTATTGCTTGGCGACTGCGATTCTACCGAAGTCGACCTCGACGCCAGGTCCGGCGACGAGCGAGATGCCCCATGCCTTGGGAGCTGGCTCGTGATTGTGGACCTTGAGAAAGTCGGCATAAGCATTGACGCGCTCCTCGACCCACTGCCCGATCGGTTGTGGCCCGCTTCGAACGACTACTTCGGCAGCCCCAAAGATTCCCCCTTCTTTGATCCTCCCGACGGTTCCCGCCGACGCCCAGGCGTATTTAGTGGACACAGGAATGATGAGAAGGTCGGTGTCCAGAGAGACGAAGACCGCCGCCCAAATTTCGCTCGACGAAGGCGCCGCCCGCAAGCGCCATCGCCACGTGACAATGGGATATTCCTTGGGATCCCAGGCCACACGATTGAAGATACGCATCTGCTCATCGACGCCCTTCGTGCGGAGCATCGACTGCTCGCCGTCTCGAGCGACAACATAGGCCTTGCGCGTCGCAGATTCATTGCGGCTCGCTTGCCACCCGACCGGAAACCCATCCGGTTCCGCCCTGGAAAAATCCTCAAGGACTTGGAGGCTCGTGGAGGCACTTTGACCGTTCGTGACGTCGCCGGTGAGAATGAGCAAGAAGAGGAAGATGAGGAAGGTGAGGAAGGCGCTGGTGAGCTGCATCGCTGGCTCACCCATCCCCAAGCAGCCCTTGCTTCGTCATTGCGGGGTTGATTGAGCCTTCACAGGACCGAACGCGCCCAGCCCAGGCCCACTCGGTCGCCTCGGCCTGTCGGAGACCTCGCTGGCTCAGCCAGAACACGCCTACGAGCAAGAGCCAGAACAACGCCATGTTGAGCGTGACCATGCTTGCCGCAAACCCGAATCCTGGGGTGAAGGCCCAGGGCGACCCGTCACGCATGATCTCGTGAACATGCCAGCCCAACCGTCCGGAAGATCGGATAAAGCCCATGAGGCCCATGACCCAGGTGAACGCCATCCCCAACAGAAAGAGCGTCACCTGACCACGAACCGGCATCTTGCCCCAGGCAATCGGCCCGACAGAATGTGCGTTTTTCACGATCGCCCGGTTGACGAGCAGGCCGACGATCAACGCCGTGAGCGTGCTCAGGGCTTGGGGCAGCGAAAGGCCCACGCGGACATTCGCGGGCAGGTAGAATCCATAGACCGACGCCCCAATGACGTTCGCAAGCGCGCCGCAGAAGACCGTCCCTATGACAAGATCTCCAGTGCGCGCCCAGCGCGCCGTGATGACCTTGTTCGCCCGCTTATACAGGATGTAGCTCAGCGCCGAAAGGAGGATCATCGTATTGATCGCGCCATTCTTGGCCGACATGACCCCGTAATTGCCGATCACCGGATGTTGCGAGCCCCCAATGTCCTTCGCTTCCTCCGAAGTCAGCACCAGCGTGTGGGGCGTAAACCACACCAAAAAGCTGAGAACGAGACCATAGAGGATGTACTTGATATACCGGTGGTACCGCTCCGAGCCCGGCATGCGCGCCATTCCCTGCCAGAGGTAGTAATTCGCTCCGATGAATAACGCGCCGACCGCGATCGCCTGGAGGACGAACATCCAGGTCAGCATCCCGCCCATCATCGTGACCCCCAACTGCTGGCGGAACTCGTACACCGACCGCATCAGCCAGTAGCCGGCGAACGGCATGGGAATTAACGCCGCCATCGTGATGAACAGGAACACGTATCCCATCCAGTCGTAGTAGCCTCGCTGGTCCTGGTTCTTGGCCGTGAGGAAACGGAAGGCCGAGTACCCCAAGACCACGGCCCCTCCGGTCATCATGTCGGCCAAGAACCGGTGCACGTTGAAGGGGTTCCACAAGGCGGTGTGGAGCGTGTGCCAGGAATTTCCGAGGAAGCGGCCGGCCTGATCCACGCCGGCCGGCGACATCATGAAGGACACCCACGAATTCGCAAGGAAGAGCAGCAGGGTCCCGCAGACATTCACCACCACCCCAATGGCGGCGTGAATCCACTTGCGACCGCCTTCGCTCAGCCGATCCCACGAATAGTAGTACAGGTACAACGCCCAACTCTCGGCCAGGAACACCACGGCGTAGATGCCCATCATCGACTTGAAGACCCCGGTGATATAGCGGAAGAACGTGGGGTAGAACGTCAGCAGCGCCCCCACGAGGGTGACTCCCAGCAACGACGAGATGGAAAACGCGATCAGGCTGATGCGCAGGAAGTCGCGCGCGAGCCGGTCATACCGGACGGCTGCGACAGGATCACGGGTCAGCAGCCCCATCACCTCGATGATGAGACAGAAGATCGGCAAGGCCAGCACGAACCCGCCGAAGTACGTGTGCTGTTGGGTCACCACCCAAATGGCAAGCCGATTGTCCACGCTTCCGTAGCGAGGGTAGTCGGCCGCCGTGAGACGGGGAGCCGCTTCGCTCGCCGGCCGGCCCGGCGTACCATAGTAGATGTCGGTCCCGGAAGGAGCCTGTAGGAGCGGCTCGGGTTGGCTGCTGGAGGCTCTGCCTTCCAGGGCCAGCGCCACGTCTCCTCCAACGATCCCGCTGAGCAGGAAGGACAACAAGAAAAGTGCGCGCATGTCAGGCTTTCTTGGAGGCCAGGATGTTTGAGAGAAAGGGGCACCGGAGCAAAGACGCCGGAATTGCAGCATGGAGCGTCTCCTCCTGCCACCGCGAACGTCCCAGGTAATAGCCATACAGGCTCAGGATGCCGGCTGTCCCTGCGGTGACCAGGAGCCGCACCCACACCGGCGGGTCGGGAACCGCCATCAGGAAGCTGATCGCACCGTCTGCGATGAGATAATACGTCCATCCGAACGCCATTCCCGGCCACAGGAAGAAGCGGAGCAGCTCTCGCCACGAATATCGCATGAGCCCTTCCCACATCCTTAACGACGGGTGGAGCCCCTGCACAAAGGCCAGCGTGCAGGCCGCCCCGGCCAGCACGCCGATGACGATCAACTCTCCCAGATCCGTCGTCGCAGCCGGCATCATCACGGTCAGCGCGAGATACACGAGGCCGACCGCCACCGTCGTGACGGCCACCCGCTCCGCCCAGAGATCCGCACGGCCGGTGACCAGCGTCCATAGCGCCTTGCCGTCCGGCAAGGTGACAAGGGGCCGGCCTTGCTGTTGCAACAAGCGCACGTGCCCGATCTCAAACGCATCACGCGCGACCGACATCGAGGCGATGATCAACGCCATCATGGCCGGCCCGTCGGGATGGTCATGATAATCGTAGGTGGCCACTTTCAGCAGGGCCAAGACCATCAACGAGAGTTGGACCGCGTACAGGAACCCGATCCTCAAGGCGACCCAGGCCTGCGTGCGGAGGTCGTCCTCGCGCAGCACGTCCACGAACGGACGCTCACGGCCATACGCGTAGGCGGCAAGGGCCACCAGGCTGGAGAACAGGCCGCTCGCACACAGCAAGACAATGATGTCTTCATGCCAGGCCGCGGCCTTGAGGCCCCGGTAGAGGGCAAACGCGACGAGTCCTGGGACCGCCATCACGACCCGCTTGCGCCTGCGGAAGTCCGCTTCCGTGACGGCCAGAGTCAGGGCCGGCACCACCCGCATCGTCATCCGGTGCAGCATGGCCCTGCCTACGGTCTTCCCCTCATCCCGAGAAACTTGGCCTTCGCTTCATCCATCAACGTCTCCGTGACCTCTGACAGCCCCTGCTCGATCGCCATCCGCTCGATCTCCACTTTCGCCATGGAGCGGATCGGGGCCGGGATATTGGCCAGCCGGTCCGTCGCCGCCGGGGCCCAGGTCACCTTCCCCCGGTTGCGGGCCTCGTGGAACATCGCCACCGTCATCACACGGCATCCTGCCTGCGCCGCGTAGGACTCCACTTCCTCCCGGACCAACGGCTCAATGTAAGGAGGCAGCCGTTCCAACTCGTGGCGAGCCTCGTTGGACCACAAGGGTCGCTCCACCAGCGGCGTGACCTCCTCCAATCGACCGGACACCGTCACCCAGTTCGCGCAAGCCGTGCAGCAAAGGCGCAAATGGTAGCTGAGCGGCGACTCTTCCTCCAGCGCCTTGGCTTCCAGCAAAGCCCCGCAACAACACCGCGCCTTCATGGGGACCAGCCTCAACCGACTTTGCCGGGATACAGGATATACAGCATCGTGTACGTGACGCTCCCGGTGACGAACAGGATGCAATAGATCACCATCGTGAAGCGACCCAACGCCCGGTGGCGGTTCCCTCCATCAGGCCAGAATCGTTCGATGGTCTTCTCCACCCCCAACACCAACCCGACGACGAGGAGACCGGCGACGTACACGATGGATCGTCGAAGCGTAAATCCGGTCCCAAACAAGACCCCGCTGATCCCGTACAGGACAAGCAGCACGACGCCGCTGACTACAAACACCTTGGTTAATTTCTCTTGCCCGACCTTGAGCTCACCGGGCCTGAGTTCCCGTTTGCTTCCGACAATCTGCTGCGCCCGGAACCCGAGAATGATCATGTAGATCGCCATGATCAGACCCACGATGACCAAGCTGATGTGAAAGGTCAGGAGCGGCAGGAAGACCTTGTAATACATGAAATCAGAGCCGCCGAACCCGGTTCGACCCTCAAACGCCAGGACCCCAAGTTGGCGGAACAGGTAATAGCTGGTGAAGAACGCAAGCATCGCGCCCATGCCCCCAAGAACAACCCAGTGGTGCACGTTGCCCATTTTCCTTTTGGCTTGCACCCAGCCGATGATGAACAATCCCGTGAAGAGCATGGCCATGACCTGGCTCAGGTCCCCGCCCAACGTCGCAGCCGTCCCAAGGAAACCGGGGCGCGTCAAGAGCTCCTTCATTTGACCCCCTGGACTAGGGTCGAACGTGCGAGTTCATCGACTGACGTGAAGCCGGCGTCTTTCAACCACTGGACGGCTTCAGCCATGGTATAGCACCGCCCCTTGTCGGTGTTGACCAGGATATGCACGGCAAACACAGCGGTCCACGCCGGGCTGGTCCTCCCGTCATCCAGAAAGCGGTCCTTGATCACGAGCCGGCCCGAAGGAGCCAGCGCCCGATGGACTTTCCGCACCAAGGCGGCATTGGCGTCAGGGTCCTGGTAGTGCAGGATGTCCGACATCAACACCGCATCGTACGGCCCACCCAAGTCGTCTCGGTGGAAATCGCCCGGGAGGAGGCGGAGGCGCTCTGCAAGCCCGGCCTCCTTGATCAGACGCTCGGTGGTCCGCAGCGTCTCCGGCAGGTCAAAGACGGTCGCCGTCAGAGCCGGATAGGCCCGGCAGAACGCCATCGCGTACGTCCCGGCGCCGCCCCCCAGATCCAGAAGGGTCTGCGCGCGGCTGAGGTCGATCTGTCGGGCCAACGTCGGCGCATGCTGCAGGGCTACGTGATGGAGCACCAGCAGCACGTTCTCCGCCAACCGCGGATCCGACTGGAACATATGGCCTTTCACAGGGGAGCACCCGGTGCGAACGACTGACTCGAGCCTGCCCCAGTTGTCCCACTCGGCCTCCTGCAACAAGAGCAGATGGCCGGCATACTTGGGGCTGCCCTTTACGAGGTACTCTTGGGTCTCCGGCGCGTTCAAAAACTGCTCGCCGCTCTTCCGGAGAAGGCCGATCGAAACGAGCGCGTTCAGGAGGACTTCTGTGGCCTTGCGATCAGACTGTAGGCGGCGGGATACCTCCGCGGCAGTGCAAGCCCCTCCAGCGAGAGCGCCAAAGACGTCGAGCTTGACCGCCGTCAACAGAACCTTGCATTCCCAGTAGTAGCCAAGCTGGAAGATGTCGGCAAGTGAGAGCGTCCGAGGCACGTGTCATCCTTTCCCAACCCGTCGCCAGCCGATTCTAAGTCACCCTTCGTCGTGAAGGCAAGGGACTCCACCTCCCATGCGGAGGCAAAAAAAGAGGCGGCGGAACGTCCATTCCGCCGCCTCCAAACGCCTACGCGAGACTTAGCGATTACGGCTTGAACTCGAACTTGGCTGAAGCCGACGCGCCGTCCTTCACTTCGATGTCCTGCTCGATCGGCTTGCCCTTGTTCAGCACCGGATGCCACGCCACGAGTTTGTACTTGCCGGCCGGCACGTCTTTGATCGTGAACTTCCCATCCTCGCCCACCACGGCATAGTGCGGGCTGGTGATGGGAAGGGCCCAGAACTGCATGAATTCATGCTGGTCGCAGATCAGCTTGAAGACCGATCCCTTGTCGGCCTTCCGCAGCTTGATCGGCTTGTCGAGTCCCTTGTCCTTCTCCGGCAAACCGATATTGAAAATCGTGGTGGAACTGGGCGCCAAAACCTCAAACGAATGCGGGTTGTGCAGCACCCCTTTGACCGACTTGGGATCATCCGGGTCCGCATCCGTATTCATCACCCGAAAGGACGACTGATTCGGAACCACCACCCCGGTATAAGGGAGAAACTCGCACAGCTTGGCAATGATGTCCTCGCCCTTGAAGTCCGCCTGGAACTTCTCATCGTTGATGCCCGTCACAGCCACAACGGCATTCTTCAAGCCGCCGTCCTTCCCCACCTGCACCTCATGGAGCAACCGCTTCTCACCCTTAGCATCCTTGTTGGGATTCTTCCCGCAGAACTCCGGATTGGTGAACTTCGAGAACGGGAACTCTTTCGGCGCCGGGGGCTTGTCCGAAAACGTCACCTTCCCTTCGACTGTCCCGCCCGCCCGCACGGTCAGTGGGGCAGCCAGGAGCACGATTGCGCCAATAGCGATCGCCGTCATCGCACCTACTATCTTCATGACACAATCCTCCTTACTTAAATTTGGGGTTCCTTGGCAAAACGTCTGCTCGCCGCTCTTTCGGAAGAGACCGATCGAAGCGAGCGCGTTCATGAGGATTTCGGTGGCCTTGCGGTCGGTCTGTAGGCGGCGTGATACCTCCGCGGCAGTGCAAGCCCCTCCAGCCAGAGCGCCAAAGACGTCGAGCTTGACCGCCGTCAGCAGAACCTTGCATTCCCAGTAGTAGCCAAGCTGGAAGATGTCAGCAAGTGAGAGCGTCCGAGGCACCTGTAATCCTTTTCAGACCCGTCGCCAGGCGATTCTAAGTCACCCTTCGTCGTGAAGGCAAGGGACCGCACCGCCCATGGGAAGCAAAAAAAAGGCGGCGGAACATCCATTCCGCCGCCTCACAACTGAGATTCTGACTGCTGTTAGCTCTTACTTGAACTCGAACTTGGCCGACGCAGACGCCCCGTCCTTGACCTCAATCTCCTGCTCGATCGGCTTGCCCTTATTCAGCGCCGGGTGCCAGGCGACCAATTTGTATTTGCCGGCCGGCACATCCTTGATTTCAAACTTCCCGTCTACGCCTACTACGGCGTAATAAGGATTGGTCACCGGTAATGCCCAGACCTGCATGAACTCGTGTTGATCGCACTGCATCCTGAAAACAGACTCGCCTGGTTTCGGCGAATTTGGCTTCAGCGGCTTGTCCAGTTTGCTTCCCTTTTCCGGCAAGCCGATGTTGAAGATGGTTGCTGAAGAAGGTCCCTTAACCTTAAATGAGTGTGGATTATGCAGCACACCCCTCACTACGACGACTTTATCGCCCGGCTTTAAATCTGCCCCACGAATAGTACCGGTTTCCGTACGGATGGTATCGGATGGCTGGACCTTTGTCTCTTTGAACTTTTTATCTTTGGGGTCCATCTCAAGGTCCTTGAGAATTATCTGGTCCCCCTCCTTTTTGACCTCAACTTTAACTGCCTCTTCATCGGTGTTGACCACTCGAAACGACTTTTGATTCTCGACCACCACTGTAACATAAGGCTTGAACTCGCAGAGTTCTGCCTCAATGTCCTGGCCTTTGAAGTCCGCCACAAACTTTTCATCATTGATGCCTTCGATAGCAACGACCGCGTTCTTCAGGCTGCCATCTTTGCCCACTTCCACTTCATGGAGTAACCGCTTCTCGCCCTTAGCGTCCTTATTTGGATTCTTCACACAGAACCTCGGATTGGGAAACTTCTCGAAGAGGAACTCCTTGGGCGCCGGGGGCTTACCGGAGAACGACACCTTACCATCCACCGTCCCGCCTGCCCACGACGGCAGTGGAGCGGCCAGAAGTGCGATCGCGCCTATAGCGATCGCCGTAAACGCTGCAACCTTCTTCATGGCTTAAACCTCCTTAAAAAATTTTAAAGTTACGACTCCTGCAGGAATCATCCTTTTCTCGATTTCGTGGAGAGTATCCTACCCAAAGTTTAGAAAAGTTTATAAAGAAAAGCCATTTATACCACAGGACGGTCAAAAGTTGTCAAGGCCCATGATATTCCATTACAGGCCATTCAGCAACCGGCCAATGGCACCAGCGGCCGTGACTCGCACGGCGACATCCGGATCACCGAGGATCGGCCTCAAGAGGGCCACGTGTTTCTCGTTCCCCACGTGACCAAGCGCCCGGATGGCCGAAATGCGCGGACGGGGCGTCTGGTCGTGCAAGAGATCAAGCAGATAAGGGATGGCTTGGTCCCTCGCCTGGCCAAGGTGCTTCGCCAGTGCCGAGCGGACACCAGGATCTGGCGAGTTCATCGCCTCGCGCAAGACCGGCTCGGCCGAAGCAGGATTTAACGGTAGAAGGGCGGCGGCCACTTCGGCGCGGACAGCCGGAACGGTTTCCTGCAGAAGCGGTTCAACGAGGGGAACTGCCTTGGCCCCCTGCAATTTCGTCAACCCAGTGACCGCGATACCGCGCACCAGAGGGACGGGGTCCTTCAAAAGGGGGGTGATCGCCGCAGACGCCCCGACTTCTTTCCGCTCGGCGAGGATACCGGCTGCCGTCGCCCGAACGGTCGCTTCCCGATCCGACAAGGCACCAAAGAGCGATGGGACAACCCTGTTGTCTTTCAGGTGTCCCAAGATATTGAGCACAGCTGCTCGCTCATCAGGGCTGGGATGTTTGACCAACTCCAGAACGCCCGCCAGCGCCTCGCTCCGGCCCAAAGCAACGAGAGCCGCCCCGGCTGCAGCTTTCACCCGAGGTTGTTCGTCTCTTAAGAGGGGCTCGATCTCGGGAATGACCCCGCGATTGCCAGACTCACCGAGTGCG
>Ga0209237_1000195_pt1 | contig 31073 bp, 32 predicted proteins | sample GraSoi013_1_40cm_2_FD_185820 | JGI IMG/M metagenome (GOLD analysis project Ga0209237, IMG submission 185820) | Grasslands soil microbial communities from the Angelo Coastal Reserve, California, USA - Sample 10_02_2013_1_40cm (SPAdes) (version 2) | ecosystem: Environmental > Terrestrial > Soil >...
CGGCATGATCGCCGTGATATACGCCAAGACGAGCGCGATCTGAACAAAAATCGCGCTGAGCGCAACGCGGAACGCCGCGATATCCGCCACGACGAAGCCGACATCGCCAAAGATCGGCGTGAAATGCGCGAGGATTTGAGAAAAGGCGATAAAGCCGACGCGGCAAAAGAACGTGCTGACATCGCCCGCGACCGCACAGACATCAACCAGGATCGCCGCGAAGTGCGCGCGGAAAACCGTGATATGGCCCGCGACAGGGCCGATATCAATCACGATCGTCGTGACATTCGTCACGACCGGCGCGACATTCGCCATGATCGCCGCGATGTTCGCTCGGACCGGCGTGACCTCAGGCACGACCGTCACGACAGAGACTAAACTCACCCGCGTTGGAGAAGGCGGCGAGGAAACTCGCCGCTTTTTTGTTTCTCTGGAAGAACTTAGAAAATTGTCATCCGACCAAGACTGGGAAAAACTCTTTTTCACGAGCGTTTAGTAAGCTGTTGAATTTTCGTATTGAAATCAGAAATTCGCCAAAATTACTGTGTTGCTTCTTTTAGTGTTTTTCACGCAAGCTTGGTCATGGGTAGGGCGATAAAACCGTTTCTCCGGAGTGATCTGGCCTGCGCATCCTGATCCAAGTTACAATAACGACCTTTGCGACACTAAACCGGGCCCCAAGAATCTATCAGCAAACATTACTTCGCTGGAGGTATCCATGCAGAGCCCTGCGATCTTGGGTTCAGAAAAAACCCTGGTTTCCTCTAAACGTCAATTTGAGAGAGCGAGAAGTGGCACCCACATCATCTTTGACGTTGGCATGAACAATGGCGACGACTCCAAACATTATTTGTCGAAGGGATACCAAGTGGTGGCAATCGAAGCAAACCCGATTCTCGTGGAGCGCGGGCGTGCCCGGTTTCAGAAGGAGATCGCTGCGGGACAAATCCTGATCGAATGTGTCGGGATCGTCGATCAACCTGGCAAGATTCCTTTTTGGATTAACGATGAAAGAGACGTATTTAGCTCGTTCGATCGCGCCAGAGCCGGCAGAAACGGAATGAAGTGCCATCCCATCGAAATCGAATGCGTAACCTTTGACAAGCTTCTGACAAAATATGGGGTTCCGTATTATCTCAAGCTGGACGCGGAAGGTGCTGAACCGTACTGTCTTAAGTGCCTGCAGCCGACCAGTCTTCCGGAATACGTCTCAGTTGAAGCCGAGGACTTTGAGTACCTGGTGCTCCTGTGGCACCTCGGATACAGACAATTCAAGATCGTCGACCAAATGCGTCACAATTCCAGGTTTCCGGACTTCGGGAATGACAACATGTTTTCGCGGGCGGCTAAGCGGGCTTGCTGGTATGCCGACCGCTTCAAGAATAGGTTCAGCCGGGTTCCCTTCGCCCGCGGTTGCTCCGGCCCTTTCGGTGAAGAAACGCCCGGCACTTGGCAAACTTTTGAAGAGGTTGCGTACAACTGGTTAGCGCTGCATTTCGGCCATCACAAGCGCGGAACTTTGAACCATTTTTCCTGGTACGATTTTCACGGCAAAGCTTTGCCTCAACCGACACAGCTCAAGTGATCTCGCACCCGGCGAAAACTCGCTGCGGGCTAGAGAATGTTGTCGGTTGGGATCGGGTGTGTAATCGGGGGAAGGAGCTATTATGAGCGGTTCATCGTTTAGCGATCCTATCCCTCATACAGATAAGATTACCCAACGACTGCTCCGGTCTGGCATGCCATTAACGCTGAAGACAGCTAGACGGCAGCGAACCATGTTGCTGGCGATTTCAGGGATCGTCGCGATCCTGGCCCATGCTACTTTCTTGCTGCTTTTACCCGCGGCGTGGCAGAAAAATCAAAGCTCTGACTATGTCGAATATTACGAACCAGTGGCCCAGAAGCTGGCCGCGGGCGCTGGTTTAGTACTGGGTTCTAAGCCAGCCCTACGTTATCCACCAGGCATCCCTATGCTCTATGCGGCCACATTTTGGATTTCCGACTCGCTGGACATCAGTCACGGGGCAGGGTTGCGCATATTTCAATCACTTTTCGTAATTGCCAGCGGCGTGCTGGTTGGGGTAGTGGCGATGCGCTTCCTCAGCTTGAGAATTGCGCTAGCGGCCTCCATCTTGTGGTCTACCTATCCGTTCCACCTTTGGCTGACAAAACAACCAGATGCTTCTGCCATATTTTCCACCCTTCTGCTATTGGGCGTATTCCTGTTTCTCCTTTGGTCCACCGACGGATGTCACGCAGTGCTGTACGGCTTTCTGCTTGGCTTCATATTAGCCATTATCGCTCTTATAAAGCCCTTCGGCATTGCACTGCCGGCCGTATTCATGGGCCTCGCTTGGATGTGCACTGCCCCCTGCCGGCCACGGCACCGGGGTCGATTTTCATTCTGCGTTTTGGTGGCCTATCTCCTCCTGATCTCGCCCTGGGAGGTCTGGGCGTGGCGGGTAAGCGGGCACTGGATTCCACTCTGCACGAACGGTCCCAATGCCTTAATAGACGGCCTCACGTTTGGTACTGTAAGGGGTCTTAAACAAGTCCCTATGCCTGAAAGTGTGCGAACTCTCACGGAAGACGCGGTCGCGCACGCTAAACAGCTGAGAACTACGACTAGCATCGCTAATTTCATGGTCGTGCAAATAAGGGAGAGGCCGGAGTCAGTCATAAAGCTGTTCTTGCTTAAGGCTGTCCGAAGTTGGTACAGCAACGAGTCGCGTACTCTCGAAAAGTGGGTCGCAGTCATCCAATTGTTCTACTTGCCATTTGTCATCTTCGGAATGCGAATCGTCTGGAGGGGCGGCCGTCAGCACAAGAATTTTCTTCTGGTTGCAATGGGCATAACCCTGTACTTCTGGATGATGACGGTCATAACAGCCTTGCCGATTCTTCGTTACATGGTGCCCACTGTGAGCCTGCTCATGGTGTTTGCGGCAGCGGCGCTTGAACACGTGGCGATGCAGCACTTTGGGCCATTTCGAACCAAGCTTCTCGCTTCATACATCGACTCTTCCCTTGCACCAACCCGCCAGAGCGTGTCAACCTCCATTTAACGAGCAGTAGCCACCGTCCATTTCACGAAGGGAAGCTGTAGCAATGAAATGAATGCGTGAAGCTACACTGATCCAACCCTCGGAGGTTTGGTACGGAATAGAGGCAGAGTCGACCCTTCGGAGTCTGGAACAAAACCATTTCCTTTCCGCCGCACAGTAAGGGAACCCAAGTATCGTCCGCCAGCGGACCTAGCCCTTTTGCCTAAAACTGCAGAGATATTTGTTACCAGATCCCGAGAAGTCGCCGAACCTGGAGCAGAAACGGCCTTACCGGACAAATGGCATCCGCCCTTTATAGCATGCTCGCACTTTCAATCACTCCACCGAATTGCTCAACCACTTCAGGTAATTCGCGCATCCGCCGTCGATGTGGAACGAAATACACTCCGGCAGCTCGTAAGAATTCATCTCCTTGTTGGCCTTGCGCACGCGTTCGAGGGCTGTTGCGAACGTCTTGATCAGCAGCAGCCACTCCTGCGCCTGCTCGACTTTCCCCTCCCAACGATAGACTGACTGAACCTGCGGCACGATGTTTACGCAAGCGGCCAGCCGCCGTTCCACCAGGGTATACGCGATTTTCTCTGCTTCTTCCTTCGATCCGGCGGTGGTCATCATCAATATGTTTTCGCTCATATAGAATCCTTAGTCTGCTGCGAAGTCAGCTATTTAATCTAGCACTTTGTCTCAAGAGGTCGCTCGATGGCAACCCAGATCAGGTTCGGCACTTCAGGATGGCGTGCGGTCATGGCAGAGGAGTTCACGTTCGCCAACGTGCGCCGGGCAGTCACCGGAATCGCGCGCTATGTGGCATCGCAGAGACAGCCTGGCGCGCGTGTGATCGTGGGCCGCGATCCGCGGTTCCTGGGCGAGACATTCTGCTCCATGGCGGCCGAAATCCTCGCTGGTCATGGCATCACGCCGCTGGTTATCGCCGAACCCGCTCCCACCCCGGCGATTGCGTACGCCGTGATCCGCGAGCGTGCCGACGGCGCGATAAACTTCACCGCTTCCCACAATCCACCGGAATATAACGGAATCAAATTTTCCACTCCCGACGGCGCACCTGCTCTGCCAGATGTAACCAAAACAATCGAAGCCGAGATCGCCGATGCCGTGAACGACCAGCCGAAGCCTGCGCGAGCCCCGGCCTCAGAGGCCCTTGAACCACGTGGCACGTATCTCTCTCGGCTGCGTGAGGTCATCGATTTGAACGCGATCCAAAAAGCTGGCCTTCGAGTTGTTTTTGATCCCTTTTGGGGCGCGGCCCGAGGCTATCCTGATTCGCTGTTGCGTGATGCGGGCGTAAACGTTGCAACGGTGCACGATTACCGCGATGTCCTTTTCGGCGGACATGCGCCTGAACCAGATGACCATCTGCTCGAGGATTGTCGTAACAAAATGCGCGAGACGAAGGCGCACATCGGCATCGCCACTGATGGCGACGCTGACCGTTTCGGCATCGTCGACGAAGATGGAACATTCGTTCAGCCCAACTACATCATTGCGCTCCTCTTTGACTACCTAGTTGAAAGCCGAGGCTGGAAAAACGGCGTGGCGAAATCCGTCGCGACCACAAACCTTATTAACGCTCTTGCCAAACACCACGGAGTCGAACTGCATGAAACGCCCGTGGGGTTTAAATACATTGGCGAACTGATCAAGCAGGACAAGATCGCGATCGGAGGCGAAGAAAGCGCTGGCCTCTCCGTTCGCCATCACGTTCCCGAGAAAGATGGCATTCTCGCCGGTCTGCTTTGCTGCGAAATGGTCGCGCGTCGCGGCAAGTCGCTCGGCCGGCAATTGCAGGAGTTATTTGTCAATGTTGGTTCATTCTATCCACAACGCGAGAACTTCCGCTTGACGCCGGAAGTGATGGAGAAGTTCACTGGAAAGTTGCAGACTGAACCGCGCGAATTCTTTGGCCAGAAGGTCAAGGAGATTGCGCGGACGGATGGAATGAAGCTGGTGTTCGCGGATGGCTCCTGGGTCTGTTACCGGCTCTCCGGGACGGAGCCGGTGGTTCGGGTCTATTCCGAGGCAACCAGCGAAGCCGGATTGGAAAAACTGAGCGCAGCAGCCAAGAAATGGATTTTCGAGTAAAGCAGCGTTCCAAAATTAGGGCTTTGCCGCGGTCGCGACCCGGTTTGCAACTGCTGCTCGACCGTGCCCCGCGAGCAGAAGCATTGGCGGAGCAATCACTCAAGAGACTGCGTCCGGCTCTGCAGTGGCTTTATCATTCCCGCCGCCGTTTGGCTACCGTCAGCATAGCTCTGCTTACGCTGTGGCTGTTTCTGCACGTAATGCTCGGTGCCAACGGTATGGTCATCTATCGGCAGAAGCGGGCTGAATATCAGGTTTTGCAAAAGGAAATCGACGGCCTACAGAAGGAAAATGATCGGTACACCGGTCAGATCAAGGCGCTCAAGACCGATCCCAATACCATAGAAAAGGAAGCCCGCGAGCAACTGCATTATGCCCGCCCAGGCGAAGTGATCTATGTCGCCCCCCCGCCGCTGCCCTCGCAAGCCCGCGAGACCAACGCTGCCCGCAAGTAGGTTCGGTTAAATCCCGGCTACCCTCGCAAATCGTGGTTATGGTCAGGAGCTAATCGTTCATCATCTGTATTAAGGACGCCCCGGAGATATTAAAACGCCCCGGAGGCCCCTCACCGTCCAACCTGTCTGCGCGGTGGCGGCTCGTGAACGCCACTAACTACCTGCTTCATCCGACCGAATTCACCTGTCTCATAACCGTAGTTTCGCCTGGGCAGTTTGTCTGCCTCTTCTTCGATGGCACGCTCACGATTGCCGGGATTCGGGTGGTCGGAGAAAAATTGCAGCCCGCGCGACCCACCCTGCGAAGAAAGTTTCTCGAAAAATCGCGCCATCGCCATAGGATTGTACCCGGACTCCGCCATCAGATGCGATCCCGTCAAGTCCGCTTGGCTCTCCGCTGTGCGCGAGAACTTAAGCAGCACGCTATTGGCCCCCAATCCAATTCCCAGTTGTCCCAGGCGCCCTAACATGGAGCCCCCGGCAACTCGGGAGCCAAGCATCAGGGGCAACTGAATGGCCTGCGCTTTCGAAGCCTGATTTGTGCCGTGGCGCAGAATCACATGCGACATTTCATGCCCCATCACGCCGGCCAGCTCCGCCTCGTTGTCCACTGCCTTCAGCAATCCCGTATTGATGAACATCGGTCCGCCCGGAAGCGCAAACGCGTTAATTGAACGGTCCGCCACCACTTCGAACGTAAACGGAAATCCGCTTGCTCGCGCCTCCGGCGCATTCGCCAGCTTTCTGCCAACTCGATTCACGTAGTCATTCAGGAATGGATCCTTCACTATCTGCATCTGCCTACGCACCTGTGCCGCTGACTCTTGCCCGAGCTGGACGTCCTGCTGTCTAGAGAAAAAATTGAACCCAGGATGAAACGTGGTAGGCCCCTGCGCCAATGAAGAAGCTATTAACAGCACGCATGCAAGTCCGGCGCGTTTGAATTTAATCATCGCTATCTCCGTTTGACGGAACCCTATTTTCTCTTTACAGATATTATGCCGAGTCTTCGCCCATGGTTGCTCCAGGAAGCAAGCGCCTGCTCTGAGCCGTTTTGAGCAGCATAACTCTTTGCATCCCGCCGCTGACTTGGTCATCACATCTACGACGCCTTAAGCTTGGCTTCATCTACGTTGACCAGCTTATGTCTTCCATCGTCCAATGTTGTATGGAGAGCCGCCAGTGAAGGCGCAGTGTCTACCGTTCCGCCAGATTCCGCATACTTCGCGCCTGTTCGCCGATTTCCTCTCCTGGGCACCCTCGGTCCATCAGTTCTTTCCAAGACCCCCAAATTTTTCCGAGTGGTTGAAGAATGAGGCAACTCGAGTCCGTTATGACTCCGCAATCCGCGAACGGGTGTCCTCGGTTCTTGAAGCGCAGAATAAAAAATGGGGTGCTTCTGCCAAAGCGCTGGAAAATATCGCCCGACTGCGCGCGGGCGCAGCGACGGTTGTTACGGGCCAGCAAGTGGGACTCTTCGGCGGCCCTCTGTTTGCGATTTTCAAAGCTTTGAGTGCGATCAAACTTGCTGATCAAGCGACCGCTGCCGGCGTCGACTGCGTTCCCGTGTTCTGGCTGGCAACTGGGGATCACGATCTCGCAGAAATCAATAATATAAGAATTCCAGGTCCTGACAGTGTTCTGCATGATTTAACCGCGCCAACACAAGGTGTTCCCGATGCGCCGGTTGGCAGCGTGAGCTTCGGGTCAGAAATCGAGGCCGTGGCTGAGGCTGCCGCGCAGTTGCTGGGCGAATCCGAAGTCGTAGGATGGCTCCGTGAGTCTTACCGCGCGGGCGAAAACTTCGGCAGCGCCTTTGCCCGACTGTTTACGCGGCTCTTCGCCGAATGGGGCGTGGTTCTACTCGATGCCTCCGACCCCGAACTGCATCGCATCGCTGCGCCGATCTACCGTGCTGCCATTGAACGCGCTGCCGAACTGGATGACGCGCTTCTCGTCCGCGGCAAAGAACTCGAATCTGCCGGCTATCACCAGCAGGTGAAGGTCACGCCATCTTCCACCCTATTATTCCTATTGCGCGGCGGCGCTCGCATCGTTGTGCATCGCCGCCCGAACGGTTCTTTGAATCCGGACTTTCTTGTCGGAGAAGAGCGGATTTCACAGCCGAAACTGCTTGACGAAATCAGCTCCTCGCCACATCACTTCAGCCCAAACGTGCTTTTGCGTCCTGTGGTACAGGACTATTTGGTCCCCACCCTTGCTTATACCGGAGGCTCCGCCGAAATCGCGTACTTCGCTCAGGCAGCGGTAGTTTACCACGCCCTCTTAGGACGCATCACGCCTGCCGTTCCGCGCTTTTCTGCCACACTGGTAGAGCCAAAACCGCAGGCGCTACTTGAACGTTATAAGCTGGACTTGCCGGATTTGTTTCACGGCCCTGAAGCCTTGCGGGAAACCCTGGCTGTGCGCGCGCTGCCGCAGGAGTTGCAATCCGCCTTCGAGCAAGCCGACCACGCGTTGAAGAGTTCACTGACAAAAATTCAGGACTCTCTCGCCCGGCTCGATAAGACGCTCGTAGCGGCAGCCGCAAATGCCGCGTCCAAGATAAATCACCAGCTCGATCAGCTCCGCGCCCGCGCCGCCCGCGCCGAACTACGTCAAACCGAAGTTTTGGCGCGCCACGCCGATCTGCTCAGCAACATCTTGTATCCCAATAAGACGTTGCAGGAACGCGAAATCGCGGGCTTATATTTCGTGGCTCGCCACGGACGGGGACTTCTGCACAATCTCTATGACGCCATTCACACTGATTGTCTCGATCACCAAGTCATTTCATTGTGATCACTTCTCGCTGGTCGCAAGGTAAGTTCCCAATCCGATCATGATTACGCCAGTCGCCGTCCTCTGCTGCCGACGGAACCTGGCGGAAGTACGAATGCGGCTTCCAAGCGGGCCAGCCAGGGCGGTTACCATCAAATCCGCAGATGTGTTCAGCGCAACTGAAATGCTCCCCAGCACCAAAAATTGAGCGAAGACGTGCCCGCTGCCGCGGTTTACGAACTGCGGAATGAAGGAAAGGAAGAACAGCGCAGTCTTTGGGTTCAACACCTCGGTCATCACCCCTTGCCAGAAAGCACTTCGCCGAGGAAAAGTGCCCTGTGGACTGAATTCTTTACTCAGGGACGCGTCCTGCTTTTGTGCGTCGAGAATCATCCGAATCCCCAGGTAGCACAAATAGGCTGCTCCCGCATACTTCACGGTGGCAAAGGCGCTAGCGGATTTCGCCAGGATCACGGAAATTCCGGCGGCAGCGGCAAAAACATGGGCCATCCCGCCGAGAAATGTACCTAGCGCGGAGAGTATTCCCTCCCGTTTGCCGCCAGCCAGGGTTCGCGCTAATACGTAAAGCATTCCTGGCCCCGGTGCGATGGCAAGCAGAAGCGCTGCGCTCAAAAACAGAAAGAACTGCGTGGCGTGAATCATCATGGCGCATTCTATTCGATCATTCTTCAGGACAGCTAGCTTAAGCGTGCGAAGTTCCAATCTTCGCAGATCCTATGCCGTCAAAATTCTCTCCAGCTCCTCCAACGACTCCACCCGCTTCAGCCCATTATTGCTGTACGCACCCGCCACATCGAACAATATTGCCTGCAAGCCCGCGCGGGTCGCCCCGAGATAATCGACGGAATAAACGTCACCGACATAGAGGCTCTCCTCGGGGCGAACATCCATTTCGCGCAATGCAGCCTGAAAAATCTCAGCCCGCGGCTTCTCACATCCAAACAGGCCCGAATCCGTGATGGTCTGAAAGCAATCCGCAATGCCGCAATGTTTCAGCACGGATGCGATTTGGCCATCGGCATTGGAAATCACGCCTAGGCGATACTGTTTGCCCAAGCGTTGCAGAATCTCCTTCGTGCCCGGACGAATATCGCACCAATTCGCTGAAATTCGCGTGTTTTCAACCAGTAGATCCCGCAAACCGTCCCCCTCGATCCCCAATTCATCCATCAAGTGTGAATAGAACAGAAACCAGAACCCGTGATCCGCCGGTCCTCTCTCTACAATGGCATCGAATTCAATTTTGGTACGGCACTCCAGCGCGCGCAGCAGTCGCGGCGGCGGCGAAATTTCGCGCTCATACAAAGGGGCCAGAATTTTTGCGCGATTAGGGAAAAGTAGGGTATTGCCGACATCAAAAAAGATGGCTTTCAGTTTTTGCGGCATACGACGATTGTAGCGCGGGCGATTCGTCTCAGCGCTGGCTCATGAGCCGGCGGCAGGCGCCGGTTGCCCACGGATAGTCCGCCAGATCCTAGCGTTATGTTATCCGGCTGCTGATCCAATCGGTTCGCTGATCGCTGACTTCCCGCCCAAAAAAGGTTACTATCTTAACCTTTCTTTACAGAAACAGTGCACCTATGCTCCTGCTCATTACCTCAGCAACTAACACCGTCCTCGGTTCACTGGGCACCTCCTTCTCACATCTGCAGCCAGCCATTGCTGTATTTCTCCAGTATTCGGAGAAGAAGAACAACCTCTACACCATCCTTTGGGCCTTGGTGTTCGGCTTCGCGACGCTCAACATTCTCGGATTGGTTACCCGCCGCTTCGAGCCCAGCCGCACCCGTCTCAGTTTCGGTGAGACTCTTGCCATCGTCGTTGTCGCTTTTTCGGTCTTTCTCTTGGGATGGGAGATGCTGTACTTGTTCAAAGTGCTTCCCATCAAGCTAAAACCTCATGAGCCGTAATTTGCGGTATGATGCGGTGATGGCCAAATCCGCGCCAGCCTTCGAAGTAACTTGCCCGTGCTGCGGCGCGGTCCTCAAAGTCGACTCTGTCGACAAGGCCGTCATTTCGCACACCGCGGCGATTAAGCCAAAGATGTTTGCTGATATCGAAGAAGCTGCCAAGGCTATGAAGGAGCAGGACAGCCGACGTGAATCCATATTCCGGCAATCGGTGGAAGCTCAAAAGCATGCCTCCGACCTGCTGGAAAAGAAGTTCCAGGAGGCCTTGAAGAAGGCTAAGGAATCTCCTGATACCGGCAAGCCTATCCGGGACTTCGATCTCGATTAGTTTCAAAACGAGAAACACCTGTTTCCAAATCTTTACTGATTTCTAGTAATCCACAGCAATGGTCCGTTATTAAAGCGTTACAATAAAACCACGATGTCCGACATTCCCCTCCTTCTCGGTCATCGGGGCGCCCGTGCGTTCACTTCCATTCCAGAGAATAGCTTCGCCTCTTTCGATCTCGCTATAGAACAGGGCTGCGACGGATTTGAATTTGACGTTCGGCTGACGGGCTGCGGCCGAGCTCTGGTCTGCCACAATCCTAAAATCGGTAGCGTGACGGTTTCACGCGCACGGGCAAATCAACTGCGCGACCTCCCGCAATTGGAGGAGGTGATCGAACGGTACGGCAATCGCGTTTTTCTCGATATCGAGCTAAAGGTCAGAGGCCTCGAACCGAAAGTGCTCGCGGCATTGCGCAACTACCGTCCGCAGCGCGATCACGTGGTCTCCTCCTTCATCCCCGATGTTGTTCTGGAGCTGAAAACGCGTAGCGCCGCCATCCCGCTTGGGATTATTTGTGAAAAGCGCGCTCAATTAGCCCGCTGGCCGGGACTGCCGGTCGAGTATGTAATTGCGCACGAATCTCTGGTGGACGAGCACCTGATTGCCGAGGTGCGCAAAGCTCGACGCCGCCTCTTTATATGGACGGTGAATGATCGCAATAACATGCTGCGCGCCGCAAAGTGGGGAGTCGAGGGCATCATCTCCGATGAAACTGAACTGCTGGTGAACACGCTTCGCCCAAAGCTGGATTAGAAGAAGCAATGGCCATGAGTAGGTGTCCCTTCCCAAGCTGGCATCTGCTTGGTACTTCGTTGCCTGGGGTTGATAGAATGCCCACTCATTCAGGAGGACAGTCATGGCCGCAGCTGAGCAAGTCATCCAGGGAATCCTGCAACAAATCGAAACCGCCTGGAATCGTTACGACAGCGTCAGCCTTGCAGCGGCGTTTGCCGAGGATGCCAACTTCATCCAAATCTTTGGGGGACAGTTGGACGGGCGGGCTGCCATAGAGGCGGCGCACCGGCACATCTTCGAGACGATCTACAGAGGCAGCCATGCCAGTTTCGTGCTACGGAGCATCCGCTTTCTGCGCCCCGATGTCGCGGTGGTATTCGCCCGAGCGCACGTGAAGTTCAAGGAAGGCAACGAGGCGCGCGAAATAGAAACCCGCCCAACGTTGATCGTGGTAAAGGAACAGGACAAGTGGCAAATCGTCGCGTTCCAAAATACCAAGATCTCCGAGGTGCCAGCCGCAGCCCAAGCCGCGGCTCGTCTTGCAACTTAGTGGGGAAACTTCGGCTCGCCCTCAACCAACAGCAGGGACCATCTTTCAAGATGCCGATGGCGAAAAGAAACCGCGCTTTGGGCGTTGTAGGGTCTGTAGGGCAGGGATCCGGCGATTTCGCCCCGGGCAGACCCTTTGCCCCCGCGCTATAAACTTTTGTGCAGGAACGTCGCTCTTTCTTTCTCAAATACATCGAGCTCCGCTGAGACTTCGCGCTCTGTCCACTGCATCACGGCACTAACACGGACCGCCGTTTCGCGCGCGCAATCGTGCGACCAGCATGCACCCAGCGCCACCGGAACTCTTCGCAATAGCACGTCGCCAAGAGTCGTGGCGCATTCACTGGCAAACGCATACGCTGCTTCGGCCACGATGTGCTCAGTATGCGGGCATAGTGGAGCACGCATTTCCGCGCTGCTTCGCGCCATGTGCGCTATTTCCAGCGACCTCCTCCCATGCCACTCAACAACGGCCGCCGCCGAGGCTTGGCCAATTCCGCCCATGGCAGAGACTTCATCCGTCCAGCGATCCAACATTGGCTCAAGCTGGCCTTCACATGCCACGCCGAATTCGTCCATCGATTTGCGCCGCACGCCGATCTTCCTGGCGCACTCGCGGGCAAGTTCCGCTGCGGTTGTCAGCTTCCCGCCGATCACACTAATCATGCGTTCTGCTCCATCATCGGCATGATCATGAAGATAATGCTTGCGGGTCACCGCTGAGAGACTCACATTGTTCGAGAAGGGAAGCGGCCTGATTCCGGCAAATGAACAACGAATGTCTCGCGGCGAGATTCCTGCTCGGGGAAATAATTGCAGGGTGGACTTCAATAGATATTCGATCTCGTCGGCCGAAGGCTGAGCTTTGGCCGGATCGCCACGATCCGGAACTTCAGTTGTTCCCACAAGCACCTGTTCGTTCCACGGAATCACAAAAAACGGTCGTCCGTCGACAGCTTCCGTGTACAACGCCGCCTCCGGCATTCCTGCGAACCGTGGCAGCACGATGTGAGATCCGCGAACCCCGCCTACCATCGCCTGCTTGGTATGAATTTGGGATTGCCAGCATACGCGGTCCACCCACGGTCCGGCGGCATTCACCACCCAGCTTGCCTCCAATCGCTCTTCTTTGCCGCTGAGGCGGTCGCGAAGCAAGACTCCCGTAGCTCGCTTATGACGTATATCCACCGCCAGCACCTGACTGTGATTACGCACCACTGCACCGGCTTCCAGTGCTTCCACTACCCAATCGGCGACCAGTCGCTCAGGGAACTCGCATTGCGCATCTTCGAAGCTGAAAATCGACCAGCGCCGTCCAGAGTCCAACAGGAGCTCCAACTTTCGTTGATCTTCTTTCGCCGACTCGGGCCGGAGTCCTCGACCGCCAAGCCGGCGATAGATCCACAGCCCTGCCCGGACCAAGAGCGCGCTACGCCGGCTCTTCTCATCCAGCGCCAACACAAAACGCATAGGATGCACCAGGTGCGGCTTCTTCCTGACTAACCGCTCCCGCTCCCGCAACGACTCACGCACCAGTCCGATCTCAGCATGCTCCAGATAGCGCAGGCCTCCGTGAATGATCCTCGTAGACCGGCTCGTCGTTCCAGAGGCAAAATCATGCTGCTCGACCAGAAGCGTCCGTTTACCGCCCCGGGCACACTCGCGCGCGATAGCGACGCCGTTAATTCCGCCACCGATCACAATGACCTGAAACCGCTCACCTTCCAGCGGCGGCCGAGTTTTCGGATCGATTTTCATACTCCTACCGAACCACTGAGAACCGAGAACTGGCAACTGAGAACTGGTTCATTGCCCGCCCTCCTGCCGCTCATTTACAGTGTTTATCGCATGTCGGGCACCGGAGAACGCTTTGAACGCGCAGTGTCGATCATGGCCAGGCTGCGCGGCCCTGGCGGCTGCCCCTGGGATCGCGAGCAGACGTTCGACTCTATCAAACCCTACACGCTCGAAGAAACCTACGAAGTCCTCGAAGCCATCGACAATCGCGATTGGCAAGAACTCACGGGAGAACTCGGCGACCTCCTGCTCCAGGTTCTCTTCTACTCGGAGATAGCTAAGGAGCAAGGAACTTTTTCCATCGATGACGTTCTGGATCGCCTTTCCACGAAACTGGTGGACCGCCACCCCCACGTCTTCGGCGATGTAAAGGCTGAAACTTCTTCAGACGTCCTCCGCAATTGGGAAGCTCTGAAGGCTGAGGAGAAGAAGAAACGTCTGGAGGCGGGTGGCGGAAAAGCGCCCAAACCAAGCGGCTCACCCGAATCCGTTCTCGCCGGAGTTTCCCCTGGTATGCCCGCGCTGCTCGAAGCTCACAAGCTCAGCTCTCGCGCCGCGCACGTTGGATTCGATTGGCCCAATATAGAAGGCCTATTTGAGAAACTGGCGGAGGAAATCAGCGAGCTGCGCTCCCAACTTGAAAGATTTCCTCAGCCTGGCCCCCAGCCGTCAGCCCGAGGTATCGCCGGATCGGGCCGCCAGCCGATTCCCGAACAGCTACGCGCCCGCCTCGAAGAAGAAGTCGGCGATTTGTTTTTTGTCCTGGTGAACATCGCGCGCTATTTGTCACTCGATCCGGAGTCGGCGCTCAAGAAGACCAATCGTAAGTTCAAACGCCGCTTTCAATGGATGGAGGATCAACTGCAGTCGCAAGGCCGCGCCCCGCAGCAGGCTGACATGGAAGAATTGGAATCCTTATGGCAACAGGCCAAGCAGCAGGAACCAGCGAACGAGTGACCGCCGATTCTCTCGTGATCCGAAAATGTCACGAGCTCGATGAAATCCGAGCTTGCGTGGCACTGCAAAAGGAAGTTTGGAACTTCACCGACCTCGAACTTGTTCCGCTGCGCATGTTCGTAGTCGCGGAGAAAGTCGGTGGACAGGTCATCGGCGCCTTCGACGGCAAAGAAATCGTCGGATTCGCCCTTTCCATCCCCGGGGCCCGGGGCGGCCACTCCTATCTGCATTCGCACATGCTGGCGGTTCGCAAGCGGTACCGCAATGCCGGGCTTGGCCGCCGCATCAAGCTGCTTCAGCGCGAGGACGCCATCGCGCGCGGTTTCGAGCTGATCGAGTGGACCTTTGATCCGCTGGAAATAAAAAATGCCTATCTAAATATCGAAAAACTGGGCATAATCACGCGCCGTTACAGCGTCAATCAATATGGCATCACTACTTCGCCCCTCCAGGGTGGCCTGCCCACTGACCGCCTGGTCGCCGAATGGTGGCTGAAATCCAAACGGGTGGAGAACCTTCTCCGTAATGGAGAGCGGCATGGATTCCAAGTCGTGCAGACCATTCACGTCCCCGCCAGGGTTTACGAATGGAAAGCGAATGCGGCCACGCGGCAGCGCGCTAAGGAAATTCAAGATCGCAATCGCTCCCAGTTCCTGGCCGCATTTGCCGACGGAATCTGCGTTCTGGGTTATGAGCGCCATCCCGAAGGCAATGGCAGATTTTTGTTGGGAAAATGGGACGAAAACTGGCTCTATGAGGCATAATTGCCAGTTTCTCTCAGGCCCGTTCCCAAAGTGCCACGACCATGAGGAAAACTGAACTCCTCGAAGATCAGGCTTTATCCACACGGCTGAAAGTCGAAGCCATCACGTTGCGCGAAATTCGCATGCCGCTCGTCCATTTTTTTGAGACGAGCTTTGGCCGTACCTACAGCCGTCGGATCCTCTTGGTGACCGTACACTGCGATGGGGTGGACGGTTGGGCCGAGTCGGTCGCCGGCGAAGACCCGTACTACAGTTCCGAATGGACGGAAAGCGCCTGGTCAACTATCAAACAATATCTTGCGCCGGCAGTTCTGGGGCACGCCCTGAATTCAGCTAGCGAAAGCGTCCCCATGATGGCCAAGGTGCGTGGGCATCGCATGGCTAAAGCCGCCGTCGAGAACGCCCTCTGGGACGCAGAAGCAAAACAAAGAAAACAGCCTCTATGGAAACTTCTCGGCGGCACAAGACAGGAAATTCAGTGTGGAGTTTCCATCGGCATTCAAGATTCCATCGAGCAACTGATCGACAAGGTCCAACTCGAACTCGCCGCTGGGTACCGCCGGATCAAACTCAAAGTGAAACCTGGATGGGACCTCAAGATTCTCGAACGTGTTCGCTCGCGGTGGCCCAATATCTTGCTCAGTTGTGATGCGAATTCGGCCTACACGCTCGATGATATTGATCATCTTCGCAAATTCGATCAATTCAACCTGCTCATGATCGAACAGCCGCTCTGGAACGATGACATCTATTACCACGCGCGGCTTCAGCGTGAACTGCGCACTTCTATCTGCCTCGATGAATCCATTCGTCACGCCCGCGATTGTGCCGCTGCCGTCGAAACCGGAGCTTGTCGGATCGTCAATATCAAAGTCGGCCGCGTGGGAGGGTTTAGCGAGGCCAGAAAGATTCACGATCTCTGCCAAGCCAACAAACTGCCGGTGTGGTGTGGAGGCATGCTCGAATCCGGCATCGGCCGCGCCCACAATGTGGCGCTTTCAACGCTCGAAAATTTCAAGTTGCCCGGCGACGTTTCTGCGTCAAGACGCTACTGGAAGGAGGACATCATCGAACCCGAAGTGGAAGTCACGCGACAGGGAACGATTACGGTTTCCGATGAACCCGGAACAGGCTACCGCATTCGCGAAGACCTGATCGAAAAGCTCACGACGCGAAAGGAAACACTGCGAGCAACGTCCTAGATCTAGCAGTCGCCCGAAAAGCCCGCTATCCGCCGCCCCTCTGCTGCCGGTCAGCAATTAACTCAGCCTCATACTTCTTCAATAATTCGACCCCCTGCGCAAACGTGAGATTTGGAGGCGCCGGGTGGAAATCGCTGTAAATCTCGTTTGATTTGAAACTCAAGTTCTTGAAGAACAGCGCCTTCCCCGTAAAGGAGAGATCCATCCGCGACATCTCCCAGTGTCCCCCAGCGACATCCGCCTGCTCGACTAAAAAGTGCCCGCCTCGGTCAAGATGGCCCAGTATCCCCCATCCAAACCCCACATTTTTGACGAGTGTACCGTCAATCTTGGCGATCCGCTTTGCCTGCTCATCAATCAATAAAATACCCTGCATGGCAGTGAGCACCTGCTCCACCCGTGACGGCGGATTGTATCCGGGATTCGGCCGGAACTTGAGCCGCACCAACTTATCGCCTGGCTTGCCGACGCCTTCTGTCCCCAGCTCCGTCCCATCACGCTCGTACAAAAAAGCATCCGGCAAGGCTTTCATGATTTTCAGAACCCGGTCCGCATCCTCCTTCTCTTGTTTCGCCTTCTTCTTAAGCTCAGCGGGGTCATTCATGAACCGCTCCAGGCGCGCGCTCTCCGCCTGGCGCTGCTCCGGCGTAAGCGGATGATCATTGATCGCCACCAGCATGCCGGCCATTGCATCGCAGGTCTCAACCACCAACTTCGTCTGCGAACCTTTAGGTGTTATTTTGTGCTCGCGAAACATGAATTTGGCTTGGTCGTTATTGCTGTTGATCTCATTCCGCACCGTCTCCCGAACGAGTTGGGCAGGGGGAATGGAAGCCTGCTTCTCAGCCAACGCTGCGCTCGCTGCAAAAGACAATGTCGCGAGCACCGCTATTAATATCCTGAGGATTTGGCTAGGGTTCGATTTCATGGCCTGCCTCCATATCTTAGACGAGCACGACCCTCCTACTGTTGTCCACGTCATTTGATCGTCTGCTGACCAATTTCGCAGCGCGCGCTTGCCCGTACCGATGCGAGTTCGCTATAGTCGTGCCTCCCGTCATGTTCGAGCTGCTTCCGTCAAACACGGTTGGATTTCCCCTCTCTCGCCGCGCGGGCAGGCGCAGAATAGTTTAGAATTCTTTCTTCTCGCTTCCATCCCGCATATAAATACCTCAAGGAGGCATAGTCATGGAACTGCCTAAGACGGGAGAATTCGCACATATCGGCAAGTCCGTCGCCATTAAGGGGGAACTTTCCGGCAGTGAAGACCTGTACATCGACGGTCAGGTCGAAGGCTCAATTGAATTGCAGGGAAGCAGTCTCACGGTCGGCCCGAACGGCCAGGTACGTGCCAATGTGAATGCCAAAGTGGTTATCATTCATGGCAAGCTGGAAGGTAACATTCGCGCTAGCGACCGCGCAGAACTGAGAAAGTCAGCCCTCACCGTAGGCGATATTGCCACGCAGCGAATCGCCATTGAGGATGGCGCCTATTTCAAAGGCAAGATTGAGATTCATAAAGAAACCCCTAAACAGGCGCCAAATTCCGCCATTTCCAGCACCGCTTCCGCAAGGTCATCGCCCATGCCGAAAACTGCGGTAACTGAAACCAAGTAGTTACCGTCCACTCTCCCTTGCGTCCGCGATATATTTAACTGGGGGAGGTAACGCAAGTGGACGCCTGGCAGGGAGGATGGCACCTGGCACAAATACCGTCATGAAACTCTTTCGTGGTTCAACGAATCCCGGTCAGAGTCGCGTTGCCACCAAGGTCCCCCGTCTCAGCCGCCGCTCCAGTGGTCTGGCGGAACTGGCCAAATTGTTGAACTCCGAAGCATCTTTGTGCGTGCTCGATCTGGGTTACACGTCTCCGTCCAATATCCGCTATTTCACCGAGCGCGGACATAAGATCTACAGTGAAGACCTTCTGGTAGCCTCCACCGACCCGGCTCTCCTTACCAAGGATGAAGCCGGAAATTCAGTTCCGGATGAAAAGCAATTCCTGGCGGACAACCTGGTTTATCCTAACGCGCAATTCGACCTTGTCCTGTGCTGGAATATGGCAGATTACATGGAAGAAGCCCTGGTAAAGCCGATAGTCGGACGGCTTTGGTCGCTGATGAAACCGGGAGCCATGTTGCTAGCCTTCTTTCATACCAAAGAAGCAGGTCCGGATGCGCCTTGCTATCGCTACCATATCGTGGGTACTGACAGCCTCGAAATGCAGCCAATCGATCCGCGCCGCGAAAGTCGCCGGGGGCCCGCTGGGGCGGTTCAAACCGTCGCGAATACCCACTTCCGCCTGCAGCGCGTGTTCAATAATCGCCACATCGAAAATCTTTTCCGCGATTTCGCGTCAATAAAATTTTTCCTTGCCCGCGACAATGTGCGTGAAGTGCTGGTGGTCAGGTAGCCGGTTCTAGTGGCACTCTACCGGGTCCGCCGAACTAAATATTCCGCGATCCTTGGACTCTTCTCTAATACAAGCAACAGCGGCCGCCGGGCTGGACGCGGCAGAGTCAGCAATCGTCTGAGTTGCGAGGATGCACGGAATATAGGCACCAGCGAGCGCTCGTACGCACAGCGATATTGTTGGATCGCCTGGCCCAATGAGGTTTCCCCAGCAAAGAATGGGGTTAGGCACTTCGCAGCCATCGCGCCGCTTCGCAGCGCCAGTGAAATTCCGTCGCCGGCGAACGGATCGACAAATCCAGCAGCATCCCCGGCCAGCAGAATTCCGTCCCTCTCGGGCTGCGGCTCACGAAAGATCAGCGGCGAGGTGCTCACTGGAGTGGTGAGCAATTTCCAACCCCGGCTTCGCTTCCGCAATGCTCCATGCTGCTCAAATACCTCGTCCAGCGTACTCGCGACATCAGCGCGCACCATCGCACATGCGTTCACGCGACCTCGAGCCACGGGCTGCACCCCGCAATAGCCGCCGTCAAAAAAATACAAATCGACGGACGCTTCCGGTGATGACTCGGCAAAGTGGGCCTTTAACCCGACCCATTTCTGCTCTGCCACCGCCGTCGTGCCGTTCAGGATTGACCATCGGCCCGAAGCATTGATCACAGCCCGCGATTCAAACTCTCCATCAGAGCTACATATACGAAACGGTCCTCGACCCTTAATTTCCCGAACCGTGACCTGTTGCCGTGCATCTACGCCCGCAAGTTGTGCACACTCCCAAAGAGCCGCATCAAGATCAAATCGCGCGATGCTTGCCGCAGCCGGACCAACGGAGGCACCAATCACCCTGCCATCAATATACAAGCGAGTACGCGAGATGCGAACTGCATCATTCAGCACTGCCAAATGCTGGCCGTGAAGCAATGACCCAAGCAGTTCCAGCGACTCCGCCGAGACAAACTCGCCACACACTTTATGCCGCGGCAAACGCCCACGCTCGAGCAATAGCACCCGTGCGCCGCCGCGAACCGCAGTAATCGCCGCCGCACTCCCGGCAGGCCCCCCGCCGACCACGATCAAATCAAACATTGATGATGTCATTCTGAGCCATTCGTAGCCGCTAAATGCGGCGAGAACGTGCGAAGAATCTATGTATTTGGCGGCTCAGCCCCTTGCAGCTCATTTCCATACGATTACTGCCATCCGGAAGAAGTACCGCCGTTGTATTTCCACTCGCGAGGCGCGAGTTTGCCGCAGCAGGGCGCGCATCTCTTCGACCGTATACGCCTGACGAACCGAAGCCGGGGCATCGTGCCGCGTCAGCCGGCTCCGATATAACGGCATTCCCGTGTAGACGAATGCCAAGTGTAGCCACGACCGCACAAGATCGTTGATCAACACCGCTGACCGGCAAACTCTCAATGCTTCGTTGATAAAGCGCACCAAATCCCCGGGCCCAAGGTGATGAGCAAACAAACCACAACTCACCGCATCGAAGCTATCATCGCGAAACGGAAGCGCCAGCGCATCACCAGCGATGGCCCTGTATCCATTGCGTAAGTGTGACGCAGCTCGATCTAGCAGCGTGAGTTCGATCCCTACTCCGCCTCGCTCAAGACGCTGCTTGCAAATCTGCGGCACATCGCCCGGCCCAGAAGCAACTTCCAAGACTGAAAGTGACGCCTTGCCCAGTTCCCGCGCGACGCGCCGCAGCATCCACTCCGTCGTGCTCACACCACCGAACCAGCGATTTACCCGCCGCAAATCAGCCAATGACGCTGAAATTTCATCTGCCGTCCCGGAGTCTGTATCAAGCCACTCCGCAGTGCCAACACGCCGCATGATGGAATTGTAATGGTGGATGATAGGCGGGGTACTTCGCTGAATTGTCAATTTAAGCTGACAATCAGCAAAACCTCCCTTCGTGCAGCTTCGTGCCATTAAGAGGCAACCTGGGTAAGCTATTTCTGTTGGGACGTTCCATTGATGTAGCTCATGGCTTTGGTCCAAACAACATCAGCGACTAGCCGTCCGGTCTGGCGGCCTACAAGGTCATCCGCTTTAAAGTGAATGCCGCCATAGCGCCGTGAAATACCCGCCTGATCCGCGGCTTCGGTAAACGTCGCCCAGGAAAGGGTCACGAATTGAGCCGGTGTCACGCCGGGTTCAACTGTGGATGAGCCCGGAAGTGCGGTAAACGATGTGCCCAAGTTGTCGCTGCCCGTAAACCGCTGCAACACTTCTGCGGCGGAAGCGCTGAACGTGCTGTGTCCGGAGATGTAGCTTGCGAATGGCGGAGTAGCGATGTAGCTCTTGAACTCCTCACCATCAATCAGTTTAGTTCCCATACCTGGTCCAGCCCAGGCCCGAATCGGTTTGCTTCCGAACAGGAATCGAATCGCTGACACCGGCCGGATCGAATCGGCAGCCCGCTTGCAATCCCAAACTGCGATTGAAGCGTCCATCAGCGCGTTCCCGAGAATGAAGAACATTTTCACATCGTCATCAATCGTGTGCCCGTCGCGCCGCGAGATTTCCTGGGCGAAGATGTTCCAGTGGCCAGGAGGTGTGCCACTTCCGAGCCCGTCCGCCCAGTACTCAGCAATAACTTTCGCGGTGTCGTTCAGCCGCGCACTGAGGTGAAGCACCTCAATTGCCTGTTTGCGATAGGAGCCGTGCGGATACTGTGCCGGCCCGTAAGCCAGAATGAAGTCGCGAAACTGCGAACCTGAGGTCAAGGCGAAGGGCTTGACCAAGCCCCATTGCGGTAAGAGCCACGTTTGCGGAACGCCATTCACCAGCAGTGGCTGCCATTTGTTTGGATCGTTGAGTGTGTCCGCCGTATTCACCGGCACGTACCCGGTGTAATCGGAATAGGCGCCCGGATGGAGGTCGCCCAGTTGGTTCGATCCATCCGTGTGGCGATAATTCAACAGCGCCTGCGCACAAATATTACCGATGCCGCTGGGACTGCTTGTATCGGCCGAGATATCGGACGGGTCATACCCTAGGCTGCTCATAAGAGCGCCAAAAACAGCGGTTTGTGTGGAAAACAGGTCAACCAGCACACGATAAGCAGCGAAGCTCGTGGCTTTTTCTTTGTTCGCCGCCGTGCGCTCTACCTCAGGACGGCGCAAGCTGCTTCCCAGTCGTGTGCCCTTCGCCACCGGGTCGTATGCGGCCCAGGCGTCGAACATTGCGGTGTGGGTAATGGAAAATGCCCGTGCAGCAATCGGCGGCGCGCTTTTCGTGTTGCGGATTGCATCCAGCGTTGCTTCGTTCCATTGAAGTACAACATTGTCGATTGCGACGGCAGGCTCGATGGCAGTTAACAACAGCGCCAATCCGATCAACAGGGCTTCCGTCCTACACGTAATGCGCATTTGGCATTGCAGAAAGCACACAGTCCTCCTCCAAGGTTAGGCAGGCACAAGGATGCTGGCATTCGGCGCACAAGATCGCATCCGGTGTGGAGCTATTCGCGCAGGAATAGGTTCGTGACAGTTGGCCTACAAACTGCCACGCACCTTTTAGTCGATACTGATGTGACCATCCACGAGTATTTCCGGAAATGTAAGACCCGACACGTCTAATCTCACCGTGGTACCCGGTCCGCCTGCGTGAACCAACGCTGTGAACGGAACGTCCTGACCAGCTCCAAGGCCAGTTACGGTCGCCGCCCCGCGCAGTACCGCAACCCCCTTTGCAATCTCCAGAGATGTCACTTTGCCGGTTACGTACATCACGTTCGCGTCGAATTCGCCGCTACCCGTGCCGCTCACCTGCGATGGTGCGAATGCCAGACATTCAAAATCCCCACCTTGCGCATCGGCATGGAAAGCGACCAGGGTCGTGACCGGCACTGGCGCGGCACCACCGGTTCCTCCTTCAATCATCGTCTTGCCGGCACCTGAGACGCGAAGATGTTTTCCCGCTTCGCCCTTGGCGACAACGCTTGTCGATGGTCCAACCACGGCAAGAACTATGAGCACAGCACCGGCCCAAAGCCACCAACTCTGCACGTGGGAGCGGGCGCGAAGCCGAGGCCTGAACTTCGAAGCGAAAGAATTATTCGAAGACATGGTTCACCTCATTTCTTGAAGTTGAATAACTTCAAACACTCCCGATGTTGTTCACCGGAAGCCCATTAAACGCTTGGGTGCCGATAGTCAAAGGACGGGGACCCGAGCTAGGGCACGGGTCCCGTCGGATGCTCTCTCTCAACCGAAACAACGAGACTACGGCGCTACGTGGAAAAGCGTCCGATTGGCGTCCACACCGGGTACAGGGGGCACTCGTTCATGAAACGCTACGAAGCCCTTGGTCGCGGTGATGCCTTCGAAAATTCCGCTCGGCGAACCAACGGGTTGATGGCAGCTAACCGTGAGGACACCTGAGCTGCCATCCGAGTACTTGATGAGAAGGACCGCGAGGCCTGACCGGGTGTTCGCCGGGTCGCCAATGTTATCGATAAAACCCGGCGGAAGCGAACCCGGAGCTACAGTAAATCTGATGAACCCGATCACGCTAAACGTACCGCTTGCTGTGCCGGAAGGTCCGGACGTCGCCCACGTGCCTCCACCGGTTGGTGCAACTCCACCCCCGAAGGTACCGTGGCCACTGATCTGAATTGTCGTAAGGTCGGCCGCCAAGGCGTAGTCCGACCCGCCCGTATTGACCGTGGGAACGCCACCCGGGAAAGTTAAGCTGATAGTGTCCCAGCGAAATGTTGCGCCAGCAGCACTTGGAACCATATTGCCAAAAGCGAACAGTGCAACCATCGCCAGGGTGAACCGTATTACAAATCTCGAATGTGATTTCATACCGCACCTCCATGCGATAGCCCTGGAAGGGCAATGCATTTCAGTTTTGGCGAGGCAGCGGGCCCGGAGAGGCTGAGCGCTCGCCAGTTAAGGTTGATAGAAGGGTCTCTAACCAACTGCTCAAATCGCGTTTCTTTTCGGACACCGATTCAGAAGGTCAGTTTTGTTCCGCCACTTGGATTTTTGGCCGGCTGCGGTGAGAAACGCATTCGCCTCAGGGGGTGTTGCAACTCCGAACGTTTGGAAAGTGCTCTTCGGAGAGGCGATTCAGCGCGTATTCTCCTGCCGAATAATCCCGGAGTCAAGCTGATTGTGGCGGGCGGCAGTGTCTTAAATAGCGTGTTGCTGGCCTGAAGTGCAAAGTTTTGCAGTACGCAGAGTTTTGCAGTGGGGAGATAAACTATAAAAGGCCCAATCTGAACATTGGGCCTCAGTAGTCTTGCCGCTCTGTTCAATCCCGTTCAGTTCAATTAAGCGCTAGTGAATCAGAATCAAACTTCCGCGAGTTCTTCTTCCAACAGTTGCTTGTTGTAAAGGTCGGTGTAATACCCATTGCGGGCAATCAGTTCGTCGTGTGTGCCCAGCTCCACAATCCGGCCGCTGTGAAGCACAGCAATCATATCGGCGTTGCGCACCGTGGACACCCGATGGGAAATAAAAATTGTCGTACGTCCCCGCATTACTTCTCGTAGGTGATTGAGAATCTTGTCTTCGGTATGAGTATCCACACTGGAGAGCGCGTCATCCAAAATCAGAATCCGCGGATTGCGAATAATCGCCCGCGCAATTGCCGTGCGCTGCTTCTGCCCGCCTGAAAGCGTGATTCCACGCTCCCCGACCATTGTCTGGTACTGCTCCGGAAATCCTTCAATCTCTGCCGCAATGCTGGCCGCCTCTGCCGCGGCCCGTACCTCATCATCGCTAGCGCCTTCAGCGCCGAACGCGATATTCTCCCGCACCGTCTCACTAAAAAGAAATGTCTCCTGCGGCACAAAACCAATCTGCCGCCGCAAAAACTCCAGAGGAAACTCGCGAATCGGAGAGCCGTCGATCAACACGCTTCCTGGAGCAGCATCATAAATCCGCGGAATTAAGCTGACCAGCGTAGTTTTTCCTGATCCCGTCGGTCCCACGAGTGCCAGGCTGCTGCCAGCAGGAATCCGCAAATTAATATCGTGTAAGACCTGTTTCCCGTTGTAGGCGAAATTCAGCCCACAAAATTCAATCTCTCCCTCCAAATGTGTGGCGTGGGCATGCTTGCCGGCAGTCTCCTCGTCCGCAATTTCCGGCTGCTCAACCAGAATCTCGTTGATTCGTGCCATCGAAGCCGTTCCCCGCTGGAAGAGATTAACCACCCATCCCAGCGCAATTACCGGCCAGGTAAGCTGCACCATGTATGTGAGGAATGCGACGTAGCCGCCCAATTCCATGTGGCCGAAGAGCACCTCGCGCGCTCCCAGCCACAACACCAAAACAACCGCAAAGCCCAGCATGGTCTCGAGTGTCGGCCAAAGCATTCCCATCAGCCGCACCAGCTTTAAGCTGCGGGCAATGTATTCTTTATTGGCGCCTTCAAAGGCGGTGATTTCCGGCTCTTCCTGCACATATGCGCGAATCAAACGAGCTCCGGAGAAATTCTCCTGTACCCGCGCAGAAATATCGGAAAACATTGCCTGAATGCGCTCAAACCGCTCGTGAATTTGCGCCCCGAAATACTGCACCGCGATGCTCACCACCGGCAGTGGCAGGAACGCATAAAACGTAAGCTTGGGACTGATGTGGAGCATGAAAGCCAGCGCCCCGGCAGTAAACACAATTGTGTTCGCTGAATACATGATTGCCGGGCCCAGCAACATTCGCACCGCATTCAGGTCATTAGTGACGCGCGCCATGATGTCGCCGGTCCGCGTGCGCTGATAGTAGGAATAGGAAAGGCGCTCAAGATGCTGAAATAGATCATTCCGCAGATCGAACTCAATCTCCCGTGACACGCCAATGACGATCCAACGCGTCAGATATTGGAATATTCCTTTTGTGACCGCCACAGCGAGCAGCAGCAGGGCATAGGTGCTTAAATGATGATGTAACGTGGTGTGATTTGTGGTGGCTTGCTTCAGGTCATCTACCGCGAGTCGAATGACCTGCGCAAACAGAATCCAAATTCCGTTGGTCAGGAAGACGCACAGTGCCCCCACCACATAGCTGCGGCGGTACTTCTTAAAATAGGGGAGCAGTGGGAGCAAGCTCTTGGGCAGCATGTGCTTCTAGATGCGATTTTACCAGCCCAAGCTTCAGTTTTCGGCTGCTCGTAAGTTTCTCAGCGAACCCCGCGATTGCAAAGTTTTTCGTATGTGTTGAGGAGACCCACAGAGTTCGCTGAGAAAAGCAACTCACCCCCGGCCAGCATCGCCTCCAAATACGGCCATGCCGGCCACCAGCAGCACCACGATCCAGCCCACTAGAAACACCCAACTGGAGCTCATTACATACCAAAAAATTGCGTTCATCCCGATACTCCTAAATAGGAACGCCAGGTTGGCGCGATCGCAACTGCGACTTACCCGTAAGCTGCTTGTATCTCGCGAGAATCGCTGATACCGCGTTGAGCCTGCCCAAGGTAGTCAGGCGCGTGTCCCTCAGCGCTTCATCCAACTGCGCCATCCAGTATTCCACTGACTTGTCCACCGCGCAGGACATCTCCTGCGCGATGACAGTAATCACATCCCTGCTAATCGCAGCACTTGCCATTGTTCACTCCCTTGATGTCCTACTCGCTCGGTGGAGGCTGCTGCATGTGCTTCATCATTCTCTGCTCATGCTTGGCCATGAAGTCGTTGAGCTTCGTCTTCTGCTCGGGCGTGAGTATCTGAATCATCTCCGATTCAATTCGCGCTTTCTGCACAATCATCTCAGTCATGGTCTGCGCTTGCTGAGTTGCGAGAGTGCGCACCTTCGCTTCGTCAAAGGTTCCCGCCATTGTCAGCTCACGAATCTGCTGATGGCTTTGTGCCATTTGTTGCATCAGCGGCTTCAGCGCCGGTTTTTCTTTCGCCATAATATCTTTTACCTGCGCCTGCTGCGCATCTGTGAGGTCAAGATAATCGGTGAAGAAATGCAGCATGTGGCCTTCAAACATTCCATCACCATGCATGTGTGCCCGCCGTACGGTCTGCGATATTCCCACCGCCGCCGTCAACGTGAGCACAAGCGCTAGCCCGACTAGCAAAACGCTTTTCGATTTCATAACACCTCCCGGTTCACTTATTAGAACCCCATCCGCGATCCAAAGGCCGTAAAAAGTCGGTCAATCGAAGTAAAGTTTTGTAAATCTGGTGTTCCCGCAGGCAGACCTTCCTGTCGTAGAACTAAAATGGATAGTGTGGACCGCATTCTGGTCATCGACGACGACGTAGAACTCTGTACTCTTGTGGGAGAGTATCTCGCTCCCGAAGGCTTTCTGGTAGAGTGCGCGCATGACGGAAAGCGTGGCCTCGAAGCCGCCGTCACCGGCGAGCACCTTCTCGTCGTGCTCGACGTGATGCTGCCGGGCATGAACGGCTTCGATGTCCTGCGCCGCATTCGCGGTAAATCCCGTGTCCCAGTTCTCCTTCTCACTGCCCGCGGCGAAGATGTCGATCGTATTGTCGGTCTGGAAATCGGGGCTGACGATTATCTACCCAAGCCGTTCAACCCTCGAGAGCTGGTTGCGCGCATCCGCGCCATTCTGCGCCGCACTCGTGAAGGGAAAGGAGCACTGGAGCCGGCACAACCAGTCCGCGTCGGGGACGTGGAACTTGACCCAGCCACTCGTAGCGTTCGCCAAAATGGCAAGCCGGTCGAGCTGACCTCCGTTGAATTCAACCTGCTGCACGCACTGCTTCGCGAAGCAGGTCACGTCGTCCCTCGAGAGCGCCTTGTTGATATCGTGCTAAGCCGGAAATTTTCGCCTTTCGATCGCAGCATCGATATGCACGTGAGCAAAATCCGCAAGAAGCTCGGCGATTCCGAAGGCGTCAACGATCACATCAAAACCGTTCGCGGCGTAGGCTACATCTTCGCGCGTCCCCAAGAAAGGCCGCAGGACGAAACTTCCGGAGAGAAGGCTAGGAGCAGCCGCTCATGAGAAGCCTGTTCCTCAAAATTTTTCTTTCCTACTGGCTGGCGCAGGCGCTGTTTCTAGTACTGGCGATCATTGTGACTATCACGCTGCGGCAACGCGGCGAGTTCGCGGCGTGGGAAGCTAGGCAAAATGCGGTCCTCAGTGAGGCCGTGCAGACTTACGAGCAGGCAGGTCAGCCGGAACTAAGGCGTTATCTCGACGACCTCCACGACTCGCAGCACGTGCGCGCTTTTCTCTTCGACGACCACGGCCAGGAACTCTCCGGTCGTCCGGTACCGCACTGGGCCGAATCCGTGGCGCGAGGCGCTATGCCTCCTCCTCACGATCTCTGGCAGCGGTTCGCGCCCAGCCCATTTCGGCGCATAACGCTTGCTGCTTCCAGCGGACGCCGTTATACGGCAGTGGTGATGCTCCCCCCCGGTCCGATCGGCCCCGGCGGCATACCGGGCATGGGAGTTTTTATCGGAATTGTCTCCTCAGGCTTGGTGTGCTACTTGCTCGCCCGTTATTTGACCTCGCCCATAGTCCGCCTACGCGCCGCTACCCAGAAATTGGCCGCCGGCGACCTAAGCGCTCGCGCTGGTAAACCCGGCTCTCGCGGCGGCGATGAAATTGCCGAACTGGTGCGCGACTTCGATGTCATGGCCGAGCGCCTTGAAACTTCGGTCAAGGCCCAGTCGCGCTTGCTCACCGATATTTCTCATGAACTTCGTTCTCCACTCGCGCGGTTGAATGTTGCGCTTGCCCTCGCTCGCCAGCGTACCGGACCGGGAGCTGAAAGCGCCCTGGACCGTATCGATCTCGAAGCCAATCGCCTTAATGATCTGATTGGCGAGTTGCTGACCATCGCCCGACTGGAAGCCGGCGATGATTCACGCCAAAAATCGCCCATTCACGTGGCAGAAATGCTCCAGGAAATCTGCAGCGATGCCGACTTCGAAGCGCAGAGCCGAAACTCCAACGTTATCTGCGTGATTGACTGCGATCCAGTCGTCATAGGATCCCCAACGCTTCTGTACAGCGCTATCGAAAACGTGGTGCGAAACGGAACCCGTTACACGCGGGAGGGCACGGCAGTCGAGGGCCGGCTTGAACATACCGCTGCCCAACATGAAGCCATCATCCGGGTAGCCGATTTCGGCCCCGGCGTTCCGGAAGAATCCCTGGGCAAAATTTTTCGTCCCTTCTATCGAATTGATGACGCTCGCGGCCGCCAGACCGGCGGCGTCGGTCTCGGACTCGCTATCACGGACCGAGTCGTTCGCCTGCACGGCGGAACCGTCCATGCCGAGAATCGTCCCGAAGGCGGACTGGTCGTCGAAATTCGCTTGCCGGCGATTCCGGCGCAACCCGATATCGCCGGTCTTAAGCCAGCAGCATCCGAAATCGAGGAACAAGCAACATAGATTCGTGGAAGTTAATCTGCTCAATCGAAATTTCGGCTGACGCTCCGGGCTCGTAAGCTTCTCTTAAACTCTTACCGCTAAATGGCGAACTCCGCTTCTAAAGATCACAGCCTGTAAAATAAAAAATGCGCCATGGCAACAACGACAACGCCTGTCTCTGAGATTCGGAAAATCCACCCCGTCCGGCGAACGGTCGGATTCCTCCTGATCGTTGTCTTCATCGCTATTTTGGGTGCTCTAGGGTGGTTCTATTCCGTCGCTCGGTCTGCATTGCCGCAGCTAGATGGAACCATCAGAGTTCCGGGACTCTCCGCTCCTGTTCGCGTGATTCGAGACAGTCATGGTGTTCCGACCATCGAGGCGGAGAATCTCAACGATTTGTATTTCGCGCAGGGATATGTAATCGCGCAGGATCGCCTCTGGCAGATGGATGGAATGCGCCGATTTGCCGCGGGGGAGCTGGCCGAAGTTTTGGGCAGCGGCTTAATCGAGCACGATAAGGAGCAGAGAATCCTGGGCCTGCGACTCGCCGCTCGCAGGGCTTTGGAGGTGATCTCCCCGGAGGAGCGTTCTTATTTCGACGCGTACGCGCGCGGCGTCACAGCTTACATCGAATCCCATCGCGACCGGCTGCCGCTGGAATTGCGTATCCTCCGCTATTCTCCGCATCCCTGGAAAGCGGAAGACTCCATGTTGATCTCGGCACAGATGATCAAAGACTTGAATCACTATCCCTACAAAGACGCCTTGGCCCGCGAGAAAATTCTCGCCAAATTAGGCCCGGAGCTCACTGCCGACCTGTTTGTAAACACCTCCTGGCATGATCGCCCCCCGACTGCATCACGACCCAGGCTGGGTAATCAGAAGAATGATGATGAAGAAGAGGAGGAGATCGAGACAGAAAAGGGAATTTCAATTACTTGGAGAACCCCAGCATTCGATTCCGATTCCCGCTTGCTGCTCGGGTCGAATAACTGGGTCGTCTCCGGAGCGCACACCGCCTCAGGTAAGCCGCTGCTCTCGAACGATCCGCATCTGGGTCACCAGATGCCCAATCTGTGGTACGAAGTCCATTTACGTTCGGGCAAATTAGATGTCGCTGGCGTGGCGCTGCCTGGAACGCCAGCCGTAATCCTCGGGCACAACCAGCGCATCGCCTGGGGATTCACGAATGTCGGACCAACTGTCGAGGACCTTTACCTGGAAACTTTCAACAGTGCCGGGCAATATCTCACGCCACAGGGCTGGAAGCATCCGGAACATCGCCAAGAAATAATCCACGTGAAAGGCAAGTCCGACGTCGCTATCGACGTGGTGATTACGCGTCATGGACCTGTCATCACTGAACTGATTCCAGGCGAGACACGTCAAGTGGCGCTGCGTTGGACGGCATACGAAGGAGCACGCAGTCCGTTCTTTGATCTGGATTCTGCGCAGAACTGGCAGGAGTTCCGCGCCGCCCTTTCGAAGTTCGACGCACCCGGACAAAACGTCGTCTACGCCGACGTTGACGGGAATATCGGCTATCAAGCCAGCGGGAAAATTCCCATTCGCGCCTCAGGCGATGGCAGCCTGCCGGAAAACGGCAGCGACGATGCGCACGAGTGGACCGCTTACATTCCCTTCGAAAAACTGCCCAACGTTT
>Ga0209237_1000196_pt1 | contig 31068 bp, 27 predicted proteins | sample GraSoi013_1_40cm_2_FD_185820 | JGI IMG/M metagenome (GOLD analysis project Ga0209237, IMG submission 185820) | Grasslands soil microbial communities from the Angelo Coastal Reserve, California, USA - Sample 10_02_2013_1_40cm (SPAdes) (version 2) | ecosystem: Environmental > Terrestrial > Soil >...
GTCATCTATCTCCCAGTCAAATTCTTTCCCTAGTAAATCTACAGCAATGGTCTTGTTTACATCTGCTGCAGTAGTAATAACTGGTGTTGCATTAAGCGACATAGCAATATCTTCTGTGAGCTTATTTGCGCCTCCAAGATGACCAGAAAGAGCACTTATGATAAATTTAGCAGTATCATCTATTACTACAACTGCAGGATCGGTCTTTTTGTCTTTCAGATTAGGTGTTATCAAACGTATTACAGCACCTAATGAAAAAATACATATCAAAGCATCATATTTATTGAAAAGTTCGCTCACTTTGGCAGTAGTGGAATCTTCGAACCAATTTATGGTTGTACTATTATCTGAAAACTTTGATGGAGCAAATATCTTCCATTGAGGAAAATGTTTCTTTAAAGAAGAAGCTATTTTGATACCATTCTTAGTAATTGCAAGTATTGCTACGCTTTCCACAATTTTGCTTTTCTATCTCTTAAGATATCTGTTACTGTCTTGGAAATCTTCCTATGACATTTCCCTCAAAGTCAAACATTATCACGTCAAACTTTACTTTATTTTCAGAGTGTTCACGTAGATGATCATGTACCTCTGAACAAATCAAATCAAAATACCCTTGGACGCTCTTAGTTGTAACTATTTCAAACACATGCCTTGCTGTATTAGCGTGCTTGATTTCATCTATGACTTCGATTGGCGCGTTACATTTTCTTGCCATGTCTGCTAAAAACTTCATATCCACTTTTGATCCTTTTACATGAGTCTGTTTAACGCCCATGCCCATCTTTGTTAGCTTTCCGATGAACCCTGCGGCATAAGCCTTCTTGATTCCTTTTTTGGCACATTGTTGCACAGTATATCCAGAAAAGTCTCCCATCTGAATAAAACAATGATCAGGTAAGTTGATTATTTTCTTTGAGAAATCCTCGCTCCTGCCACCAGTAGTCAAGACCACTCTATTATCGCCCATGGCAATAGTCACATCAATGCTCTGCCTAATGGCTGCTGCAAAAGACGCAGTTGAATATGGAATTACAATGCCGCTTGTTCCTAAAATTGAGATACCGCCTAAAATTCCCAACCTTGGATTGTCAGTTTTTACAGAAAGCTCTTTGCCTTTAGGAACTGATATCAGAACCTTGATTCCATTTTTCTTTAGAATGTCTTTTGCCACCTCTAAGATGTTTTCTGTTATCATCTTCTTTGGAGTTGGGTTTATTGCAGCAGAACCAACTTCTAGCCCAAGTCCAGGCTTTGTGACTTTGCCCACTCCTTCACCGCCATCTATCTCTATTTGTCCTAGTTTGTCAGTAAGTGATACTTCGGTACAAATTTCTGCCCCATGTGTTACATCTGGATCGTCTCCACCATCTTTTATAACAGAACAGCGAGCATTGTAAGAATTGAACTCACATTTTTCAATCTTTATTTGAATCTTTGACTTTTTTGGTAATGTAACAGCTACAAAATTTGTTTTCTTTTGATTTAGAATTGATAAAACACCTGCTTTCGCTCCAGCAGCTGCAGATGTTCCAGTTGTAAAACCAGTCCTAAGTTTACCCTTTGGTTTTGAATCATCTTCCACAAAAGGAATTACTTTCTTCTGTATTAATCCTTATCAGGTTATTTTAGAATCATTGATAAAATTATCCAAAGTGCTATCACTCCAAGACCACCGAATAGGATCATATGAGTCCTCACAGGAGAAGATTCTTTCTCTTGGTTATGGCTATAACCTTCTGCGACATTTGCACCAAAGGGATTTCTAAATCCACCTACATTAGAATCGAAATTAAAAGGCTCATTTATCTTACTGTCATATTTCTTCCAAAACTCTGCATATTTTGCTTCTACGTCGGTCTCAGACAACCTGTTCATTTTCTTTTCTTCTCTCCTTAGAATTTGATATGCTTCTATAATTTTCTTGAATTTTTCATCATCTTTTTCGTCTTTGTTTCTATCTGGGTGATATCTTAAGGAAAGTCGTCTATACGCACTTTTTATTTCCTTTTGAGAAGCATCTCTTTTCACGCCTAGGATCTGATAACAATCAGTTAGGTTCAATTGATGATATAATAGACTAGCACCAAAATTAATTTGTCGGGGCATTTCTTGCCTTTGTGTGGAAAAATCAAAGCAAGTATCTATAACAGGCGCCAACGGATTTGTTGGAAGAAACATAGGAGAATTTCTGTCAAAGAATGGCTTTAATGTGGTAAATATAGTACGAAAAAAGAAGGCAATAGCTTTTGGGAAAACTATAGTTTCCAAAAGTTTTTCAGAAGACAGGCTTGTTTCTGGTATAAAAAATTCGTTGGCTCTCTTGCATTTTATTGGTAAAGGTAGTCAGACAGTTAATTCTGACTATGAAACCGTAAATGTAGATACAACGAAAAATGCAATTAGATTATGCAAGAAAGCCTCTGTTAAAAAAATAATCTATATCAGTGGCCTCGGCGTTAATCAAAAAAGTACACTTGGATATTTTATTTCAAAGTACAAGGCTGAACAAGAGATAATAAAATCAGGACTTGATTATACCATACTCCGGGCATCATATATCATAGGTAAGGGTGATCCGTTGTCGAAAATTCTCCACGCCCAAATGAAAAGAGGAACAATTGTTATTCCAGGCTCGGGGAATTATCGCATACAACCAATTTTTGTAAAGGATGTAGCAAAGGTTGTTATGAAATCTATAACTGAAAAAAAATTTTCGAACAAGATACTAGATCTGGTAGGAGCTGACACGGTAATATACAATCATTTTATCAAAGATTTTATCCGTGGGAGAAGAATCAAAATTAGAAATATTGATTTTGAGCATGCCTATCATGAGGCGATGCATAACAGTGGTCCATTTGGAGTAGATGACCTTAGCATACTGGTAGGGAATTATGTTAGTAATCACAAGAAACTTAAAAGAATTTCAGGAATTAAATTTACTAGGTATAAAGACGTCTTAAAGTCCAGCAGCTTTTCTTAGTATATCTGCCTTGTCTGTTCTTTCCCACGTGAATTCTGGCTCATTTCTTCCAAAGTGGCCATACGCAGCAGTTTTCCTGTAAATCGGACTTTTCAGCTTTAATTGAGATATAATTGAAGCAGGTCTCATATCAAAGTGTTTTCTAACAAGATTCTCAATTTGTTCTTCAGGAATTTTGCTGGTATCAAAAGTACTTACCATCAGAGATACAGGCTCTGCAACACCAATTGCATAAGCTACTTGAACCTCACATCTATCCGCAAGACCAGCTGCTACGATATTTTTTGCAATATATCTGCACATGTAGCATGCAGAACGGTCAACCTTTGAAGGATCCTTGCCTGAAAAGGCACCACCTCCATGCCTTCCCATTCCACCATAAGTGTCTACAATTATCTTTCTACCTGTAAGACCAGCATCGCCTGGCGGGCCTCCTATGACGAATCTACCAGTGGGATTTACATGAATCCTTATCTTGTCGTTCCATAGGCTCCCGCAAACCGGCTTGATGACTTTATCAATTATTTCCTTCTTAATTTGCTCGTTACTTACATCAGGAGAATGTTGAGTAGAAACTACAATAGCTTCTATTCTCTTTGGTCGCCCATTCTCATACTCAACTGTTACCTGAGACTTGCCATCGGGCCGAGCCCAGGGAATCTCTTTATTCTTTCTTGCCTCTGATAGCCGTTTGGTTAACTTGTGAGCTATCATAATTGGCATTGGCATAAATTCCTCTGTTTCATTTGTGGCATAACCAAACATCAAACCTTGATCTCCCGCACCTTGCTCTTTGTCTTCACTAGCAGAAACACCCAATGATATGTCAGGGCTTTGTGAATGAAGAGAGACTAGTACACTGCATGAATCTGAATCAAAACCATATTGTGGATCGTCGTAACCTATTTCACGAATTGTTTTCCTTACTATAGCTTGTACGTCAAATCTTGCCTTGGAAGTTACTTCTCCTGCTACCACAACAATTCCAGTAGTTGTCATAGTTTCTACTGCCACCCTTGATTCTGGATCATGTCTTAGATATTCATCTAAAATTGCATCTGAGATCTGATCACAAACCTTGTCTGGATGTCCTTCGGTAACTGATTCTGAGGTAAAAAGAAAACTTCTACTCATATCCGTGATCTGCGTCATTACAGCTCATTTTCTAACTTGATAAAAAGTACGTTATTACCTCTTACTATAACTCTACCGTAATTTGCAATCACTTTGCCATTGTTTATTTCTTCAGCATCTGTCATGATGAGATTCATGTAAGAATCCACGTTGTTCATTTTGCCTTTGTATTCTATATCGCTCTTGAGTCTGACTATCACGTTCTTGTTAATGCCTTTTTGTAAGATAGTCAATGGTCTTTTCGGAATCGGTTGCGACAATCTTAAATCACTTGTGAACCAGTGCTTGAATTCGGGAATAAAAGCCTTCCCGATCATCTCTTATACTGTTTAATTTGTGGTATTTTATAGATTAATGATTTGATTTCAACTGGTCTAATGGGACTTGACAAGCTACTAGGGGGTGGGATAGCAGCTGGAACAATAACAGACATTTTTGGTCCAGCGGGTAGTGGTAAAACGCAACTTGCACTGCAAATTTGTGTAAATTTGCTTGACCGTGGTAATGTAGTATACCAAGATACCAGCGGAGGATTTAGACCCGAGCGCCTGCTTGGACTAGTACAATCTAGAGGTAAAAATGAAAAACTCTTGGATAAAGTAATAGTAGCTAGAATCACAAATGTTGCAGAACAAGTAAATTATGTAAACAAAATAGCTGAGATAAACCCAAGTCTAGTTGTAATTGATGACGTAACAAGTCTTTTTTCGTTTGAATATTCAAAAGAATCAAGCACACTTGAAAAACATGTTAGATTCATGGAATATATGCGCATGTTATCGTTGGTAGCAATTCAGGAGAAGATTCCTATAGTCATAACAAATACTGTTAGAAGTTCTGGTAAAGAAGAGATGGAGAACCTGGATAAATCAATTAGCATGTTTACTCACAGAAAGGTACGGCTTGCTAAAGTGGGACAGAAATTCATAGCGCAGGTATTTCCTTTCTTTGGTTTAGGAAAGCAAATATCTTATGAGATAACAAAAAACGGCGTAGTAGAGTTATCTTAAGCTATTTATCACTGTGATAACAAAAGTGTTCATGTCAGGAATTTTTGATTATATACCAATAATCACGGTGATTTTATTTGGAGCTGGTTTAGTTGGAGCAATGGCATACGAACGAACTAGAACAAGGCAAAGTAAAAAACCAGAATCTGCTACTTGAGTTAGAAGACAAGTTCCGTCAACTTGGTTTTGAAAGCCTTACTGAGATTCAGAGAAAGGCAGTTCAAATCATATACCAAAAGATAGATTCACTAGTAGTTGCACCAACAGGTTCTGGCAAGACAGAAACTGCAGTAATTCCCATCTTTACAAGAATTGCGAAATCGAAAAGACTTGGAAAAATAAAAGCGCTGTATGTTACCCCACTGCGTGCCCTTAATCGTGATGTATTTAGAAGAATTATCAAATATGCAGAAAACGAAGATCTAAGTATTCAGATAAGACATGGAGACACCCCACAATCCGTTAGGCGTAAGATTACACTTGCACCTCCAGATGTTCTGATTACAACACCTGAAACCATCATAATCTTGCTAAGTCAACCAGCAATGCTTCAAGCCTTGAGTGAACTTGAATGGATAGTAATAGACGAAGTTCACGAGTTGTTAGGCAACGAGCGCGGCGCGCAACTTTCACTAAGTCTTGAAAGGCTTCAAACCAATACAAAATATCCAATTACAAGAATAGGCCTTTCTGCCACAGTAGGGAATACAACAGAATCTGCCAAGTTCATAGTAGGTACCAAGAGAAAATGTAAGATAATCGAGGACAAATCTATTAGAAAATATGATGTTGAGGTCAAGTATATCGACGGAACAATAACAGATGTTGTGGATTTTATCATTGACTATGTTACAAAGTACCATTTAGATTCTCCAGTTTTATTGTTCACAAATACAAGAGGAGAGTCAGAATACATTGCATCTATCCTCAGAGAGAGAACCGGCATTCCAATTGAATTACACCATGGTTCGCTTTCACAAGAGGTACGTGAAGAAACGGAAGCTACACTAAGAGAAGGAAAACCAGGAATTGTTGTTTGCACTTCTTCGCTTGAGCTTGGATTAGATATTGGTTCGGTTGAACTAGTCATTCATTATGGTTCTCCAAGACAAGTATCAAAATTAATGCAACGAATAGGACGAAGTAAACACAGAAGAGGATCATCTGCAAAAGGTCTAATCGTAACTAATAGCCCTGATGACGAGTTTGAAACGCTAGCGATACTTGAGCGAGTAAAAGAAAGATCAATCGAAGACCAAGTGATACACGATGGTCCACTGGATGTCCTTGCACACCATCTGGTTGGCATGACTATGCAATTTGGTACGGTATCAATCGATTCTGCATTAAATATGATAAGAAAGGCGTATTCTTTTAGGCATGTTACAATACAAGACCTCTTCAATGTTCTGCAGATATTGCACAACGGATCAATTCTTTATCTTGACGAAGAGGAGATGGTTTTCAAAAAGAAAGGGCGCTCATTTAGATATTTTTTTGAAAACCTTTCAACCATACCTGATATCTTAAAATTCAAAGTCTTCGATACCGCAAGTAAGAAAATAATTGGCAGCCTAGATCAAAGGTTTGTTGGAGATTACGGAGATCCAGGAAATGTTTTCGTGCTACGAGGAATGCAATGGAGAATTCTCAACGTAGATGACAGATCACTTAAGATAAATGTTGAACCTGTTAGATCTGGTGGGATAAATGTTCCATACTGGGAGGGCGAAAACATCCCAGTTGATTTTCAAACAGCAAGAAAAGTTGGAATGTTCAGAACAAAGAAAATAATAAAACCACTTGCAAGCAAGGTAATTGAGAGTCTAAGTCTTGGTGCAATTCCTGATGAGAAGACCATTGTAGTTGAATCAAAACGAGCAAGAAACACAATAGTGATCCATGCTTGTTTTGGAACACGAATCAATGCTACTTTGGCAACATTACTTTCTGCAATGTTGTCTGCCAAAAGCGGCTACCTAGCTGATTCTAGGTCAGACGCATATCGAATAATGATATCATCAAACGGTAGAATTCAAGAAAAGGGAGTGACAGATGTTCTAGCTGACAATTATGACCTGCCAGTAATAGTGAACGCATCACTTGCAGGAACTCATAATGTAAACTGGAGAACTTGGTGTGTTGCAAAAAAGTTTGGTATTGTAGGAAGAGAAGCAGTTTATGATAGAAAATCAGCACGATTCATTTACGAAAAATATTCTGGGACACCACTTACCAAAGAAGCACTTCGCGAATTATTTCATGATAAATACGATTTAGAAAATACGGCTAAACTTCTTGGGAAAATACGCTGTGGCGAAGTCAAGATAAGATGGATGGAAATTGATACCTTCTCAAAGCTTGCAGACCCGATATTAGATCATACAACGAAATACTATGCCTCTCCTGCAAGCATAGACCAGGGAATTCTTGATCTAGTCAAGTCCCGCCTGATGAAAACAAGGCACAGACTTGTTTGTATGCGATGCGGGAAATGGGAAAAGGTCATAGAAACAAATGAAATGAAGGACAATCTGTCTTGTCCACATTGCAGGTCAAGACAGATAAGTGCTACTTTCTTTTCGGACTATGATTTATCAAAAATAGTTCAAAAAAAGATAGCAGGAAAGAAGATCAGCACAGAAGATGATCATAAATTTAATCGTGCGTGGAAGATCTCTTCACTTTTGGAGAACTTTGGAAAGACCGCACTTGTAACTCTTTCTGGGTTTGGCGTGGGAGCAGATACTGGTGCTAGAATCTTAAGAAATATGATAGGGGAAGAAGAACTTTACAAGCAGATATACGAAGCAGAACGGCAATACGTTACAACAAGAGGATTTTGGGATTAATTCTTTCTTGTAATAACAGAAAATGGAGTCAAAAAGAGCTCGGTTCTCCCTTCAAGACCTGGCTTTGCCGTTACTCCAGTCACACTAATGATCTCGCCTTGTGTAAACTGTTCTAGCAGCCTTGCCTGAGCCCTCCAACCCTTAAGCCATATCTGACCAGTGTCATCTTCAATAAATGTCTCAGACAAAGAAATTTTCTCACCAGCTTTTGTCTGAATCTCGCGTTTCTCGGGAGATTTTAGAATTATTGCCTCAATACAATAAGTGCCATCGGCAGGCCTAATGTCTTTTATCTTTGTTCTCAACTCTGAAAGAGTCGGGATCTTTTTGCCATCAATTTTTCTAACAAAAGAATCAAGTTCAAGTGTAATAGAATTTCCATAAACTTTTGATGGCATACACTCAATCACATCTCCAGGCTGCAGATCTTTTGTTGCTGCAGTTAAATCGCTGATGTTTACAAGTTTCTTGTCCTCTTGAACACCGACGATCAAAGAATTTCCTGATTCACTTTTTGTCATCGATAAGATTCTGATTACTATGGGTTGTATCTCAGTTGCCCCTTCGATTTCTACGACCGTTCCTTCATCACCATGAAGTTCAAGACCTTGCTGTCCCATCTTTGTTCTTACACCTATCAGTCTGGTGTTTGCTCCAGAAGTAATCATCTTTGGAATGGAGCCTTCATCCTTGTTCCAAAGAACTACTCGTAAAATCATTCCATCTTTGCCTTTCAATCTTAATTGCAACGCCCTTCCTGGCTCTCCTCTGATGTTTGTAAATTCAGTTGATCTAATGGCACCGTCTAGTAGTCCTGAGACCACAAGATTTTGTTGATTTTCCTTGACGTTGCTTATGTCCTCTGTTATTGCATCAAGAGTAGGTATGGTGCTACTGTCCTTGTTTGGTTCAATTGCAGCACCCGAGCCAACATTGATTATTGGATTGCCCTTCATGTCTGCTTTCACATACGCTTTGATTATCTTCACAAGATCTCCAGGTTTTAGATTTTCAATACCTGGCAGGTTAGCTTTTTCATCCCACAACTTGACCTTGGCTCTAGAATCCCCATCATAGACTGTCATCGTTCGCAAAAGGAATTGCGTGCCGTCTTTTCGTGAGAATTGTTTTACTGGATATATGTTCATAACTCTTGTTTCTAGTGTAATCTCCTTTGCCCCAACGTAGAGGTCTTTAAGACCCATCTCCACTTTTAGCTGCTCACTTAATGAAGCACCAAGATCAGAGGCAATAAGAAAGAGTGCGCCTTGGTCAGTAAGATATCCTGCCCCAATCTTCTCTTTCTTTCTTTTGATTAATTCCTCGATATCTTTTCTTGCTAGTTCTGGTTTTTGCTCTAATAGCTTGCTTAGTAGCGAATCAAATTCAGACAAACAAGGTCTGATAGAAACCGTACATTAATAAAAATTTCATTAGGCAAATTAGTGGGTTATAACCACCTGTATCAATGTCATGTATAGAGGCAAGATCTATTTCCAAGTCTTATGACGGAATACTGGCAGTAGACAGCATCGATCTTTCGGTACCAACAGGAAAAATATTCGGATTCTTAGGTCCTAATGGTGCAGGCAAGACAACTACAATTAAGCTCTTGACTACACTGGTTCCTCCAACAGGCGGGACTATACGTATTCTTGGAATGGATGCCATCAGTAACCCATTAGAGGTCAGAAAAAGGATAGGTGTTGTCTTGCAGCAGCCAAGCTACGAACCAACACTGAGTGTAGAAAAGTCTATTGAAAAATATGCAATGATGTGGAATGTAGATAAGAAATTGCAAAAGGATAGAATGGAAGATCTTCTCTTAGCGTTTGACCTACAAGATATACGAAAGAAAAAGAACGATGATCTCTCAATTGGGCATAGGAGGAGGGTACAGGTAGCTAGAGAGTTTGTACATGACATGGACCTTTTATTTCTTGACGAGCCCACAGTAGGACTTGATCCTTCCGCAAGGCGAAGTCTTCTTGACTATATCAAAAAGAGAGTGCGGGAAGGGCTTACAATATTTTTTACAACCCATATTCTTGAAGAGGCAGAATATCTTTGCGATGAAATTGCAATCATAAATAAAGGGAAAATTATTGCAGTGGATACACCTGCAGAACTGAAAAACAAATTTGGAAGAGAAAAGACAATCAAGATCCACATTGATACAATAAGAAAAGACCTTTCAGTTCTTTTACAAGGAATAAGGGATTATCAGATTGACTACAATTCGGGAACAACAATTACTATACAATCACATAGCTCGGAGAATATTCTCCTTAAGATATTGCAGATTCTTACTGTAAACAAAATTCCAATCGAGGACCTAAGTGTAGTGCCAACTAGCCTTGAAGAGATATTTCTGACAATGGTGAAAAATTCTAATGTATCCAGTGATTAGATTAGTAAATAGAAATTTGACAATATCCCTTAATATGGGATTTCTCATCTGGCAGGTAGTTTTTCCACTAATCTACATCTTTGTTGCAGGCTTTGCATATACTGCGTTGATACATGAGGTACCATTTGCAAACAAGAGACTAGATTATCCTGCTTTTATCGCATCTGGCATGATTGGCTTTAACATAATGAATAGCACACTAGTATCGGGGATAATAATTTGGAATGACAGACGACATGGAATGTTTGAACAAATTCTTGTAGGACCTTTTACAAGAACCCAATACATTCTAAGTAATGTATACACGATAGGAATAATCGGGCTAATTAGTGCTGGATTAATTACAGCAGTTGGCTATCCATTGTTTTTTGAATCAGTAGAATTTAACATTCTGACTATACCACTTGTTGTATTTGCATCAATTACCGGTTCAATTCTTTTTGGCTCGATTGCATCTATAATATCAACTAGACTAAAATCTAGTGAAGGATTCAATGTTGTTATCAATACCGTGTTTTTGTTTTTTGCATTTGTAAGCACGGCATTTTATCCTGCAGAAGGTGCACCAAAAATTCTTGCAACGGCATTTTACTTTAATCCCTTAACGTATCTTGTTGATGTGGTGCGAGCTGGAATATTTGGAAATTTTAATTCATTTGTAGGACTAGAAATGTTGGTGCTAGCTTGTGGCTCTGCTGTTTTGTTTGTCATAGCAACAAATCTCTTGTCAAAACTAGAATTATGATACCAAAACATACTTTGGTTTAAATGATATTGCGGTGTTGTTATACCATGGAAATTCGGAAGAGAAGCAGCTGGTGGTTTTTGTTACCTATCATCTTTGGTATACTAGGCGGTATCATAGCATACTTTGTAATAAAAGAAGATGACCCAAAGAGGGCAAGGAGCTGTCTTTATCTTGGAATAATACTTGCTGCAATTTGGTTTGCACTGTTTGTGATTCCATTTTTGATTGGGTTTGCATTGTTTCCAAACTTTCCTATGATGAATAACATGCATTATATCTAAAGTAGCCCGGCCCAGATTCGAACTGGGGTCAAGGGCTCCAAAGGCCCCTATGCTTGACCGCTACAGTCGGCGGAAATTTCCTCTACCGGGCTGCCGGGCGCTCAATCTTGATTTTGGTTCCCTTATAATGTTATTTTGGAATACAGGCAACGCCAACCCTTTCAAGTCTTACAAATAACCAACTTTGAATAAAATAATCGTGAAAGCCTTGTTCTCATGAGATATATGTGCTGCCAGTGGAGAATTTGTGTGTAATACTTGGAACCTCAAGAGATTTACATAGATCTACAAAAAAGGACTCATATTACAAATCCTAGAATGATGAGATGTGAAATATTCATAAAATCTATCCTCAAAATCAAAATAAAATGACATTATACCAAAGAGTGAACAAATTGTCCATTATGCTTATATATCATAAATCTTGCAAAAATTACAATAACTATGTACAACAACATATTACGTAAAATAACTAGTCTATCATTATTAATAATACTTCTAACCAGCACTGCTGCTTTCGTATTGCCAAACGCAATACCAGCAGCACATGCTGCAACAAACGCAAACTTGTTTGTCTCTGCCGAAAGTTCCCAGTTCAACAATTACTTTGCAGGTCCACAAGTAGTTCAAGTCATAGTATCTGATCCTGATATCAACAGATTAGATCAGAAATATGGTGAACCTACTGTAACTGTCAACGGTAAGAAACTGAGAATGGCACAGAACACAGACGGTAATTGGTATGCATACTTTGCTGACAGAAATCAAGCAGAACGCGCAAGTAACACCGCACCAGTCCCAGCAAAGGGACTGAACTTTGGTGGCCTTTGTGGGACAGGAACAATAGGTGGTGTTGACTTTGGTGCAGAAACCAAAGGATTCGCTACTGCTCAAGACGAAACTGGCGCAGTGGGTCTCTCCACCACAGCAACTCCAGTCCCTGTGGGAGCACTTTCCAATGTATGTACGGCTCCAGCAAGTGGTACTGTCCAGGAACATGTGGTAAGAGAAAATAAGACTCTTAACACAGCAGCAGCGGGTTATGCTGCCAATGCAGATCTAGTAGCTGCATGGCCAGTAATCCAATTCTATGACTTTTCATCACTTCCATCTAAAGTAACAGTGCAATATCAAAAGGCAGGTGGTGTACAATCAGTTACACTGACCTTCGATAGGATTCCAGTGGAGCTTATCAGCACTAGTGCAGATAGAGAAAAATATTCAAAGAATACTCAAGTATTCATTACCATGAATGATCCACAGCTTAACATTGACCCAACGGAAGAAGACTCTTGGACATGGGGCGCAAATACCACAAATAGTACTCTGTACTATCAGGCATTTGACAGAAACGGAGTTGTCGATGCAGATGGAACTGCAGGAATGTCGAATCTTATCCCGCTCCTTTCCAGTTTAATGTTTAACCACAACGGCAAGTTGACTGTTAATCCAGCGACTTCCACAACCAGAGTCATAGACTTCCAGTCAAACGGTAAACAAATCCTCACTCCAGGAAGAGGTAATCCAGCTCAAGTTAGAACTCAATCAATTAGTTTAAACTCTGAGCCAATTACCCTCATTGAAACAGGTGGTGTCAATACTGGCACACTTGGAAACTGGGATGGTGGAAAGAAATCAGATATCGTAACACTTGACTCCAATGTTATCCGAGATCAATCAGCTTCGTTCAGATACAATGACATTTCACATAGCATCGTAGGAGGATTTGTATTCGCTACGCTTTGTTGCACTAATTCAACAAACACATGGGCATCCGGACAAAGAACTCCTATAATCTTGACTGATCCTGACGCAAACAAGAACAGCAAGACTACAGAACACCTCGACCTAGAGATTCCAACAGTTGCAAGACTTACCACAATGAAGATTGGAACTCCATTCTCATTGAACACTGGTGGCGGAGAAAATGCTACCTACATAGATACACTTGGCGCATTTGTCCAAGCCTATCCTTCAGGTAACCGTACAATAGGTGTAGTTGGTACAGCAAATACCACTATCAATATTGCACAGGATGAAGGATTTAGTTCAAGACCAATCTTCAATGGAACAAGCCAAATAGTACTGGACAACACAGGTGCTCTCTTTGTAGATCTCAAGACTACAATGGCAAAACTCAAAAACACTGTGCACAATGCTAATGGAGGCAACGCGGAGAAATTCAAAGGCTTCAACTTCTTGAATTATGATCTCAGATCACTTGGTTCATTAACTGGTACCGGAGGTACAGGTTCAATCACAGGTGTTCATACATTCCTAGTATATACAACATCAGGTAATCCAGCCAACCTCAATGTAGGTAGCGGATTTAATACTGCAGCGGCATTTTCACTTGCCAACTCTACATCGCTACAAGACTTTATCAACCTCAACGTCACATCGGCGCTGGTTGCTAACGGTACAGCGATTAACAACGCATTTGGTAATGCATTTGGCAAAATTCCAAACACTGCAAATATTGGGTTGCTATTCACATTTGATATAACAGGCGGTAGCGTAAAGCCAACAACTCTAGGACAGCCAGTAGTAGCTGACTTCTTCTCAGTTGGTATCAAGAGTGACGGTCTTTCAACTGACCAAAGAGTCAACAATGGCATCTATAGATGGGAGCTTGAAGAGTCAGGTGACAACACCTCTACATTTACTGGCACAAGCCAGTATGTAATGCTCAACCAGCTTAACATCTTTGATCCTAACACCTACAGTACACTGAGAACAGTCAACCACGATGTGAAATTTGTTGCGATTCAAGACATGCTCCGGGCAGACGCTCGTGCTCCACAGGCTACTTATCTAGACCTTGGTTACGACGGTGTTGACACACAAATATCTGCACAGCAAGATATCACAACACACACTGGCGTTGTATCATTTGATTCCAAGACATACAAGATTGCAGACACTGTGACTATAACACTAAATGACCTAGACCTTAACGTCGATAATGACCTTATAGATATCTACACAAATGTTCCAAACGCTGGCGGTCTACTTGTAACACAAGATGTTGCAGTAGATACCATTGGCAAGACAGGCCTCGGAAAATATTCTGATGGTACTGCCGTTGGTAGACTCTTAGATATACAATTTGGTCAGCAAAACGCAAGATGGTCTAACTCTATCATACCAGGTGACACTCACCACACCGTTGCATGCTTTGCAACAGAAGGCAATGCAAACACTGCAGGCGGATTTGCCACAAGCTTATCTGCTACTGGCTTTTCACTAGTTGAGACCGGTCCATCAACAGGCATCTTCCAAGGTACCTTTGAGATCCCAGATCAATTATGTGACAACAAACAGTCTGCTCTTCCAATCTCAACAGTAGGCCAGAACGTCAAGGTCAACTATGTTGACTTTAGAGATGATTCAAGCAAACTGGTTGAGGTCTCAGACAATGCAGGCATCAGAGGCAACACTGGTTCAGTCAAGTTCGACAAGTCTGTCTACCCAGTACCATTTGGTTCTGTAGGTGCAGCAGGAACTACCGACTTTGACACAACAGGTCCAGCTACAACATTTCTAAACGGTGTGTTCCCATTACACAGGGACGTAACTGAATCAAATACGGGCGGAGGACTGCAACCTGGTAATGTAGTACAAACCGGCGATGTCGTAGTTCACATCAGAGTAAATGATCGTGACTTTGATACATCAGCAGTTGGTACTGACAAGATTGCAACCGCTGGATTTGATGGAACACATGGTCCAGTAGCTGTACAGATAGCACGCCAAGGAAACTCAATGTTATTGGCAACAGCTGGCGCTGGAGCCTCTGCTACCGGTACGATACTTAGACTCGGTTCTACAACACTACCTGCACAAAACAATGCAGTATGGGCAGGAGCAAGAGAACTCGGTCCAATGATTGAGATTGCTCCAGATGCTGGAATCTTCCAAGCTGACTTGCCAATAAAACTCACTGATGGTCCAGAAGGCGGTGACTGTCCGGCAGTAAACAACTGGCAGGCCACCAACGGCTCATCAGGATTCTTTGGAAGTCAACTGTTCAGATTCAACGTTGTAGCCCCAACTGGTAACTTTTGTGTAAGACAGGGTGATGTTATGACAGTAACATACCTTGATCTCAACGATGCATCAGGTCACCAACAAACAGTCACAGACTCTTCAACATTTGATCTTAGAAACGGTGTACTACAATCTGACAAGTCCGTATACATCATAGGTTCAGACATGATACTGACTCTAGTAGAGCCAGACTTGAACCGTGATTCACAGACTGCAGAAGCTGCCTCACTTGACTTGATAGAGTGGGATTCACATGCATTCAAGGGAACAATGGGTCCAAATCTAAACAACCCAACGGTCTCTGAATTAGCAGCATTTGATCCAAAACCATCAACACTTGTAGAGACAGGCAAAGACACTGGTATCTTCCAAGCAGTAATCAAGATTCCAAAGAAACTTGGTTCAACACTACTTGAACGAGGAGAACAGATCCATCTAGAATATACAGACTGGGGTCCAGCTGGTTCCAAGACTGTAGGTAAGAACGATCAAGACATCCATCTTACCATTTACACGTCTAACTTCGGAGCTACAGTTGAACTAGACCAGAAGGTATACACATGGACTGACCGTGTTTACACTACAGTAGTAGCACCAGATCACAACTTTGATCCAAACCTTATCGATACCATTGGTGATAACCGTGACAATCAAGTCACCATATCAACAAGAGGAAACAGCATCAACAACTACAAACTAGTTGAGACTGGAGTCGATACAGGCATCTTCACTGGATACGTCATCTTAACAGGTGATGAGAATCTCAAGGCACCAGGCGGTGTTGATGGTTCTGGTACAGAACCAACAGGCGTGCCAGGTGTGACATCAGGCAATGGTCCAACAGATGGATTCATACCAGCTGAAGACTCGGACGGTGTATCAGTATCATTTGAGTTTACAAAAGACCAAACTGTTACTGGTTCTGCACTGATACGATGGAACATTGGTGAGATCAAGTGGCTAGAGGCATCATACCCAGCAAATGGTCAAGGAGTATTACAGATTGTTGACCCAGACATGAACTTAAATCCAAAGGCAGTCGACAAGTTCGACACCAGCGTATGGTCTGACTCTGATTCAGGTGGTATCAAACTTACCATGACAGAGACAGGTGAAGCAACTGGTATCTTCCAAGGTACTGCGTACTTTACAACCAACTTCCAGTCATCTGGAAACAGACTGCATGTCGCTGAAGGAGACACCGTAACAGGTGAGTATAAAGACAGGACATTACCTGCTCCATACACACCAGCTGATCAACTACGTCTAACAAGTACCACATTCATTGGAACAATAGTGCCACCGCTTGAAAGAGCACCGGCAGCTAACCCAAGAATCGTGGATTCATTTGGTAACCTAATAACTGGCACTGTAAAATCAGGACAGCAGATACAAATCACTGCTGACTTGACAAACGGTCAGGACAGAGATCAGCCATTTGCATATCTTGTACAAGTACAGGACAGCAACGGAGTAACGGTATCACTATCTTGGATCACAGGTACACTAACTGCAGGTCAATCACTCAACCCGGCACAGTCATGGACTCCAACTGCTACTGGCACATACACTGCTCAAATCTTTGTATGGCAGAGCATTGATAATCCAAACGCACTGTCGCCACCGCTGAGTACGACAATCAACGTAGCATAGACTAGTACAGAAAACAAAATCTAACTTTCCCTTTTTTTCCTTTTTTTAAAAAAAATCAGATAACGTAAGTTATTCTAAAAATTAGAATCATACTTTCATAAACATCAAGCTTAAGTGAAAAACTAATCAAAATTTCATTTAGAAATATCTATCGATCATGACAATCTTCAAAACGCTTAAATAGAAAATGGGGACCACGTCAAATCAGCAAATGAAGACTATCATTGTTGTCTCAGTTGTTACACTAGTTGTTTTGGCTCTCTTTCCGCAAATACACTTTGCAAGTGCTCAGTTGGGGCAGAAAACCTCAGAAAAACAATACATAAACTTGAGAGCAGAGGTTTGGAACGAGTTCTTTAGGATGACAACAGCCGCATTTGTAGTTGGTGCTATTGTATCTGGTACAATGATTTGGCTTGTCTGGAGATTCCGTGAGTCAAATCCAAAGAATAAAACTCCCACAAGATGGGAAAAATTTGATGATCCTACAACGGGAACATATGAAGAAGGAGGACATTAGATGGGTCACGATACAGCCGAGTGGGTATTTGTCGGTATAGTTATTGCAATATTATTCTATGTTGGTGTAGACTCTTGGATAGTTCAAAAAGCAGTGGAAGAAATTCCTGCTGATGCTGAAACTATCAAGGTAACAGGGCAACAATGGTTCTGGAGCTTTGAGCATCCAGATGGAACAAAGGAAAAGATTACACTACATCTCCAAAAAGGTCACGCATACAAATTTGAGATCTATGCAAAAGATGTGATGCACTCGTTTAACATTCCTGATTACGTAGTGTTCGAAGATGCAGTTCCAGGTCATGTAAACCACGCATGGTTTTCACCAGAACAGACTGGAGAATTTCCAATCCAATGCAGGGAATATTGTGGTATTGGACACTATCAGATGAGGGGTACACTAGTAGTAGAGGAGAGCAAGTCTTGATAATGAACAAAAACATTTTATGTCCATTAAAAACATTTGAAAATATAGAGGGAGTTACATGGTATTAGAGCTTAGAAAACCTCGCCCAGTTTGGCAAATAATGTTTTCAACACATCACACAGATGTGGCTCTGCTTTATACCATAACAGGTCTTGCATTTTTGTTTATGGCAGGAGTCTTGGCTCTTATGATAAGAACACATTTGTTCTTCCCAGGTCAAGGAATTCTCATTTCGGATCCTGCAACATTTAACAGAATATTTACGGTTCATGGCCTTACAATGCTTTTCTTGTTTGCCCTTCCATTTGCAGCTGGCATTGGAAATTATCTGGTTCCAATAATGGTAAGATACAAAGACATGGCGTATCCAAAACTGAATGCTGTAGCATTTTGGATGAACCCAATTGGAGGAGCACTGCTTTGGCTTGGATTTTCGGATACTTCGTGGGTTTCATATGCGCCATATTCAGTTATCAGAGCGCCAGGACCTGCTGCTGATATGATGATATTTGGATTGAAGATACTTGGTATATCGTCTATATTGTCATCGATTAACTTTGTCGTAACCATACTCAAATGCAAACACCCCGACCTTCCACTGCGCCAAGTTCCGCTCTTTGCGTGGTCAATACTTACTGTTTCTTTGATGACACTTGTTGCCATGCCTTCGTATGCTGCTTCGCTTATTATGTTACTTACAGACAGACTTGGAGTTTCAGGTTTCTTCAATCCTTCGGCAGGTGGAGATCCAATTGCATATCTTCACTTGTTCTGGTTCACATTCCATCCAGAAGTATACATCTTCCTGCTACCAGCAATTGGAATGATGTATGAATTGATTCCAAGATTCTCAAGAAAACCATTGTTCAGTCAGGCAAGTGGAATCTTTGCGTTTGTAATGCTTGGATTGATTGGTTTTGCTTCTTGGGGTCATCACATGTACTCTACAGGAATGGATTTTACAACAAAGGTGGTATTTATGATTGGAACTTTGGCTGCAGTACCAGCATCTGGCATGCATGTATTCAATTTCCTAGCTACAATGTGGGGAGGTAGAATTAGATTTGCTGCACCGATGAAATTTGCAGTTGGTGGAATTGCTCTGTTCTTCTCTGCCGGCGCAGGCGGTGTTTTAAACTCAGCGATGCCGCTTGACTTTATCACTCATGGAACTTACTGGGTAGTAGGACACATGCACTTGTTCTTGACAGGTACAATTGCATTTGGATTTGTTGCCATGGCGTACTACATGTTCCCATTTATCACTGGAAGAATGTACAGTGAAAAGCTTGCAAACATTCATTTCGTAGGAATGATGTGGGGAACAGTTCAAGTATTTTTCACACAACATTTGCTTGGGCTTGAAGGCATGGCAAGAAGAATTTACGATTATCCAGCAGAATACACATCTTGGGTAGAACTAAACCAGATTGCAACTGTTGGTGCGTGGATACTAGGTGGTTCATTTGTATTCTTCTTGGCCAATTTGATATACAGTGTTGCAAAGGGCAAAGAAGCAAACATGGACGATCCATTTGGACTAGGCGGAAAATACTATTATCCATACCAAGCAAAGAACCCAACCCATCACACAGGATATTGATATGAGCCATAATGAACACGAAGAGCCAATCCCCAGGACATCCCCTAGAAGATTGGCTAAAATGCTTGCAATTATCATAGGAATTCAGGTCGTCGGAGCCGTAATTTTTTTCACTCATTATGATTACTGGAACTCGTACCTTCCAATGGCAGGAAAGATTCAGGAGGGACTTATAACACCCGGTGGTCAACCACCACCTCCGCCGCCACCTGGTGGGAAAACAATAAACGTGTCACTAAAATTCGTAGAATCATCTGATTTTAAGACATATGCATTTAATGCTATATCAGGACCCGATAATAATCCGGAGATTCACGCAAATGCAGGAGACAAGCTTGTCTTTGATGTAACAAATGGAGGCAAATCATTCCATGCGTTTGCAGTTACGGACTCGAAGGAAGGACCAGGCCCGGCAATTGAGGGAACCACTATAGGCACTGCAGACAATCCAATGAAACCTGGTGCATCAGGTCAGGCAACATTTGTACCTTCTCAGCCAGGTGAGTACTATTACATTTGTGCAGTTCCAGGTCATAGAGAACTTGGGATGGAAGGAAAGATAGAGGTTGCTCCATCTGGTGGAGCAGAACAACCATCTAGTGCAGAAGTGAAACCGACAGGAAACAAAGTAGAATTTACACTCAGCTTTGTTATGAGCTCTGACTTTAAACAATATGCATTTAACGCATTACCAGGACAAACAGGTCACAACCCTGATATCAAAGTCAAATCAGGTGACACTGTTACAATTCACATCAAAAATGATAGTAAATCATTCCATTCATTTGGTGTAGTGGTAGATCCAGACAACTCGTCTGCAACTCAGCAATCAAGAGTCCAGACAATCCACTAAAACCAAATGAATCAGGCGATGTTACGTTTGTAGCTGGTGCTTCAGGAACTTATCATTACATTTGTACAGTTCCAGGGCATGCAGCACTTGGAATGGATGGGAACTTTATAGTCGAGTAATGATGTATTTCAAATATCTAGCTCTGTCGTCCCTCGTAGTTTTGTATTCACTAATGTTCATCGGTGGATATCTTCAAGCAAGTGGACAAGGATTATCATGTCCAGACTGGCCCCTATGCCCTAGTGGAATTCTTCCATCAGAAGAATATCTAACAGAGTGGATTCACAGGTTGATTGCAGCGTCTACAGGAGTTTTGATTGTAGCTACTGCCATAGCTAGCTGGAAAGTACAGGGTTCGCACACAAAAATTAGAATAACAGGAACTTTGGCAGGAGTTTTTGCCGTATCACAGATTGCTCTTGGCGCAATAGTGATTGATACAAAACTTCATGCCGTAATAGTCGCAATTCATAATGGTGTAGGAATACTATTGTTTGCTATGACTTTACTTACAGTAATCTTTGCATTTAGATTGTCTCACGGGGCAACGATTAAAACTAGTGCTTAGATTTTACTTTCTTTCTGGTTACTAGTATCCAGCCCAATATCACAAAGCACCCAATACCACCAGCTGAAATTATGTATTGGAACATCGGACCAAATATGTTTAAAACACTGACATTGAAGGTATACGTTAACGTTTTACCATTTGGTCCTACATCATACAAATCAACATTAACGATGTGGTTTCCTGACTCCTGAAATACATATGATGTGGACCATTCTCCTCCATCAAAGCTTTGTACAGGAACTGTACCAACAAGATTATCATTATAGTAAATTCGTACGCCCATTCTAAAGTGGTCAACCTCACTTACTTGAGTATTCAACGAATTTAGAATATTGGAAGATGATTGGTGATTCAATACTCTGAAGGTTAATTTGAAGGGTTGATTAGCAGATGGTATCTCTGGATCAGTAGCAATTTGAACTTCATAGTTTCCCAAGGTTTCATCACCAGAATTAAGATTCTCATGAGCACTGGCATAATTAATTGCAGGAAATAACAATAGCCCAATTGCCAAAAAAAATGATAAATGTAAATTAATCATTGACTTGTAATGGTTTTTCTTTAATATATTATTACAACTATTCGATCCCTGAAAATTAGCAAAAGCTTTAAATCAAGTCCGAAAAGTATGGCCAATGTATGACTATTGTTAGTAAAACAATTGACATCAAAGAAAAAACTGTAAATGTTTTCACATATTTTGCAAGGCCAGAACACATTTCTGACCAATTTGAAGAGCGCGTAGGAATGACAATAGTTCCCATGGATATAAAAGCCGGAATGGGTGTAGGCACAACTTTCCGAGTGATTGGTGACTTTGATGGCAAAAGACTAGAATGGGATTGCGAAACAACAGAATACATACCAGAACAAAAAATTGCGGCCAAAATGATAAAAGGACCATTTAAAAAATGGGAAATTTCAGTCGGATTTCAAGAGGTGGCTGAGAAGTTAACTCGTGTTACCATGACAGTAAACTATGAAATGCCATTTGGTCCATTAGGTGGAATTTTAAACAAAATAAAATTTGCCAAGACCGCAGAAAAAGGAATGGAAACTGCTCTGTATAGAGTGCGAGGATTACTAGAAGGAAATGGTTCAATCCCAGTGTATATTACACTTGATGCGTACAGAAAACTTTTGGTAGAAAAGGAAAAAATGAATAACGCTCCAGTTTCTACAGTGTTAGCAAAAATACTTGAGAAATATTCCCAAATCGAGACAATCAAAAACTAGCTCACTTTCTTTTTGACTCAAGTTTAAATAACGAACTTTCTGTTTGCTATTTTACGGGTCTATGGCTCAGCCAGGTAGAGCGAGGGACTCTTATGATCTTTCGGGGAAATCCCTATGCCGTGGGTTCAAATCCCACTAGACCCGCCTACCCATTCATGGAACTAAAATAGACCGTACACCAAAGAGGTGCTGCAAAAGATGATTGAGGTTGCGCCAGCATGTCTCTTTCAAATTCATATCAGATTATTCTTTCTTCTGGTCATCAAGTCCGAAAGAATTAGCTTTTCCAGATAGTCCAGAGATAATTACAATTGCTATTGTAGTCCAGATTTTTTCAAAGATCTTTTTACGATTGCTTTTCACAATTGGTTACCCTAATTGCTCGTGGATCTACCATTATGTAATTCGCAGTTGGAACTGGTTCAATGAATCGGATTATCTTTTTTGGCAAATTATCTACAGTAATATTGAACGTAATTTGTCTTAAGGTTTCCGGAACTCCGAACAAAACATTATCTCTTGTCAAAATTTTTGACGAATTATCTATTATTTGTGATTCTGATTTTCCCGAACGAATTTCACTTACTATATAAGCACAAAAGACTAACAAAGCTTCATGTGTATTTAATTTCAAATTTCTGGAGAGTTTGTCTTTTACCATTTCTATAACATTACGAAAAATTGCCTCATCCTCATCTTTGAATTCATACAGTTTGGTAGAGGGAGGAACGTCTGGCTCTCCCTCCATCAGGGCATCGATTCTAATCAATTTCTTTTTGGAATCTTGGCCTTGGGGTGACCGAAGCTGTAAGTGTTTCCCTTGCCACGATAGGATCTGGGTCTTACTGGAGTGCCCTCCATTAGACCTTTCTTTGTAAGGGACAGTCCAGCTAGGAGCTCCACTATCAAACGGTTTGCAAGGCCAGAAGTGATGCCACCATTGTAGGAGTTGCCATCGCTTACGTCGTAGTTTGGGGCTACTTCTACCAAGTCAAAAGCAAACTTGCCGGGATCAAATGAGGTTGATAATAACCTCATCAATCTCATTCCTTCCCGAGAGGTAAGTCCGTTGGGTTCTGGCTCTCCAGTTCCTGGGGCGTATGCGGGATCAAATGTGTCTATGTCCCAACTAATGTAAACCGCATCAACATTGTCATTAGCTCTGTCTGCAGCTTCTTTGGCAATTTGGTCTATGCCTAATTCTTCTACATCAAGCATGGTAAACCATTGAAAGTCTTGATCTGCCATCCACTTGTATAGATCTGGACCTGGCCAATATCCACGAGGTCCAATTAAGGTGTAATTTTTTCCTTTCAGACATCCTAATTCCATTATTCTTCTAATATGAGCCCCATGGTCATACTTGAAACCACACAGACCCTGTGGTGCGCAGTCAGCATGTGTATCGATATGAATCATTCCTATGTTTTTGTACTTTTTTGCAAAGGCTCGCACATTTGCAAAAGTGATAGAGTGATCACCACCGAGCATGACTGGTATTCCATCAATATCTAATACTTCTTTGACCTTGTCAGTCATTCTTCTGTGGGACTCTACGACATCGCCTGGTGAAACATTAACATCTCCATAATCAACTGTTTTGAAAACCCCAAATGGATCAACACCTGTTTCAATGTTGAAGTGTTCGTACGGAGGAGAGGGTACTGTCGAAGCTGCCCTTATAGCTCTAGGTCCATATCTGGCACCTGGCCTAATAGTTGTTCCAAAATCAAAAGGCTCTCCTATTATTGCTACATTTGGTCGCACTTTTTGCAACTCCGCCTTACTTCTTATCCACGGCAATTTCAAGAACGTAGGTATGCCCACAAAAATTGGTTCATCATTTCCCCTGTATGAATCTCCATAGAATTCCATTCCCATATTTATCGATTTAATAATACATTAGTATCTACTTAAATTTGTCTAAGTAATCTACGTTTTTGAATTAGTTCGACTGTCGAACTTTTTTGTATTTGATCTGCAAATTATTGAGAATGTTGCGTAATCTACGTGTTATTTCAGAAAAAATCAGGTATGTAACTATTATTTTCTACAAAGTTCAGATGAAAATTCGTTTTGAAAATCCAATGGAATAAAATCTTAAATACATTAGAATTAATAATGTTCTAATGGATTTATCCGGTGTTTATGCCATGTTTGCAGCAATATTAGTTGCAAGCGTTTTCTTTTTGTTCATGGGGACTGTAGGCCTTAAGGGTGAGAAAAAAGAAGATAAATTACATAAAACAGAAAATACATAGAGTTATTTAATATGTTTAGCTGGTTAAGAAAAAAAAATAATTTATCTTCTCCCGAATACAAATTTAGGCATAGCAGAAAAGAAGCTTCTGCAGATTATGTCAAGTATGGAGAAGATCTGGCAAATCGTAACAGGCCAGAGGAAGCCTTGGAATATTTTGATAAAGCTATACAGGTTTTACCAAATAATGATTTTGCATGGGGTGATAAAGGTTTGATCTTAGATAAATTAGGAAGAGCAGATGAGGCTTTAGAATCATTTTCTCATGCAATTGCAATTGATTCTACCAATCCTATTACATGGCATAATAAAGGATTGACATTGATTAAATTAAAAAGGCTAGAGGAAGCAATAGAATGCTTTGATAGAGCAATAGAGAACAATGAAAAATATGCAAAAGCTTGGTATAACAAAGGTAGGGCGTTAGCAATGCTGAATAAAGCTGATGAGGGACAAAAGTGCTTTGATACAGCAAGGAAGTTTGATCCGTTCCTTTATTCAAAGCTAAAGAAAATGAAATAATTATTTATCTACCTAGCACAATAGTCTCTGAACATAAAGAATCTATCTCAACTACATGAAGAAGAAATTTATTAATTGAGAACTTATTATTAAGAGAATGTTTGGCGCAAAATATGGTTGTGGAGCATGTGGTGCTATTTTCAAAGATAGAGAAGATCTTTTAAAACACGCTCAAGACTTGCATGATAAAAAAACTACCTATTTGTGTATAACCTGTGATGAATCATTTGAAAATGAATCCTCGTTTCGAATGCACATGGCAAGAGATCATAGAATCTAATTTTCCTTTTCTGACTCTGATCTGTTATTGTTCATATTATGTGTGTTGAACAAATTAACAAAACTCCAAAAAACACAATTTCTTAACTTTTTTTGAATTTTGTATATCAATATTCTACAATCGAACTACATCTGAAGACACAAACCGTCATATTTAATAATATATAGTTACTAATTACAAGGAACATGACGGATATTCCTCTTTATTATCCCGTTATAGTTATGGTATTTGTTGCCGCTACTGCTGTCATAGGTGTTCTTGCAGTAAAATTTGTCAAGAAAAGTAGCAAACGTTACATTGTTGCAGGTAAGAGCTTGCCTTTATTTTTCATTGGTACAATGTTAGTTTCTGAAGCAGTTGATGGCAATGCATCGCTTGGAAATGTATCATTATCAGCTTCGTTTGGATTCTGGGGGGGTGCAGTCATACCACTTGGTTTGGCAATTTGTCTTGTTTTAACAGGCGCTTTCTTTGGAAAAAGATTCAACCGAATGAATATGATCACGCTGGCCGATTTCTATTATAGGCGTTATGGAAATGTTACCGAAGTCATGTCAGGCACTTTAATGTCAATAAGTTTCATCGTACTTGTAGCTGGAAACCTTGGTGCAAGTGGTTACATTTTGTCTGTAGTTTTAGGTATACCTTTGATTTATGCTATGTTGATTTCTACTGCTGTAGTATTATTGTATACGTATTTCGGTGGACTATTTTCATGTGCATATACTGATATTTTACACATTTATCTAGCAGTGGTTGGATTCTGGGCAGGCTTTATCTATTTCATTGGTCCTTGGTCTCCTATTCCAGGTGGACTAGAAACCATTGTAGCAAATGTACCTGGTAACTTCATGGATATGTCTGGTCTATATGATACTGCTAATGGTGCTCTAATCAATTGGGCAAGTATAATATCATTAGGTGTCGGAGATATTGTTGCGTTAGATTTTATGGAGCGTGTATTTGCTGCAGATGGTGGGCGAACAGCTCAAAAGGGTTCCTATATGGCTGCAGGACTCACTCTCTTGATACTTATTCCTACTACAATGATGGGCATAATTGGATTAACAGTTGAACCAGATGTTGTTAAAGCTGATCCGTACACCCTCTATCCAATTATAGCTATAAAGCATATGCCGGCAGTAATTGGTATCTTGATGCTTGTAAGTACAATAAGTTGTGGTATGTCTACGGCAAATGGAGGAACGTTAGCAATTGCCAGTGTACTTGCAAGAAACATGTTACAACGTAACTTTGTTACAAGATTTTTGAAAAGAGAAAAACTAACTGACAAACAATTGCTACTATCTACTAGACTTTTCGTTATTCCTATGTTCTTTACTGCCTTTGGATTAGGGTATCTAATTCCAAGACCTGGTATTTATTTGATATTCGCATTCGATATTGTTTTGGCAGGATGTGTTGTACCTTTAATTTTTGGAACATACTGGAAAAAATCAACATCATCCGGAGCTGTAGCATCAATTGTTGTAGGTTCTGTGTTAAGATTAATCCTATTTATTCTAATAACTAATGCTGCTCCTACTGATCCAATGTTTGCATATGCTGGATTGGATACAATTATTCCGCCATTAGTTTCACTTCCAGTCTTTATACTGGTGAGTTTAGCAACACAAAAGAGAAATCCACCTCGACACGACGTTGTGTATCTTATACCAAATGATTCTGATGTTGTTACTGGCGCAGATGTAAAAGACTGGGTTAACCCTATTGACGTAAGACAAGTTGATAGAAACGGTCACAGAGGAGCAGTATAAAGTGATGGGAAAACGCACATTGTTCAGTATAAGCAGTAAGATAACCGTAAAATTTACTCTATATGATGAGTTCGATTGTCGAACTATTTAAGACGCTTTACTAGTAAATTCTTGACATAATCAGTGACTTCAAGTCCATTTTCAGATGCCTGTTCATTTAATTGATCCCACATCTTTTTGTCAAATTTCTTCTTAGGATTGAAAACAAGACGGATAGTCAAGAGACCTTTTGGGGCTCCGCGCTTTACTCCACTTTTTATCATTACTTCTTGAAGATTTCCTTCAGATACTGCATTTACCAATTTATCTTGGAGTGATTTTGGTTTTCTTGCGATTTGTATTGCTTCGTAAAGTGTTATTTCTCCACTCTCTATTGCTTGCTGCAATGGTTCTGCTAATGTCAGAACGCTTAGCCATTCACTAACTGTACTCTTTGATAATCCATATTTTTTAGAGACACCTGTAATGCCTGATTCTGTTGAATCAACCAATTTCTTTACCATCTTTGCTTTCTCAATTGGTAGCAAATCTTTACGGATTAGATTCTCAAACAATGACGCAGCTTCTGCTTCTGCACCTTCAAGCTCAGTTACTACTGCAGGTATCTCTCTTGATCCCTTTGCACTTAGTGATAGAAATCTTCTACGACCAATTAGCAGCTTGTATCTCTTACTTGCATTATCAAATCTAACAACCACTGGTTGCAGTAGTTCGAACTTAGACAAATGTTCTTTAATTAATTTATCTCTAGTATCTCTTCCAAAAGGATGATCTTTTCGAACATTTTCATCCGCTATATCTATAAGCTTAAGGGGAATATTTTTGATCTTCACAAATGCTATTTGATTACTAAATCTATTTATAATTTCCTTCTCTTTATTTTAGACCATTTTATTACTCAAATGCGCAATATTTACAACATCTTTCAAGTAAAATGTAGATTACGCATCATTTTTCCGCTGTAAATCAGTAGTTTACATTTTTTACCCTAAACCTTAAATCATTTTTGAAAGTAGTAGTTTGAACTATGGAAAGAATCAGTATTGGATTTGATACAAAAACTGAAGAATTTCTAAGCAAAGCATCTGTTCTAAGTTATTACATTGCAACGTACAATGCTGTAAACAATGAATTAGGATTTGAAAATGAACCTGTTACAGTAGACGAAATATTTGATTTCATAAATGATCTAAAACATGAGGGAGGAGTAACTCATATGCCAGACATAACAAGAAGCGATATCTCCTTAACTTTTAGACTACTCCTGAAGGCAGGAGTGGGTGAGAAAATAATTCCTGATCTTCCTCTACTGTCAAATTAAGTACTTTAGTTCTTGTATACACAAATATAGAAAAATCAGAACTCTATAATGTCAGTATTTTTTTTGCAGAGTTAATTCTCTCTAACAATTCTTTAAGAAACACATCTGCAAAATGCTCGAATGTTTTTACACCATATTCTGTTTCATATTCTTTCTTTCTTTGGTTATACTCTGAAACCAGCCAAGCAAAGTCGGCCTCTTTTAGCTTGATGATGTTGTTTTGAGAGACTGCCTTGGATTCAAACATGTTAAGCATGAAAATGCTTGCAAATTTTGTAAAGTTATTTGCCTTGTATTTTTTTTCATATTTTTCCTTCAGTATCTCATAATTCACCTCAAACCATTCTTTAACATCAGATCTTACTGTTAAAGAAGTATATCTTCCTGAGAAGTCGATCTTTATGTTATAAATCCCTACTGTATAGTACTTCCGTTTTACCTCATTCATCATAATTATCAAGGCACTAGGAAGAAACATTCCAGGATAATTTTCGTCCGTATCCTTTTGTAGTTCAGATATGATCGCAGGTTTTAGTCCAATGGTTCCATATCCATGACTGGGCATGATGATGTGATCAATTGGTTATTTTAAAAATCTTTAATTAGTATTTAAATAAAACCAACGATTTGGTTGCCCCTGTTGATGGTTTTTTATAGACGTAAGAAAAAATTGATTGAATAAAAAATAATTAAAAATATTTTTTGACAATGATTCTATAAAGGAACCATTGTGTCAATTAGTCTTGCATTCGTTATGTGACCGTCTTTCTGCTGAATAACCAAATCTACAGTGTGTTTCAATTTGTTTAACAGAAAAGTCACTTGTACATCCCAAGAGTCTTGAGGACCCTTTTCTGGTAATGCAAAGAGTTCTCTTATCTTGAAATCTTGGATTTCAGTGCCATAGAGTGACTCTGTTGCTTTCTTGGCAGCTTTTTCAACTTCGTCACGTGTATTGACGGGATTCATGATATATTTTATACTTAGTAAATATAAAAATATATTGATTTTCTATTGTCGAACTAAAACAAGTGATACAATCTAGCCATGGACAGTTTTTGAGCTGGTTCTGTTGTAGCTAGTTTTCCATCAACTGTAACTCTGTAGGTTTCAGGATCAATCTCTATTTTTGGAACTAGATTGTTGTAAAGCATATTTTTCTTACCAATCTTTCTACAATTTTTGACTGGAAGTAATTTCTTTTTCAAGCCCAATTTTTTTGATAAACCATTTCGTATTGCTAGTTTTGAAGTAAAAGTTACAGAAGTAGTATGTATTGCCTTTCCCAGTGCACCAAACATTGGACGGTAATACACTGGTTCTGGTGTTGGAATTGATGCATTAGGATCTCCCATCAAAGAATAAGCTATGAACCCACCTTTTATTACCAATTTAGGTTTCACACCAAAGAATTCAGGACTCCAAATCACGATATCAGCTAATTTTCCTGACTCTAAAGAACCAACATAATCAGAGATTCCATGTGTTACTGCTGGGTTGATGGTAAGTTTTGAAAGATATCTCTTTAAGCGAAGATTATCATTTTCTCCTGCTTCTTCAGTTAAACGACCAGACATTTTTTTCATTTTATCAGCTGTTTGCCATGCCCTAATGCTTACTTCTCCAACCCTGCCCATTGCTTGACTGTCAGAAGAATACATGCTTAGAGCGCCAATATCATGTAGTACATCTTCGGCAGCTATTGTTTCACCTCTGATCCTTGACTCTGCAAATGCTACGTCCTCTCTTACAGAGGGATTTAGATGGTGACAAACCATCATCATGTCTAGATGTTCGTCTAGAGTGTTAACCGTAAACGGTCTTGTTGGAGTTGTAGAGGAGGGAAGAATATTCTTCTGACCCGCTATTTTCATAATATCTGGTGCATGCCCACCGCCAGCTCCTTCAGTGTGATATGTATGAATTGTTCTTCCACCTATTGCTTCAATCGTATCGTCGACAAAACCGCATTCATTTAATGTGTCTGTATGGATAGCTACTTGAGTGTCAGTTTTATCTGCAACACGTAATGCAGAATCAATAGCAGCAGGAGTAGAACCCCAATCTTCATGTAATTTCAACCCACATGCTCCTGCAGCAATTTGTTCTATTAGTGCGGGTTCCATAGAATCATTTCCTTTCCCTAGTAGACCAAAATTTAATGGTAGGTCATCAAGAGCTTCAAGCATTCTGTGAATATTCCAAGGACCGGGAGTACATGTTGTTGCTTTAGTTCCATCAGCAGGTCCTGTACCGCCGCCTATCATTGTTGTAGTTCCACTACAAATTGCTTCTACTGCTTGTTGTGGAGCAATGAAATGAATGTGAGTATCAATTATTCCAGGAGTACATATGGTATGTTCACCAGCTACTACCTCTGTGTTTGCAGATATTATCATGTCTACTCCATTCATAACATTTGGATTACCTGCTTTTCCTATTCCAGCTATTAACCCATTCTTGATACCAACGTCTGCTTTGATAATCCCAAGAACGGGATCCATAATAATCGCATTTGTTATTACTAGATCAAGTGCTTTTCTACTAGTAATACCACTTGCTTGTCCCATTCCA
>Ga0209237_1000198_pt1 | contig 31016 bp, 32 predicted proteins | sample GraSoi013_1_40cm_2_FD_185820 | JGI IMG/M metagenome (GOLD analysis project Ga0209237, IMG submission 185820) | Grasslands soil microbial communities from the Angelo Coastal Reserve, California, USA - Sample 10_02_2013_1_40cm (SPAdes) (version 2) | ecosystem: Environmental > Terrestrial > Soil >...
AGCCTGAATTAAGCCCTGATCCGCCTCTCTCGCCCAAAATCCACGCCAGACAGGAAATGGTTTTCTGAAAATAGGGGGTCTTAGCGACCGACCCTCGCGTCACATGAGTGGTTTTCCCGGGAAACATCTAATTCGGAAATCGCCGATTATCAGCCCCGATCCCGAATTTGGGATGCCATCTGATCGTTCGCCGATAATCGTTCGGGATCTGCCGGAAAGAGGGCAAGTTTCGCCCTCGATTCCGAGCCTGGATTGCGCCCTAAATGGCCAGACTCGCCAGGAATCGGTGCCAGACAGCGAATCACCGGACGAAAAAAGTGGGGTATTGTTCAGCCGTTCTGCGTCGCATGAGCGTGAGTTCCCAGTTCTCCACGAAGATGGTACATTGCGTCAGTAATGAGTAAAGAATCGGTCTCGAAACCCTTCTTCTAGGTAGCGCTCAGCTGCCCTAGCTGGCCAAGCACCCTCTCGCGAATATGATCCGCGGACGGAAGTGCCTTCGACAATCGCCCTTTCGAAAGGAGCGGTGCAAGCAACTTCCCCATTTTTCCAGCGCAGGTCGAACATTTGGGCTCGGTCGCAGTTTCGCCCGTTACCTTCTCTGTCAGACAGTCGTCGCATCTCCAGACCATTTTCCTGCCGCCCAACTTCCCTCTCTTTGCCACAGGCTTCCCGTCTGCTTCCACAATGTCCAAGGCAAAGTCGATGCCGGGCGCATTACTTACAGAGGTTCCAACCCCAAAACCGTCCACTCCAGCGAGAGACAATTGAGCGACAGATTCATCGTTTAGTCCACCCGAGACGAAGATCTTCACGTGATTGTATCCTCTAGAGTCCAGCTCCCATCTCACCTCGCGAACAATCTCCGCAAAATTCCCACGTCTAGAGCTAGGCGTATCCAGTCGGACCCCGTAGAGATCTTTACCAAGCGCTTCAGCGGCCAAGATAGATTCCGTCTTCTCATCATAGTACGTATCGACAAGAGCGATCCGCGGTACCTTCTTCGGCATGTGCTTGTTGAAGCTCTTCCACGCCCTAACCTGGTCTCCCATCGCGATTATCAGCGAGTGAGGCATCGTTCCAGCGGGATCTTTTCCGAGAAGCTTCGCGCCGACAATGCTTGAGACCTCGTCGAAGCCACCGATATAGCACGACCGGTCAATTATCGGGGCGAGAGCCGGATGGGCTCTGCGAATCCCGAAAGAGAGGAGAGTCTTCTTGCCGGCCGCTCTTCTCACTCGCGCCGCCATGGTTGTTATCCCGGATGCCTGGCAGAGAAGTCCGAGTAGTGGCGTCTCGTAGAGACAGAAATCCAAGTATCGGCCCTCAATCACCATAACCGGCTCTCTAACACCTTCCAGATCACTTGAATGAAACAGAGTTCCCTCCGGAAAAGAGTGAACATCGATCGGTATACCTTCGAGGAGATGAGCCGCTTCCTCGACTCCGGCAAGAATGCCCCATTCCCAGTTCCTCGGGAGAGGGCCGGTCGTTATCTCAGCTGTTACTCTAAGATCCGAAAGTCCCTCTTTTTCGAGAATTTCCTTTGTTCGTGTGAAGTAGACATCTGTCGTTTCTGCGTTCTTGATCTCGTCGTCAGTGGCTACTTGGAATCTTCTCAAATTAGTCAGTGTCGCGGTCCGTTTGTTCGAATTATAATGTTAGGGTGAGACGGCTTTTCCACTGATTTCGCGTAGATCATCTGACAAGTTATAACTAGGCTCAATGAGCCTCAATAGCTCAGGTCGGTTAGAACGTGAGATCGCTGGAAGAGCTTGCGAAGAGTGCCCGCGAACTGAAGGAAAAAGGCATGTCGACGTACGAGATAGCTGACGAGTTGAAGGTTCAGGCGGACACTGTTGTCTGGCTCTTACTGCACGGCAAAGAGGGAGTCAAGACAAAGGAAGCATACGATGTCTACGTTAACTGGAACCCAATAGGATCCAGCGTTCGACGCCTAACCCTAGTCGGCCGAGCAATGGCAGACATGGTCCGCGAAGCAATAGAAGCCGGACTGATGGAGGAACCTGAAGTTGTTGCAGGGATCGAGAGCGGCGGAATGGCCCTAGGACTCATCGTCGCAAGATCACTGAACAAACCCATCGCCTCCGTGCGACCCCAGAGACTCGGTGAGAAGAAAGTCGCTGGCGCAGTAAACCCGAGCTTCGCGAGAGTCGAAGGCAAGAAAGTACTGATCGTCGACACGATCCTTCGCATGGGCGAGACGATCAGAGCAGCCATCGAGACCCTTTCTGGAGTAAAGGCGAAGGCCGTCGGAGTAGTCGTGCTGGCGAACAAAAGCGGGAAGGAGAGTATCGAGGGAGTTCCCCTCCGATCTCTCGTTGAGCTTTTGCCTGTGGCAAAGCAGTGAGCCTGCCATCAACTAAGATGGAATAGAACGGTGAAAGAGTATCTTATCCGATTCAAAAGCGTGCAATTATATCCTACGGATGCGGCCGGTATACTGGAAGCGTAGAGAAATGCCCACAAAGTTCATGCAGTCCCTCGACCCTCAAGTCTACGCCGAACTCCGCAAGATCGCAAAGGATAGAGGCATAACGATGCAGGAATTGATCCGGGCCGTTATTGTCCCTGATTGGATGAGCAAGGACGCAAGTAAAGGCGGCGCAGGCGGCTCTCCAAGGAGATCCCGAACGACGCGCAGCGCGTCCAAGAGACTCCGAGCCAAGATAACCGCTTAGCGCACTAAGAACCAGGCAACGCTTATTTCTCACCTGACTCTTGACTCAAGATCAAAGGGATCGACAAGTGTCCGCTCAGGACCGAGTTCCTGCCTACGCGATCTCGCTGCTCGCTGGAATACTGACCTTTATCGGTGGATTAGCCAAAGCCTCCACGACCGGGATCATCAAGTACACTGCTTCGGGAGCCGCCTTCAACAATTTCGTTGGAAATAGCGTCCGGTCGACCAACTTCGGTTTCGCCATAGCGAGTGCACGAATCTCCGCGGTCATACTGATTCTCTCTGGCATTCTCGTACTGGTCAGCGCTGTTGTGATGAGTTTTCGCTTTAACCAGTATCCTACATGGGGAACCATCATTGTGATCTTTTCGGTAGTCGGGCTCTTTGCAGGCGGCAACTCTCTCACCGGAATCGGATCTGTACTAGGAATAATCGGTGGGCTGCTGGCAATCACCTATCGCAGAACCCCACGTTCAGTACCCGTCTCGGTTCAGACCTCCCCGCTTTCAAGCCATTCCTTGACGACGACGCATTCCCAAGCCTAGTCTTATCTTTAGCCTCAATCGACTATTCACCAGAGACGACTTGAGCCAAGAGACAAAGCTCACCTACGTAACACTGCTCGCCGACCCGAGCATTCATTCGAAATACGAAGCAGCACTCAAACAGATTGAGACTGAGTTTGGGAAACATCATCCCATGTACATCAACGGCCGAAAAGTTCCAGCGGCTGAGGGAGAATTCGATGTCAGAAGCCCTCTCGATACCAAAGTCCTACTTGGCTATTTCCAGAAAGGAAACGCAAAGTACGCCCGCAAAGCCATCGAAGCGGGCAAGGAAGCGTTTGGAGAGTGGAGCAAGAAGCCTTGGAAGGAGAGAGTCGCCATCATCCGAAGAGCAGCGGACCTCATGGAAGACGAACGGTTCAAGCTCGCAGCGCTGATCACCTACGAGGTTGGCAAGAACAGGTACGAGGCTGTCGCGGAGGCAAGCGAAGCAATCGACATGCTAGACTACTACGCTGATCTAATGGAACAGAACGATGGGTACGTGAAGCCCATGCACCCAGGTGCGCCAGGAGAAACTTCGAAGAGCGTTCTCCGACCCTATGGGGTGTGGGCAGTAATTTCGCCCTTCAACTTTCCACTCGCCCTTGCCGGGGGGATGATCGCATCGGCACTCATCACCGGCAATACGGTTGTGTTTCATCCAACAAGCGCCGCACCCTTCTCGGGGCTCAAACTCTACGAGACACTCATCAATGCAGGAGTACCACCTGGGGCACTGAGCTTTCTGACGGGTCCCGGCGAGTCTTTCGGCGACGAAGTCACCGGAAACCTAGACGTCGCTGGTATAGCTTTCACCGGATCGAAGGACGTGGGTATGAAGCTCTATCGTGATTTTGTGAATAAGCAACCCTATCCGAAGCCGTTCATTGCTGAGATGGGCAGCAAGAACCCTGCGCTCATCACTTCAAACGCTGATCTAGAGAAGGCGGCAGAAGGAGTCGTTAGAGGAGCCTTTGGTTATAGCGGTCAGAAGTGTAGCGCGACATCACGAGTATACGTAGAGAGAGGCATAAAGAACGACTTCCTCAAAATCCTCAAAGACAAAGTGGATCACCTGAAAGTCGGGGATCCGAGGGACAAAGATGCGTTCGTTGGACCCGTGATCAACGAGAGGATGGTGAAGAAATACCAGCGCTATCTCGAACTCGCAAAGAAGGACGGTGGCAAGATTGTGGCCGGAGGCGGACTACCGGAAGACAAGAAACTCTCTAAGGGCTACTATGTCAAACCCACAGTCGTCGCGGGCCTGCCTTCCAATGATCGTCTCTTCAGGGAAGAACTCTTCCTGCCTTTCGTCGTCGTTGACGAAGTCAAGAGCCTGGATGAGGCGTTGAAGAAAGCGAACGACACGGACTTCGGCTTGACCGCAGGAATATTCAGCAACGATCAAGGCGAGGTTGACAAGTTCTTCAAAAGCATCGACTTCGGAGTCACATATGCGAACAGAAAAGGCGGCGCCACAACCGGCGCGTGGCCGGGGTCCCAATCGTTCGGCGGCTGGAAGGGAAGCGGAGCGACTGGCAAAGGTGTTGGAGGGCCATACTATCTGTTAGAGTTCATGCACGAACAGGCCCAGACAGTAGTCAGGGACGCCTAAGCAGCTAATCGATCTATTTCGTCCAGGAACATCTCTTCCTTTCCTACTGGAAAGACTCCCGAAGCCGCGACAGAGTGTCCGTCTCCGAAGCCACCTATTTTCGAGCAGGACTCAGGAAGGATCTTTGAGAGCGATGGTTTCTTTCCCTTCTCAATAAGGCCCGTCAGGATCTGTGGCGCTCTGCCTGAAACCTTCACCATTGAGGAGGGTAATTTTCCCCAGCCGGGAATGTCTGGTGGAACATTCATCATTCCGATCAGGTACTTGACCGGGTGGACGCCTCGCTGGTAGCGAAGGTACGAGCAGAAGCCTCCGACTACTTTTCCTCCCATACCATTGTAATTATCGTGTGCGTGAAACCATTGGATGTTCTTCTTTTGTGAAAGACCGTCTTTCTTTATCGTTGCGAGCATTTTCTGGTTGGCTTGTTTTCGTTCTCCCTCGAATCCTTTCGCCATCTCCCTCGTCTCGTCGGTGAAGCCTGTCGTACACGCTTCGATTCCTATCTCAGGGCCTTTCCTATAGTACCCGACTGAGCCGAGGACGTTAAGGAGGCTGGAGGCTCGTGTTCTGCTAAGATTCATGCCCTTAGCCTCGACCTTTAGTCCACCCTTACCAGAATCCCGAACATGTCCAAAGTCCTTGGCGTCTTTCATCGCGATCAAGTTGAGTCCTTGTATCTCGCCAGGAAGTTCGAGAGACCCTATTGTCGCCAAGTGAGCATAGTTGGACAATTCAGGATCAACCGTTTTACAGAAAAGGTACGCTACGGTTGCGGAAGAGGCGTCTCTCTCTCCCGAAAAACCGTAAAGTCCAGGGTTGAGGTTGTGGAGCAAAGGATCCTCGATGGAGCGGGTGTCGTGGTGGTCCAGAACGAGAATTAGCCCTCTAGCCCTGTTTGCTTTGATCAACCAATCAATATGGCCGGAGCCAAGATCGACGTAAGCCATGACGCGAGGAGCGCCTGATTCAATGTCTTTGACAACTTCGGGGTACAGCTTATCGAGACAGATTAGCCTCGTGGTAAGCCCGAGGCTTGACAATGCGAGCTTCGTAAGTGCCGCTGACGTTAGCCCATCTGCTTCATCATGATGGAGGACAACTGCCTCTCGGATGGCAGACTCTCGAACAGCGGATACCGCAGAATCTAATCTGTCTTGAAAACCGTGAAGGCGTTCCACGGGGCCTCATCTCAGTTCTTGGCGAATCGCGCAACGAAATAACCTGTCTCGTGGGCATCTGGATTGAATCTTTGCGTGAGACGATCCGTATCGAACCCGTTCTCACCAAGAATAGGGAATTGTTTCTCCAGCGTCAACCCTAACTCCTTCTCCCCAAAATCCACGACGCCCTCGCACTCTTCCTTAGTAATCGTGCATACACTGTACACAATTGTTCCGTCTTTCTTTGTGATGTGAGATGCTGTTGTTAGAAACTGTTTTTGATATTCTGCCGAATTCTCGACGTTCTGCATTGTAGTCTCTATCCCAAGTTTCGGGAGTATTCCGAGTGCCGTGCAGGGCGGGTCGACCAACACCCTGTCAGCTCTGATGTTGTAGTCGAGATGGACGTATCGAGAATCATGGGATATCAGCTGGTAGTTTGTGCAACTCATCCTCTGCATGAGCTCCTTCGCCTTCTCGATTTTTCGTGTGTTGCGGTCGAAACCGATTATCCGAGCCTGATTTCCTGTTAGCTGGCAGATGTGGCTTGTCTTGCCGCCGGGTGCGCAGTTGAGGTCGACAATTGTCTCTCCTGGTTTCGGATCTAGAATGTGGCTTGTCAGAATGGCCGGTAGTGATTGAAGGTGGATTTGCCCAGTGAAGTACCATGGAGTTTCCATTATGCTCGGCAAGCCCGTGCTGCTACTCTTGATCTCCACCGCGACTCCCTGCCGGTACGTCAGAATGCTTGTCTCGCTCTGGTGGGAGACCCCAGAGGCTACAGGTGTTCCCTTTCCGTCGACCACTGTTACGTTCATGCCTGGTCGCAATCCATGGCATCGCTTTACGCCGGGGGCGTAGAGATGCGCGCCAAGTTGGACCGCTTCGGCTGCGAATCTGTTCGCTTCAACAATAACACCATCGGTTTCTACCTTGGATGCCTGGGGACGGAGGAATGCGGCATCCTCAAGTTGCATGTGAGCTTCAGCACGCAGACCACTCGCTATCATCGATCTGATGACCGTGTCCCGCTCGGCCTTCAGCGTGTTTATCCGAAGATAGTATTTCGAAGGCATCGCGGTCATTGCGGATAGAACTGTAGTAGTCCGTGGGCCGTAGATTTTGCGGAAACGGCACTCTAGTTCTGGATCTAGAAGTAACAGTCTCTCGGGAGTTTCTAGGAGCACGGTGGCGTCGCTTTACTGTCGGACAGCTTTCTGGTTTAATTACCCTTGACTTTGGCTCGGGGAGAAGAAAGGGTCTTCTGGGAATGGTAAGAGTGGTCTTGGAGCTTCGCTGCGTGAAATGCGCTGTCAAGTTTGAGCGGAGCTTCGAGGAGAGGAGGAGACAGCTCAACTATGCTGAGGGAGAAATGTTGCAGCTTGACGAGAAAGCTTGCCCCAACCACTGCGGTGGAGACTGGTTTGCGATCGAAAAGCAGCATCCGATCCGCAAGTTCAAGCGTCGATTCGGGCAGGACGCCTGAACCGCTCCAGAATCGCCTATTTTCAGCCCTGATCCCTGATCTGGGACCACGCCCCTATCTCGCCCCGTAAATCGTTCGGAGAACACTCTAGATTTCCCCTCTTTTCCCCTGCCGACAAAGCCTGAACTGTGCCCTGAACCGCCCGTCCCACCCATTCTCACAGCCAGACAGGAAATCGTTTCTAGAAAATAGGGGGTCTTAGCGACCGACCCTCGCGCCACAAGAGTGAGACTTCCCCAAAGCTCCAGAATCGCTCATTGCGAGTTACTCAAGGCTTAAACCGGGTCTTTCGCAAGCTACAATTCGATACCCTATAGAAGAGACAGAACTCCGGGATATAGATTGAAAAAGACGGCTAGCAAGAGCCCTCAGCTACTCAACGGCTTTCCCCACATTCCCTTCGACGAATTTCCCCTGAAGAAGTCGGAGGACCTAGTGGTGGTGCTTGAGAAGAACATGCCAGAAGGAGCGAAGGTGGAAGTTACACCAATGGACGACTCCCATCACTCTCCCTGCATGGAAGAGATGGTCGCGATAATGGTCCACAACATTGAAGAGGGAAAAGATTCCTCCGAGATCTTCACCATCTACCAGTTCTGCCCTGCCTGCCACGTGGCAGTCAGAGTCCTGTAGCCCGGACTACTCCAGATAGATTGCCGGTCTGTACGGTTCCGACATTCTAGCCCGTCCCTTAGGGTCGCCTATCTTTAGGTCTCCTTCCTGCCAGACCTCGACCGCGCATTTGAATTCTCGTTGATAGAAATCTACTGAGTCAACAAAGATGGTTTTCTCGGCCGCGATGCCATCTCGCAAACGCGACTCTCTCATCTCGTCCGGCATCTGGTTTGCTTGTTGAATAGCCTTGGCTGCATAGTCTGCAGCTATCTTTCCCAGCGATCTGAGCTGAGGGTCTCCCATGACATCCTTGATGAACTCACCCTGCTTCCTCTTCTCCTCCGCGGACTTCAACGCCTTGAGATACACCCGCCATTTCCAGTCGGCCGCCGTGTAGTAGGCGATGCGCTTCGGAGTGATGCCTGTGGCCTTCAGGATCTCGCCCGTATCGTCTAGTAACTGTCGAACGAGTGCCTCTGCCCGTTCAGCTGTGGGATATTTCTCTGACTCACTTTCTTCTGGCCAGTCGGTCTGGACAACGAATCCCTTGTTCCCGATACGGCTCCAGATCTCTTCTGCAGTATGTGGCGCTAGTGGGGCCATCATTCTCGTTCTCGTCTCCAGTACCTTTCGCAGGATTTGGTCGCGATTGTCGGACCTAGGCTTCTTCGGGCCCAGTCTTCGTTTGTACCATGCAATGTCGTTGTCGAGCTGGTAGAGAATGATGTTGATCGCTTCCCTGACTCTCAACCTGTCTAGTGCAATTGTGGCGGTCTGGACCGCGCTGCTCAAACGGCTGATCATCCACCGGTTGAGCGTGGAGGGTTTCGATTTCCCAAATGCCTTCTTCCGGCCCAGTTTTCTCGCCTGTCCTATCAAAGCGGCTAGTCTTTCCTGAATCGACACGGCAAGGCTTTCACTGAAGTCTGTGTCCTGGCCCAGTTCCGCGGTCGCCATGACTCCTACGCGGACAGGATCGGCTCCGAACTTGGCGATTCCCTGGCGGAGCGGGATTATGTTCTCAAGTGATTTTGACATCTTCGCGCCTTCCATCAGAACAAAGCCATTAGCCACTATTCCCTTTGGCCATTGCTTCTCGGGGAATAGGCTTGAGTGGTGGAATATGTAGAAGGATAGATGGTTCGAGACGAGGTCTCTGGCCGAATGGCGCATATCGACAGGATAGAAGTACTGGAACTCGCTTCGGATCCCGCTCAGGATTCTTTTGGGAATCCCGGTCTGCTCCACGACCGTATCAACGGTTCCTTGTCCCAGAAGCGTGAAGTTGAAGAAGGCGTCAGGTAATCTCGATGTGTCCTTTTCGAATTTCTTGAATACCACCCAGTCTCTGGCGAAGTACTTGGATAGTATGTAGTAGGCCATGTAGACGACTGAGTCGGATAGTGCCTCGATGATCCAGTTTTGATCCCATGGAAGCTTCGTCCCTAGACCCACTGTGCGTGCGCACGCTCTTTCCTTCAACCAGTCTAGCGTGTAGTTGAATTCGGCTCGAAGCTCTTCGGTTAGGATGGTCATTTGGTCAAGGCATTTGTGAGCGAGCTTCTTCCACTCAGGATCACCGTAGTTGATGAACCACTGGTTCTCTAGAATATGGACTAGGCATTTAGTTCCGCACCGGCAGACTACCGGCGCGTTTCTCAGTTCCAGAAAGGTCTCAATTTTTCCCTCTCCTGTCAGTTCTTCGACAATGGCCTCCCTGGCCTTAGCAACAGGCATCCCAGCATAGCTGCCCGTGTTTTCCTTCATTACGCCATCATGGAATTCTTTCGAGTATAGTTCCTGGGTCGCATGTTCTAGATGATGGTCTTTCTGATCTTTGATCTTGAATTTCTGGATCAGATCTGCGGCTGGGAGTTCAGAGAAGCCCTCAAGCCTGATGATCGATATTGGTGTGGTCGCTTGCAGGAGCTGCCCCGCCTCCGCTGAATCATCGTACCTCTGCCTGAGATCGGTTAGGGCTTGAAAGTCGTAAGGAGCGTGTCCTGGGACGGACATAACAACGCCCGTGCCATTGTCGGGTTCCACGAAGCTTCCCGGGAAGACCGGGACCTCGTTGCCCGTGACCGGATTCCGGACAGTCTTCCACAGAACCTCGCTTGCCTGGATCTCACGTTCTACGGCGACTTTGTGATTCTGGTGTTGAAGCTTCTCGATAGCTTCCTTGCTGACAACCCAGTGCTCACCATCGACATCGGCTTTGACATAGCTGGCGTCAGGGTTAACCCACAGGTTGGTAACTCCAAATACGGTCTCAGGCCTCAGAGTCGAGGTGGGATAGAACACTCCATCTTTTTCGAACTTGACCAAGTAGGACTCTCCGATGTCAGGCTCCACATCTCCCATGGTATCAACAACCCCTACCGGGCTCTTGTCATTGGGACACCAAGCTACAGGATGTGTTCCTCTCGTGATCCGTCCTTTCCGGTTCAGGGTCTGGAAGTGCCATTCGATGAAGCGATTGTACAACGGATCGATGGTCGTAAACTCTCGACGCCAGTCAACGGAGAACCCGATCTCCATCATTCCTTTCTTGATATCTTCGCGGAAATAGGAGGCCATCGACTTCGGGTCTTTCAGCTTCTCCAGTGTTGCTGGTGGGATTCCGTAGATCTTGGTGAAGGTCTCTACGATCTCAGGGTCGCCATCGCGTAAACGCTTGCTCATGGCAAACAAGGGAGTGCCGGTGTAGTGGAAACCCATTGGAAAGAGAGTGTTGTAGCCTCTCATACGGTGATATCGGGCGTTAACGTCGGCGATGGTGTATGTTCTCGCGTGTCCGATATGCTGGGGAGAGTTCGGGTAGGGATAAGCTGCTGTCACATAGTACTTGGGCTTGCGAGGGTCCGGGTCTGTCTCGTGAATCTTGCGCCAGTTCCACTTCTTCTGCCACTTTCTTTCCAGGGAGTGCCAGTCAAGCTTGGCCGGCGTTACTGATTCCCTCCGCTGGGACTGCCATTCTAAGCTGTTCTGTAATGATCTGTTCTGCGATCTTCAGCGCCTCGTCCACTCTGTCCTTTGAAGATCCGCCTCCTGTCGCGAAGAATGGTCTGCCTCCTCCGCCACCGCCTAGGACTTTCGAGGCTTCAGACACAATTTGGCCAGAGTTGATGCCCGCTTTCACCGCCTCGTCGCCAGCCGCGGCCACGACCTGAACTCGCTCCGATACTTCGAATATTACCGCGATCATTTTGGGGTCAGATTCCTTGAGGCGATTGGCAACCTCAACGGGATCAGTACCTCTTCTCTTCGCCGTCTTTGCCAGTATGAGTCTGACTGTTCCGAAATTGATTGCTTTCTTTCCGAGCTGCTTGACGTGGGCCTCCATAGTTTTTGCGTGAACTTTTTCGAGCTCTTTCTCAAGAGAATCTCTCTCAGCAAGTATTGCCTTGATTGACTCTGGAAGCTTGTCAGGCGTTGTCTTCAACAGTTCGCTCGCCTTTGCAAGAGCTTCGCTCTGCTGATTGATCCGCTTCAGCGCGGGCTCTCCCGCTGAAAAGATAATCCTCTCGACGCCGTCTTGCAATTTGCCAGCTTTCTCGATCTTGAAGACTCCTAGTTCTCCAGTTCTCTTGCAGTGTGTTCCTCCGCACGCCTCAGCATCCCACCCTTGGATCCTCACTACTCGGACCTTTGAGCCTGGGACCGCTCCGCCCTGATAGAGCCTGTATCCGTACTTTGCTTCCGCCTTCTCACGAGCCATCCATGTAACCTGCACGGGTAGGTCTCGCAGAATGACTTGGTTGACGAGCTTTTCGATCTGTTCCCTCTCCTTCGGACTAATCTCCCGGTAGTGCGTGATGTCTAGCCTGCTGGACTCCACTTCCTTTTGCGCCCCAGCTTGCCAGACATGCTCGCCTAGGACTCTACGCGCAGCCCCGATCAGGACATGAGTACCAGTATGGTGACGCATCAGGTTCTGGCGCCGTTGCCAGTCAATCTCTCCCTCAACCAGATCGATTTCTTGATCGATGGGCTGGTCTAGAAAGTGAACGATAGTGTTTCCGACCTTCTGGACATTGGTGACCTTCAGTCTCTTATCGCCGACCCAAAGGTCGCCGTGATCGGCAGGCTGGCCGCCTCCCTCAGGATAGAAGCATGTCTGGTCCAGAACGACAGCGTTTTCCGCGACTCTTGCCACTATCTTTGCTTGGAAGCTTGTCTGATAGGCATCGTCGTAGTATAACGCTCGGGTTGCGGGAAGATCCTTTAGCTTCGCTTCCCATTGGGGCTCGGAGGGGGACGCCTCAAGACTATTGGTCGGCCTTGAGTGTCGTTCGGCGACTAACGTCAAGAAGTTCTCGGGAACGTCGACCTCGACTCCGACCTTCTCCGCGCTCTCCTTCACGATCTCTGGAGCGAGGCCTTGGGAATCGTATAGCAGAACGAGCTGATCGGTGGGGATCTTTCGAACGCCTTGACTCGAGAGTTCCTTCGAAAGTCTGAGAACCGCTTCCGATCCCTTGCTGATCGTCTCCTCGTATTTTTCGACCTCAATCTGTAGGCCGTCCAGTATCTCTCCTCTCATCTCTCTGAGGAGATGGAACTCTCCACCCCACAATTTGATCTGTCCCTCGATTATGCCGGGAAGCTCCTGAAGGATTCCTATCTGTCGTGCCAGCCTCGCTGCTCGGCGGATGATGAGGCGGGTCAGGTAGCCTTCGCCTACGTTGGACGGGACGACGCCTTCCGCTAGTAGGAAGGAGATCGATTTCGTATGGTCGGTGATTGCGAACGCGGCTTCTAGGGTCTGGACGATGGCACGGAACGCGTCTTTGTCCCGGCCGGTCTCCCGTGCTGTCGCTTCGATATACGAATCCCTAGAAGCTCGACTGGAGGCTCCGTAGACTCCCGCCCACCTCGTAAGCGATGATAACGTGTTCGCGTCGAGGTCAACCTTCGCCAGCGCCATAACCTGCGCGAGCAGAGGCCCGTATACTGCGTGGAATCCACTTGGTGAGCCTTGGGACAGCCAAGCCCATCGTTCCATCCCGTAGCCCGTGTCCACTGTCCTGATCGGGAGGGCTATGAGTTCTTCTCCTTGGACTTTGTACTGCATGAAGACAAGCGTCGATATTTCGAGCCCTGCGACTATTCCTTCAAGGTCCGGGCCCGCGTTACCTCCGCCTGACCAGAAGTGTTCTTTGTAAGTGATCGACTCTGACGGGACGCCCATCACATCGGATAAGAGTTTGTGGTGGTAGCGGACAGTATTGTCTTTCCAGTAGATTTCCTTGTTCGGATAATTGAACGCGTGTGCCCCGCCCATTTCAAAAATGGACATGTGTCTGCCTGCGGCGCCAACCTGTTCGATGTCCGTGAAACGAATACAAGGCTGGCTGATAACCAGCGGGTTTGCGGGAGGAGGCATAGTTCCTTCTGTCACGTAGGGTTGGAAATCGTAGATCGATGCCCCTACAAGGTAAACATCGTTGCGCCAGCGCGCTACAATCGGGTAAGGCTTTATCCTGGTGTGTCCTCGTTCGGCGAAATAGTCCATGAACTGAATCCTCATCTCCGCTAAACTGTATCGTCGTCTGGTGGGAGGTGTTCCGATGAACGAGTATGGTGCACACGGGACCTCGCCGCAAGTCGTCTGATCGGGGACCGCCCAGTAGTTACTTCCGCATGATGGACATTTTTTTCGGATGAAGCCTATTTCTTTGAAGTATGGGAGGGCGAATTCTTCCGGGTTTATCTCTGGCATCTATCGTATCCCTCCACGATTGCTCTGGAAATATAGAGGCTTGGATGTGGGAATTGCTCTAGAGGCTTGTCGATTCGAGGAGAAGACTGTGCGGAGCTATACCGCGAACCTCCTTGCTCACTCTCTAACCGAATAGCGCCCCGAGTCCTGCTAGGGCTTCTTCTTCCTTCTTCTTTTCTTCTTCGGCTGGTTTCTTGTCGTCCTTCTTTGCTTCAGTTGGTGCCGCCGGTGCTGCTACTGGTGCAGCCATTGCGCTGGCCGACTTCAGAGCTTCGTCGATGTTAACTTCAGAAAGTGCCGCAACGAGGGCTTTGACTTGGGATTCTTCGGCTTGACTGCCGGCTGCAGTTATGACTTTCTTGACATTTTCTTCTGTGACAGGCTGCGCTGATGAGTGCAGCAGGAGTGCAGCGTAAACATACTTCACTGGACTTTTTCCTCTTTTCTCAGGATTGATTGGATTTTAGTCGAGCGTCAATTCCTACACTTAAGGGTTTCCGGGTGTTGCGCTAGAAATCTTCTGGTTCAACGCGTTTGCGTTCATCACCGCGCGTCTGAGGACCGGCTCGATGGTACCGGTTTCAAGGAAACCCGCTTCAACAGCGATCGCTAGCGCTTCTCTCATTCCCTTCCCTAGGATTCTCGGGGCGTTCTCGGGGGTGACGTAGCCTGCGTCGATTGAGAGGCTAAACGCATTACTCACTGCTTGGAAGACGTCGTTTCGATAGGCGCTGAGGTCGAGGACTAGATCGTCGGATCTCAGTATGGTTCCGTTATCGTATGCGGTAGATAGTGTGAGCCCGGCTTCCATTGGTTTCAGTCCAAGTTTGGAGAGTACTGAGGCCATTTTTGGCGTGATGAGGTCTCCTCTTCTAGCGACCACCGAGTCTCTTGCAACCCAAATGCTTCCCCCTTCGATTCTTGTCTGGACCTTGATTTCTCCGAATTCGCTGATTACTGGGCCTGGTGGCAGTCCAGTGTTTCCGGCCGGGACCATGATCTCACCTGTTGCAATGTCTCCCGCTTTCGCAGGTACTCTGACCTTGCTCTTTTCCAGCAGTATGATCAGAGAGTAAGGATTGACATCAGTGAACAGGAGAATGTTCGACCCTTGGAGATCCTTGACGAACTCCCCCACCCTTCCATGGCCGGACTCTGACAGCTCCACTGACTTGCGCAACAAATTGTTCTTAGTAACCACCATGGCGACTCTGTCCCGAAGACGCTTTCGTAGTTCGTGGATCTGGGATGAGCGGACTTTAGTCAGATCGGCAGCTGCTATGACCGGATACTTCTCCAACAGAACTTGCAGCTCGGCTATTGCTTCTTTCTTCCAAGCTGCTACTTTTCGGGTCGTCGACATGTCTTATGCCGCCGTGGTCAGGGGTATCTTTACCAGAGGTCCCATTGAGGCTTTGATCGAGATGGCTTTGATGTTCTTAGGACCTTTCTCAAGCTTCGCCTCCAATCGCGAGATTACCGTCTGGATGTTCTGCACCAGGACATCGTCAGCCATGTCCTCGGTTCCTACTTTGACCTGGATTACGGGCTGATCCTTCATCTTGAGCCGGACATTGCGGCGCTGGCGCTTGATGATATCGTCAATCGGTGCCGTGGGAGGGATAGGTGTTGGCATTTTGCCTCTAGGTCCGAGAATCTGTCCGAGTGTCTTTCCGACCTGGGGCATCAATGGGGCTTCTGCGACAAAAAAGTCGTAGCTTTGAGCTATCTTCCGAGCTTCCTTTTTCGCTCGACCTAGTTTGTCAAGATCTTCGCGTCCGATAACAATGTCGGCTCCTGCGTTCTTGGCCCTAACAGCGAGATCGCCACCAGCTATCACAGCGACTTTCGAATCCTTGTCTGCTGGCGTCGGAAGTTCGAGGTTCTCATTGATCCTACCCTCAGGCTTTTTCAGATCTATCTCGCGAAGCTTGACCGATAGTTCAATGGCCTGTGTGAACTTTCTCTTCTCTGTCTTGCTCCTCACGTCGCCTAGTGCTTTTGTGATTGAGTCCTTAGACAAGGGCATCTTACCGTTCTCCTATTGTAATTCCTTTAGCGCCGCGTCATACTGACCCGCATCGAGGTTCTTGATGAACTCCTTCGGTTCTTTAGCGTCTACGGTCACACCCATGCTCACACATGCTCCGGCGACCTCTTTCACGGCCGACTTTAGGGTTCGCGCGTAGCTGTCGGTTCGTTTCATCTGGGCAATCTTCACAATCTGTTCAGGAGATAGGTTGCCGACCTTGGTGGCCTTAGGTGTTGCCGATCCCTTCTCGACCCCCAATTCCTTGACTATCAAGGCTGATGTAGTTGGTGTGCCGATCTCAACTTCGAAGCTCTTGTCTTCGACGTTGACGAGGATCTTTACGGGGACTTTCATTCCCGCGTAGGCTTTTGTGAGCTCGTTGATCTTGTTCACAATTTGCAGAATGTTGACTCCGAGGGGTCCTAATTGGGGACCGAGCGGAACGCCTGCCGTGGCTTTGCCGCCGTCGATTATCGCGTCAACTGTTTTCTTGTCGGCCAGCTTCCTCGACCTCTCCTCTACTTACGAGCTTTACATAGTCTGCATGTACTGTTATGGGCAGTGTCGCGAAGCCCTCCTCCAGGAGCTCGATAACGACTTCTTGTTTGACCTTGTCGACGTGTGTGATCTTTGCTTTCAAACCTCTGAAAGGTCCACCGACAACCTCAACGAGGTTGCCCACGCTAAGCTCTTCGATTACGGGTTTCGTTACTATGAATCGTTCGATAGCGGCGAGAGAGACGACGCCTTTTGTTCTGGTTCGCGCGTGTCTTGTCCCAGCTATCGCCTCGTCAACAAAATGTGGTCCCATTGCCTCGACGAAGATGTAGCCCTTGATCACTTCCGGTGCGAGTATTGCCACGATGGGCAGTTTCTTGGGTTGAATCCTGCTGGCCATGAGGTCCACTACGGTTCTTTCTTGCCCGCTGGTTGTGCGGACTGCGTATATCGAAGTCTTCTGAGTTTGGGTGGCCACGATCTCGCCCTTCTATCGTCCTGCAGCAGCTTGGCTAGCCGGCAATTGGTAAAGTCCGACAACCCAGAAGAGGATCCTGAGCACGAACCCAATGCCCCCGACAATGGCCACGCCTATCAGGATAATCTTGATATTGAGTTTCGTCTCTTGCCAGTCCGGCTTTTGGGCTACGTGAAATAGTCGTCTCGCGGATTGAAGGAAGTTTCCAATGCCCATTGCTAGCCCTCGATTATGGATCGGACTTCGATGGAGCCGGCCCTTCCTATTTTAACTATGCTAGTGTCATGGCGTCCTTAGCACTTTTCAACCTCGATCTTCCACCTTTTGAGAAGTGAGAGGCGATGGCAATGATCGCTGGACCCGAGGAGGCTTCCATTGTAAGGTTGACTACAGGATGAGTGAAAGAAGCCCTCTGGCCGTGTGCAATCTGTTTTCGGCTTCGTCCCAAACCGCTGATTGGGAGCCGTCGATTACGTCTTCGGTTACTTCCTCGCCCCTATGAGCTGGTAGGCAGTGAAGGAATATCGCTCCGGGCTTAGCATGCGAGAGCAGTGTCCTAGTGACCTGGTATTTTGGAATGAACGTCGATAGTCGTGTATCCTTTTCTTTCTCCATGCCCATTGAAACGAACGTGTCGGTGTAAATCGCGTCTGTTCCCTTTACTGCTTCTTCAGGGTCTTCCACAATGCTAATTGTTGCTCCGGACGTTCTGGCGGCTTCTTCGGCATATTTGATTGCTTCTGGGTCAGGGCCATAACCTGGGGGCCTAGCGACTGCAATGTTAACCCCGGTCTTGGCGCAGCCTATCAAGAGGCTGTTGCAGATATTGTTTCCGTCGCCCACATAGGCTATTTTCAGGCCTTTCAGTCGCTTCTTGTACTGGATAAGTGTCAGCAGGTCCGCGAGAATCTGGCACGGGTGGTGTTTGTCAGAGAGACCGTTAATGACGGGCACCTCCGCATTCTCAGCGAGAACAACAAGGTCGTCATGCGAGTAGACACGTGCCATTATCGCGTTGACATACCTATCCAAGACCTTGGCAGTATCCGAAATCGTTTCTCCTCGTCCCAGTTGCATCTCGTTCCAGCTGAGATAAATGGGATGGCCCCCTTGTTGCGCGACTGCTGTTTCGAAAGAAACCCGGGTCCTTGTTGAGGGTTTCTGAAATATCAAGGCCACCGTCTTTCCTTTGAGTTGTTGTGGAATTCTCGTTCGTCTTGCCAATATCGCAGAGCGCTTTAGGATTAGATCGATTTCTCTGGCGGATAATTCGACTAACGAGAGAATGTCTCTTCCTTTCAGGCCGACCAAGGCTCTCGATGCTTCTCCGCGACTGTTTCGCGTCGAGGATTCTCCTCTTATAAGAACCCGCTTACTCGCGCCCTCTTATCGATCTTGGGGGTTGAAAAACGAGTTTAAATCTCGCTGATCGTACATTCTACAATTGAGCTACATGGTAGACCTAGAAATAACATACTGCCAACCTTGTGGACATCAGCCAACGGCGATTGACATGGTAAATCAGCTTCTCGCGACCTATGGCATGCCGCTGAACCGGAAACTGACGGTTTCGCTGAAACCAGCGGACAAGGGAGTCTTTGACGTTGTACTTGATGGCCAGCTTATCTTCTCGAAGCACCAACAAGGTCGGTTCCCGACTATGGAAGACCTCAGGAAACAGCTTGACCAGAAGCTTACGATTCCCCTAGAAACCCCGCAATAAATACACTAAAACGATCGGCAATTCCTCACCAAGGTCTCGCCAGGGTACTACGCTAGATTCGCTTCATCCAACTAGGTTTCTTACGATAGTCTGGGGCTGGAATGGCTCCAGATCGTCGTAACCCTGGCCTGTTCCGACCATGGTCACGGGCCGGCCCATTATGTAGGACAAAGATATCGCGTTACCGCCTTTTATATCAGCGTCGAGTTTCGCCAGGATTATCCCATCAATCTTAACCGCTTGGGAAAAGACCTTACCCTGCTCTACTGCGTCGTTTCCAGTGAGGGCATCAACCACCAGAATCGTCAAGTCTGGTCTCGTGACTCGGACGATCTTTCTCATCTCTTCCAACAAGTTCTGGTTTGTTTGCATCCGGCCCGCGGTGTCTATTAGAACCACGTTTATCCCATGTGCTCGTGCGTAGTTGACCGCGTCAAACGCCACGGCAGCTGGATCGGCCCCGTATTGATGTTTTATCATTCTTACGCCGATTCTTCTCGCATGCTCTTCAAGCTGTTCTATTGAACCCGAACGGTATGTGTCACTCGCAGCGAGTATGCATGTCCGGCCTTTCTTCTGGAGAATGTGCGCGAGTTTTGCGATGCTTGTTGTCTTCCCCGTTCCATTGATGCCTACGAACACTATTATCGCGGGCTCTCCGGCGTTCCTTTTCTTCTCAATTAGCTCGAAGATGTCGAGTCGTCCCGCTCTATCTAGTACTGAGAGTAGTACGTCGCCTAGAATGGCCTTGACCCTTCCTCTGGGATCTGAGAATCTGGCGAACTGAACGTCTTTCAGCTTCTCTTTCAATTCGGTTGCTACATAATCTGCAACGGAGACTGCGACATCATTTTCAACCAGCGAAAGCTGGAACTCGTCTAGAACTTTGTCTAGATCCTTTCCTTGGAGCTCTGCCTTGGTTACGCGGTCGTAGAAGTTGGAAAACTGGGCTCTGAGTTTGTCAAACAATCTCTACCGGCCCACCGCCTTTCCTGCGAGCTAGGTCCTCCAGGCGGGCTCTGTAGTCCTCGGTTTGGTTAATGATCTGGTTCAGCTGTTGTGTAACGTTGATTCGTGCCTTGTCGAGATCGGTCGCTCTCATGTTGAGATCCTTAATTGAGTCCTCTACAGTTTTCTCCAAACAGACTCCCGCGCCAACTCCGATTATGATGTGCTGAGGGTCTGCGAGCTTCGCTTTGACAAAGGAGCCGGAGCCTATTGGAATCAGCATCTCGACGTCCTTTCTGGACTCTTTCGTGCCTTCTAGAGTTTGCTTAGCGGTCTGGGTCTCGGATAGAGCGCCGGTGACAATATCGAGTCTTGATGAGAGAACTCTGGCTGACCCTTCCAGCATTCTGATCTCGACAAGTAGCTGGCGCATTTCCTCGTCTAGGTTTCGAGGAGCCGCCATCTGCTTCTTCGAACTCGCCATCAGGCTGCCTCTGGTTCAGGTAATTCCTCGATCTGTTTGACTGTTATTTCGAACCTTCGTGCTTTGTGACGGCTCCCCATGTCAGAATAGAGGTGTTGTAAGGCGTCCTCTTTTTTGACTGCCTTGATATCCTTGGTGAATGGGAGTTTGTCTCCCCCCTTGCGCAATTCGCCCGTTATCTTGAATCGTCTCACTTGACTCAGTGTGGTAGCCTTTTTCCTAGAATATCCGAGTTTGCGAGTGAGCGGTACTTAACCTAATCCGTTTGGAAAGCATGGCTTAGAGTGATAAGTTCGGACCCCAGTGTGTGGGACCCGACGATTGCTCCTCGTGAGTTTACCACCAGTCCGGCTTTGGGGTATGGAACCCCAGAGTTGATGGTCCCTTTTGACACGGGAACGCCTAGAACATTCGAGATAGTCCTACTCTCATTGTCGGTTATTATCGGGTTCACTAAGACTCCCTTGTTTGAAGCTGTTGCCAATGCGCCAACGTGGGGAAGTCCTCCTATTGTCGAAGGCCGGACAGGGACCTCAAGCGTTTCTTCGAGTTCTCTAATTGTATTGTGTTTGAGTCGTGGATCGATTATGGCACCATGGTCGTTGCAGAGAATTATGTTGCCCAGTGCCGTTCGTTTCTCTCTTATGATCTCGACGTGTGCTCCCGTCGAGCGGAGTTGCTTTAGTTCGTCTTTCGTGGTAATGTAGGGAACTAGGACGGCGTTAGAGTTACCCGTGACATAGATTCCGACAAGTCTGGATTCCGCGATTCCCACTGAACAGGGTTCTACGCCCAGTGTGTCGTGAAAGCTGCTGATCTTCTTGTGAGAAATGCCGGCCGGCAAGATTGCTATCTTATCGTTCGCGAAGGAGAAGATTCCGACGTTCGGATCCCCGAAGATGTCAGAGAGAATGACAGGCACTATTCATTTTCCCTCACCTGGAAACACGATAACTTTGCCTTCTTTGTCTTTGACTACGCGAATCCTGATCTTTCGTGGGGGTTTGCTGATTCCTCTATTCCATAGAAGACTGTTTGTCTCTTCGCTTAACGAGACGTTATCGGTTTTCATTCTTTGGGCAGCATATTGTCTGACGTATCTTACCGCCCTAGGCGTCCGTTTCTCTCTCGGAGCAGTCCAAATACGACGTAGATTTAGGTCGTAAAATTTCTCTTCAACGATCTCTATCTCCTCTTCTTCCTCGGCAGCCTCTTCAACTCCCGGAGTTTCTGGGGCTTCGGCTGCTTTCGCCTCTGATTCGAGCCCTTCCGTTTCTTCCTCTTTGGACTCTGCTTTTCCGGCCTCGGGCTTAGCGAGATCAGTTTGCGTGGATGATTCTATGTCAGCATCGTCTTCAAACGGACCTTCTTTTTCTGTCATCTACATTACACTTTGATCTTCGTTTCTCGCCAGTGTCGCTGTTTCGGGTTTCTCCTGACTTTGCCCTCAGTCTTGGCTACCACCCACGAAGGAACGGCTTGAGCTTGTTTCAAAGCATGCGATAGGTGCTTCTTCTTCCCTGAAGGTTTGTGGCGTGCCATCTTATGCTCTCCTGATCTTGATCTCCTTTTTCTGCGACTGTAGCTGGACCAGTGTTTTTTTCAGTTGTTCGTCCGTAATCTGTGTTTGAAGCCGTCCTGACTGAGCGAGCTGTATGAGTTGCATTTCCAATTCCTCGGCGAACTCGGGTTTGACCATTCGAATATTGGCGAGCCGCTGCCTTGCTTCTGGCGTGAGGATTTGGCGAATGATTGATTGTTTCTGACGCTCCACTTGTTGCTGAGCCTGTGAACGCCGTTGTTCATCGTAGGCTGACCTTTGCATCTCGGCCATTCTTCGTCGACGTAATGCTTCAAGCTGTTCGTCTGTGTAGTCTCCATTAGACATTAACTTGGGGCCTCTTGAGGCCGGGCTTTCAATTCCTTGGCAACTTCAGCTGCGGTGCGGTTTAGAAGCGCGATCCCTTCCCTAGTTAGTTTTCTGCCTTTTTTCCCATCCACTGCGACGAGTTCCGCCTTCTGAAGCTGTTGCAGTGGTTCCCTAATGGCGGAACCTCCCGCGGGTACGTGATGAGCTGGCCGGTTTCCGTGACTAACGCGTCCTCCATACTGAACGCGCAACCGGGAAACCCCGACGGGGCCTCGGACATACATTTTTCGGAGAAGCGAGGCACATCTGAAGTACCACCAATCCGGGTTCTGTGGGGGCCTCTCCTTGTGAGCTCCAGTCTTCGCGAATTCCGTCCAGGGCGGCGGCGTAATGTCGCTCACGCTTTCTTTCAGATGCTTTGCTAACATATTGATTAGTTCCTCGGCCGGGACTTCGAAGACTGTGGGCAATTCTGGTAATGTCCTCAGTGGATTCTAGATTTTCGTCGGGAAGGCGGTGGTAGCGTAATATAAGGCTTCATCGAAAAGATGCCACGGTTAACCTAGTTTTCTATACGGATACCTTCGAATTGCACCGCAGCCAAGACAGGAAATGATGATTCTTGAATTGGTAGGGCGAAGCCTGATTCGTGCGTTCTTTCCGAGAACTAGGGGCTGGCCGCAGTTCTTGCAAAGATGATGTTTTTTCTCTCGTGGAATCCTGACCTTAGTCCGCTTCGAAATCTTTCTGGCAAGTCCGACATACCTCCTAGACAACTCGACATCCTTGCCAAGGGTTTCTTCTGCCTGACGGAGAAGAATATCTATCCGTTCGCGCGCGACCGTTGCTACGGCCGACCGTATCTTTCCGTAGTTTCGCCTCGTGGGCCTATTTCCCATGAAACTCATAACCTAGCTCTTGCAACGAATGACTGGTCCGCGTTGGTCCTGTCACTAATTCTCGCAGAGTCCTCGATAGAGCTTGTGCCTAATGAACTGGTCGACCACCCCGCGATCTTAAATTGGGCGCACAGGAAAAGAAAAGACCCCCACTCCCTGATATTAGACCAGACCTATCATCACTCGGCCATCCTCCGGCTGGGACCCGGTGGGATTGGGAGAGGGCGTCCAGACATCGCTCATGTCTCCTTGCTGCTTGCGCTAGGTTCGCCGCTTAACCTGACAGGAGGATTGAGATGCTACGTGCATACGAGAGATAACAATATCATTAAAGTCGATTCGAAGGCAAGGCTTCCGAGGAACACTGACCGATTCACATCACTACTCGAACAACTCTACCAAGAAAAGGCCGTTCCTCCTACGGGACGTCCGCTAATGTCGATTAAGCCCGGATCCCTTGGAGATCTACTTTGCGAAATATCAGGAATGGTCATAGCGCTAACAACAAAGGGGCTCCCCAAACGCATGGACGAAGTAGCTTCGAGATTGGCAGAACAACACACCCCTGTGTTGCTGGTAGGAGGGTTTCCAAGAGGACACTTTTCCAAGGACGCCCTCTCCAAAGTCAAGGAATCCTACCGAATTCACGATCAGGGTTTAGAGGCGTGGACGATTGTCGCGAGAGCAATCTACGACTACGAGAGAGAGACTACGTCGAGAGGAACTTTTCCCAAAACTAGCCTTATGTAGACCAGGTCCGAATTTCTCTTGAATGGTCTAGACTGATGTCCTCCGATTTGGAACTTCAGAGACAAAGGCGAGCTCTGGAACTCCGCCGGAGATTGCTACAGTCCCAGAACAAACCAGCCGCAGCTCCACCGCCAAGACCGGCAGAACCTCCGCGAGAAATCGTTCGGAAAATCCTAGCCGGCAGGGGTGCCGAAGTGATGGAGACTGCACGTAGATACTATCCTGCTGAGATCGAACGATTGGAGTCAAGCATCGCTTCCCTTGTCGCCGAAGGAAAGCTGAGAGGCCCCATATCAGGAGAAGAGTTGTATGCATTCCTCCGGAGGCTCGGACTCGCATTTAGCATGGACGTCAAGATTAGGATAAAGGAACACGGTGAACTCAAGAGCATCGAAGAGAAGCTCCGGAAATCGTCGAGTTAGCATCCGTCTCGGGAGTCTTCACGGATTCTTCGTCGAGAGTCCACGTGGACTATAGTACTCTAGGCGTGGTTTGATGGGCACGGAAGACATTTTTTCGTTCCGCCCGTCGTAAGGCTTGTTCGTCCTTGGTAACGACTGCAGGCGCCTTCAACGTTCCACTGAAGTGCACGCCCGAAGAAACTAAGCATTTTGTAGAACCGGCTATGAAGGAAGCCGAAGGCTCCAACTTTACTGGAGCGTTAGAGGTTGTCAACGACGGATTGAACGCCCATCCCGCTTCCGAAGGGCTTCTCTTTCTCCGATCGTATTTCTGCTACAAGATTGCAGATAGCATAAGCAGTGAAGTAAGCGCGCTACCGAAACCAATTCAGCCGTTAGCAGAGGGGGTACTGATGGTTGATGGCGCAATGACAAACCAGATGCTTGGTCGATTCCAAGAGATAGTCAAAGTTCTAGGAGACGCTGAGGAGGCGATCAACGAGATATTGCAAGTGAACCCCCATAACAACGAAGTTACCGCCTTCAGAGCCTACATTGACAGCAAGCTGCAAAAGCTGGGGCAAGAGTCCGAGAATATGCGGATGGCTTTCACAAACACCCCTAACATCGCAGGCAATTTCTGCGTGGGATGCAGAAAGAATATTTCGTTCGACACACAAACGGTCGTGTTCCGGAAAACCTCCTCTACACAACTAGAAGTTTGGCATCTCCCATGCTTCAAGCAGCTGGGCAACAAGAACTAGACTAACTTGGTTATTACTGTAGGCAGCGGGCCGTGAGCCGATTCAACGACTAGCTTAGTTCCTTCCTTGGCAAAGTCTCGCTGGGCATAACCCAGACCTACGACGGCTTTCAGTCCGGGGGAGTATGCAGCGCTGGTGACGTATCCTGCTTCTTTGCCGCTTGCCTGAAGCTTCGACTTTTGGCCCGGTACGTAATCAGAGTCGGTTTGAAACTGAACAAGGTTCTTGTTTACCCGGCCAATGTGAGTAGCTCGGGCCACAACCTCTTGACCGAGATAGCATCCCTTAGTGAAACTGATAGCATCTTTGTATCCAGCTTCCAGGATTATCGTGTTCTCGTCTACGTCGACCCCATATTTTGGGTATCCTGCTTCAAGCCTGAGAATTTCTAGCGCATCTTGCCCTACTGGGGTGACTCCTTTGAGGAGGAAGCCTTGCCAAATTGCCTCAGCTTCGTCATTTGGAGTTATAATATCGTATCCAGATTGACCGGTCCGGTCGCGGACGACGATCACGGTAGGGCCTATCATCTTGTGCTGCAAAGGCTTCATGTCTACGAATGCTGTGCGGAACAATTCTTTTGCGTTCTCAGTCGCTTGCGGCCCTTGCATTGTTAGGTGAACAAATTCAGAGGTAATGTCTTTGACTTGTACGTCCTCGGTAATGATGAAGCGGTCGAAGGTATCTCTAATCCTGGCTGCTGAAGCATCACCGGTGTCGATGAGAAGATCATCTTCTCTTGCATAGAGGTAGAGGTCCGCTAGGACTCTGGCTTTTGTGTTGAGAAGTGCCGAGCGGACGCCTGTCCCTTCGTTCAGCTTCAAGACTTCGTTAGTGAGTAGTCCGTTGAGGAAGGGTAGTCTGTCCTTACCTGTTATTCGTAGTAGACCGAGATGTGAAAGATCAGCTAGACCTGAACGGTTTCGAACGGCCCAATACTCTTCAGCTGGACTAGTGTAGGATAGTGGAATCCGACTTTGTTCCAGCTGGGCGCCCATCTTCTCATGATGCAGAACCAGAGGATTGGACATGCCACTTTACATGGTTCCAGTCGCGGGTAATAGGATTGAGCCTATATCGTTCATCTTTGGTTTGGACTCGCGTCAGCTATTTTCTTGATGGTGCGGCCGCCGGGATTTGAACTCCCGAACCGCTGTCAAGGCGGTTTCCCGGGTCGTCAGCGTTCTGCTAAGCCCCGGATTGGCAGGCTGATATCATAGACCAGGCTAGACCACGGCCGCACAAAATGAAACCCAAAGCTGACAGTCATTTAAAGACTGGGCGTTGGCATTTGAAGTAAGAGACGGCCTCCAACATTCTTAACTCGCTCCAAAACACGGACTCTGGCGGTCTTAAATAGAGAGCTTGATGAGTCCGTGCAATATTTCACTTGTGTTCTGTTTTGAGCATTGCTTTGGAGAATTTGAGACGGGATCTTCGGACAAGGCTGGAGAACGATCGACAAATGTCCACTGGCTGGATTGCGTTCCCGCTCTTGCTGATCCTATCGGTCATTGTATTCTTCGTAATCATCCTAGCTGAAATATTTGGTTACATATTTTCCGCTGCTCCTGGAGCCACACTCTCCTATGCGGATCTTCTCCGGACGATAGCGCCAACTGTACTGGTCTACTCGATCGTCGCTTTCGTCCTGAACATTGTCATCGCTTACATGATCTATAAACTGGTACAACGTCGAAACACACACTTCACTCGACAAAGTCTTCTCTATGAGGATCTTGCGGACGCCGCAGAAGAGTTGGTGACGAAAAAAGGGGTCCAAATGACCGCTGCGATAAGTCTCAACAACCTTGACCGGATCGCTAGGGAGGCTCGAGTCTATGAACCCGAAAAAAGCGCTGCCCTATGGGTGATCCTTATCCTTGCAGGGACTTCTCTTCCCGCCGCAACATTGCTTGCGGCTCCATCGGGCGCTGGCTTACTGCCCCTTTTGGCTGTTTTGTATGTTTACTATTTTCTGATGAAAGACTTCTACAGACACGAACGGCGAGAGGACCAATTCATTAAAGACCTCTTAGGAGCACTTGCCATTTCCGGATTGAGCGTTTCATTGCCCTATCGAAATCCACCCTTGCCGGAGAGAAGCTTCGCTCTATACCTAGTCCTCAGTGTTGTGACCGTAGGATTTTTCTGGGCATACTGGGTTCATGTCCTTCTGAACGACCCAAACAATCATTTCCGGCAACAGATGCTGATCGAAGACACAATCATGGCCCAGCTATCTGCCTCGACGACGGCTCCGACCCCAATTCTCCCGACACCACCAAGCTAGGTGGAACCAAATAGGCTGGCACGTTCAAGTGACCGCCTCCGACACGAACGCACGTAGCTACGCCGCAAGTATCCGGCCGTTCGTCCAAATGAGACCGAGGACCGACCTTGAGGTTCCGGTTTCAAGGTTGATTCTCCCTCTTGCGAGTTATCTCCTTTGGGGGGTAGTTGCAGTCGCGTGGTGGTCTGCAGGCGCAGGGTTGGGAACCGGTGGAATATCAATCGGCACAAACGGGCTAGCCTTTCTAGGGTTGACTGCGTCCGCCACGACATCTTACTTATTGTACACGCTGATGAATAGAGTCAACAAGCATTCCAGCAGAACTAGGGCACTCCTCTGGAGCGCCATAAACGCAATGGAGGCTAGAGTCGGATCCTCGGGACTCCACGTGCTCCTTCCGCTGAACTCCGCTCAAGAGGGCTACTACAAACTCCTATACAAAGAGCGAGAGAGGAGCGCCGTGCTCTGGGCTCTCCTTGCGTTGATTCCCTTTGTAGGCTGGATCTTTCTGGCGGCGGCACAGTGGATCCTCTCCCGAGACATCACGAAACATAGCCGCTTGGAGGCGGTGGTTCTAGAAGACATTGACAGAACTTTGAGAACTGCAGGGCTATCAGGAATTTCCCTAGGAAATACGACTGTTCGTTCACGTGATGCCCTAGGGTTCGCGGCTGTCGCGGCTTTGTTAGTCGAACTTTTCTCCGCGTACTTCCTCGGCCTTGCCGCCTGCCTTGTACTGATCTATCTAACTGTCGGAGCATTCTCTCTCTTCTGGCTCGATCTATCAATCAGAGATCCAGCAGGCCACTTCTACTCACATTCTCAGTTCGAGGCCAGAATGCTTCAGGCCTTGCTGGACGCGAGTACTGGCACTAACGAGGCTGGGGTTGCATAGGATGGCGGGAAACGCCTTGCTCGGTTTGAAGAGAATATTCTTCGATGGGATCTTTGAACGATCCTTCTGGACGTGGAGGAAGCATCCGGCAATAATAATCCCAACAATGTTAGGATCCGCCCTGCAACTCATCTTGCAGTCCATAGTAGCTCTTGGGATAATGCTTCTTTTGACCGATTGGGCCCTCGCAGGCTCGTTATCGAGGCTTCTCACCGAGTACGGCAACTCCGGCTTATCTGGACTGCTTCAAGACCCGGAGTTTTCTTTCACGATCGTACCTGTACTGTTAGTAATGGGAGTTGCGTTAATTCTTGTAGCGGTGTTTGGAGGGGGCTACGTCTATTCCTCTGAGTATGGTATGTATTTCGAGGCATGGAACAAGGAAAGCATCACCGTCAAGTCCGTTCTGGAAAATGGTTCCCGCAGGTGGAGGGCTATGGCATGGACCCTATTGCTCTCGAATCTGATTACTTGGGGTCCAGCAGCAGTAGGCTATGTACTGGTAGCAGTCTCAGCGGCAAACATGGGCAGCCTTGCCGGGCTGCTGTTGGCACTCTCGGCCTCCCTCGTATTTCTTCCGCTCCTTGTCATGTCTCTGATACTAGCAGCGTTCACAGTGTATTCATATCCTTCGGTGGTCATAGACCAGCTCTCAGGCCTTAGGGCTATTCGCCAGAGCTTCAGAGTAGCGAGCCACAACCTTGGAATCACGCTTACCTATTCTGTCGTCCGGATAATCTTCCAAGCTCTACTCCTTTTTGTCGTTTTCTTCGCGGGCACAATCGGTCTACCGCTCACGTCGCTGATTACAGTGATTCTGAGTTTCCTTCTGACACCGATTCTTCATCTTACGAAGACGATGATCTACTACTACGCTGGACCATCTGTTCCCGAGATGCCTTTCCAGCTATCTAATCCGATATGGCAGGACATATTTCGTCGGTTGCCGCGGGCTGCGTGGCTGAAGATCAAGATGGGGCTCTCTGAAGGGTTCAGGTTCGTTATTGGACCGAGGAACTTTCCCTTTCACGCCCTCTCTGCTCTCGCCTTCGTGCTTGGAATCTACATGGGCTACTACGTGTCCGTCAACGGTGTGGCAAGCTATTTTCTCAGCCTAGGCTACCAGCCGGGACACGGCAACAGTCTGCTAGCGCAGTTACCTGTGCCTGCGCTGCCTGTGCTGGGCATTGACATTTTTCTCAACAACTGGCTTGTCTCGATCGCTACTGGGTTATCTGGGCTGGGGTTTGGTGCTCCGAGCTTCATTACTATAATGTTCAACGGTTTCATTCTAGGGGTCCTGGTAGCGCCTCAGTTGTCGCCTAGTCTGACAATGTTTTTCGCGGCGATTCTACCGCACGGGATTATTGAGATTCCCTCGTTTGTCTTGTCCGGATCGGTTGGGATCAGGTTGGGTTATGCAGCTTGGAAAGCGAGGTTCCGGCGTGGCCCGGAGAATGATGATTATCTCTCAAAGACCCTGAGGTTGGCCGTGTACGTTGTTGTCGGTCTTGCGCCTCTCTTCTTCATTGCCGGCTTGATAGAGGCAGATATTACGCCGTGGATCATGCGAATGTTCGGCTGGACCTTCTAACCAAGCCCTTTGTAGGCCGGAATAGAATATGCCAGTCTACTATATCGATGGACAGAGTCAGGGAAACGAGCAGAATAGCCTACCTCGAAAGGCGAAAATTGCAATTGCCTACGCGGAGTCCGATACAGTTGACCATGGAAAATTCAGAATCTACTGGCAGCCGATCGGAGACAGAACTAACAACGAGGCAGAGTACTACGCGTTGCTCAAGGCGCTAGAGTTGATCGCGGAGAAGGCGACCGGAAAAGGTCCAGGTAAAATCGGTGAGGCGCTCGTTCGTTCGGACTCAAAGCTTGTAGTAAACCAGGTCAATGGAGAGTGGCGGGTTGAAGACGAGAAGCTCTTAGAGCTGAGCAGCAACGCAAGGGATTTGATCAAGAAGGTTGGCCCAGCCCGATTGGAATGGGTTCCACGTGAGGAGAACCTCGCGGGTCTCTGGCTGGAAGGGAAGCTGAAGCCTTTCAGTGTCGAGCAGATCAGCGGGTAAATCCAGCCGGCCCTCGGTTTTTCCGCGACGCTTCCAAGGGTCTGCTCTCCGCCTAGGAAGGGGTTCTATGACCATAAAGGATAGGGGAACACCATTCTCATATCGCCCGAGGAATTAGTGTTAACGTGAGGCGAGCGCGACCGGTCTGTCGAGCTGTTTCTGGGCTCGTAGATTGATCTTGGAGGATCGTGGGTAGACTTGGACAAGTTTTCTACTATTCGGAAGATAAAATTGTCTTACAAGATTGATCAGGTGGAGAACGGCTGGACGGTAACGACTATGGACGGAACTGTCTTCGTCTTTCCTGATGCTAGGGAGATGGCGGAGTGGTTCTGCATGGTCGTCGGTGTTCCCTTCCAGTACAAGAAGATGGAGCTGGACCCGTTGGAAGAGGAGATACGGAAGCTTACGAAGGCTACAGCCAGCCTTCTAGCCTGACCCTTTCAGGGCTTCTCGTGGTACTGGAAAACAGATATTGCCGATTATGCTTGAGGCTTGTTGGAAGGATTTAGTTTGGGGAACGTCCCTTCTGACATTGCTCGGATACTCGGGCCCGGTGAGCAGGTTGAATTGTTCATCCAGCAGAAGATCTATCATCCGAAGATCAATATTGACTCTGTGGTCTTGACTTCGCAGCGGATTATTCTGCGTCACCCGCATGAGCTGGGGTTGAAGAAGGATTTTACCGATTTCAACTATACGGATGTTGCGAACGCTATTCTTGACAAGGGAATACTCCGGTCAACGGTGAAAATTACGTTGAGGTTCGGCGGTGACCCGTTGAATCTCGCTGATCTTCCGAACGGCGATGCGGAGAAAGCTTACGGGATTATAAGATCGAATATTTCGCGGTTCCAGACGCCGTTCTCTACAGGCTATGCGGGAATGGCGCCGGTTATGCCGGTGGGAGCCATGGTTCAGCAGCAGCCTCCTCAGATACAGGGAATTGTCTGCGGTAAGTGTGGGGCGCGGAGTGCGGCTGGGACAAGGTTTTGCGGGTCCTGCGGCAAAGCCTTCTAGACCCACTCTTTCGAGCTAGAA
>Ga0209237_1000200_pt1 | contig 30950 bp, 25 predicted proteins | sample GraSoi013_1_40cm_2_FD_185820 | JGI IMG/M metagenome (GOLD analysis project Ga0209237, IMG submission 185820) | Grasslands soil microbial communities from the Angelo Coastal Reserve, California, USA - Sample 10_02_2013_1_40cm (SPAdes) (version 2) | ecosystem: Environmental > Terrestrial > Soil >...
TGGGCAAGGAGCTCGAGAAGCGGGACGCACGGTACCTCGGCCTCGCCTGCCGCATCGCCTCCGAGTTCGGCGCGCATTTCGTCAAGACCTACTATTGCGAGGACTTTTCGAAAGTCGTCGAGTCGTGCCCCGTCCCGCTCGTCGTCGCGGGAGGCCCGAAGCTCGAGACGGAACTCGATGCCCTCGAACTTGCGTTCGACGCGACGCAGGACGGCGCGCGGGGCGTCGACATGGGTCGCAACATCTGGCAGTCCGCGAACCCCGTCGGGATGATCCGCGCGATCCGCTCGATCGTCCACGAGCGCGCGACGCCGAAAGAGGCACTCGAGCTCGTGAAGGGCGCGAAGCCGAAGAAGTAGGCCCACATGCGCGCCGCGATGTACTACGCGAACGACGATGTCCGGATTGTCGAGTTGCCGAAGCCCCGGATCGGAACTGGAGAAATCCTCGTCCGCGTGAAGGCGAGCGGGATCTGTGGCTCCGACGTCATGGAGTGGTACCGCAAGCCGAAGGCGCCCCTCGTCCTCGGGCATGAGATCGCCGCGGAGGTCGTCGAGGTCGGAGCCGGCGTCGATGCCGCGAAGGTCGGGGATCGCGTCTTCGTGTCCCACCATGTGCCGTGCGGGTCATGCCGCTACTGTCGGGCGGGCCATGAGACCGTGTGCGACACGTTGCGGACGACCAGCTTCGATCCGGGCGGCTTCGCCGAGTACGTCCGCGTGCCCCCGATCAACGTCAAGCACGGGGTGTTTCCGCTCCCGCGGGAAATCTCGGATGACGAGGGCACCTTCATCGAGCCCCTCGCCTGTGTCATCCGCGGGCAACGGCTCGCGGGCTTCCGGCCGGGAAGCACCCTGCTCGTCCTCGGGAGCGGTGTCGCCGGACTGCTGCACATCAAGCTCGCGAAAGCGTCCGGCGCCGCGAAGGTCATCGCGACGGACGTCGTGGAGTTCCGGAAGTCCGCGGCGCGGAAGGCCGGTGCCGATCTTGTCGTCGACGGCCGGGAGGATGTCCCGGCGAGTGTGAGGACGGCGAACGGCGGAGACCTCGCGGACCTCGTCGTCACGTGCACGGGTGCTCCACGGGCGATCGCCCAAGGGTTCGCATCGGTCGATCGGGGCGGGACCGTTCTGTTCTTCGCGCCGATTGAGCCGGCCGCCAAAGTTGAGATCCCGTTCAACGAGCTCTGGCGGGAGGAAGTCACGATGATGTCTTCGTACGGCGGAAGCCCGCGGGACATCCGCGAATCGATCAACTTGCTCCGGGAGAAACGGCTCGCGGTCTCGGATCTGATTACGCATGTCCTGCCGTTGGGCAAGGCCGCCGAGGGATTCCGACTCGTCGCACTGGCCCGGGACTCGATCAAAGTCGTGATGCGACCCTGAGAGGCGATGTGACGCCTCCCTAGAGCCGAAGTCACGAAATACGGCCGTGGTGGTCGGGGCCAATGCAAGTTGGAGGTCACTACGTTGGATGGGCCCCCGAGGGGCTTTCGGGTCCGTGTCGTGTCCTCGCGGCCGCTCACGCCGACCACCCATGCGATTCAGCTGGAGAAACCGGAGACCTTCGCGTTTCGTGCGACACAGTTCACCTTCCTCCAGCTCAGGACCGAGGACGGCATGGATGCGCGCCCGATGTCGCTCGCGACGAGTCCGACACGTCCGCACCTTGAGTATGCGGTCCGCCTCTCGGACTCGCCTTACAAGCGCGCGTTCGCGGGCCTGCGGCCCGGCGACGAGACCCGTGTCTTTGGCCCGATTGGCGACTTCGTGCTGCACGAAAGGCGTCCCGCCGTGCTCCTGGCGGGAGGCATCGGGATCACGCCGCTCAAAGGCATGGCCGAATATGCGGCCGACAAAACACTCCCCATCCCGATCCGGCTCGTCTACAGCAATCGAAGCGAGGACGAGATTGTATACCGACACGAACTCGACGCGTTGGAAAAACAGAATGCGAACTTCCGCGTACGGTACACCCTCACGCGCACGGTCGACCCTGGATGGCAGGGCACGACGGGACGGATTAGTCAAGAAGCCCTCCGCGAAGTGGCGATCGGGCTCGCGGATCCGATTTACTACGTCAGCGGCACACCTGGCATGGTCGTGGGAACACTGCGGTTACTAAGGGACCTGGGCATTCCGGATGACGACATCGAGATCGAAGCGTTCCGAGGATACGCGTGACGGTCCGAGGCGACGTGACGGTCGCGTTCCAGTCTCCGGCAAATGGCCGGGGGCGCGATGGCTCAACGCATCCGCGGTCGGCTTGTCGATCAAGGTCGTCCTTCGACCCTAGACTTCGTTTCGGGTCGTCAGAGCTCCGCGAGACGGACGGCGGTCTCTTCAATCCCGTTGTCTCACTTCATCGTTGGTCCGACGTCGGCCCGGTCCGCGGCATCGAGGCGGAGGCGCCGAGTGCCGGCCCCAGGGCGACTTCCTCCCAGATTCTGACGTCCTTTGTCTCTTTCAGGTACTTCTGGCCGATGATCAGGGTCATCAGAGGGACCGAGATGCACCACACCAACCCGATGAAGATGTTCCCGAAGGCCGCGTTGAGCACGAATGGAATCAAGATCGTCGCCCCACCAAATTCTCCGTTACCGAGGTGATACGGAAGAGAGAGGCAGGTATAGCGGATCCGCGCGGGGAACATCTCGACGAGGAGGGCGGCAATCGGCCCGTACACCATCGTGACATAGAATACTTGGACGAACACGAGCCCGACGAGGACGGGGATGTTCGGTGGCTTCGAGAACGCCGCCATCCCCAGGTACAGTGGATAGTACGTCACGACCGCGAGCGCGCATCCGAACATGATGATTTTCTTTCGGCCAATCCGATCGGACAGATGTCCCCACACCAGGAAAAACGGTGTGGCAAGGATGAGCGCCGTGAACATGATGACGTTGGAGGTCGCGAGGCTGATCCCGAGGGCTTTCTGCATGAATAGAGGCGCGAAGAATTGACCTGTGTACCAAACGACGGCTTGGCCCGAGGTCGCCCCAAAGAGCGCGAGCAAGATCAACTTCCAATTTGCCCAGCTCGCTAGAGCCTCACGAAGCGGGGTACGGGACGTGCGTCCAGCTGCTTTGAGGCGGGCGAACAAAGGCGTCTCCTTCAAACGCCACCGGATGAACAGCGAGACGGCAACCAAGGCGATGGAAAGGAGGAAAGGTATCCTCCACCCCCACGCCTTGAAGGCCGTGTCTCCCATGAGATAGTTTGTGACGCCGACGACGCCAATGGAGATGAAGAGGCCAACCGTCGCGGTGGTCTGGATGAAGCTGGTCCAATACCCTCTTCGATCATCCGGTGCATGCTCCGCGACGTAGATGACGGCGCCCCCATACTCTCCCCCGAGAGCAAGCCCTTGAACGAGCCGAAGGAGGACGAGGACAATTGGGGCTAAGATCCCGATTTGGGAGAACCCGGGCAACACGCCTATCGCAGCCGTCCCTCCACCCATGATCGTGACCGTCAGGAGAAACGCGTACTTTCGACCGATGAGATCGCCAATGCGCCCGAAGACGAGGGCACCGAAGGGCCGGACCGCGAAACCCGTCGCGAAGGTTGCTAGATACACGAGGAAGTTGACTGTCGGATCGTTGCTCACGGGAGTGAAGATCGGCGCGAGGACAAACGTGAGGGCGCCGTAGAGGTAGAAGTCATACCATTCGATGATCGTCCCCGCGGAGGAAGCTCCGACAATGAACCTCATCTTCTGTCGCGTTTCGCCTACAAAATTGCCTACGGCTTGCCCGACCCCCGTCGCCATGACACGCCGGAACATGGGACGCATCTAAAGGGGGGATGTTTACAGGCGACCACAGGTGTGTTCGTCGGCCGTTCCAACGGCCTGACGGGTCTACTGGCCGCTCCCCCAACGCCCTACCATTAGGATGATTCATTACCATCTTTAACCTGAAACCGCTCTACCGCCACCTGCCGGCCGCAGACAAGGTCGGTCCGTGGGTGAGGATCCATGGTCGTCTCCAGTGCAACGATTGACAGCCTGCTGAAGGAGAAAGAGCAGTATCCGCCTTCGGCCGCCTTCCGCAATAAAGCGGTCGTGAAGGACGATGCCTTCCGCCTCGACGCCGCGAAGGATCCCGAGTCGTTCTGGGCCCGCATGGCGAAGGAGCTCGCATGGCTCGCCCCCTGGTCGAAGGTCCTCGAATGGAATCTCCCCTTCGCCAAGTGGTTCGTGGGCGGGAAGCTGAACGTCTCCGCGAATTGCCTCGACCGTCATCTCTCGGGAGCTCGTCGGAACAAGGCGGCGATCGTCTGGGAAGGCGAGCCGGGCGAACGCCGAGTCCTGACGTATCACGACCTCTGGCGCGAGGTGAACCGGTTCGCGAATGTACTCAAGGGCCTCGGGGTGAAGAAGGGGGACCGCGTGACGATCTACCTTCCGATGATTCCGGAGCTCCCGGTCGCGCTCCTCGCGTGCGCGCGAATCGGGGCCGTGCACAGCGTGATCTTTGGCGGGTTCAGCGCCCGCGCGATCCGGGACCGCGCGGCCGACGCCGAGTCCCACGTGATCGTGACGGCTGACGGCGGGTACCGCCGCGGGGCCGTCCTGCCCCTGAAGAAGATCGTGGACGAGGCGATCGACGGACTCGATGTCGTCCGCCACGTCGTCGTTTTCCGACGCACGGGCGCCGAGGTGACGATGCGGGAGGGCCGCGACCGGTGGTGGCACGAGCTCATGACGAAGGCCGATGGGGAATGTGCGGCCGAATCGATGGATGCGACCGACCCGCTGTTCATCCTGTACACCTCGGGCACTACGGGTAAGCCGAAGGGCATCCAGCACTCGACCGGCGGATACCTGGTCGGCGTCGCGACCACGACGCGGTACGTGTTCGACTTGAAGGAGGAGGACCTTTTCTGGTGCACCGCGGACATCGGATGGGTCACGGGTCATTCCTACATCGTGTACGGGCCCTTGGCGAACGGCGCGAGCATCTTCATGTACGAAGGCGCGCCCGACTGGCCGGAGCCAGACCGCTTTTGGCGGATGATCGAGGAATACGACATCACGACTCTTTACACGGCGCCCACTGCGATTCGAGCGTTCATGCGCTGGGGGGACGAGTATCCGAAGCGGCACGACCTGTCGAGCCTGCGTCTCCTCGGGACCGTCGGCGAACCGATAAACCCCGAAGCGTGGCGTTGGTACCAGAAGACGATCGGAGGAGGCCGATGCCCGATCGTGGACACGTGGTGGCAGACGGAGACCGGGATGATCCTCATCACGCCGCTGCCAGGCGCGACAACAACGAAGCCCGGGTCCGCGACCCGTCCGTTCCCGGGGATCGAAGCGGAGGTCGTCGACGAGAAGGGTCAAACCGTCCCTGTGAATCGAGGCGGCTATCTCGTGATTGGAAAGCCGTGGCCCGCAATGCTTCAGACTCTGTACAAGGATCCGGAGCGGTTCAAGCAGGTCTACTGGTCCCAGATCCCCGGCAAGTACTTCACCGGAGACGGCGCCCGGGTCGACGAGGACGGCTGCTTCTGGCTCATGGGCCGCATCGACGACGTGATCAACGTCGCCGGCCACCGGATCGGCACGATGGAGGTCGAGTCCGCCCTGGTGAGCCATCCGAAGGTCGCGGAGGCCGCCGTCGTGGGACGGCCGGATCCGCTCAAAGGCCAGGTCTTAATTGCCTACGTCGTCCTGAAGGGAGGCGAGGCCGGGTCCGATTCGCTGAGGCAGGAGTTGCGGGAACACGTCCGGCGAGAAATCGGGGCGATCGCCGCCCCCGAGGGCCTGTACATCACGGACAAGCTGCCGAAGACCCGGAGTGGGAAGATCATGCGCCGCGTGATCCGGTCCCTCGTCTCCGGCCAGGAAATCGGCGACACGACGACGCTCGAAGATCCCGGTGCGGTGGACGAAGTGCGGAAGTGGCTCGCCGAAGTGGAAACGCGGAAGTCGTGAGGGCCCGGCGATGGGTGACATCCCCGCGGGCTTTCATCCCCCCCGCGTGTACCACGCGCCGCCGCAACAATAGAGCGATGCGCCGTCGGCCTCGCCCCAGATCAGGTGGTTCGTGCCAGACGAGTCGACCGCGAGGCCGAAGTAGTCGCCGTCCGTGAACGCATATCCTTGCGCGGTCTTGTACGGAGCCCCGCCGCCGAGACTCGAGAGGCGGACACCGGTGCTCCAGGTGCGGCCGCCGTCCGTGCTGCGGGAGAACCACGTATTCCAGCCACCGAGCCCGCCGCAGTCCCAACACTCCGCGTTCCGGTTGTCCTGCCAGGCGAGACGGAAATCGCCCGCAGTCGGCCCCGACGCAATTGCGGGGAAGGCGGAATCGCCTTGGTCGTTGACGGAACTTCGGTCGCTCCAAGAGAGGCCGTCCGCTGACGTGCGGACGAAGAGCGTATGCGGCTTCCCATCGGCCGCGTTGAGCGTGTAGGCGGCGGTCAGATGGCCGGCGGAATCCGCCCCCACCGCGGCCTGGGCTGCGAAGTAGTCGCCGTAGCAGCCGGAGATGGTGCAGGGCGTCGTTTTCGCACTCGTGTCGAGGTACACGTTCTGCCACGCGGCGCCGTCGTGGTCCATCTTCAGCACGAAGACCTTCTGCACGCCGTCCGTGTGTCCCTGGTTCGTCGTCTTCCCGTTCGTCTTCGCTCCCGCTTCCCCCACCTGAGCGAAGTAGACGCTCCCGTCTGGCGCATACGTCCCGCCGTACGTGTACCACCACAGGCTCTCGTTGCTCGTCCGCACCTGGGCGAACGTCCGTCCCGCATCGTGGGACACCGCGACATACGAGGCGAGCTTGACATTGAATGCAACATACACGTCCTGGCCACTCGGGGAGATGACGAGGATCGGCTTGTCGTTGTAGCTTAGGGCGCCGTTCATCGTGAACGGCCCGGACCATGATGTACCGTGATCCGTCGACTTGAGCAATACGCTCCCCGGATCAAACGTCTGGAGGAAAACGGCGTACGCGGTTCCATCCGCCGCGACCTGAATTTGCGGATCGAACTGCCAACCTCGGCCCCGCGCCAAGGAGATCGGATGGGCCGGACCCCATGTCGCTCCCCCGTCGCTAGACGCCCGGAAAAAGATCGCGGTGCCCGGACAGGTGGAGCAGGTCTTCGAGGCGTTGATGTACGTGACAGCCTGGTAGACGTACGACGAGCCGGGGTCCGCGGCGATCGCGGGTTCCCAGTAGGCGCCCCCGCCGGGAAAGGATTGCTCTATGTCAAACGACGCTGTCGACGCCGGCGAGTTCGCGACGAGAGCCGACGCAGGCGCGAACGCGATGATCGCGACGACGAATGCGACTCCCGCGAGAAAGACCGCCTTCGTGTTTCCCCTCCTGGGCCGCGGGAACGCCGGATCGGTATTTCTCGGTTCGGGCATCTCGTATCCAAAGTCGGGTCGGACTTGCAAACCCTTCGCGGGACAGGTCGAACGCCCTACGGATCGACCCAGTGCGCTCGCCGCGAGGCGAGGAAGCCCATCAGAGCCGCGAAGCTAAGCAGGTAGATCCATCCGACCCAGACCTGCCACGCCGGGATGGAAATGAGCCCGAAGTAGTACTTCGCGAGTTGGGCGGCGTGGGTCGTCGGGATGAGCATCGCGACGGCCTGGGCGATGGGGATGTCGTGCAGACGTTCGAGCGGATAGTAGACGGGTGGCAGGAAGCCCAAGGCGATGCTGAGGACCTGTGGGATCGAGTTCGCACGGCGCGCGTTCTTCGTCGTGGCGCCGATCGCGAACCCCACGAAGACCAGCCCGATCCATAGAAGCACGGACGTCCCCAGGAGGAGGAGCACCCCGGCCGCGGTGGCTGACTTGGAGAGCAGCAGGAGGACCATGGCCACGACGACGCCGGGGAGCGCGACGACGAGGCCGCTCAACGAGAGACCGAGCGCATACGAGGCGGGCGACACCCTCGAAGCGACGAACATGTCCTGGAAGCGGAACCACTGTTTGTTGAAGTAGACGCTCTGGGACGCGAAGAGGCCCGTGAAGGAGAATGTCAAGACGATCGCCCCAATGAGGGATTGCACGGCCGACGCCTGGTCCGCGAAGACGAAGATGAAAATAACCGGCAGGAAGGAAAAGAGGCTGATCACGACCAGGAGCATCGGATCGCGCAGGAGGGGTAACGCGTCGAACAGCCCGATGTACATCGCTTCACGTATTTTCGACTTCAATCGATCCCCCCACGATTTTGATGAACGCGTCCTCGAGGCTCGCCGGTTTGAACGTCACCTTCCGCTTCTCCCGCAGCCCCCGCTCCACGATGGCCAGAATCTCTTCGCTCGATTTGGGCTCGAGCACCTCCGGTGCGGCGGACCCATTCCCCGCGGCGGGCTCCATGATCACCCGCATCCCCACCCCGGTATCGCCTTTCGCCTCGTCGACCGTCCCCAAGAACGCGGTGCGTCCCTTGTCCACGATGAGCAGATGGTCGGCGAGAATCTCGGCCTCGTCGAGATAGTGCGTTGTGAGGAGGATCGTGACGCCCTTCTTCGTCAAAGCGCGCAGCATGGACCAGACGGACCGCCGACCGAGGGGATCGAGTCCAATCGTGGGTTCGTCCAGGAAGAGCACCTCGGGATCTGCGACCATCGCCATCGCGATGATCAGGCGTTGGCGAAGTCCGCCGGAGAGGTCTGCTGCGAGTTTGTCGCGGTGTTCCCAGAGGTCGAGCTCCTCCATGACCTTCCGCGTCCGTTCCCGGGCGTCCGCCCGCGTGCGGCCACGGATCAGACACATGTAGAGAATGTGATCATACGGCGACAGGAGCATCTGCGGCCGCGCTTCTTGCGGAACGACCGCGATATGTGGCCGGATTGATTTCGGGTCCGCAAGGACATCGTGGCCGAGGACGAAGGCGCGTCCCAGGGTCGGCCTCAGCTGCGTCGCGAGAATTCGGAGGAGCGTTGTCTTCCCCGCACCGTTGCGGCCCAGGAGGCAAAAGACCTCGCCTTTGTTGATCGAGAACGATACGTCCTCGAGCGCCTTCGTCCCGCCGGGGTACGTCTTGCCTAGGCCTTCGACGCGGACGACTTCCACGAGCCGCGTCGAATTGGACCGTCCTACTTGAGCCTTCTGCGCGGAAGCGCGCGACAACTGCAACCCGGTGGGAGAACGGCGGTTTGGCCTGGAAAATCGTTTGATGGCGACGTTAGGAACTGTATGTGCCAAAAGCTTATTCGCCCGACTCGGTTCCGCGGTTCGTGGAACGGACCGCGCACGATGTCGTGATCGTCGGCGGGGGCGCGGCAGGGTTGCGCGCGGCAATCGCCGCGGCGGAGACGGACCCGGACCTCTCCATCGCGGTCGTCTCGAAGGTCTACCCGATGCGGAGCCACACGGTCTCCGCGGAAGGCGGCACCGCGGCCGTCCTTCGAGATTACGATTCCGTCGAGCTGCACGCGAGTGACACGATCAAGGGCTCCGATTTCCTCGCCGACCAGGACGCGGTCGAATTTTTCGTCGCGAGGTGTCCGCGGGAGATCATCCAACTCGAGCACTGGGGCTGCCCCTGGTCCCGCGATGATGACGGCCGCATCGGCCAGCGCGCGTTTGGCGGGATGTCCGTCAAGCGGACGTGCTTCGCCGCGGACAAGGTCGGGTTCCACATCCTCCACACGCTCTTCCAGACCTCGATGAAGTTCGAGAACATCCATCGCTTCGACGAGCACTTCGTCACGAGCCTCATCGTCGATGGCGGGGCGTGTGAGGGCGTCGTCGCCCTCGACCTCCGCGGCGGCCGACTCGTCGCGATTGCCGGGAAGGCGACGATCCTCGCGACCGGCGGGTGCGGCCGCGTGTACGAGTTCACGACGAACGGGTTCATCAAGACGGGCGACGGGATGGCCCTCGCCTATCGCGCCGGCGTGCCGCTGAAAGACATGGAGATGGTCCAGTTCCATCCGACGTGCCTCCCGGGGACCGGCATCTTGATCACGGAAGCGGCGCGCGGCGAGGGCGGCTACTTGATCAACAAGGACGGGGAGCGATACATGCAGCGGTACCTCCCGGGGAAAATGGAACTCGGCCCGCGAGACATCCTCTCCCGGGCGATGGTGCAGGAGATGAAGGCGGGCCGCGCGTTCGAAGGACCGTACGGGCAGTATCTCGGCCTCGACTTGCGACACCTCGGCGTCACGACGATTGAGAAGAAGCTCCCGATGGTCCGCGAACTCGCGGAGAAGTACATGGGTCTCGATCCAATCCACGAGCCGATCCCCGTCCGGCCGGGTCAGCATTACATAATGGGCGGGGTCTCGACGAACACGAAGGGAGAGACGACCCTCCCGGGGCTCTACGCGGTCGGCGAAGCGGCCTGCGTGTCGATCAACGGCGCGAACCGCCTCGGATCGAACAGCTTGAGCGAGTGCCTCGTGTTCGGCGAATGGTGTGGCCTCACCGCCGCGCAATACGCGAAGCAGAAAGCCGCGTACCCGCGCGGGGCGTCCGCCCGGGAGGCGCTTCGGCGTGAGGAGTCGCGGGTGTTCGATGGCCTCCTGGGTCGAGAGCGGGGGAAGGAGACCCTCGCGGGGATCCGCGTCGAGATGCAGCAACGGATGGAGCGGGACGTCGGGATCTTCCGAGACGAAGCGGGCCTCGCGGACGCGTGCAGCCAGCTCGCGAAGCTCCGGGAGCGGTTTGCGAACGTCGGCCTCGCCGACAAGGACCACGTGTTCAACACGGAACTGACGGGATTCCTCGAGGTCGACTTCATGCTTGACGTCGCCGCGACGATCGCCCATAGCGCGCTGAACCGCCGGGAGTCACGCGGAGCGCACAGCCGCACGGACCATCCGACCCGAGACGACGCGAACTACCTCAAGCACACGCTCGCATTCCGGACGGACGGTGCACCTCGGATTGACTATGCGCCCGTGAAGATCACGAAGTGGGAGCCGGTCGAGAGGAAGTATTGAGATGGCCGATCAGGACGTCGTCTTCCGGGTGAAGCGATACCGGCCGGAGTCCGGTGCGAAGCCGACGTACCAGGAGTACCGCATCCCGTATCGGGACGACATGGTCGTTTTGGATGGGCTGAATTACATCAAGGACCACGTCGACCCGACGCTCGCCTACCGCTGGTCGTGCCGGATGGGGATCTGCGGTTCCTGCGGTGCGAACGTGAACGGTCAGCCGCGGCTGACCTGCGGCACGTACGTCCGCGATGTCCACCGAGGCGCCGTGACGGTCGATCCCCTCGCGAACTTCCCGATCCTCAAGGACCTCGTCGTGGACTTCGACGACTTCCTGACGAAGCTCTCGTCGGTGACGCCGTACATCGTCCGCGAAGACTGGGGCGACCTCACAAAGGAGTACACGCAGTTCCCAGAGGACGTGGAAGCGTACCGCCAGCAGAGTCTGTGCATCAACTGCATGCTGTGTTACGCGGCGTGTCCCGTGTTCGGCGCGAGCCCGGCGTTCGTTGGACCCGCCGCATCGGCCCTGGCTTTGCGGTACATCCGGGACACGCGGGACGAAGGGGCGGACGAGCGCCTCGCGCGGCTGAACACGAAGTCTGGCGTGTGGGAGTGCACGTTCGTGGGCGAGTGCTCCGTCGTCTGCCCAAAGGACGTGGATCCCGCGGGGGCGCTTCAGACTTTGAAGGTCCTCGCGACGATGCGGCACATGCGACGCCTCCTGATGCCGAAATCGGCCTCGAGGTGATCCGACGGCCCGAGAATATCCTTGGAAGCGGCCCGCGGGCTGGTGGCTTCGGAATCGGCGGTACTTGGCGTTCCAGGTGCGGGAGTTCGGCGGCGTCGTCTCGGCGATCTACGGGCTCATCTTCCTCATCATGCTCCGAGACCTCCGGTCGGGCGAGTCAACGTACGCCGGCTTTCTGACCCTGATGCGGACGCCGCCCCTCCTGTATGTGAACCTCGTGCTCTTCGCGCTGGTCGTGTGGCATGCCGTCTCCTGGTTCATGCTGATCGGGAAGGCGCAGCCGATCCAGTTCACGGAGAGGCCGCTCCCGTGGAAGCTCGTGTTCGGGATTAACGTGCTCCTGTGGATCGGCGTGTCCGGCGCGGTCGTGTATCTCGTCTTCGGAGGGATCTGAGACGGCGGAGGAGATTAGCGAGACCCGCGAGTCGCTCGCGTGGAACCCAGGCCGCGAGACCGTTCACGCGGACGGGGAGACCCGTGAGCACGAAGTGTTCCTCGAGCCGTTGCTGTGGGGGCTGTTCTCGCTCGGCGGGTTCATCACCGCATTCCTCTTCCCGATCACGCTGTTCCTCCTGTTCTTCGCGGCTCCGTTCGGACTCTGGCCGACGGACCCCGCGGCGTACTCCGTGTTCGCTCAGCGTTGGCAGGAGCCGGTCGTCCGGGTGTTCTTCTTCGTCCTCATCGGGGGATCTCTGTTCCACGGCACGCACCGACTGAAGTTCATGCTCGTCGACGCGGGCCTGCGAGGTCCGGGGGTCCAGGCGTTCCTGGACATTATCTTGAACGCCGTCGCGATCCTCGGGAGCCTCGGCGCGCTGTACTACGCCGTGCGCGGCTGGCTTTTTTGACCGGCTTCCGTTTCGTCGGCGCCTTCTTGGCGCGTCGTGCTTTCCGCGGGGCCGCTTTCTTCGTCGGCGCTTTCGGCGGAGCGGCTTTGACTGCCACTGCCGTCTCGACGAGTTTGTACACGAAGTCTTTCTCGCGCACGCGCTCGCTGACTTTCATCCCGACCTCTTGGCCGATCTCCGCGCGGGTTACCTCGGCGTGCTCGACTTGCAGCGAGTCGACCCGCTGCTCCAGGTTCGACGTGGGCCCTTGAATCGCCACCGTGTCGCCGACGACGAGCGCGCCGTCCGTGAGCCGGATTGCACAGACGCCGATCTTCCCATAAAAGTGGAAGACCTCGCCGACTTTCTTTCGTTCCATCGGAACCGCGCGTGAATGTGTGGCACGCGATAAATACATTCGCGGCCCCGCGTCGAGCGACGCATCCGTTCGAGAGAGGCTTTAAGTGCATTCACACGATATCGCGGCATCGGAAGGGGGGAACGTCCTTCATGGTGATGCCTCTTAACGTTCTAGAAAAATCCATCAACAAGCGAGTGCAGCTCCTCCTCAAAGACAACCGGATTCTCGAGGGCAAGCTCGTCGGCTACGACGACTACATGAACATGGTCCTCGAGGATACGGAGGAGACGAAGGAAGACAACGTCCGCCGCGTCGGGACGGTCGTCCTCCGGGGGAACAACGTCGTCACGATCGTGCCGAAGTGAGGCCGAGGGCGGACAAAATACATAACCGCGGCCCCGCATCGGAGCGCGGATGCAGCTTGTGATCATCGCCGGCGGGCTCGGCACCCGACTCCGACCGCTGACCCTGCATCGCCCAAAAGCGCTCGTCCCGCTCGTCGACCGGCCGCAGATCGCCCATATCTTGGATGCACTGCCGCCCTCCTGCGACGAAGTGATCGTCGCGGTGAATTACATGTTCGAGCAAGTGCGGGACTTCTTCCGCGAGCGCCAATTCGGCGTCGCGGTCCGCGTCGTCGAGGAAACGGTCCCGATGGGAACCGCCGGCGCAATTAAGAGTCTGCAACGGTGGCTGAACGGACCGTTCGCGGTGTACAACGGAGATGTCGTCGACACAATCGAGTTCGATCGGCTCGTCGCGGCCCACGAGAAAGCGCAGGGCATCGCGACGATCGCGGTTTGGCCCGTGGACGATCCGTCCGCGTACGGCGTCGTCGCGGTCGAGAAAGGCCGCATCACCCGATTCGTCGAGAAGCCGGCGAAAGGCGAGGCACCGAGCAACCTGGTGAACGCGGGTCGGTATGTGTTCGAGCCGCGGGTGCTTGACCTCATCGAGGCGGGCCACGCCGTCTCCCTGGAACGAGAGGTGTTCCCGCGTCTCATCGAACATGGAGTCTTCCCGTACCGGTACGAGGGCTTCTGGTCGGACGCGGGCACGTTGCCGAACTACCTCAATGCGCAGCGGCTCCTCCTCGACGCCGGGCACGCGAAAATCTCTCCCGACGCCGACGTGACCGCGGGCTCGTTGCGGCCCCCCGTGTACGTGGCCGCGGGTGCCTACGTCGAAGGCCGCGTCGGACCACACGTCGTCCTCGGGAAAGCCTGCCGAATCGGCCGCGCGTCGTTGCGGAACGCGACGCTCTTGGAAGGCGTCAGCGTGGACGACAAGGCGGAGGTCACGGCGTCGATCATCGGGGCCGGGGCGGCGATCGGCGAGGGGGCGCACGTCCGTGACAGCATCCTCGGGGACACCGTGCAGGTGTCTCCCCATGCGACGATCGTCGACGAACGGGTGACTGCGTGACCCGTCTGTTCGGGACGAACGGGATCCGTGGGGTCGTCGGACCCGACATGAATGCGGAGCTCGCGGTGAAGGTCGGCCGGTCGATCGGCACGTTCTTCGGGGGCGGGCCGGTGGCCCTGGCTCGCGACACGCGCCTCAGCGGTCCGATGCTCGCTCGCGCGGCCGCCTCCGGTCTGATGTCCGCGGGCTGCGAAGTCATCGACCTCGGGATCGTGCCGACGCCATGCGCCGAGTACCACGTCGCGAAGGCGGGTGGCACGCTGAAGGGCGCCGTCGTCGTGACGGCGTCCCACAACCCGCGGGAGTTCAACGGCCTCAAGGCGATCGATGCCCGCGGGATGGAGATGCGCCGCGAGGATGAGGAGGCGATCGAGTCGATCTACTTCGAGGAACGGTTCCGCGTGGCTCCCTGGTCCGAGGTCGGATCCATCCGATCGGACGACACCGCGGTCTCGCGATACCTCGAGGCGATCCGCGGGAAGGTCGACGTCGATGCGATCCGGAAGGCCGCCTTCACGGTCGTCGTGGATCCGGGAAACGGCGCGGGTTGCCTCTCGACGCCGTACCTGTTGCGATCCCTCGGATGCCGCGTCATTTCACTGAACGCCCAACCGGACGGAGCCTTCCCCGGCCGGATGCCGGAGCCGATTCCCGCGCACCTCGGCGACCTCATGCGCCTCGTGGCGGAAGTGCACGCGAATCTCGGAATCGCGCACGACGGAGATGCGGACCGCGCGGTCTTCGTCGACGACAAAGGCTCATTCGTCGTCGGAGACAAGAGCCTCGCCCTCCTGGCACAGGCGGCGATCCGGGGACGCGGTGGCACCGTCGTGACGCCGGTGAGCACGTCTTCGCTCCTCGAGGACGTCGTGCGGGCCGCGGGCGGGACCGTGGTGCGGACCCGAGTCGGATCGCCGATCGTCGCCGGAGTCATGTTCGAGACGGGCGCCACCTTCGGAGGCGAAGAGAACGGAGGCGCGATTTTCCCGGACCACCAGTTTTGCCGTGACGGAGCGATGGCCGCGGCGAAGATGCTCGAGATCCTCGCCCACGCGCGCAAGACGCTTTCCGCCCTGGAGGCGGAGCTCCCCGAGTACCACATCAAGAAGGCGAATGTTCCGGTGCCCGCCGATCAGCGGGACGCGGTGCTCACCTCGATCGTCGCGCTCGCGAAGGGCCGCAAGGTCGACACCACGGACGGCGTGAAGATCCTCGAGGCCGATGGAGCCGTCCTCGTCCGTCCCTCGGGGACTGAGCCGATTTTCCGGGTGTACGCGGAAGGCCGGACATCGGCCCGCGCGGACGCGCTCGCGGCGGAAGGCGTGGACCTCATCAAGAAGGCCCTACGTCGGTAGCGGGCCTGCGGCCACAAGGATCAGGTACGACAAAATCGCGCCGGACGTCGTCGACACCAGGTTCACCGTCTTCTTGTTCACGAGGCCGCGCCGCTCGAGGGTCGCGCCGAGCACGCTGTCGATTTGGCAACCGAGGAATCCGATCGTCGCCGGGATGAGCACATACGTCGGCGCGACGGGGAGCGTCGGCGTGAATGCGTACAACCGCGCGAGGTAGGACAGGACGAACCACCCCACGACCGAGGTGTAGAGGGCGGCCCCGATCGCGCAGAGCTGGCCCAAGGGCGAGATGCCCCCATCGGTCCCCGGCGGGACGCGCTGAAAATTCGTGATGAGGACCGTCCGTCGCGAGAGCACGCCGATCTCGCTGGCCAAGGTGTCGGCCCCTGCGACCGAGAGAGCCGAAAGGAAGACGATCCCGCTGATCGCCTTCGGAAATCCAGGGGGCATGACGAGCGAGATCGTGGCGACGGCCATCGGGGCGATCCCGTTCGCGAGGACGTTGGTCGCCCTACGTTCTCCCCGCACGCCCTCCTGGACGCCCAGCGCCTCCTTGAGCGCGAACCGGTAGCGGGTCGCGAGGAAGCTCGAGAGGAGGAAGAAGAGGAGTAGGAAGAGCCACGTCACGTCGCCGAAAATCCCGATGACCATGCCGACGACGAACGCCCCAACGCTGCCGTCCCACGTCAGCACCTCCCGCCAATAGGCCAGGGCGCTGAGCGCCCCCGTGAGCACAGTGCTAACGAGCACGGATGACACAAAGTCGAGCGGCATTGCCGCACGGAAACCGGGACCCCGTTAAAGCCTTTCGACTCGGTTCTCGTGCAGTGCCTACCAGGAGTCGAGGGACCTCTGTTTCTGCTCCGCCCGCGCGGTGCCGAACTTCTCCAACGCGGCATCGATTCGGTCGCGCGAGAAATCGTGTTCGTCGCACAGCATGTGCCGGACGCCGTCTGCGTCAGGATCGCGGAACCCGATGTCGACGTCAGCGAGGACGTTCGGTTTCAGGAAGATCTCCCGCACCTCACCTTTCGACTCGATGTCGACCGCGAGCTCCGCGAGTGCCGGCTCGAGCGATCCATGTTTCTTGATCAACGCCAGCGCCTTCTTCGGCCCGATTCCTTTGACCCCCTCGTTGAAGTCCGTGCCGATCAGGAGGCCCATGTCGACGAGCTGTTCTCGGGTGAGACCGAGGCTCGCCAGCGTCGCGTCGAGTGAGATTTCCTCCGGCTGCACGTCGACGTAGACGTCCTTTCGCGGCAATTTCCGCCGGCCGCTAATCGCGAGGTTCTTCACGAGACGGGGCGAGCCGAACAAGAGCGAGTCATAGTCTTGCGAGGCGGCGGCATGCGCCTGTCCGGCGCGGGCCATCGCACTCGCCTGCGCCTCCCCTTCCGCGGGCGCCTGAACCCACGGGAGCCCGAGCAGGTCCAGGAGCCGCTTCGATTGATCGACCATCTCGTCCGTGAGCCGCGACGTCTGCATCGCCTTCGTCCGCGCCGTCGCGAGGTCGCCGATCTCCACGGCCTCTCGCCACTCCCGTTCCGCACGCCGCTTGACTTCGCCGCGGGCCACGAGGGTGCGCGCTTTGAGCCGGGGGGGCTCGCCATCGAAAACGAAGACGGGCTTGATCCCTACCGCGACAAAGTTCGATAGACGGTAGATGAGCCCGCTCAGGTGGGACGTGACGCGGCCCTGCCGGTCCATGAGGGGCGTGCCATCCGGTTGACGGATGATGGCCAGGAACTGATAGAGGGTGTTGAACGCGTCGATCGCCAGGACCTTCCCTGAGAAATCTTCAAGGGTCCGAGGCTCGGGAGCGACGATGTCGGAAAGGTTGATCCCCATCGAGCGTTGCGATGCTCTGTCTTCCAGTTAGCCTTTGCCGTCCGGGACGGCGGTTCACGCGCAAGTTCGGAGAACGGGTGCTGCCCGAAGACTACATCTCCGCCCGCCGCACCCCGAGGAGGAACGTCTCTTGCCCGAGGCCCGCCTCGATGACGTATGCGTCCGACGACGGCGCCGTGACGAACTCCATCTCCAACGCATTCGATTCGCGGAGGATCATGTCCTTCCACGGCGCCACCATCGTTCGGAAGCCCTTCCCGGCGACGAGTTCGATCGCGACGATGCGGTCGTCCGCGAGCCGCATGTCCTTCCGAGCCTCGAGGACGAGGTTCACAATCTCCTTCGAGTACCCTTCCGCGAGGAGCTCTTTTGACATGCGCGTGTCCAGAAACAAGGTGCCGCCCTCAAACGGTTCCTCGACGACGTACTCCGGCACGGACTCGACGAATGAGACCATCGTGGGGTCGATGCGGACCTTCTGTCCTTCAATCCCGACGGAGTACTCGCCCTTGTCGAGGCCGGCCTTGATCTTCCACGCATCTTGCGAGCGCAAGAGAATCTCGATCTTCCTCGCCCACAATTTGTACGAGGCGCTCACGGACTGCATGTGGACCTGCACGTCAATCTTCATCCCGCGCCACACCTCGTTCGGCGCGACGAGGTCGAGCTCCTTCGCGCCACTCTGCCCAACGACTACCTTGCGGAACGCGCTCAACGCGTCGTAGCCGAGCTGGTCGACGGTCTTCACCGCGATCCGCGCTACGGGCCAGTACCGTTCGATCCCGGCGCGGTGCTTCGCCTGGAAGGCGGCCTCCAGTGCGAGCCGGAGGAATTCGACGTAAGTGTTGACCTGCTCATCCGAGATCTGGAGCGTCCCCGCCTCCTTCGACGCGATGATCGTCTGCCGGATCTCTTTGGCAATCTCCTCCGTCGGTCCCACCGTCGCGTCCGCGACGTTCTTGAGGACCGCGACACCCTGCTCGTATCCGCCTCTCTCGAATGACGACCGTGCCCAGACCATGAAGTCTTTGCCCCCTTCGCCCGCGAGGAGTCCACGTTCCATGAGCATCGGGACCTTGCTCACGGGGGTGTCTTCGAGCGGACCCAGGGACACGCCTTCGACGTCCGTCGCGAAGAGGATCTTCCGCACGACGTCCCGAATGCCCGGCAGCTCCGCAGGATCGCCGGTCCATGTTTCGAGGCGCGGCCCGTACGAGTCGTGGATTTCCTTGAGGACCTGGAACAAGTACAGCGGGAGGATCGTCGGCTCCTTCCCACGCAGGGTGACCGCGAGGAACGCCTGGGGCCCGCGGCCCGCGAGGACCGTCGTCCCGCCGAGCGAGATCGTCTGGAGGCTCTTTCCTCCGGTCGGGAACGCTTTGTTCACGAACTCTTTCACCTTCGTCTCGAGGCTGGCGACCCGGGAGTTCTCCTCGGGCGGCAGGTAGGTGCGGCTCTCGCGGCACACGAGCGCGCCCGTCGAATGGAACAGGAGCGCGTCCTCGACGACGTAGCCGCCCTCCGCTTCCACACGGACGACCGCAGTGTCCGTCGTCTGGTGCTTCCCATCGTCGAGTGGCCGGGTGTATTGGACCTCGAAGTCGAAGTCCATCGTCCCAGCTTCTTTCGGCTTCAGCCCGAACTCGAGAGACACCTTCTGATTCGGCTCGATCACGTCGATCAGTTTGAGTCCTAGGACCTCGACGGGCCCCGTGACGATCGGGATGACGCGTTCCGCGGGCCAGTTCCCCTTGTTCGTGATCTGCATCTCGAAGCGGTTCCAACGGTTCGTCTGCAAGCCCGCATGGGCGGTCTCCAAGAAGAGCCGCGGGTAGCGGTCCTTCAGGAGCTGGTCGACGCGAGCCTTCATCGAGGCCTCCGCCCGATCGATCAAGGGCTCGATTCCCTTCAGGTCGTCGGAGCGCATCGCGTCCTCTGCCTTTTCCAGGAGGGCCTCGACGTCGCCGACGTCCGCATGGACTGCTTTCGCTTGGGCCACCATGGCCCGGAGCTTTTCCACGTTCGCGCGGGCCCGGTCGAGGACCGTCCGCCGGCGCTGTCGCGCGAGCGATTCCTTCGCCCGTCGGAGGTACTCGTCCATCTGGCGGGGGTTCCGCTTCTGAATCGCCCCCTCGATCTTCGTGAGGTACGACTCGGCCTCCCGGATATCGAGGTTCTGGCTCTTCGCGATCTGGATGTCGTTGATCAGGGACGCGAGCTCGACTTCGACCTTCTTCGCGGCGAGTTCGCCTTTCTGACGCTCCAGCGATTCATGGAGGCCTTGCTGGATCTCCCGAACGCGCTCGTACTTCGCCTCATGGAACGCCTCCTCCGCCTCTCTCAGCAGGAGCTCGGCCTGGCTCGTGTCGACGCCGATCCCCTTCATCTCGGCGACCGTGTCGCGGGCCGCCGCGAGGATGTCCCCCATGCGGTCCCGCAGCTGATGCTGGATCGAGTCCGCCTGCGACCTCGCCTGTTCGATGAACTGCCATGCGAGCTGGATGTCCGTCTCCAACGTCGACTGCGCTTTCGCGAGGAGTTCGTTCGCCTCCGTCGTCTGGGCCGCGCCGAGCGCCTCGATCACTTTCGCCGTCAGGGTGATCGGGCTGTCCGCAAACGGGCCCACTTCCGCGCTCGGGTCTTTCGCGACGAACAGCAGCTTCTTGATCGACTCGTCAACGCCTTCGAGCTGGTGCAGCAGGCCCGTCCATTTCTCGAGGACGGTGCCGTATCGGTCCTCGACCTCCTTCAGGACCTGGAGCATGTAGAGCGGCAGGAGCTTCGGCTCCTGCCCGACGACCACCACCGCGAGGAACGTGTGCGGCGAACGCTCGATTAGGATCTTCGAGTCCCCGAAGTCGAGCCGCTTCATCCCGACCCGCGTGCGCGACTTGAACGAGTCTTTCACGAAGTCCTGGACGACGGTCAGCATGCCGGAGAAAATGTCCTCGTCGATCTCCTCGCGGAACTTGCGGCTGTGGTGGGAGATGAGCCGTCCGTCGGAGTGGATCAGGAAGACGTCCTCGACGAGGTACGTCGCCTCGGGCTCGACCTTGATCTCCTTCGTGTCGCGGACCTCGTACCGGTTCTCGTCGAAGAGCCGCTTGTACGTGATCCCAACCGCGACCGGGACCGCGCCCGCGGTTTTCGGCCTGACGCCAACCCGGACGGGGACGACCTCGCCGATGCCAATCTCGGAGATCGGCGCGACCTGTTTCGCCTCGACGTCGCCCGAGAGCTCGATCTGGACGTTGCGCGCCGGGAGCTTCCCGCGGTTCTCGACCTCGAAGGCGTACTGGTTCCACTCGCCGGCTTGGAGGCCCGCGGCCGGGAGGCGCAACTCGAGGTTCGGGTATCGGTTCTTGATGAAATTCTGGATCTGGATGCCGATCGAGACTTCGGCCTGTTTAATCAGGATGTCCGCCATCGACATGTCGCTCGCGCGGAGCGCGGCTTCCGCCTGGCCCAGGGATTTCTCCGCGTCCCCGACTTCCGCACCGAGGCGTTTCGCGTTCGCGATCATCGTGGAGATGCCGTGGACCCGCGTCTCGTATTTCTCGAGGAAGTTCGTCCGGCGGGAGTCCTCGAGGGCCGCGCGGGCGTCCGCGAGGCCGTGCTCGAAGCCATCGATATCGCCGCCGACGATCGCCTTCCGGGCCTGTTCCAAATTCCGTCGGGCGGATTCCGCCGGGACGCCTTGCCGTTCGGACTGCGTGACGAGGTCCTCGAGGCCTTCGATTTCGGTCATCGACCGTTTCACAATCTGCTTCCGCTTTGCGTCCAAGAGTCGCTCTTGGAGGTCGCCCTTCAGCCGGTATACGGCTTCCAGGTCGTCCGCGGCGGCCGCATCCCCGGCATGCGCCCGGAACTCCTCGAGCTCCTGTTCGTGAAGGCCGAGCGACACGCCCTCGTCGATGAGGCGGGTGAAGGAATCGACGACGGAATTGAGGTGAGCCTTTCGCGCGAGGTCGACCTCTTCGTCCACACGCTTTGCGTACCCGCTCACATCCTGGAGTTCACCCGCATCGATCATCGCCTCGGCACGCGCGAGGAACTCGGAGGCCATCCGGACGTCCGCCCCGAGCTTCGCGTGAGCCTCAACCTTCGCCCGCAGCTCGGACAATTCGTCCCGGGCGACCCGCGTCTGCCTCACCCGTCGCGTCTCGTCGAGGATGTCCTCGATGACCTTCTTGTATTCGATTGCCTCGACGAATCGGTGGTCGCTAATCGCCTCCCGCGCGTTCGCGAGGACCGTGTCCGCGCGACCCGGGTCCAGGCCGGAGGACCGCGCGTCGTTCACCTCGCGCTCCACGTACGAGACGAGGTCTTTCGCGGCGGCTTCCAGACCGGCCGTCAACCGGGCCGCCATCTCCTTCGTCTCCGCGAGTTCTCGCGGAACGTCCGCGTAATGGCCTGCGTCGGCCGCGGCTTCGGCCCGCGCGAGCGCCTGCTCCGCCCCCAAGATTGAGATGTCGGCTCGGGCGAGGTCACCCATCGTCTTCCGGAGGTCCGAGACGATCGCCCGCGCGGTCTCCTGGGCCGTCCGACGGGCTTCCGCCTCCCGCTCCGAGACCGTCTTCAGCGCTTCCGAGACGTTCTGCTCCGCCGCCCGTGCGTGTTCGACCGCGTCCGCGTATTCCCCGTGCGCAAAGTTCGCCTCCGCGGCGTCGAGGAGCGCGACTGCGCCTTCCATCGGGAGCTTCTTGTCCCGCCCGTCCCGGATCTTGCGGTCCGCGCGGTCGATCAGGTTTTTCGTGGCCGCGACGAGCTCGTCCATCAGTTCCTTCGCGGTCGCGTCCAAGTCCGACAGGATGACGTCGACGTCGTCGAAGTTCCGGTCCTTTAGGGCGCCCTCGGCCGCCCGAAGGCTTTCTTGCGCCCCGGTGATGTCGATCTCCGCTTGCCTCAAGTCTTCGATGAGTTTCTTGACCGTGATGAATTTCGTCGCCGCACTGCGGGCTTTCTCGAGCATACGCCGTTGGTCCTCTTGGAACCGTGACTGCCGTTTTTCCGCAAGGAGGCGGTCGATTTCGCCCACCGCCGCAAGGACCTCGGCGGGCCGGCCTCCGGTGAGGGCGCCTTGCGCCCGTTCCAGGAGCGCCGCGAACTCGGGCGCCTCGATCCGGTCGGCAGCGGCGAGCTCGATTGCTTTGCGCGCCCGGCGGAGCTCGGCTTGGGCTTGTCCGTTCAGTGTGACTTTCACGCCCTGGACCATCCCTTCCGCGTTCGCGACGAGCCGCTCCGCCTCGTCGAGCGACCCACGGCCGATTGCCTGCTCTGCTGCGGTCAGCGTCTCGACCGCCTTCGCCAGGTCGACGTTTTGCGCGACGAGATTGCCGATCTCGGCGCGGACGGCCTCCATCCGCCCCCGGATCAGGTCCGCGCGCTCGGCCTTCGACCGGGCCTCCTCGGCGTCCGACTTCCGTTTCGTGTCCGCGGTTGAGCGCGCGAATTCCTCGACCTCGGAGATGCACGCCTTTCCGGCGTAGATCGTGTCGCCATAACGGGCCTCCGAATACGACGCCTCCGCGTCCTTCAACATCCGATCCGCGGTCTTGACGTCGATGCCCCCGGCCTTCGCCCGGGCGACTTCCCCGCGTGCCTGTCCCAGAACCTCCGCCGCGGCGCTTCGGAGCAGTTCGCGGGTCGCGAAGACATCATGCTCGACGCCATCGAGAAGCACGTCCGCGTGCATGAGGCGCCGCTCCTGGATTGCGATCGCGGCGTCGGCGAGCTTGCCTTCGAGCGCCATCGTGTCGTTCTGCCCCGCCTGTCGCAGGGCGACGATGTCGTCCCGCGCCTGCATGACCCGCGAATTCAACCGGGTCTCCGTCTCAGCGTCCGCTTCGGCCATGCGCTTGTCGATCAACGACTGCATGTCGACCGGCTTGCCGAGCGAGATCGCGTCGTCGACTTCCTTCAGCAGCTGGCGGGCGATGACGGGGTCGAGGCCCCGCGCCGCGTTCGCCAGGATGATCTGGAGAGACCGCTCCATGACCGCTCGGAAGTGGGCGTCCCGCGCCGACTCCGCGCCGTGTCGGGCTCGAGACACGAGCCGTCGTGCCGACGGCAGGTCGTTCTCCTCAAGCGCCTTCGTGAGCTCGACGAGCGTCGTCTCGAAGTCGGCCGCTTCCGCGCCGAGCTTCCGGAGGTCATCCGCGTCGACCCGGAGGCTCGCGAACGCGTCGTGGACGTTCCGGAGGACGGACGCCTCTCGGACCGCGTCGTGCGCGTCCTTCGCGAGGACCCGAACCCGGGCGTAGTCCTTCCCCGCGAGTGCTTCGGCGGCTTCGGCGAGGATCGCGTCTGCCCGGCCGACGTCGGCGCCTTTCCGGCGTTCCCGCGCCGCCTCCCGGGCGGATTCCCGGAAGACGAAATCCGCGGCCGCGAACCGTCGGGCTTCGCGCAGGCTGTTTCGAGCTCGCTGGGCGAGGAGCGGGATATCCGCGTACACGCCACGTCGGAGCGCGTCGCGGGCCTGGGTCAGATGCTTGCGGGCTTCCGTGATGTTCACGCCGTCCCGGCGAGCGGCCTCCACGTCCGCGGCGGCGCGGTCCACGATCGTTTCGGCCCTTGCGTACTTGCGCTGATTGTCGGCGCGATCGACCGCCTTCGCGGCGAGGGGCCGGATCTTCGTGTACTCCCGCGTCGCCATGGCTTGGCGGGCTTCTCGGAGATGGCCTTCCGCATCGTCGACGGTTCCACCACGCTCTTTCGCGTACCGCACACGAGAAGCGGCTTTGTCGAGGATTCCTTGGAGGACCCGTTCCCGCCGCTGGTCGAGCGTCCGGATGGAGACCCGCCGCAAGAGGCGTTCCGCAGCCACGTGATGGCCTCGGGCCGCGAGCCCGCGGGCGCCTTCGATGTTCCGCTCGAACGCGAGCGTCTCGATGCCGGCCTTCTTCGCCCGCTCGAGGACGGCGTCCGCGTGACGCAGGGCCTCTGCCACGCGCGTCTTCCGCTTCGCAATTTCGAGCGCATGCCGCGAAGCGCGCGCGAGGTCGAGGGCGCGGCCGAAGTCCCCGGCGGCCTCCGTCTGCTCCGCCCGGTCGACGAGGCTCCGCGCGAACGTCGAGTCCGCGGGATCCCGGCTCGATGCGAGGAGGTCTTTGCGGGCCGCGTCAATCGCCCGCTTCACGAGGTCCGGAGCGGCTCGGGCGGTCATCGCCCGATTGAACGGTTGGCCGCACGCATCGCAGCCCGGCCGCCCGTCCGGCACGTCCGATTCGCACAGCGGGCAGCGGGCCATGTGGCTCCAACCGAGAGGATGCCCTCCGCTTCAGGAGGGAACGACCCGTTCGAATGCCGGGTCAGCCGGTATAAATGAAGCGTCCTCGGTATCCTCGATGATAACGGTGTGGCTCGGACGCGGCGCAGGCCCCTCGTCGAAAAGCTTCAGTAGGCGCCCGTCGTTCGGACGGCCCGTGGCGGTCGTCCCGCGGGACGGGCCGCGGAGGTGGCTCGCTTGGCGGCGCGGCGGGGTCGGTCCCTCGTCGGGATGACGGTCGTCGACGCGGAGGGCGTCGAGGTCGGTTACGTGTCCGGGGAGGAGCCGAACGTCCTCGTCCTTGGCGAAGGGTCCGCGGGCCGGCTGCGGCTCGGCCGTCGGTTCGTGAGCGGGGTCGTAGACCGCGTGACGTTGAAAGGTCCTTCCGCCGAGATCTTCGCGGGGCTGAACGTGATTGACTCGGACGGCGAGTTCGTCGGGATCGTCCGGGACACGAACGAGGCGGAGGACGTCCTCGACTCGTTCATCGTGGAAGACGAGGAGAGCACGATGGTGAACGTCCTCTTGGAGGACGTCCGGTCGATCGACGAGTGGGTCGAACTGTCCGTCGCGGGCGACTCGCTGTACGAGAAAGGCTAGGCCCCTTCCTCGGAGGTCGGCGTGAGGATGACCGCCGTCCCGATCCAGATGATCAACGCGGCCGTCACGAGGATGCCGCCGTAGCCCCGGACGAGGTTCACGCCGAGCAGGATGACCGGGACCACGATGCCGACGACGAACCCGAGGCGGACCATCGCGGGTGCCTCGATGGCCTCACCCGTCTAAAGGTTTGTGACGGTCCTGTGGACGCCTCGCGAACTTCGTTCGAACGGTGTGCCCCGATGCGACCGGACGAATGCATTATCGCCTCCGAGTTCTACGTCCGTCTAATAATTCCCTTATACTCCACTCGGTGTTCGCCCGTCCGCAAGGAGAGGAGAACTGCCATGCGGACAAAATGGATGGGAATGCTCGTCGCGACAGCCATCTTGGCGTCCCTCGCGACCGCTGCGGTTGCCCTCGGACCGGCGAACCTCCTGAACCTGGGGGCGCCGGGCGGGAACACGCCGCAGGCGTCCTCGATTGGGGTGCCAACGTGGCACGTCGGCGACCTCTGGACCTACCACGTGAACGGATCTTCGGCGGTGCCGACGTTGAGCGCGTTCGTCGCCACGGGCAACGTGACTCGGATGGTGACTGCCTCGGAGGGTGGACAGTACAACGTCAGCGTGCACGGATCGTTCCATGTCGAGAGCCTAGTCGACCTCGCGCGGAGCGGCGACTTCGGCAACGCGACGATCATGCTGTGGAGCCGGACCTTCATGGAGAACGCGACGGTCGATGGCTACACGCTGTACCGAGCGTCGGACCTCGCGGAGCTACGGGACGTTCGGACGGTCCGCATCACGGGCTCGATCTGGACGGAAGTCGGCACGTTCAACGCCACGTACGTGACAAAAGTCGACACGACGTATGAGCCGGCGCTCGACGTGTGGGCGTTCCCGCTCAATGAGAACGAGACCTGGAACGTCTCGAGCAACGCAACGATCCACGTGTGGACCAAGTGGCGGCTCGATGCGCCGAACGAGTATTTCGAATTCGGCCACAACTTTACCGTCACCCTGCCGATTCGGCTCCTGGCTCATTCCGGCATGGTGGAAGACGTGACGACGCCCGCGGGGACGTTCTCCGCGATCCCCGTGCGCCTCACACTGCCCACGCTGGACATCGGGACGAACGATCGTCTCACGCCCGCGATGGGGGTCGGGGCCGACGGATGGATGGAGCCTCGGGTCCCGGCGGTGGCGTGGTTCAGCGCGGCCGTCGGGAACGTCGTGAAGGCGGCGGCGCCCTTCGGCGCGAGCCGGATCGTGACGGAGCTCACCGCATTCCACCGAAGCTGAACTCTCTTTCCCGAACCTCCTCTCCCGCACCGTTACCGCGGAGGAGGGAAATCTTATTCCACGCGCGCTCATTCGGCGGACCGAATGGCCATCAAGATCGCGCCCTCGATTCTGTCCGCCCGGTTCGACCGCCTCGGAGACCAGGTGAAGGAAGCCGGCGAGGCGGGCGCCGACTTGCTCCATATCGACATCATGGATGGCCACTTCGTGCCGAACCTCACGATGGGGCCCGCGCTTGTGAAGTCGATCCGGCCAATCACGAAGGTGCCGTTCGACACGCACCTAATGGTCACGCACCCACAAGACTTCATCACGGCGTTTGCCGACGCGGGCACAAATGACCTCACGGTGCACGTGGAGAGCGATCATGATGTCCGCGCGACGATTCGCGCCATCCGCGATGCGGGTCTGACGCCAGGGCTGGTCCTCAATCCCGCGACGCCGTTCGAGAAGGCGGTGCCGTACCTTGCGGACGTAAGTCTCCTCCTCCTGATGACGGTCCATCCGGGGTTCTCGGGCCAAGCGTTCCGCGCGGAGGTCGTGCCGAAGATCCGCGAGGCGCGAGCGTACATCGATAAGGAGGGGCTCGACGTCGAAGTGGAGGTGGACGGAGGCATCAAAGTCGACACCGCGCCGATCGTCGCGAAGGCGGGGGCGGACATCCTCGTGTCGGGGAGCGGTATCTTCCCGGATCGGATCCGAGAGAATCTGAAAGCGATTCGCGCGGCGGCAGAGAAGGCACGCGGCCGATAAACCCGCTTGACAGTGGGAGAAAAACGCCCCGGAATACTACATCTGCGAAATAGGACTAAATACTTGTCACTCCGTGTCACGGTCGGGTGGAGGGACCCTCTTGTCGAAAAGCTCAGCGAGCGCATCGTCCCGAATTTCCGTCGCGATGGGCATCTTCGTCATCGTTCTCGTAATCGGTTTCAGTGTCCCGGTCAGTGCCGCGGGATCGACCGCCACGATCAAGCGGTGGCCTGTTTCGTTTCCCCTGAACGACTTTGTCGTGGCGCCCGACGGTACAGTCTTCTTCTCTTCGCCCGGCGTATTGGTTGGGAGATTGAATCCGTCGACGAATGAGGTCACCACCTGGGGCCTCCGGACCTTCCATCTCGCGATTGGGCCCGCGTTCTCGATTGAATTCGAAGGGCACACCTACACCGAGGCGTTCACGGTGGCCGTCCTCCGGTTGAACGGGCAGATTCGCCTTCTTATGCCGAGCTCAGGGGTGGTCGTCGTGTGGCAATTGCCCGATTTTGCCCAAGACATTGCTGCGAGCAGCACTCACATTTGGGTCACGCAATTTACCGATACTAGCACCACGATCGTGGCGTCCGTTGACCCCGTGACAAACGTGATGACGAGGTACGAACTCCCGCAGAGCATCGCAGGTCCTGGGGGGTTCATCCACGGTCTCTCCTACGGGGACGACCAACTTTGGTTCGGCGTCACTGAGAGCGAGATCGGGGACAACGTCCCATTCCAACAGAAAACCGGATCCCTCGACCCCGCCACCTCGACTGCGAGTCTTTGGCCCGTGTTCGCCTCCAACGGCCCCGTAACGGTCGGCACCGGGCGAACCGCGACCTTCGCGGCCGGCTCTGCATGGACCTTGTACCATTCGAGTGACCCGAGTTTGACCGGCGCATACCGCCTGAAGCCCGACGCGAACAAGGTCGAGTTCTATGGCGCGCCCTTGGGGACCCCGGCCTCCCTCGGCCCTTCCCCTGTCGTGGAAAACGTGGATCGGGCCAGCACCGCGGCGGGGGCCGCGTGGGCCGCCAGCACCTCTGAGGCGGACGGCGTTCAAACCGCCCATGTAGTGAGATGGCGCCCCCTGAGCGCCAGGACCGTGTCCTCCGTTTCACCTGAGCAACCCGCGGTAACAGTATCGACCGGAACCCTCGACAGCGGGGTGTCCAAACTGGATCCATCGACGACGACCATCACCCCCGAGGTCACCACAATCTCCGCGACCACCCCGAGTCCCAGCGTAGCGATTTGGAGCTTCACGGACCGACGGCTCGCGGCTCGCACCGCGCTGAGTCCAAATGGCGTGGTCTACTTCGGCCTCGTGACACCGTCGACTGGCGACTTTGTCCTTGTCCAACTTTCGACGTAGGCGCCGAGGCTCTCGACACGAGGACGACGGAGCCGTCTGGTCGAGTTGGCCGGCCCTCCTGTATTTAGCAGTGAAACTTTCGCGGATCGGTCCGGAAGCTTTCTTCTAGGCAGCCGAGCATCTCGGCACCGATGTCGGCAGAGGCGCCACCGAAGTTCCCTACATCCGGGCGGATGAACCGCTGGACGTTCGAGCCGCTCCTTCTGCTCGTCTTCTGGATTTTCACGTTCGCCTCCGGCCTGTTCGCTTTCGCGTTCGTCGCGGCCGGAATGAGCGGCGTGTACGCGGTAGTTGCGGTCGTCTGTCTCTGGGCGGTGGCTGCGAGTGCTTGGGCGTGGATCCGACGCACAAGCGACCCGCGATGAGCGCGCGACAAAGCCCTTAACTATCGCGCGTCATCTCTCCGACGGAAGCCGGGGAGGGGCGGGCCGTGGTCGACGTTTCCGAGGAGCTCATCCGGGGCCTCAAGAAGAAGGCCGTGACCCTCCGGAAGCACATCATTCGGATGACGCACAACGTCCAGAGCGGCCACCCGGGCGGCTCGATGTCCGCCTGCGACATCGTCACCGCGCTGTATTTCCAGGTCCTCCGTGTCGATCCGAAGAAACCCCAGTGGCCAGACCGCGATCGGTTCGTGCTTAGCAAAGGCCACGCGTGTCCCGTCTGGTATGCCGCCCTCGCAGAGCGAGGCTTCTTCCCGGTCGACGAACTCATGACGTTCCGCAAGATCAACAGCCGCCTCCAAGGCCATCCGGAACTCGGCACGACCCCCGGGGTCGAGAACGCCGCGGGGGCGGAAGGCCAAGGCCTGTCGTTTTCCGTCGGGCTGTCGCTCGCAGCGCGGATGGACCACAAGGCGTGGCGGGTCTACTGCATCCTCGGGGACGGCGAGCAGGACGTCGGGCAGACGTGGGAGGCGGCGATGGCGGCCTCGAAATACGGGCTCGACAACTTGACCGCTTTCATCGACCGGAACGGGATCCAGCAGGAGGGCCGCACGGAGGACATCATGCCCCTCGAGCCCCTCGCGGAGAAGTGGGAGGCGTTCAACTGGCACGTCCTCACGATCGACGGCCACGACTTCCGACAGATCCTCGCGGCGATCGACGAGGCGCACCGCACGAAGGGCCGGCCCACCGCGGTCATCGCGCGGACCGTGAAGGGCAAAGGCGTCTCCTTCATGGAGAACAAGATCAAGTACCACGGCGCCGCGACGAGCGATGACGAGTTGAAGCTCGCCCTCGCGGAGCTCGACGCCCAGGAGGCCGCGGTGTGACGTCGGGCCCGTGGAAGATGGAGAGCCAACGCTCGTACTTCGGGAAGGCCCTGATCGAACTCGGCCGCCGCAATCCGAACGTGGTCGTCGTCGGCGCCGACACGACGGAGTCGATCAAGACGATCGACTTCGGCAAGGCGTTCCCGGATCGGTTATTCCAACTCGGCATCGCGGAGCCGAACATGATCTCCGTCGCCGCGGGCTTGGCGGCCGCCGGCAAGATTCCGTTTGCGGCGACGTACTCCGTGTTCGGGAGCGGGCACACCTACAACGTGATCCGCCAGAACGTCGCATACACGAACTTGAACGTGAAGATCTTCTGCTCCCACGCGGGCCTGACGGTCGGCCCCGACGGCGCGACGCACCAGATCAACGAAGACATCGCGCTGATGCGCGGGATCCCGCGAATGACGGTCCTCGTGCCCGCGGACGGCCCAGAGACCGCGAAATGCGTCGATGCCGCAGCCGCGATGAAGGGCCCCCTCTACTGCCGCTTCTCCCGGACGAACGTCCCGACCGTCACATCGACGGAGGACGACTTCGCGATCGGCCGGGCGCGCGTGGTCCGGGACGGCTCGGATGTCACCCTAATCGGGTGCGGCCTGATGGTCGCTCGGTGTCTCGAGGCCGCGGACCGTCTCGACCGCGACGGAGTCGAAGCGCGCGTGGTCAACCTCTCGACCGTGAAGCCGCTCGATGTCGCGACGATCGACCGAGCCGCGCGGGAGACGGGTGGGATCGTGACCGCAGAGGAACACACGATTGTCCATGGAATCGGCAGCGCGATTGCGACCGTCATCGCGGCGAACCAGCCGGTGCCGATGGGCTTCGTCGGCGTTCAGGACGTCTTCGGAGAAAGCGGCGAGGCGGAGGAACTCCTCCGGAAGTA
>Ga0209237_1000202_pt1 | contig 30847 bp, 28 predicted proteins | sample GraSoi013_1_40cm_2_FD_185820 | JGI IMG/M metagenome (GOLD analysis project Ga0209237, IMG submission 185820) | Grasslands soil microbial communities from the Angelo Coastal Reserve, California, USA - Sample 10_02_2013_1_40cm (SPAdes) (version 2) | ecosystem: Environmental > Terrestrial > Soil >...
ATGAGGTTGGCAGCGGTCTAAGCTTCGCGTGGGATCTCTCACCACACTACCACAGGGATCGCCTGGGAGATTCACTTCCGTGTTCGGAATGGGTACGGGTCCTAGCTCCCAGCTATGGCCGCCAACCCCATTAAACCTCCGGTCAGAAATCGCTTACATAAGCCTTCCCGGAAAAGACAGCCGTCAAACGCATAGGTAAAGGAGGGCTGCTGGGGCCGGGGCGGGCCACGGGATCGAGACTTGTCCCTGCGCGTAACTGCGATAGCGATAAGGATGAAGAATATGAGAACTGCGGCTGCAGCAAACAAGAATAGCGGTAGGCCTGCCACCTTGACCGTCGTAAGATCTGGAATCCCACCCACGGTTACGACGACCTGGCCTTGAGCAGAGCTGAACTGGTCCTTTGAAGCTTGGACCGTTACAACATCGGTCGCACCCTGAAGGGGAGACGTATAGATTGCTGTATAGTTTCCATTCCCACTATCGGTCAATCCCGAGAAGCTTCCACCCGATGACGAGGTTAGGTTGAGCTTCGCCCCGGAAATCAGATCTGTCCCATTAGTCACCTTAATCATGAGCAGGACCTCGCCCCCCGGAGTAGTAGTCCCTGGCTTCGCAGCAACCGCGACGGTCAGCGGAGGAAATGGATTGACGATAATAGTCGTAGTTGCCGAAGCGTTGAGGTAGCCAAACGCGCCCGCCATGACGCGGATAATGTCGCTACTAGTCGAAATCACTGCCGGAGCAGTGAAATTACACACGTAAGTTCCTGGACTAGTCATTACTGGTTGACTGAAGGCTTGCCAGGCCGGAGAGGCGAATGTCAAGGAGGAGAGGGTTAGATTGGCCCCTGAGATCGGGCCAGTGCTGTTTCTGACCGTCACTGTAATGTTGGAGACCACCATAGGTCTTAGAACACTAGGAGTGGCACTGATTGCAGCCTGTAGCTGCGGAATTATGACTCCCAAGGCGTAGACCTTAGCGTCTTTAGCACCGAAGAAGACCCGGCTATTTGCCACCGCAGGCGAGGAGGAAATCTGTCCGCCGGTCAAGTACCTCCAAAGAAACGCGCCTGTCATGATGTTAAGCGCATACATGTAGTGATCATTTGAACCAAAAAACAGGCTCTTGGATCCAAGGGCCAAAGCAGGAGAAGACGTTACAGCTCCGCCAGTTGGCGTATTATATGACCAGATCTGAACGCCGGTAGTCGCGTTGCGAGCGTAGACGATGCCTCTTCCTGTCCCGAAGTAAACAACGCCATTATAGATCGCAGGGGTGGTCGCATTGGAACCGCTTGGTGTATTGAAGGACCATACTAGGCTTCCACTAGCTTGTCTTAGCGCGAGGAACCTAGTACTGTCGAGGCCGACGTAGACGTTGCCGTATGCGGTAGCGGGCGCGGTGGTAATCGTAGTTGCTACCGCTGTGTTGTAGTTCCACGCCAATTTCCCCGTCGTCTCGTTCAGGGCGGTAACGACACCGTTACTGAGAGCTCCTATTCCGAAGAACACAAGCCCGTTGCTAACAGCCGCTGAACCCTCAATGTAGTCGCTTATAGTCTGTCTCCAGAAGACCGTTCCATCTTGAGGATTAAGCGCTAGAAACTCGGCCCTACCCGCCGATGGAGAATACAAAGTCCCGTAGAATAGCTTACCATCTGCTAGTACGGGAGAGGATACAACAGGCGCGACATTCGATATTCGCCATATCACCGAACCAGTATTCTCATCAAGAGCGTAGACTGTGAAGTCTTTGGATGCCAGGTAGACTATTCCGTTTCCCACAGCTGGAGTTGCAACGATATTTGATCCAGTTCCAAAGGACCAGATGAGGGAGCCAGTGTACTCGTCAAGCGCATACAGCTTGCCATCATAAGATGGAATGAATACAAACCCATCAGCCACAACTGGCGAAGCATACACAACGCCTCCCGTAGGGTAGCTCCACATGAGACTCGCAGAGGTAGGACCAGAAGCCGGGGTAACCCCGTTCCGCCCAGCGTCATAGTGAAACATCGCCCAAGGATAGTCCGTTGACCCAACCGGTCCCGAATTGAGAAAACCACGAGGATAGCTGTGATTTGGTGACGTGTCAGTCGGCAGGAAGACGAGAAGGCTTAGCGAGAGGAATACGATGACTGCTGCCTTCCGCAATAGAATCCCCTAGACACCTAGACCCATCATCACTGAGGGCTAGTGGCGAATCCCATCAGAAAAGAGGCATGTAACTCAACCACGCCGCTTTCCGGGTCTAGTCCCCACAGGGCGAAAACAAGATTAACCTAACCGTTGGATAGGCGCGACCTAAGGTGTAGTTCTGTGATATTCGCATTCCTGATCTTCTATCGCGTAAGACCCTTGACCGAGGCTGACAAGAAGAAGGCGACTGCTGGCTGGGAACAGTTCAAGAAGAACCTGTCCAAAGATGTGGAGATAGTCGCGGAATACGCCCACATCTGGGGCACCACCTACAACGGAATGATCACGGTCGAATCACGCGACCTCTCCGCCTTCCACGACTTCTGGCACAGGTTCCGTGAAACAACCCGATGGTATGTTCCTGAGACTAGGACCTACATCGCGCAGAAAGAACAACCGTAGACCTCCCGACACCGTCGCGTTTCGAAGACAGATGAATGGGGCAACCTGATTCAGTTAGCTTTATACTGAGAATTTCCTAGCCGGCCGTTCGGTGGGGCCTCGAGCCTTCAAATCAGTTGAGGGGCCGTAGTCTAGCCAGACCCATAGCAAAAAATGGGTCCTAGAAAGGAATGACGACGGGCTCCAGAATATACTACAACGGGTAAGCAGACCTCCAATTGGCGGGATGACGAAATTCAGGAGCGCGTGAAGATACCCGTAGACGAAAGACTCGGCGGATGTCGTGGGTTCAAATCCCACCGGCCCCACCATCCCTAAAACAATATTCTTTTTCATTGCGGACGTCGAGGAAACAAAACGTATCTAGGACGGGGACCCAGCTGAAAGCAGGCATACTCGCTTACGAGGCTCACGCTTGCCGTAGCTTTCCAGAGTACACTCTGCCCAAGTAGTCGCATGCCTAATCTTAATACCCGAACTACCATCGACGTAGCACGTAGAACGCGCCTTGACAGGCGAGAAATCCGATGCGATCACTAGGGCCCCACCGACCAGTTATCCGAAGAGCCTCCTCAACATTGCCCTAGTATTGGCAGCAGTCACCGCAATCCTTCACTTGTACATCGGAATATGGGTCTACGGAATACCGCTTGGCGTCCCATTAATCCTGATAGCCCTCGTGTATCTGGGTGGCATCGGTCTCATAGCAGCAAACAATCGGCGTGATCTCTGGCTCAAAATTGGCATCTACTGGGTCATCATTGTCATCGTCCTCTGGGCAGCATCCGCAGCCGTCAACGCGCCAAACACCAACATCGCCCTAGCGTACGTTGCCAAAGCAGTAGAGTTCGTCCTACTTGGAATTCTTCTCCGGATAAGAACAGCCCGCTGATCATATAGAAACAAAAGTGGAAGAAATAACTGAAAACAGCATCTGAAATCCGGTATTGAGACTGGTTCCTGAATCGCTCCTGAAACCGGTTCTTGAAAAGACCGTTGCTCGTGAAATCTTTTCCGAAAAAAGATTCTCGACTCTAGAGCAGAATCTTTTTCGCCCCCCCGGGGCCTACTCGAATCTCGAGCGCCCCCCTAGAAAGACAAGAACTAACCCTAAGCAAGACAGAATCCCGTGCTTCCTCGTGACAAGGCTAAATTCCGATAGCTGGGAGCCCAGAAGGTTATGAGACCCTCGAAGCCGGTCACCGAATCGAAATCCATCCTATCATCACAGATGCTGCCAAGCGATGCTAACCCGATGGGGTTCGTCCACGGAGGAACAATACTCAAACTCGTAGACGTCGCAGCAGGTGTTACAGCCCTACGCCACACCCGAAAGACAGTCGTCACCGCTAGCATGGACCGGATGGACTTTTACAACCCAGTCTACGTTGGAAACCTCCTCACGCTCAAAGCCTCACTAAACTACGCGGGCCACACATCAATGGAAGTAGGCGTAAGAATAGAAGCAGAAGACCTCAAGACAGGTAAGGTTACTCACACAGGATCCTCATACCTCACCTATGTTGCAATGGACGAAAACGGAAAGCCCACCGAGATCCCCGACGTTGTTCCAGAAACCCCCGATGAGAAACGTCGATGGAAGGATGCGAAGAGAAGGCGAGAGGAACGCTTGAGAATGGTCGCGTTGGTCAAGAAGGAAAGGGCCTCAGAGAACTCTTCCAAATGAGAGTCGCAGTCATCGGATTCGGAATGATGGGACGGCAGATAGCCCAAGTCTTCGCACAACACGGCAACGAAGTGGCAGTGACCGACGAGAATCCCGTCGCAGTCAAGTCAGGGCTTGACGAGGTCGCCCACGGACCCTACGGGATAGAATCGGCAGTTGCCAAGGCGAAGATAACCCGGGAAGAAGGCGCCAAGACTCTTCAACAAATCCGACCCGCCGCAGACCTGAGGGACGCTTGCAATGGTGCAGACCTTGTCATCGAAGCCGTGTACGAACACCTACCCCTCAAACAAGAAGTATTCGCAAAGCTAGAATCAGCCGCTCCACAGATTGCCCTGCTCGCTTCGAACACGTCCACGCTCACGGTCAGCAAGATAGGATCAAGACTCTCAAAGAAAGACAGATTGCTAGGCATGCACTTCTTCAACCCCGCACAAATCACCAAACTCGTCGAGATCGTCAAGACCGACGAGACTTCGGAGAGAGCAATTCAGGAAGCGGCCAAGATCGTCGAGTCGATCGGAAAGACGCCCATCATCGCCCAAGATGAACCCGGTTTCATCGCCAACCGGCTTGGACTCACTCTTTATCTCCAAGCGTCCAAGCTTCTCGAAGAAGAAACCGCCAATATTCACGACATCGACTTAGCAATGAAGCTCGGATACAATCACCCCATGGGACCCTTCGAACTCGCTGATTTCGTAGGGCTTGACACAAGACTCCGAAATCTCGAAGCACTCTTTCAAGCCACCGGGGATGAAAAGTGGATTCCGCCAAAGGCCCTCAGAGAGATGGTGAACCAAGGATACATGGGCGATCCTTCGCGAAGAAAAGGGAGCAAAGGAGGCTACCACGAATTCTTCGAGACGACTCACTGAGAATTCCCAACGCTTTATACACGCTCCACCACCGACAAGACTGATCCCGCTTGCCGTTCAGCCAGATACTCGTCGAGACAGAGCCACCTATCGGAATCATTCGTCTAAACAGACCCAAGGTCCTCAACGCTCTAAACTTCGAACTGCTCAGGGAACTCGTCGAGGCTCTCGAAGCGTTTGATAGAGACGATCGAATCAGAGCTACCGTTCTGACAGGAAACGATGATGCATTCTCGGCTGGAGCAGACATCAAAGAACTATCCGAGGCAACCCCCGTCGACCTCATCCAGCGCAACCAGTTCGCACTCTGGGACAGGTTGAAGAAAACAGCCAAACCAATCGTAGGAGCCATCAGCGGACACGCACTAGGCGGGGGATGCGAGCTAGCAATGAACTGCGACATTATCATCGCCTCAGAAACCGCAAAGTTCGGACAGCCTGAGATCAACATAGGAATAATGCCCGGAGCAGGCGGAACCCAACGCTTGACGAGAACTATGGGAAAATTTCGCGCCATGGAAATGATCCTCACCGGGCAACCCATTAGCGCTAAGGAAGCGGAGAAGCATGGACTTGTCAACAAGATCGTACCAGTAGAGGCCTACTTCGAAGAAGCAAGGAAGCTAGCCATGCAGATTGCGCAGAAAGCACCAGTCGCGACCCGATTAGCCAAAGAAGCAGTCTTGAAAGCCTTTGACACTCCGCTGGAGGAGGGCCTGCAGTTCGAGAGGAGAAACTTCTACCTACTCTTCTCAACAGAGGACATGAAGGAAGGAATGAAGGCTTTCACTGAGAAACGACAACCGCTATTCAAGGGTCGATGAGATGGGCTACGAAACCATACTGGTCGAGAAGAAGGATCAGATTACAAGAATCACCCTGAACCGTCCTGTGGCCCTCAACTCCTTCAATGATAAGATGGGAGAAGAATTCTACGGCGCCCTCAAAGACGCCGAAAAGGATGAGGGCACTCGTTGTCTCGTAATTACCGGCGCAGGTAGGGCCTTTTCAGCTGGCGAAGATGTCTCAGGTTTGAAAGAGAGGTATAGTGGAGACTCTCATCCTTCTCTGGGCGATCACCTGCGAAAAAAATACCATCCAATGATCCTCCGGATCCGACATATGGAGAAGCCTGTCATCGCACGAATCAATGGCATAGCCGCAGGCAGCGGCGCGAGCATTGCCCTCGCCTGCGATATCCGAATAGCCTCCGAGGAAGCGGGCCTTAAACAAGCCTTCATCGGAGTAGGCTTAGTGCCAGATTCTGGAAGTAGCTACTTCCTTACCCGAGCGCTAGGCCCGGGCAGAGCCCTCGAACTTATCATGACCGGAAGAACAGTCGGAGCCAAAGAAGCAGAGAATCTAGGGCTCGTAAACCAGGTCGTCCCAGCCTTGGAACTAGATAGGGTCGTAGACGATGTTGCCGGGAAGTTTGCGAATGGCCCCACAAAGGCCCTAGGACTCTCAAAGAGAGTCGTGAATCATGTCAGTAGACTCGATCTACATGAGGCCCTTGAGTACGAAGCTCAGAACCAAGATATCGCAGGAAAAACCCGAGATCACCTGGAAGCAGTCAGGGCATTCCTTGAGAAGCGTCAGCCCAAGTTCTCAGGAACTTGAGCTGGTAAGTGATCCTCAAGATTTCACGTTTAAGTAATATGTTGAGAAGATCGCCGAGACGGATACAAGTTGCCAAAGACCCAGAAGAAGAAGCCTACCGCGGACTTGAACATTTTCCCCGGGAACTGGACCATCAAGAACGAAATGATGTTCCGAGCATTCGACCTGTCCTTCGCTCAAAACTGGAATCCTTCAACGCTTCCCTGGGACGAACTCGACGGGAAGAACTTCGACCCTAAGGAACGAATAGCTCAAGCCTATTGGATGTCAAAGCTGGCCCTATTCGAGAAATCCGGCATTGGAGCCTTTGGTTTTGGCATAGTAAGAGCCGCAGAATTGAACCTGGAGGATCCGACGAAGAAAATGCTCGCATCGATCACTTATGATGAATGCCGTCACGATGAGGTATGCCGGAGGGCCTGCGACAAACTGTGCCCCAACTGGCCCTACGGATACAACCCTCAATCAGATTTCGAACAAAAGGCGTTGAGGAACATACAAGCTCTGTACGATGAAGGACGAAGGTACTGGAAGGGATTCGTCAGTGCCTGGGAATACCTCTCTCCCGAGCTATTATTTGCCGGCTTTTTCTTTGCAGAGATCGGAGCCGAGACGATATTCAACTCGATGCGTCAGACAAGCAAACTCGAAGTCTATCGACAATCATTTCAGAACATAACCAGGGACGAGACCCGGCACTTGGTAGCGACAATGGCGCTTCTACGCGCAATGTCCCAAGAGTTTACCGAGGAGCAGAAACTTACAGTTACTCGCCAGATGAAACAGGGCTTCATCTTCCTATCTCCACTCCTCTACGAACACAAGTCTGAGTTCTGGCGGCTACCATCTGATTTTGACAAAGTCGATCATGAACTGGAGCAGATTGCACGAGATTCAGGATTAGGATGTTTGACTATGGAAGAGAAGGTAAAGTATTGGAGGCAGGCGATTGAGAAGAAGAGGGGCGAAATAGAAGAAATGGGCATCAAGGTTCCCGCGATCCCCGAGATAGAAGTTGAAGGGGTCGACGTACAGATCAGAAAAAACGAGACCATAGCAACCAGCTTCTAGGAGCTAGAGACTCTTGGCGAAAATCATCGTCCTGTTCGGCAAACCCAAGGACCCGGAACTATTCGACAAACAGTACTGGGAGGACCACGTCCCCATCGCCAAGCAGATGCCCGGACTCAAGAAGTACACCGTTCACAAGGTTGTCGGCGCACCGCGAGGCGATCTCGCATACTACCAAGTCGTAGAGCTAGAGTTCGACGGTATGGATAGTTTGAAGAAAGCGCTCGATTCCCAAGCCGGAAGAGACTCTGGCCGACACGGTGTGAAGATCGCCACAGGAGGAATCACTTTCCTCTACGCCGAGTCCAAAGAAGCATTCTAGCCCAACCCAAGTAACCTTCTTTTACAGCACCGACCCAGAATTACTCTCGGAATCTAGTTTATGGGCCGAATCGCAATAGTAGGAGTAGGGCATTCAAAGTTTGGAAAACGGAGCGACGCCTCCCTCCGAGAGCTTGCGTTCGAGGCATACAGCAGCGCGCTTGATGATGCTGAACTAGAATCCTCGGCGATAGACGGTTCCATAGTCTGCTCAGCCACGCACTATGATAAGCAGCGATCCCCCGCTGGAGTAGTGTCGGAGTATCTCGGCCTCAGTCCTAAACCCACATTCAATATCGAAGCTGCATGTGCTTCCAGTGCCGTCGGACTGAGAATCGCCTGGTCACTGATATCGTCCCGCCTCCACGATGTAATCGCGGTGGTTGGAGTTCAGAAGATGACCGAGCTCTCTTCGGGAGAGATTCAGGAACTCATGGGAAGGGCGGGGGACGTAATGTGGGAATCTCCCTTCGGCACAAGCATGCCAGCCTACTATGCAATGTACGCGAACGCCCATATGGCGAAGTACAGAACCACCGAAGAAGACATGGCCTTAGTCACCGTAAAGAACCGGAAATACGGTGCCAAGAACCCCCAGGCAATGTTTCAGAAACCTGTCACCGTCGAAGAAGTACTCAACTCACGCCCAGTCTCCAAGCCTCTGAAACTGTTTGACTGTTGCGCTAACGCGGACGGTGCTGCATGTCTACTCGTTACTAGTTCAGAAAAGGCCAAGAAGATAACCGACAGGCCGGTCTGGGTAGCAGGCATCGGCCTCGCCTCAGGCCCTATGTCTCTCGCTGGAAGACAGGGTCCTCTAACCAGTTTCGAAGTCACGAAGAACGCGGCCAAGTCCGCCTACGAAATGGCACGTGTCAACCCCAGCGATGTTGACGTTGCAGAAGTTCATGATTCATTTTCCATCACTGAGATATTGAACTACGAAGACCTAGGATTTGCTCGGCCTGGAAAGGGAACCAAACTCCTCAAGACCAACGAGACCGAGCTCGGAGGAAAAATCCCTGTCAACATAGATGGAGGACTAATCTCCAAAGGACACCCAGTGGGAGCAACTGGAGCCTCCCAGATCACCAGCCTAGTCCATCAGCTTAGGAGAGAAGCTGGAGACATACAAGTTGACGGTGCAAAGATCGGATTGGCCCAGAACATTGGAGGAATAGGCATGTACTCCGCAGTCTCAATTCTGAGGGCGTAGTATTCTTGGGTTTCGAGAAATTCGGACGCTTCGGCTACGTCTCCCAGACAAAGATCGCGCCATTGGTATCCTATCTCGAGAAGAACCAGATCGTGGCAACACGATGCAAAGAATGCGGCACGCTCTACTTTCCACCTCGAGCCGATTGTCCAAAATGCCGGGGCAGCGATATTGCGTGGGTTCCCATTGAGGGCAAAGGAAAACTCGTAACGTTCACCGAAGTCTACTTCGCGCCCCCAGCTTTCCAAGACTCAACTCCTTATCTGCTCGGATTGGCAGAACTCGAAGGTGGAATGAGGGTATTCGCGCCCATCAGCAGCGAGGTCGACCGCAAAGAACTAAAGCCAGGACTAGAACTCGTGCTGAAATCAAAGCAAGCCGGAGAAGGAGTCTTCTACCAGCTCGAATCTCAGTAAACCTTCCAACTGACAAGAGCCTCTAAGAAAAAAGTACACGATTCCGTCCCGTAACGCAGATCCGCCAAGACCGCAGTGCTATCGATACAATCAAGCCTTGAACGAAAAGGTAGCATCTAGTCTGACCAGCTGACTTGAAAACGGCTTAGCTGAGGTTGACGGAGACATTCTTCGTTCGAGTATAGTACTCCAACGCTCGGATCCCGTTCTCGTGGCCAATCCCGCTGTCCTTGTAGCCGCCAAACGGCGTCTGTGGAAAAGTAACCAAGTACTCGTTGACCGCGACCCCGCCCACCTCGAGCCTCGAGGCCACGTCATGAGCGAGTTTCAGATTGTTCGTCCAGACGCCGCCATACAAGCCATAGTCGGTCTCGTTAGCCATCGCCACAACCTCGTCAGTGCTCTTGAACTTCGTCACACTCAAAACGGGACCAAAGACCTCGTCGCAACCAATCTTCATCTCGCCCGTCACATCAGCGAAGATCGTCGGTTCGAGAAAACTTCCCTTGTCGAGCCTCGGATCACTAGGCTTCTTGCCTCCGTACAACAGCTTCGCGCCCTCCTCAACTCCATCCTTGATGTAACCCAGAACGGTCTCCTGGCGAGACTTTGAAACCAAGGGACCCATCTCAGTCAATTCTTCGCTCCCGGGTCCAACCTTGATCATAGTCGTCTTCGCCACCAGGTCTTTGACGAAACCGTCGTAGATGGATTCATGGATGAATGCGCGAGATCCTGCCCAGCACATTTGTCCAGCGTTAGTAAAGATGCCATCCTTGACGGCCTTGATCGCCTTTGGAAGATCAGCGTCCGGGAACACGATGTGAGGATTCTTTCCCCCGAGTTCCATGACCACGTGAGTGATGTTCTTGGCGGCAGCTTCCATGACTTGACGACCAGTCTCGCCAGATCCTGTGAAGACGATTCCGTCAACATTCTTGTCTGAAACCAGCGCCGATCCCACCTCTGCTCCCGACCCAGTCACCACGTTCACGACGCCTTTCGGAGTCCCAGCTTTAACCGCCAGCTCTCCAAGCTTGAGCGCTGTGAGTGGCGTAAGCTCAGAAGGCTTCATCACCACTGTGTTACCCGCGGCCAGCGCGGGCGCCAAGCTTCTCGAGGCTAACGCGATCGGATAATTCCAAGGAACAATATGGACCGTTACCCCGAGAGGCTCCTTCAAAGTATAATTTAACCGCTTAGGCGGTACCGGAATCGTCTCACCCTCAATCTTGTCAGCGAGCCCCGCAAAATACTCGAACGCCCTAGCCGCCCACGCAACATCACCCTTCGACTCCCGAAGCGTCTTACCCTCATTAGACGTCTCCAGCCTCGCAAGCTCATCCGAATTCTCCCGTACCAGACCAGCGAGCTTCGTGAGAATCCTCCCCCTCTTCCCGGAATCCATATCCCGCCACTCTGGCGAACCGAAAGCATCTCTAGCCGCATCAACGGCAGCTTTGGCGTCCTGTTTAGTCGCCCTAGGAACCTCGGCAATGATTTCTCCGCTGGATGGATCGAGAACAGATGATCGAGTGCCGGTGGTGCTGTCCTTCCAGTCACCCGCAACGAGCATCTTCATCTTTTGAAGCTGAACTGTCATGCCCTTCAGGGAACATTTTCCGTAGCACGATATAAAACAACGCCGAGGCAGGAGTACCCAAGGCAACTCCAGGTTGCTAACAGTGTGCCCACTAGCCGGACCGCGAGGGCAAACGAGCTTGGTTAAGCTCGATGTTACTCAACTTTCAACACTATTGGTTCAAGAGCTTCTAAGCCTACAACTCGAGTTTCTCGGCCAACATCGAGGCCAGGCTTACAGTGAAAGCAAGAGCCCCAGTCATACTCTTCACATTACTCGCCTCATTTCTGGTTCCGATTCTCATCGGAAACGTATACGCCACCTCCGGCTGCATTTCCGGCTGTCAGGTAAATGTCAGCTCGAATGTTCCGTCTGGCGATGGGAGTATCTGGGTCAAGATATACAACGGAACAGGCCCCAACTGTAGCTCAAATCCGTGCACCGTCTCCATTCCTGCAACCTCTCCTCCGACCTTCACGTTTGTGAATAACACCATTGCCAGCATTACAGTCCTAAACACCACCAGCTTCACCGGACCCTCAACAGGAGGCCACTACGTCTGGAAGGAATGGGCCAACTACTATGGGACGGCAAACCCGATTGTCTGGACAACCAATCCGACGCTAAGAATCCCTGTGACCGGGTCAACCAGTGGAATTCTTTACAACTACACTGGTCCAGCAGGCTTCACCGCCGTGTTTGACAAACAATTCGCATACACCCTTTCATTCAACGACGCTTCGGGCAACCCGTTGAGTCCAGCTCCCACATCAATTAGTTTGTCTGCGCAAACGGCCGGCACGACAACCACGATAACGCAGTACTCAGGATTTCTGTCCAACGATCTCTACACAGTGACAGGGGCGAACTGGGAAGGATGGACCATTGGAACGACAACTACGGGACAAACGCTCGACCTAACCAACGGCCCCGCAACAAAAACAGTCTCGCTACAAGCCTACCTGGCAACAGTTCACGTAGTCGATAATAATAACAACCCAATCACCGGAGCCAACGTTACAGTTACACTCGTCAATCAAACCAGTAGAAGCATAATCACCGACAGCAAGGGCAATGCTAACATCGGCGAAATACCCCAAGGATCTTATCAGCTAAGAGTAGTTTATCAGAACCAACAAATCGGACCCCTATCTGAAAACGCCATCACCAGTCCTACAGCCATAGTCCAGATGAACGTTGGCAGCACAGCTGCCAGTACCACCACGTCGGCGATCGTTCTCCTAACAATATTCGGACTAGCGTTCTTCCTAATACTACTAGCAATCAAGGTGCGAAAACCACCGCCCCCGCCTACTATCTAGCGGTAGACACTACGTCTCTTTCTTTTTCTTTGGTTTCTTAGTCTGCCGAGGCTTACCCATTTAGATCATCGAAACATACTGTCTGAGCATTGATAACACTTATACTGGCTGAGAAAAGAGAACCGTTATGCGAACAGACGAGAACAATCAGAGCTCAACTGACAAGGAAGACTTAGGCGATATCCGCGTTCTCAAAAACTTGCTCGAACTTCAATCCCGTCTGCGATCGAAGACTGATTCGATGGAAAACGAATCAGACTAGTCCCGTTCCTCTCAACACGAGCCTTCCTCCTTGCTCATGAGTACCCGAATCTGAGTAGGTATAATTATCGGAAGGGAGTTGCCCACTTCTCGCGTCCTCCATGACCCTGTTCATTGGATCAAGAGGGGTCTTCACAATTGCGTGACCTGTCCGAACACTACCGTGAATCGTCTCCCCAGGCCAATTCTCTACGCCGGGTTGGGAGATCTGGACTTTCGTGTTCGTGCAGAACTAGGTTTGAGGACGTCCGGCGTCACCACTACGGCCGTCTGGGTCTTCTGGACACCCTCTACATTCTGAATCTTCGCAAGAACCAGTTCGGATAGCGTAGCTAAGTCGGGAACTTCAGCAAACGCGATAACGTCGAAGGGTCCTGTGACTGCATGAGCCATCTTCACGCCTTCAATCTTCGAAATGGCCTGAGCAGCTGTCTTGGCCGTCCCTGGGGCGAGCTGTATGAGGATATATGAAACAAGTCTCAACTTAGTAATCCCTGCTTCAAGGGACTCCGTACGACGGATCATGATTGATTAACTCTTCGGGTAAGCATTTGCAGAAGAAGTGTACTTCAACGAAGTTCGAGGCAGTTACAATCCCCATTCATACCCGCCGCCGCTGAGCTAAGCCAATAGCGACTTAGAGACTGAAAAAACGAGTCAGCTAGATCGGGGTGCAAATCAAGACTGGAGAAGATATCCACACCTTTCAAGGATTTCTATAATCTAGTTGGCGGAAGCCTTCCAGACGCTTCCTCAATCCTCATAGCAGGAGATCCTGGCAGCGGAAAAACAACACTTGCGCAACAGATACTCTACGACGAGCTAACCCGGTCGAGGCCTTGCATCATAGTAACGTACGATACGTTCCCGTCGAACATAACTGAGAGGATGAACGAGTTCGGCTGGGACCCGAGAAAATACCAGCTGATGAACAAGCTCGAAATAATGGACTGCTATTCAGCCACCGCGGGCGTAACTGAAGGAGTCGTTCCGCAACCCTACGACCTAACCAATGTGAGCATCTACCTAACAACGGTAATGGAGAAACTTGGCTATCGACAAGTAACCATACTACTAGACTCTCTGATGCCAATATTCAGCGAGACAGAGAGCAAACACGCGATCAGCTTCATCCAGAGCATTGCAGCAAAAGTCAAGAAAGCTGGAGGAAAACTGATTGTCACTCTCTCCACCGGAAGCGTTCATCCAGAATTGTTCAGAAAAGTGGAAAGCCTCGTTGACGGAGTCGTCGAACTGAGAATGGTTGAAGAGAACCAGATGCTCCACAGATACTTGCTGGTGCGGAAAATGGACAGGCGTCAGATAATCCCTCGCCTAGTACGTTTCGACATCATCGGTGGTCGAGGCATACAACTCAAACTCCCCCGACTCGGGTTTCTCTTGAGAAAACCGAACGTGGCACGATAGGCTCTCAAAAACTAGCATCACTAGAATTCCTTATGCAGTATGATCCGTCCGAAAGACACGTGCCCGATTCGCAGGTTTTTTTCTCTATTCTTTACTATGTAAGAATCAACTTGGGGCTGACCTATTCCTCAGTCCATAGCATGTCCCATGTACGGAACACTTGACTAGGCACAGTCTAGCAACTTGATTCCGATAGCCCATATCTATTTATCTCCGGTCGGACAATGAGTAGTCAGACCCTGGCATGGCTGAGCAAAACGCGCCAGAATATCCTCCAGCGCTCGAACTTGAGAAAGAGCTTACGCGAAAGGAACGCCAGATAGAATATCTCCAAACCGAGCTCCGCCGGTATCACAACCTAATGGAGGAGCTCAAACAGGGAATGCGACCCATCGGCACCGTAGAAGAGGTAAAGGGAGACACAGCTCTCGTCCGACTCTCGGGCGGCCAAGCTTTCCAAGTCAGTATACCACCCGAAGTGAGAGACAAGGTAAACACGAGTGTCGATGCAGTACTATCCCCTACAAAGGGCGTCATCGTTGACGTAATAGAACGCATGAGAGACCGCAGTCTCCTCGAATACCAAGTTGAGAAAGCGCCCAAGGTCTTCTATGAAGACATCATAGGCTTGGGAAAGGAACTGCTAAGTCTCAGGCAAGCCATCGAATGGATACTAGATCCTGAGACGAGAACCAGAAGAGAACAGATAATTCGAGACCCGCGAATGCTGGAAGAAGCAGGATCGGTTCTCCTATTCGGACCGCCGGGAACAGGCAAGACGTACATGGCGAAGGCGGTAGCGGGAACAATCAGCAAACACGGGCAGAACACCAGCTTCCTCAAAATAGAAAGCTACGAAATAGTCTCAAAGTGGCTCGGAGAATCCGCGAAGAACGTCAAGGAAGTATTCAAACTAGCAAGAGAATCTGCTCCGACAGTCCTATTCATCGACGAGGCGGACGCGATCGGCCGGGCGAGAATGGAGGCCACGACTGACGCAGGGCGAGACGTTCAGGGAATGCTCAACCAGATCCTTACAGAACTTGGTGAGGGATTCCACGTCAACCGGAACGTCGCGGTAATATTCGCTACCAACTACCCGAGTGTCATCGACGCTGCGCTCTTGGATCGAATGAAACGAATAATTTACGTGCCTCCCCCGAAGACCCGGGAGGAGGTCAAGAAAATCCTGGACTTCTACCTATCCAAGGTTGAGGTTGACCCCTCAATCTCGAAGTATGACGGTGGACTCACTGAGGAGGCCTTCGATGAAATATGGCGGATCATCCGGTCCCGACGTCAAGTGTACGAAGCATCAATTCCTGATCGCGGAATAATAGTCAGGGACCAGTACGTAGTCACCCCGCGAGACATGAAGAATGTTGTACAAGAAGCGGCCAGCGAAGCATCCTTCCAAGGGGAGCCCTTCGTGACAATAGACAGAGTTACGACTCTCTTCCGAAGCTTGGGCGCCGAAGAAAAGCAGTCCCGCATCGTTAGCTAGACCATTCCGGTTTTATCCCTCCTCCTTTCGAGGGACGACCATGCGCTCAAGGACGGGAGTTAATCCTCTTTCAGTTGGAGACCCCGAGGAGACTGTTGACAGAATTGTACGATTTCTCAGAACTCATTCCGAAAGAATAGGTGTGAGACATCTCGTAGTTGGTATGTCCGGCGGGCTTGACTCAAGCGTCGCGGCCGCGCTATGCTCGAAGGCTCTAGGTGGGAAGAGGACCCTTGGGTTTTGCCTTCCCGAGTCTGAAACGAGAAGCCCGAGGAGCATACAAGACGCAGAGGAGGTGGCGAGAGAGTTTGGAATCGGATTCAAGTCTTTGGACATAACAGGTCTCTTACAAGGCGCCGCGAGTCTACTTCATCCTTCAAAGAAGAAGGAAAGCGTCATTCCCTATGGAAACCTGAAAGCCCGGCTCCGAGCTATGATCCTCTACTATTACGCAAATACTAGCAAGGGACTTGTTGTGGGTACGGGTGACAAGAGCGAAATCATGCTCGGATACTTCACAAAATACGGCGATGGCGCCTGCGATATCCAACCGATAGCCGACATGTACAAGAGCGCAGTTAGAGACCTCGCAAGACACCTGGGGCTTCCGCGCAGAATATTCTCCAAGCCCTCCAGCCCTGAACTATGGCCAGGACAGATCGCAGAAGACGAGCTCGGATTACCGTATAGCAAGCTTGACTTGATCCTCTGGAGGCTTGAGAGATGGATGCCCCCGCGGGAAATAAGCGATGAGCTGCTGATTCCGCGACGGACGGTAGAAAAAGTCCGAAGTCAATGGCTCCAATCAGAACACAAGAGGCGCCCGCCACTATCAATCAAACTCGGTTTCAGGACCGCCGGCCAGGACTTACGAATCCCCTACAGTCTATGACGCCAGAAGCAAGACCATGATGTCCCCCCCAAACGATTCCCCTATTCTAAACTAGCTTTTCTTTTCTACTAACTATTTCATGCCCCCGGGGGGCTAGAGAACTCCAGAGACCTCCATACATTCTGTACTCCGCCTGTCGCGAAGTGCTCGTTCCCCTTGCGGCACCTGCTCGTTTTCGACGATGACAGATTCAGCGTTCAAGCCAGAATCAACGATGGGCTCGAAAAAGGGGCCCATTCTGAAAAAGTCGCTGGTCCGACCCCCTCCCCGGGGAGGGCCTCAAATCACGCACCATCGCTAAAGACTGCCGTACGAATCCTCGGCTATACTAGCTCGTCCAAAAGAGGAGAAATGTCCCGGCTGTAAATGTCATGCTCGACGAACGGCTTCTCTTTGAGAGCGGGCATTCGATTAGCTAGCTGGTCCTCAAACGTTGCTACTTCCATCTTGAAGAAGACGCCTATAGGTATCTTCTCGCCCCACTCGAACGATTTCAGCAGAGCGTTTCCCTTTTTCGAATTAATCTCGTCCCTTACGGTAGGATCCGCAACTCGGCCATCATAGCCGGTCTCCTCAAGCTTGTACAACCGCGGTGCTTTAGATGGAAGATCATCACCGGCATACCATTCTTTCGTATTGATGTCATTGTAAGTCGGACACGTCTGGAGAACGTCAATGAAAGCGCTTCCACGGTGCTCGATGGCGGCCCGGAGAGTCGCCTTCAAGTGTCTCACGTCCAGAGCGTAGCTTCTCGCGACGAACGTGTAACCAGACGCGATAGCCATAGCGATCGGGTTGATGCCCTCGACAATCGAAGGGGCAGGCATTGACTTTGTCTTCAAGCCTTTCGGGAGGGTCGGCGAGGCTTGTCCCTTGGTCAAGCCGTACACACCATTATCGTGAAGCACGTATGTGAAGTCGAGATTCCTCCGTCCCGTATTGACGAAGTGTCCGGCCCCGATGCCCAGCCCATCGCCATCTCCACCAACGGCAATAACCGTCAAGCTAGGATTCGCCAACTTCGCTCCCGTTGCAATCGGCAGGACCCTACCGTGCAAGGTATGGAAGCCGTAGGCGTTAACGAAATGGGGAGTCTTACCTGAACACCCGATGCCTGAGAACAGTGCGATTCGGTGAGGCTCAAGCTGCATTTCCAGAAGGGTCATCTGGATCGCGTTGACGATGCCAAAGTCCCCGCAGCCGGGGCACCAGTCATTGTGAACCTGGGTCCGATAGTTCTTGAGTTCAAGCATGGCTTAGTGTGACCTCCTTGGCACCATCTCTCACAATGTCCTTTACGCCTTCATAAACCTCGTTCTGCGAGAATGGTCGACCGTCGAACTTGACGACCTTGCTGTCTATGGCTATCCCGGTTCTTTCTCTGATTAGCCCGGCCATTTGCCCCGAATAGTTATTTTCAATAGCGACCGTTCGTCTCGAACCTGAGAGGATCTTCTGGACGTAGTCCGTCGGGAACGGGTTGACGTATCGTATCTGTAGGAAATTCGTCTCTATTCCATCAGCCCTAAGGTCCTCCATCCCGTCTAGAATCGCTCCTTTCGTCGATCCCCAGCCAACTAGGGTGATTGGCGCTGACGAGGGGCCGTGGAGGGTGGCCTTCTTCGAGTTGGGGATTACCTGACTAGCAAGTTCGATCTTGTTCATTCTCTTGGTCATCATTCGGACTCTGAGGTCGGCCGCTTCGGTGATATGGCCGTACTCATCATGCTCGTCTCCAGTCGTCCAGAATACTCCGCCCTTCAGGCCCGGTCTGGCTCTTGGAGAGATTCCCAGTTCGGTAAATTGGTACCTCTTGTAATCTGGGTTCTTTGCGAGGTCCGCTTCCTGGAGTAGGTCTCCTCTATCGACCTTCATCCCGTCGGTGTCGAAAAGTGGAATGTCCTTGTATGTGCTGGCCAGGAACTTGTCAGCTAGTATGATTACTGGAACTTGGTAGTGCTCGGCGTAGTTGAAAGCGTCGAAAGTGTCGTAGAAGCATTCCGCCACATCTCCAGGGGCGATGATGATTCTGGGAAATTCTCCGTGAGCCGCGTGGAGGGCGAATCGCAAATCGGCCTGTTCTGTCCTCGTTGGCAGGCCAGTTGCCGGTCCCGCCCTCTGCCAGAGAATAATGACTGGTCCCGGAGCTTCGGTTATTCCTGACCACCCAAGTCCTTCGGCCATCAGCGAGAATCCTGGACCTGAGGTCGAGGTTGACGAACGCAGACCGGCGTGAGCGGCACCCGTCGCCATGTTTATTGCTGATATCTCATCCTCTGCCTGTACCACGATCATGTTGTAGTCCGGCTGATGAGACTCAAGATACTCACTCTCGTCTGTGGCGGGGGTAATTGGATAGTAGGTCTGGAACCCACATCCGGCCTTCAACTTGCCAATTGCGATTGACTGAACGCCGCGTATCATCATCCGCTTTGCGCCTAACGCCTGTCGTCGCAGCCGAATCGGAAAGGCGTTCGGCCCGAACATTCTCTTCGCGTAGTCGTAACCGTGACGGGCCGCGCTGATGTTCAAGTCGCCGAGAGCTGCTTTCCGCCCAGTGAAACCTTCCTTGATTGCCTCAGATGCCAAGTCGAAATCGTAGTCTACAAGTCCGATGGACGAGCCTAATGCGATAGTGTTGACCATTACCTGATACTTGCTCAGCTCTCTGTCTTTTCCGAACTCTTTCAGAGCATCGATCAGAAGGTCCATGTAGGGTACAGGAAAGAGTTTGATGTCATCTCTTCCAAATGATTCAGGCTGCAATTTGAGGCTGGAGTCATAGACTATTCCGCCCCCTGGGCTGACCTCGTGGCGATGACCCCGATGTGTAGGGTGCACTTTGTTTAGGTCGCCGAACATTGTTTCCTTGTCAAGCGCGACCAGAAGATCTACCCAGTCCACATGGGATCGGAGTTCCCTTGAATCAACCCTCAGCCGGTAATAGCTGTGTTCGCCTTTGATGTTGGAATGATATTCAATGTTGGCAAAGACATGCAATCCTCCTCGGATGCAAGCCTTTGCGAAATTCTCTGCGACAGAGTTGATACCGCTGCCTTGGGGACCACCAATCATCCAGGTGAAACTGTTGACCATGCTCAATGACTATTCAACACTAACTATTGCTGGAACCATAGAAATAATCTTGCTTGTACACAACCCGACGCGTAAGGCCGTTGAGTATCCACTGCTTTGTGGGCGGGATTCGACGGCTAAAAACAAGCACTATATAGGCTAAGCTCGGCGATTTAGGCTCTAATTTGAACGGGATAAGACGTGCTTCGGCAGCCGAAGCGTACGGAACATTTCTTCTAACTCTCGTCGGTCCGGGAACCATCACGGCAACTAGGTTAGCTGGATTTGGATCGACAGCGGCCGGGCTTGGAGTCATAGGACTAGCCCACGGAGTCGCACTGCTAGTAGCAGTATATTCGATAGGCCACATCTCAGGAGCACACATCAATCCCGCGGTCACAATCGCATCATGGGCCACCAAAAGGCTCGAACCCAGAAGAGTCGCCCCCTACATCTTGGCCCAACTAATCGGTGCGACGATCGCAGGATTAACTCAGCTTGCCTTATGGTCTTCTAGCGACAACTACGGTGTAGCACAGGCGACCAATCTTGGGGACACAACTCCTGGGTTAGGCTTCGGTATTGGAGCGGCTCTGCTGGCCGAGGTTATTGCAACCGCCATTCTCGTATTCACAATATTCGGTGCGACCGACAAGAAGGCTGATCAGTCCTGGGCAGGAGTCGCGATAGGACTAGTTCTCGCCGCCTCGATCTGGATGTTCGGTCCCATATCCGGTGCGTCTCTGAATCCCGCTAGGACATGGGGTCCTACGATTGCTTCGGCAGCCTTCAGCCTGACACCATTTGGCACTTTATGGATTTACATCGTCGGGCCAATCTTCGGGGGACTTTTGGGCGGCTTTCTGTACGAGGTCGTCCGTTAGGGCCTACTAGACTATTGATACGAGAATATTCGCCTCCTCGACTCGAAGCTCATATTTCTTCAACGGTTCCGCCGGGGGAGGCCCTCTCACTTCGCCGGTTTCAAGATCAAACTGCCCAAAATGCCAGGGGGCAGGTGATCATTCTATCCTTGAGAGTCCCTTCGGACAGCGGACCCCCGCGATGGGTGCATTTGCTGTCAAGTGCATAGTACTTGCCCGCAATCTTGACCAGGAGAATCTCTCTCCCCTCGACTACAAAACGGCGAATCGAATTATCTACAACGTCTGACTCGGAGCACAGTCTCACTAGGCCCAGTTCAATTCGACCGATCATCTAGCGGTCGAACTGCTAAGGCGACGGAGGGGGAGTATAGTCAGGATTCACTCTCTGATTAATCTCGTTAGCCAAAGCATGACCATGGAGAATTACTGTTACTTTCTTCACTCCATCCAGTTTGGAGGTAAGTTGGCGAATGTTCATTCCGATATCCTCGGCGAAAATCGGCGGACAGAACGGGGCTGTGAGATGATATCTAATGAACAACACTCCATCTTCCTTGATATCGATCTCATCCACTAGGTGCATCTCCGTTATTGGGAGACCAATTTCAGGATCCACCACTTTCTCGAGCTCTCTCGTGACCTCATCGACCGTAACCATCTTGTACTCGCTCAATGAAATGGTCACGATTTCATTTATGCATTCGTGTCGCCTCGAGTTAGGCGAGAACGTCAGTTATGGCAGACGTTATGGCGGTCTGACCATTCAGCCACAATGATGAAGACTGCCATGTTTGGAATATGACGTAGGTCATGTTTAAATAGGCTATTCGTCCACTTAAGTTACCGTTTCTGTTTGATAATTCCGTGCGAAGTGGCCTCGAAGTCGGTTATCCCTGCACTTCGCGCTATGATAGCTCGGGAACTGATAGTAGGATTCGGACTCAAGCAGGAGCAGGTCGCCTTGAAGCTCGGAGTAACGCAGGCCGCGGTCAGCAAGTATCGGCATCAGGTGCGGGGGGAGGCCGTAGAACTAGAGGCCGCGTCTGAGGTTCAGGCTATGAGCAAAGAGATTGCGTTAATGCTATCTCAGAACCCCAACCCGCTTGCGGTTTCGCAGATACTGTGTCAAGCTTGCACCGATATTCGCGCCCTCGGTTTGATGTGCGAGACTTGCCGCAAGGTGGATCCGAAATGGGATGTGGAACACTGTACCATCTGTTTTGGAAATCACAGTTGCTCTGAACTGGTTAGCATCGAACCGAGCAGCATTGGAAAGTATAGGCGCATTCCTGTGCTCTCCTGAAAAATTTCAACTAGTTCGTGATTCCCAGTCTTTTGCTAGAACAGCACCAAAGGCGGTGCGCGATGGGGATCCTTCGTTCCCTAGTTCGCGTTTGACTTAGGGTCAAATGAATGCTTCCGAACTCGGCAGACGCGATGAAGTTGATCAATACTTGATGAGTCTTCCGCTCGAAGCTTTTCGGTAGGGTCCTCTCTTTCTTTTTCGAGATTTTTCCCTTTGCTCGCGTCGCCGTATTAGCCTATCTTCAGTACTCATGTTAACCGATCGCCCGAACTAAGTAGCTCGTTAATATCAATATTCGGGGATGAACTCTTAAATGGGCTAGACTCGAGTGTTGCCGCCTATCAAGGGAAAGAGCGTGATCATCTGATGCTCGGTCTATTTGGGAGGAAGAAAAACCAGACCTCCCGTACGGGGAATTCGCCTGGAAACCCAGAGCCGGTTCTCAGTAGGCTTCAGGAAATGGCCGGAACCGACACTGAGATGTATCAATCTCTCTCCAGGCTCCTCTTTCTCGACCCTAAGAAAATCACCACCTCGTTGGAGGATGCAGTAGGCCAGGCGAGCACCTTTGACTCATCAGGCAACAAGACTAGGGCGGAGGTGTGGTACAGGATTGCAGGAGGGATTGCATTGTACCGAGGAGATGCTGAAAGCGTTAGAAAGTTTTTCGAGAAAGCCTCTTCAATTGCCGGAAACAGTCGACCGGAATACAAGACCATCGCAAGCCGATCCCAAGATGCGGTGAATTTGGCCCGAAAATTCTATGAAAGCATGTAGGGCAGAGCAATGATGAGCATTAGATGGGCCCGTAAATAGAATATCTTCTAGATAAGAATCAATGTGATGGTGCTCCGGGCGGGACTTCCAGCAGCTTATCGCCGCGTTTGAACCCGCGATCAACGGCTCTGGGGCTTGTCTTTCCGTAAGCCTCCCCGATCTAGGACTCGACTGGCCGCCTCGATACACTTTGAGGCAAAGGCCGCTATGCTAAACCGGGCTACACCACCGGAGCGACCGAAGACCTTGAACGCGGTTTCTTTTACCTTTTGGTGACAAAACGAGAACTTAAGGCCCGAGGCCGTTTTCTCCTGAGTTCGGACATTATTCATGTTACTTGCTTTCCCTCATTTCGTGATCCTGAATCCTCTGAACTCTCCCGAATAATCTGACCATTCAACTTCTACTCTTCTAACTACTGCTCCTCGAGGACCAACGTGGCAGAATCGAATCAGCTCGTCCAGTCGTGCTTTCTCACCCTCAGCCAAGGCTTCCACTCTACCGTCCTGAAGATTTTTGACCCATCCCGAGACTCCCAGTCTTCTGGCATGATCAGTCATTTCCCTTCTGAAGAAGACCCCCTGTACTAGACCTGAGATCAGAATTCTTGCTCGGGCGTCCATTCACTAAGGAGAGAACATGGAAGCTTTTCTCTCTTCCTCTACACTGAGTGGACGAAGAGATAGAAGGATATCTAGGTCAGGTTGTCGGAGGAGGTACGATCTGACGAAGGGGTGGAGCGAGGGGGGGGAGAGGCATTTCTTTCGATGCGACATCTAGCTCTTGGAGGAGTCCGGTCAGGGCGAGACCGTGAATGGCGGAAAATACGTTTAGTGTCATGTACAGATAACCGGCCTCCTCAACCTCGAACCTTAGTCCGTGTTTCATAAGGACGTCTCTGGTCCTCGGAAAGGCGACAATCAGATCTCCTATGGTCGTCTCAGCGCGAATCGAATCTATCTCTATGGTGAAGACACGGGAATCATCGAAGGTCTGAGATGGCGTGGGTCGAGCCGGCAAAGAAGTATTCGGAACCATGGGACCTTTGGTAGCGGGCTTTTCAATTGATTTTCTTTGGGGCTTCTTGTCACGAGCGCCCGTGGGCTTGCTAAGCTTAGAGACTTTCTTTGACCGTACTTTATTGGTTCGACGTTTCTTTTTGGCCATGCTCGTCACGAGATTTTCGACTGGGACTAGAGCCCACTCGACTCCTCATAATGAGCGACTTCGACTATTAATACGCTCGGATGATGGTTCAAGTCAGTTCTGGGAGGGTTGAATAGACCATGCGATTGGGAGACCTTGCATGAGCTGTTGGGCGTGTTGAGACGTTCTTGTTCGAAGCTCGTCCGCGACGATCTGAAAAACTGGGGCGGAATAGTCTTCGATCTGGCCGTGGTCCGACAGTCGAGCAATTGCCGGGTCTAGGGGGACTGATCCTAGGAAGGAGATACCTAGCTGCTTGGCTAGTTTCTCTCCCTGCGGCTCTCCAAAGACTTTGATAGCTTCACCGCAGTGAGGGCACGCTAAATAGCTCATATTCTCAACCAAACCGAGCAGCTCAGTGTTCATCTTCTTCGCCATGTTGACCGCTTTAGTGACGATGAGAGAGGCTAATTCTTGGGGAGAAGATACGACTACGACTCCATCTAATGGCAATGATTGGAGAACTGTTAACGGGGCGTCGCTCGTCCCGGGAGGAAGATCTACCAGGAGATAGTGAAGGGATCCCCAGTCTACATCCCAGTAAAGTTGGCGAATGACACTGTTCACTATCGGGCCTCTCCATATCACGGGCATTTCCGGATCATCTAGAACCAGATTGATCGACATCACTTTGATTCCGGTCCTGGTTAGTATGGGAGTTATGCGCCCGCTTGGACTTTTCGAGGGCCGACCGGTTAGACCAAAGACTTTCGCGATGCTGGGGCCCGTTAGGTCTGCGTCTAGGACTCCCACTTCGTACCCCAGCCTCCGGAGCTGGACGGCGAGCATGCTCGTGACGAAGGATTTGCCGACTCCACCCTTGCCCGATGCTATGGCGATTATGTTTCTCAATTCGCGTTTTCCCAGCCGATCGATGCCTACACCTGGACCATTTCCTTGTTCGGGTCGGGTCTGAGCGGTTCTGCTCTGGAGGTTCGTTCTGAGTTCGTCTAGTTCAGTCTTGGACATCGCTGTCGTCTCTACGGTTACGGATTTGACTTGGTCTGATTTCTTCAAAGCCTTCTCCACATCGGCTTGGAGAGTCTTTGCAAGAGGACAGTGAGCCACGGTTAGTGCAATCGTAACTTTTACGTGGCTACCCTCTATGGACACGTCTCGGACCATGTTGAGATCGACGATGCTGATGCCGATCTCAGGGTCAAGAACTCCGCGTAGACTGTTGACAATAGAGTTCTTGTCGATCAATGCTTCCATCTGAGACGCGTTTCACCACTAGAGAGTCGTGGGAAGGTATTTACACTCTCTTTCTCCGACGGCCGGCTCTCCTCGAGGGGAGCTTGTCTAACCCCTACAGGTCTGGACGGAGGGCGTCGTGCTTTTGCCTTGAGAAGTTCGAATCGTCAACGCGCATGACTTAATGGGTTCGTCTCATCTCAGATCGGTTTGGAGAACTAATGTCGGTCAGTGAGAAGACGCGTAAGGCGTTGAAGGAGTTTGGTCTGACAGAGTACGAGGCGAAGGTCTACGTTTCACTAGTCGAATCGGGCACTCAGGCTGCTAGCGAGCTAAGCCGTACCGCGTCGATCCCGTATTCGAAGATTTACGAGATTCTGGGAAATCTTGAGCGGAAGGGATGGGTCGAGACGGAGCAGGGCAGGCCGAGCAAGTACTATGCCAAGGCTCCTGCTACGGCTCTCGAACAGTCGAGGATCAGGTTTGAGACCACGCTGAAATCAAGTCAGACGGACGCGATGGGCGAGCTCCAGCCTCTTTACGAGAGGAAAGGCGTCCAGGAAAAGCCTGACATTTGGATCGTGAGAGGTCAGAACAATATTCTGGACAAGATAAGAGAGACGCTTGGGCGGACGAGGAGGGAGCTTTTCGTGGCTATGCCGGTGGCCCCTGACCCGATCGTCTCGATTGCACTACCTATCCTCGCATTGATGAAGGAGAAGGGAGTCAAGGTGTCGGTCATGGTCCCGCAGACGACGAGCCGTGAGACTCTCCGAAAATTGAAGGCGCTGGTTCAGGTCCGTACAAGAGAGCAGATGTTCGGAGGCGGAATAATCTCGGATGATGATCAGATAATAATTCTGTTAGGAGAGGATCCTCTGAAGGGACTGACGCTGGCGATCTCCTCGGATCATATCGGACTGGTCAAGTTTGGGAAGAGCTATTTCGAGTATCTCTGGGAGAGCTCAAAACCACTCTCCTAGGAAGGACCGTCCGAGGCTTTCACGGCTTTCACACTCAGCCTCACGGAGAGTCGCCTGGAAAAGCAGTCTCGCGTCACGGGAAAAAAATTGTTGCCCCCATTTTTTCCGAGGGCTCTCGCCAGTTGAAGCTGTTCTGGGCGAGTCTTCCGATTTACGGGTTGGAATAGGATAGACGACCGTTTTTCCATAGTGGAAATTGAGCCCATAGCTCATCGTGAAAATCTCGCGATCTGAAATCGCCTGCCCCGATTATTGATCAGGGCTTGTTCTGCGCCTGTCAGGATTGAGAGAGAACAGTGTTGGGTTTCTTATCTTCTGCCCCGCCTCCCTCCGTGTCTCCCCGAAAGCTTGCCCCATCGCTGCAGGGTCCTGGGAATAGATAGTGGCGACGTGGGCTGCAAGGTAGTCTTTATTCGCCCATGGTCTTTGTCTAATCCGCGGCTCGCTGGTCTGCGGGGGTACCAGAGCCAGGTCTAATGGGCAGAAGGCAGATCCGGGGCCTGCTCAAGGCTTAGGACCCTGTGGCGAAGGCCTTCGTGGGTTCGAATCCCACCCCCCGCACCAGAATTCGCGCTTCCTATACGGACGGCCTCGTTTGTCTGGAGAATACTGGGCGCATTCGCGTGGCGTTCCGCGGATCTCGAAGGAACCTCGAAGCCAGCTTGGGAACGGTTCGGCGACTGGACTAATCGTCCGAGGAAGAGGGTTTGAGAAAACCGAGGAGTGGAGTTACGTGGAGTGGCTGTGGTGGTGTCCGCCGTGGCCATGTGCATGCCCGTGCCCGTGGGCGTGACCTCTAGGGTCCGCGTGGGTCCCGGATGCTACAACTAGACCACCTACGGCTGTCGTCACCCCCGTCGAACTAGTACCAGTAGTTGCCAATGGTGAGGATGGCGGGTCACCCTCGTTATCGTCCGAGGGTGTAGGAGCATGTGTCACAGTGACGGTGATGGTGACAGAGTGGGATAGGAACCCTGTAGAACCGAGAGCGCCAAATCTGCCTCTGATCGTTACGGTAAACGTTGTCTGCGAGTCGGGATTGATCTCTGGCTCTACGAAGCATCTGATCTTGACAGTCGCATCTGGCATCAGTTGAGTGGCGCCTTGTCTGCAATAGACTGTCAGCAACCCGTTGCGTGGGCTGACCGACCGCGCTAAGCGGACTGTGCCATCGAAACCGTTGATGCTCGTCAGGGTAATGGTCGTTGACGCCTCGTCGTCACAGAGGGTACTCGCACCTTCACAGAGAGGCGACTCGCCTACCACCGTTATCGATATCGGGCTGGCCGAGATCGTGAAGTCCTTCTGGCCAGTGACTGGGCTCACGCTGACATCGTGTGACGCTGTCTGCGAGAGTGTTGGGGACGAGGAATCGGTTACAGTCAATTTCACGGTGAAGGATCCTGCCGTGGAGTATGTGTGGCTCGGATTCGCTGCCGTACTGGCGCCACCATCTCCAAAGTCCCACACGTATGTGTAGGGCGCGGTGCCACCACTCACGGAGGGGGTGAAGCTGACAGATTGACCGACAGTCGGCGAGGAAGGCGAGAGGGAGAAGTCAACGGTCAAGGGTGGAATTACTGAAGTTATGGTTATACTGACAGTGGTCGCGGTTGTGGTTGCGCCCAGGGGCGTACCAGTCACATCGATAGTCACACTCGCAGCAGCCGTACCCGAAGCGACTGTAACGGTCAGGTCACTCGAGCCACTAGGAGTTACACTTGACGGACTGAACGATGTACACGTGACACCCGAGGGAAGAGGAGTCGCACAGGACAGTATTACAGGCTCAGCAGAACCAGCGACCAATGTGGCTGTGATGGTGACAGCCCCAGAACTGCCCTGCGTAATACTCACAGGACCATTGTTGGACAACGAATAGTCGAAGGGGGGCGGAGGTGGTGCGGTGGTCGCCGCCAGGTTGAACGAGCCCGAGCTGTCTAGGTGAGTCGAATCTCCCTGGTAGTTTCCGGTTATGAGATGGTGCCCAACGGCGGTCGCGCCGGGTGTGTAGCTGACCTGGCAGGTTGCAGTGCCAGTAGTGGTGGCTGCGGCCAGCGTGCAGCTCGCAGAGATCGGACTTAACGTACCTGTCGAGTTGGTCGTGAAGCTAACGGAACCAGAAGGAGTCGTTAGACCCGTGGTAGACGTATCAGCGACCGTGGCTGTGCAACTTGCTGGATTGCTGACCTGGACGGATGCAGGTGAACATTGAACAGTCGTGCTTGTCGGGTGAGGAGGTGGAGGAGCAACTGGGGTCGTGGCCAGGTTGAACATGCCTGAACTCATCGCGTGAGTAGAGTCACCCGAGTAGGATCCAGTAATCAGGTGGTGACCTCCGACGATCGGAGTGTAGGATAGGGAACAGGTCGCGGTGCCGGCGATCGTACCTGCCGACAAGGTGCAGCTCGCCGACGTGGGGCTGAAGGTGCTGGTGGAATTGGTTGTGAAGCTGACAGGACCCGAAGGAGTTGTGACACCAGTCGACGAGGTATCGGTGACGCTGGCATTGCAACTGGTCGAAATGCCGACTTGGACTGGGGAAGGAGAGCATTGGACCAGGGTCGAAGTTGGATGCGGGGGTGGAGGCGGGGCAGCCGTCACCAAAAGGTTGAATGAGCCTGAGCTGGCGGCATGAGTCGAGTCGCTTCCGTATGTGCCGGTGATCAAGTGGTGACCCACAGCCGATGCTCCAGGCGAATAGCTCACAGAACATGTAGCGGTACCCGCAGCAGTCCCCGCCGCTAGCGTGCAACTCGCAGAAGCCGGGTTGAACGTGCCAGTAGAGTTAGTTGTGAAACTGACGGAACCAGTAGGAGTCGTTGCGCCTGTCGCAGATGTATCAGTGACAGTTGCAGTGCAACTCGTAGGTGTGCTGACCTGGACGGAGGCAGGTGAGCATTGAATAGTTGTGCTTGTTGGATGAGGAGGCGGAGGCGGTGCAGAGGTCGCTGCAAGGTTGAAGGAGCCGGAGGTTGCTACGTGAGTCGAATCTCCTGGGTAGTTTCCGGTTATGAGATGATGCCCAACGGCGGTCGCGCCGGGTGTGTAGCTGACCTGGCATGTGGCAGTGCCAGCGGTGGTGCCGGCTGCCAGAGTGCAGCTCGCAGAGGTTGGATTGAACGTGCCGGTGGAATTCGTCGTGAAGCCGACTGTGCCTGTCGGAGTCGTTGGAGTCCCTGATGTGTCTGTGACTGTGACTGTACACGTAGAAGATGTGCTCACTTGCACGGATCCGGGGGAGCATTGGACGCTGGTACTTGTCGAGTGAGGCGCGGGAGTTGCTGCGAGGAGGAATGTTCCCTGACTAATAGCGTGAGTCGAGTCACCTTGGTAGTTGCCCGTGATTAGGTGATGACCCGCCACGGTAGCGGTGTAGGTCACGCTGCAGCTGGCTGTACCTGCAGTTGCTCCTGCTGTTAGAGTGCAGCTTGCAGAGATCGGACTAAACGTGCCAGTCGAGTTGGTTGTGAAGCTCACAGAACCCGAAGGGGTCGTTGAGCCTGTTACGGCAGTGTCGGTGACGGTGGCGGTGCAACTAGTCGAAACCCCCGCCTGCACCGGCGATGGTGTGCACTGAACACTCGTCGTCGTTGTGTGGAGGGGCACGGTGGTTACCGCAAGTTTGAATGAGCCCGAGCTGGCTAAGTGAGTCGAGTCGCTAAGATAGTTTCCAGTTATGAGATGGTGCCCGATGGCAGTGGTGCCTGGTGTGTAAGTGATCTGGCATGTAGCAGTACCCGCAACGGTGCCAGCGGTCAAAGCGCAACTCGCAGAGACTGGACTGAAGGTGCCGGTAGAATTCGTAGTGAAGCTGACGGAGCCCGTTGGAGTCGTCGCTCCTGATGTGAAGGTGTCGGTCACTGTCGCTGTACAAGTGGAAGGCGTACTCACCTGTACCGATGCTGGAACACATTGGACGCTCGTACTTGTAGAATGAGGCGGAGGAGCTGTTGCGACAAGATTGAACGAGCCATTACTGGTAGAGTGACCTGAATCACCGCCATACGTGCTGGTGATCAAGTGGTGACCAACCGCTGTCGAACCGGGCGCATAACTGCGGGAGCATGAGGCGGTACCAACGGTCGCGCCCGCGGACAGAGTACAACTGGCGAGGGGGCTGAACGTGCCAGTACTGTTCGTTGTGAAATTAACAGTACCGGAAGGAGTAGTGGGACTCGACGATGTATCAGTCACTGTGGCCGCACAGCTGGAAGCGGAGCCTGTGGTGACGGAGGCGGGCAGGCAAGTGACACTCGTTGTCGTGGTATGAGGTGGAGCTGGAGTTGAGGCGAGAAGGAAGGTTCCCTGGCTGGAGGAATGTGTCGAGTCTCCGCCGTAAGAACCGGTTAGAAGATGATGACCGATTACTGCTGGCGTGTAGGAGACTGAACAAGATGCCGTCCCGGCAATCGTTCCAGCTGCTAGAGTACAGCTCGCAGAAAACGGAGTGAAGGTTCCAGTAGAGTTGGTCGCAAGGATCACGCTTCCGCTCGGAGTGGTAGGGGTTGTGAAGTGGTCAGTGACTGTCGCCGTACATGAACTGATTGTGTTGACAGTTACTGATCCAGGCGAACAGGAGAGCAATGTGGTTGTCGTGTGGGGCGGTGGAGGCGTT
>Ga0209237_1000205_pt1 | contig 30771 bp, 33 predicted proteins | sample GraSoi013_1_40cm_2_FD_185820 | JGI IMG/M metagenome (GOLD analysis project Ga0209237, IMG submission 185820) | Grasslands soil microbial communities from the Angelo Coastal Reserve, California, USA - Sample 10_02_2013_1_40cm (SPAdes) (version 2) | ecosystem: Environmental > Terrestrial > Soil >...
TTGGGCTGCTCAACCTGTACGAATATCTCGCGCGGAACGACGTGACGTGGAACCCGGAGATCGTTTCCGCCGTCGAGTACAGCCTGTTCTGCCCGACGACGGAGGAATACATCCTGCCGATCACCCACGGCAACGACCGCGTCGAGTGGTTCCTCTTGCTGAATGGGCAGATCTCGATGGAAGTCCGCGACCGGGACACGGGCATCCTGCTGGCATACCTTCACATGAAGCCCGGGGACTGCACCGCCATGCCCGCGGACATCTCCCACAATCTGTGGGCCCCCGAGCGCTCCATGCTGCTCGTATGGGAGAACGGGAACCCGCAACTCCCCGAGCTCATCCGCCTCGGCAAGACTCCGACCGCGCCCTTGGAGGAGTTCGGGCTCAAGTAGACGTTGGCGCACACGGTTCGCCGCACCGGGTCCATGCCCAGCCCTCTCGTGAATCGGTACGCGATCTACTTCCAGCTCCCGGACCAAGGAAAGGTCCCCCAATCGATCGCGCGCGAGCCGAGCCTGCTCATGGCGGTCGAGAATTGCCTGAACGCGTACCAGGCGACGGGGCACACCGGCTTCGTGATCGATGACACGCGGGCCCACCGCGAGTTCCACGTCGAGCGGGAGGTCCTGCTCCAGCTCCTCTTCCTCCGACATCAGGACCGGACCCGCTACTTCGAGATCCTGAACCGCTTGGATCGACAAGGGAGCCAAGACGAGCTCGTTGCGTTCCTCGCGACGCACGCCCGGATTTGAACGCAGGCCGTCCGTCGAAAGGGATTTGAGCACCCCGGCGCCTTAAGCGTATCCCACGCATGGTGCTCGCCGACCGCTTCCAATCGCTCCAGGCCGAGATGGAGAGCCGCCTCTTCGAGCGACGCGAGGAGATCGAAGGGCTGATCCTGGCCCTCCTGTCCCGCCAGCACATCCTGCTCGTCGGGCCAAAGGGGGCGGCGAAGAGCATGATGATCCGCATGCTCGCGAACTCGATCCAGGGAGCGCGCTACTTCGAGCGACTCCTGACGCGGTTCACGTTGCCCGACGAGCTGTTCGGCCCGGTCTCGATCTCCGCGCTGAAGCAGGACCGATTCTCGCGGATCACGCGCGGATACCTGCCCGAGGCCCACTTCGCGTTCCTCGACGAACTGTGGAAGGCGAACAGTTCGATTCTGAACAGCCTGCTGGCCATCATCAACGAACGGCTCTTCTACAACGACGGAGAGGTGATCCAGTGTCCGCTGGAGACGATGATGGGCGCCTCCGCCGAACTGCCGCAGGAAGAGGCGTTGTCCGCCTTGTACGACCGGTTCCTGCTCCGGTATCGGGTCGAGTACATCGCCGAGGACGGTCACTTGCTCGAGATGATGTCGGACAACCGGCCTCCGGTGTTGACGACCCGGATCAGCCTGGATGAGATCCACGCCGCCCGCGACGCCGTGGCCGCCGTCGAGTTCGACCGGCCGCTCCTCGAATCGATTGCGAAGATCCGACGTCGACTCGAGGGCGAGGGTTTGACATTATCCGATCGCCGGTACAAGGAGAGCCTCGCGATTGTCCGCGCGAAAGCGTGGCTCCAGGGCCGCGCCTACGCGGTCGAGGACGACCTCGCGGTCCTCGCGAACGTCCTCTGGGACGATCCCGCGTCCGAGCCGATGGTCCGGGGCCTCGTCCTCGACGTGGCGAATCCGCACGACAAGCGCGGGCGGGAGATCATGGACGCGCTCCAAGTCGCGCTGACGAACCTGCAAGGCCTCGACGATCCGCGGGACCGGACCATGGCGGCCGTCGAGTTCCTCAGCAAGCTTCGAACCGCGAAAGCCGAATTGCAAGGATTCCGCGAGCGGCTCCGACGGCGCGAGGCGGACGAATCCCAGCTCGTGTTCTTCCTCGGTGAGACGGACCGATACGAGGTCCTCGTGAAACGCGAGTATCTGGAGACCGGCTAGGGGGGTTCCGTCATGACGTTCGGGCCGTCCGTACCGGCCATCTCGAGGAGCACGATCGTCCACGACCCGTTCGACGAAGAAGCGTTCGACGAAATCTTGCCGAAGGCCGCCGGCCTGCGTCTCCTTCTGGCGGAGAGCCAGATCCCGCTCGCGCAGGAACTTGCGTTCGACTTGTTCTGTTCGCTCTACAAGTACTTCGTCAAGCTTCGGTCGCCGGCCGAAATCGCGCCCGAGTGTCAGGGTCATCGGGATCTCTTGGGCCGGGCGCTCGAGCTGCGGGAACACGAGAAGCTGCGGGCATTCACGCGGCTGAAGCCCGCGGAGACCGCCCTAGCCACCGAACTCGTCCTGGACGCCCTCCTCCAGGAGATCGCCCGGGTACCCTCAGCCTCCGAGGACGCCGGCGCGGCCGAAGAGGCTCGGGACTCGTCATCCGAGTCGGTCGGGAGTGTAACGACCCAACGGCTTCGCGAGGTGATGAAAGACGCCCGCGAGGATCTGCAGAGCGTCACGGAGCTCATCGCGGCATGGTCCTCGGGTCCTGGCCAGGAGACACGGCTCCCGGTGGAGCTGAAACTGCGCTTGATGCGAGATGTCGTCCGCAACCCGAGGCTCCGGATGATCGCCCTGCTGTTCGGACGCTATCGGCGGCTGGGTCTCCGGGAGCGGACCCTTCCAGCGATGCGCGCTAGTCAGGAAGTCGTCGACTTCATTCAGGGCGGAGACGTCGCCCGGGCCCTCGCCGGAGAGCTGTCCAGCTTCGCGATGGAGGAACGAGAGGACCTATTCTACGCGAAGGTCGTCACTCACTCCCTCCTCATCTACGAGCTGTGGCGCCGCGAGGAGGAACCGCGAGCCGTGTACCTCTGTATCGACAACTCAGGAAGCATGGCGGGCGAGAAGGAGGTGTGGGCCAAGGCATCCGCGCTCGCCCTCGCGCATCTCGCGTTAGCCGAGAATCGTCCGGTCGAGGTCGTCCTGTTCGGAGACGCCGCGGATCCGCTCCGTGTCGTTTCGATGCGGCCCGAGGACAATGCGTCGACGCGGCTCGAGAAGCTCCTCGACGTGGCGTCGTACTTCCTCGGAGGCGGGACGGATTTCGTGAAGCCCCTATCCCACGTGCTCGACGCGCTCGAGGCGGGACATCACACGGGCAGCGATCTCTTGTTCGTTTCGGACGGGCTATGCCCGATCCCGGAGGACTTTGTTCGGCGGTTCCGAGAGGCGAAAGAGCGCTACGACCTCCGCATGACGGCGGTATTGATCGGCGAGGAGCCGTTCGCCTTGAGCGAGATCTCGGACACCGTCCATCGGTTGGACGAAGCGTTGCAGGCGGGAGAGGCTCTGGCCGCGCACTTCGCCTCCGCATTTCTCGAGCGCGGTCACGAGCCTGGACGTCCCGTGAAGATGCCTCTCCGCCCGGGGCGGGCGACTCCGCTGCTCTTCGACCACTTTCTCCCGAGTCCGGATGAACCGTAGGGAACGACGGCCGGTCGGCTCAGGAAGGGGCCGCCCACGCGAAGAAGAAGCCGACGGCGATCGCGATGAATGTCAACCCGAGGGCGATCAACGACTCGCCGCTCTGACTGATCGCAGGCGCGGCCGGCTCGATGATGGCTCCGGCGATGAGCAGAATGAGCCCCAAGACGAACAGTCCCGCGGCGGCCATCATGGTCCTTGCAGCCATGGGATCACCTCATCTCCGCGGCGGTCGCGCGCGTCCAGCTTCTCACGCCGCCCGAAGCCGGCCTCGGGCTGAAGATGAGTCCGAGGTTGGCGCCCCAAATCGTGTGCCACAAGAGGTTCGCGAGAAGGGCCTGGACACCGTAGGGCCCGAAGCTCGTCAGGAACGTCCCGACCGGCGCGCCGTACGGCGCCAAGATCGGGCCGATGAGGAGGGGCATCCACAGCGCGGAGCTGATGATCCACAGCGTCCAACCCCAGATGAGCCCCTTAATGTAATTCGCGGTCGGGGTCATCGCCGCCAACGGTTTGATGACCCGCCCCATCATCGGCGAGACGACGAGAGCGAAAATCAGGCCGAAGAGGATCCCGTCGACGTAATGGAACACGCCTCCGACGACGAAGGCGACGTCGGGGTGCGTGAAGCCGAACGGCAGGCCGACGTAAATGTACCCGTTCAGACTCGGGAAATCGAATTTCGGCAGCCTCGCCCCATAGAACCAAAGGCCGAAGATCGTGGCGATGTGCGTGGCCACGAGTCCCGCAATCACCCCGCTCTTTCCCGCGGTCTTGCCCACGAGATATTTGACACCAGAATTCGAGGAATCTTCCCCCTCCATACTCGCCCCTCGCCGCGGCACCGGGATGTGGCTATTTAATGGTTCTCGGCACAAGGTCCCGTCGCGGACAAAACGGGGACGAGGGGCGCAAGCTCTTTAGCGGCCTTGGGCTTCGTACCGGTCATGACGGACGTCACCCGATACGGCCTCTTCGTCGGCGGCGAGTTCGTCCCCGCCCACTCCGGCGCCACCTTTCCAGTCCACAATCCCCACAACGACGAAGTCTTCGCGCAAGTCGCGGAGGCCCGCGAGGACGACGTTGAGGACGCGATCGCCGCCGCCCGATCCGCGTTCGAAGGCCCTTGGGGCGCTCTGACCCCCAAGGAACGCGGGAAGCTCCTCTTGCGGCTCGCGCGCCTCATCGAGGACCAAGGAGAATTGATCGCCCGGTTGGAGGCGAAGAATTCCGGTCACCCGATCCGCGACGTCCGGCGGTTCGATCTCGTGCGGACCATTGACTGGTTCGAGTACTTCGCCGGCATGACGACGAAGATTCAGGGGGACGTGATCCCGTCCTCGTTCCGCGGCGTGTTGAACTACACCCTTCGCGAACCGCTCGGTGTCGTCGCGCAGATCGTCCCATGGAACTTTCCGTTGATGTTCGTGGCGTGGAACATCGCGCCCGCCTTGGCTGCGGGAAACACGGTCATCCTGAAGCCGGCCGAGTACACGCCCCTCAGCGCGCTCGAGATCGCGCGGCTCACGAAGGAGGCCGGCTTCCCGCCCGGCGCCGTGAACGTCGTGCCCGGCAAGGGCTCGATCGCCGGGGCGGCGCTCGCCCGCCATCCGGGAGTCGACAAGATCTGCTTCACCGGTTCCGTCGAAGTCGGCCAACAGATCATGCGGGAGGCCGCGACCAACCTGAAACGGCCGCTCCTCGAGCTCGGCGGGAAAGGCCCGAACATCATCTTCGACGACGCCGATTTGGACGCCGCCGTCCAAGGGTCCCTATTCGCCGCCTTCCACAATCAGGGACAAGCCTGCATCGCCGGGTCGCGGATCCTCCTGCACGAATCGATCTGGGACCGATTCCTCGACGCGTTCCTCCCGCGAATCCGATCCCTCCGCATCGGCGACCCGCTCGACGAGAAGACCCAGATGGGGCCGCTCACCTCGAAGGACCATCAGAAGCGCGTCCTCGAGTACGTGGACGTCGCGAAAGGCGAAGGCGCCGAGATCCTCTACGGCGGGAGACGGCCTGACACCCCGGAGACGTCCCGCGGCTACTACGTGCTGCCGACCCTCGTGCGGGCGGAGGACCCCGCGATGCGGATCTGCCAGGAGGAAGTCTTCGGGCCCTTCATCACGGTCACACCGTTCGCCAAGGAAGACGAAGCGCTCGCCATCGCCAATGGGGTGCCGTATGGCCTCGGTGCGGGCCTCTGGACGCAGAACCTGCGACGCGCCCATGGCCTCGCGGCCCAGCTCCGAGCCGGGATGGTGTGGATCAACTCCTACAAACTCGTCGATCCGGCCTCGCCGTTCGGCGGGATGAAGATGAGTGGCATGGGACGGGAGATGGGCTTCGAGACGATGCGGGAGTACACACAGGTGAAGAGCGTGTGGGTCGGCTACGACTTCGAGCCGTGGCGTTGGCCCGAGTGATGCGTGCGCCCCGTTCCGTCCGCTCCGGAATACCTTAATCCTTCTTCGGCGAATCCCGTCTCCGTGGACCGGGGGTTTCGAGTGTGTCGGAGGGAGTGATGCATCCAAAGCGAAGACGGTCGGGTCGCCGGGGCAGGATGGTCATCCTGGGGCTCGTCCTGATCGGAGCTGGCCTCATCGTCTTCCGATATTCGGCCGACATCGCGGGCCAACTCGACTCGTACATCAGCCCGCCGCCCGCGGACAGCGGGAATATCACCGGACTCGTCAGCCCGGGCGGGTGGTACCTTCCGTACGCGGTGTGGGGATTCGGCTTCACGCTCATCGGACTTGGAGGGACGATGCTCCGCAGCGCGTTCATGTCTAGCATGATGGGTGGGGTCGGAGCTATGGCCGGCGGGTCATCCATGTCCCCGGACATGATCGATACGTACATGCAGCAGGCACTCTCGACGGCGCGCGGTACGACGGGCCAGCCGGGCGCGGGTCCGGCGCCGCCGAAAGAAGTCGTGAAGGTCAAGTGCCGAAACTGCGGCAACCTGGAAGCGGAAGACGCGACATATTGCCGGAAATGCGGGGAACCCCTCTAGTTCGCGGCGGCCTTATGCCGCCTGCGAGGGGCTCCCCGAACGGCGCCAGCCCAGAGCTAGTGACAAAAGAGAACATTCGGAACGATAGATATATTCGCCCGGAGGCGGCAATGGCAGGCCGAGCGTTCGACTAGCAATGGCAGACCTCTGGGTCGTCGTCGGATTCCTCGCGTTCTTCGGCACAATCACCGGTCTTCTGACGGTCACATTCGTCGCGTTCACGCGCATGGACAAAGACGTCCGGAGGGCGCGGATGTTCATCATGGAAAAGCGAATCCAGCGGTTCCTCGGCTCGTTCACCGTCGCATTCATCGCGCTGACCGTGCTGATCTGCGCTTCCACGATTGCCCTGGGCCTCCCCGCAGCGATCGGAACCGGGCTCTTGGTCCTCTGGTTGGGCGGAATGGGCTACGGGACGTACGAGCTGTTCCTGATCGTGCGGCCCCCGAAGGGCACGCTGTTCCGGCTCATCAAGAAGTCGAACACGGGCCGCTCAGTGCTGCTCGAGAAGGCCGCGATCCTGGAGCGATCCGGGAGGGACCGGGATGCAGCGAAGTGAGTCGCGACGGAAAGCGGCTCTCTCCAATTTCTCCGACGAAGGCATCGAAGGACAACTCGGGAAGATCCTCGGAGAGTTCCGCCGGAAGACGAACGGAATCCGCGGATCCGTGATCGCCGACGGAAATGGCTTGACGGTGGCGAGCGACATCCAGGGCGCGGTCAGCCCCGCCGTCCTCTCGGCGATGAGCACGCTGATCGCCCAGTCCGGCGCCCGGGTCTTCGAGAACATCGAGATGACCGGTCCGAGCTTCATCATCATGGATGGCGATCAGGCGAACGTCGCGGTTGTGCAGTTCGCAGCCGGGGATGTGAGCCTGCTCACGCTCGTCGACCGCAGCGCCAATTTGGGAGTCCTCAAGCTTGAGATGAAGCGCACCGCCGGGAAGATCGCAGAGGCGTTGGGCATCGCTTTCGGGACTGCCACGGGCATCTCGGAACTGTTCATCATCACGAAAGCTGGAATCCTGATCCGCCACTACTCCGACACCTTGCGGACCGACCTCGATCGGGACATCTTGAGCGGGATGCTCGTCGCGGTCCAAGAGTTCGTGAAACAAACCCTATCGTCAAAGACCGGCAATCTCGACGAGCTTCGCTATGGAACGTATACGGTCCATTTCGTCCGAGGAATGCATACGATTGCCGCCGCCGTCGCGAAGGACATGGACGCCGAGCATGTGAAGTACGCAGTGAGCGACGCGTTGCAGGACTTCGAGGACCGATATGCCGGCATCCTCCCTACTTGGAACGGGGACGTCAGCGAGTTCAAAGGCATCGACGAGTGTTTTGAAAAGGTGCTCAAGGCCTGAGGCCACATTCCGTCTGGCCGCAGAAAGGTCCTACGCGCGTTCCATGCGAAGCGATTTGATCCGGCCCCGCGCGACGGAGAACCGGCCGACGGATCGTCCGCTCGCCGATCGGACGGTGGCACGAATCTCCCCGTCCTCCGGCTCCATCTGTTCAACGGCGATGTCCTGCGGCACTCGATACGTCAACAGGGACGAAGTAATCGCCCGGATTCCGGCGGATTCGTGGCCGGAGACGTCGCGGAGCCTCGCGTCCGTGGTGAACAAGTTGAGCGCGTCGACGAGGCGGCCTCGCGCCAGGAAATCGTAGAATCGACGTACCACTTCTTCCGCCCGGAGTGGGGCGGACCCCCCTAAGGAACCCATTGAGGAAGCCAGCTCATCCGTTGGGGACAAACCCTTGGTTCGTATTCTCCGTAGGCCTATGGAGATTACGTACCCTGGAAGACGGCGCGGTCGATCGCGATTTCGGCGATGTCCGTGGCATAATTCGCGCTCCGAGCGAGGCTGTCCACGATTGCCGCGAGAGCGAGGAGTTCCTCCCCTTTGCGCGTCGCGACATGGTGGGAGAGGCCATCGATTAGCTTCTGGTGCCTCGCGAGATCGTCTACGGCCTCGTTCGCGGCGTCGATGTCCGCGGTGAGCAAGGCGGTGAACGCCTTGTCCAGGATGGCCGTGGCGGACTCCCGCGCAGCGTCCATCTCCTTGATCAACTTCGGTTCGAGACGCCCTTCCGCGAATGCGGGATACGTCCGTGCGATGCGCTCCGCGTGGTCTCCGATCCGCTCGAGCAGCTTCGCGATGAGCCGATAGTTATGCAGCTCGCTCTTCGCGCCGTTCGCGGTTCCACCGGTCGTGTGCGCAACGTTGTACTGTTTCGCGACCATCCAGTAGAGGCGATCGACGTCTTGGTCCCGCTGGGCCACGTCCCGTGCGAGGGCCTCATCTTGGGTCCGCAACGCCTCGATCGCGTCCTCATGCATGGCCCGAACGATGAGGTGCATCCGACGCAGGCATTTCTCGGCGCTGAGCTCCGCGGTATCCGACAGGTCTTGGATCACGACCGAATTCCGGGTCTCCTCGATGACCTCCGGCCCGATGACCATGCGGCTGAAGTCCCTCGCGACGCGTCGCACGAAGGGGCCCATCTCCGGGCGGAACCGAATCTCGACGTAGTTGAAGCCGCCGATGTATGCGCCGATCAACTTGCGGAGCAGATGATCCCGACGTTCCTCGCCTTTTTCCTCGAAGATGCGTCGGCGTAGTTGCGGTTTCTCCGCAGGCCGCGGTCGGATCGACACGGACCCCTCCGGCTCCGTCTCTAGGAAGACCGTGTCCCCGGCCTTGAGGCCTGCATCGACGACCCAGTGCTTCGGGAGGGAGACCACATAGGTCGAGCCGCCGGTCAGCTGAAGCTTCCTTCCTTCCATTCCCCTCACTCCTAGGCTTACCTAGATGCTATAGAGCAAAAAGGGTTAGCCTCATAGACTATATAGATGTTACCGCGCCACCGTTTGACAGGGAGGACTTCGTGGGTAACCGTCATAGAGCCCGGACGTCTCCGACCGACCCAAGGAACAAAGAGACGGCGTAACAAGAGGAGTCGATGAAAGGAATGGCAATCACACCTGAGGAAAAGCAGCGCCTGCAGAAAGGTTCGCGGCGCGGTATCGGGGTCATCGTCGTGGTCATCGCCGTGGTGTTGGTCCTGATTGCGGTCGTGGTGCTGTCCGGTTTGCTTAACCCGCCAACCACACAGAAAATCACGATCCTGGGCGCAGGAGCGACCTTCCCATGTCCGCTGATCACGAAGTGGTCGAATGACTATGCGAATGTGAGCCTCAATTACGGAGGCAAGCCCACGCAGGTCCAGGTGAACTACAATTGCGCCGGGAGCGGCGCCGGGATTACCCAGATCACCCAGAAGACGGTGGACTTCGCGGGATCGGACGCGCCGTTGAAGCCGAGCGAACGGGCGGCGGCGCCGGGGCTCCTCCACATCCCCGAGACGATCGGCGCGGTGACGGCGGCATACAACGTGGCAAGCCTCTCGAGCGGCCTCAATCTGACCGGGAACGTACTGGGTGAGATTTTCCTCGGGAAGATCACGACCTGGAACTCGGCGAACATCAGCGCCCTGAACCCGGGGGTCAGACTCCCGAGTTCTCAGATCACGGTCGTTCATAGGTCCGACAGCAGCGGGACCTCGTTCGTGTGGACGAGCTACCTGCACCTGGAGAACCCAGGGTGGGACTCGAGCCTCGTCGGCAAGTCAATCAACTGGCCCGCCGGGGTCGGGGCGTCGGGAAATTCCGGTGTGGCAGGCAAGATCCTCACGACGCCGGATTCCATCGGCTATGTTGAGCTCGCGTACACCGTCCAAAGCTCGATGAAGGTCGCGAAGATTCAGAACCCGGCGGGGAACTGGATCCTCCCGAGTCTGGTCAGCACCGCTGCGGCGGCCGCGTCCTTCACAAATCCGCCAAGCCCGTCCGGCGATTGGGGCAACGTCTCGATTCTTAACACCGCGGGCGCGACCAGCTACCCGATCGCGAGCCTCACGTACCTCCTCGTCTACCAAGAGTTGAACACGATCGGCACGTCGATGACGGCGCAGAAGGCGCAGGGGCTGGTCGACTTCCTGTGGTGGGCCGTCCACGACGGACAGAGCCGCAGTGCAGCGCTCGTCTATCCCACGTTGCCGGCCGGACTCGTGACCTTGGACGAAGGGGCGATTCGAAGCATCACGTTCAATGGGCAAACGCTACATAGCTGAGGACGGTTCGCCCGTAGAACCACCGATGCACCCATTTCGGACTTCCCGAGGCGGTGCGCAAAGACGCCTCGTCGCCACCTCGGGAGATCTCATCTTTCAATCTCTTTCCACGACTATCGCCTTTTCCGTGCTCGGCCTGCTCGCCTTGATTGCGGCCATCTTGTTCGTCGCCGCCGAAGAGTCGGTCCGAACGTTCGGGTTCGGATTCCTTGGCGGCACCGTTTGGGACCCCGTGTCGCAGGTCTTCGGGGCCGCGCCGTTCATCTACGGGATGCTCGTCACATCGGCCCTCGCACTGGTCCTCGGCGTCCCGATCAGCATCGGGATCGCCATCTTCCTTTCGGAGCTCGCGCCGGGTTGGTTGCGGACCCCCCTCACATATGTCGTCGAGCTCCTCGCCGCGGTGCCGTCCGTCGTCTACGGCCTCTGGGGGATTTTCGTGCTAGCCCCGGTCATGCGGGTCTACATCGAGCCATCCGTCCAAGCGATCCTTGGTTTCTTGCCGTTGTTTCGAGGAAATCCGATCGGCTCGGACGTGTTCACGGCCGGCGTCATTCTCGCGGTCATGATCATCCCGACGATCTCCTCCGTGTCGCGGGAAGCACTACTTGCCGTGCCGGACACCCAGAGGGAAGCGGCCCTCAGCCTCGGGGCGACCCGATGGGAGACGACGCGGCTCGCGGTCCTCCGATACGCCCGCGCGGGAATCTTTGGCGCCGTCGTCCTGGGACTCGGGCGGGCGGTCGGCGAGACGATGGCCGTCACGATGACGATCGGGAACCGGAACGCGATCTTCACCTCGTTGTTCGATCCAGGACAAACGATCTCCAGCTTGATCGCGAATAACTGGCTCGAGGCCGGCTCGTTGGAGCTAAGCGCGCTGATTGAGTTGGGACTCGTCCTCATGCTCGTGTCCCTTCTGATCAACGCGTTCGCCCGCTTCATGGTCGGACGGGTCTTGCATGTCGGGGAGGGCGCCGAGTGACGTTTCGATTCGATCGAGACACCCGGCGACGGTGGTTCGACGTCGCCATGAGTGTCGCGGCGTTGGCGTGCGTCGGAATCGCCATCCTTCCCTTAGGGAGCATCCTCTTCGAGGCCTCGGTCCGAGGAGCGCAGGCCATCACGCCGAGTTTCCTGACACTCCCCGCGGGCAGCGGAGGCATCGCAAATTCGATCCAAGGAACGCTGGTGCTGATCGGGCTCACCGGCCTGGTCGCCCTCCCGGTCGGCATCCTCACGGGAATCTACCTCGCCGAGTTCGGGCGGAACCGAATCGGCGGGGCGGTCCGATTCTTCGTCGACGTCATGACCCAGATTCCGTCGATCGTCGTCGGAATCTTCGCGTATTCCTTCATCCTGGAACTCGGAATCGCGGGCATTGTATCGAGGCGTCTCGTCTTCAGCACGATCACGGCGGTCATCGCCTTGTCGACCATCATGATCCCGTTCGTCGCGCGGACGTCCGAGGAGGCCTTGCGACTCGTGACAACGTCCACCCGTGAAGCGGCCTTGGCCCTGGGGATCCCTCGTTACAAGGTCATCCTCCGGGTCGTGCTACCCTCCTGCGCCAGCGCGTTGGTCACGGGAGGTCTCCTTGGAATCGCGCGAGTCGCCGGCGAGACCGCACCCCTCATCATGACCGCGTTCGCCTCGCCCGACTTCTTCACGGGCCTAGACCAACCCATCGACGCCCTCCCGCTCCGGGTCTTCCGGTTCGCCATTTCGCCGTCCCTCGCCGACAACCGAGCCGCGTGGGGTGCTTCGCTCATCCTGGTCGTCATGATGCTCGGAATCAGCATCGCTTCCCGTGCGGTCATTCGTCTTCGTTCGGTCAAAAGGTGACGATTCTGGCCGCCAAGATTCGCGTTGAGAAGTTGTCCGCGTGGTACGGATCGAAACTCGCCATCGAAGATATCAACCTGGAGCTCGAGGAACACGCGGTCAGCGGGATCATCGGGCCGTCCGGCTGTGGAAAGTCCACCCTGATCCGCTGCCTCAATCGAATGCACGAGACGATTCCCAAGGCCAGAGTCGAAGGAAAGGTCCACCTGGACCAAGACGACATTTACGAACTCCCTGCGGTCAGCGTGCGCCGGCGAATCGGAATGGTGTTCCAGAAACCGAACCCGTTTCCGACGATGTCCATCTACGACAACGTGGCGGCCGGGCTGCGACTGAACGGGGAAAGAGACCGAGACAGGCTGGACGCCGCTGTGCTGGCGAGCCTCAAGCAGGCCGCCCTCTGGGATGAGGTCAAGGACTCGCTCGACAAGAGCGGCGCGAGTCTCTCGGGTGGCCAGCAGCAGCGCCTGTGCATTGCGCGCGCCCTCGCGGTCAAGCCGGAGGTCGTCCTGATGGACGAGCCGTGCTCCGCCCTCGATCCGATTGCAACCGCGAAGATTGAGGACCTCATCTTTGACCTGAAAAAGGACTATACCGTGGTCATCGTGACGCACAACATGCAGCAGGCCGCTCGCGTCGCGGAGACGACCGCGTTCATGTACCTGGGTCATGTCATCGAGGTCGGCGTGACGCGCGAGCTCTTCGAGCGACCCAAAGAGACGTTGACGGAAAGTTACATCACCGGGAGGTTCGGATAGTGCCGCAGGCCGCAGAACGAAAAGCGTTGCAGAAGGGGCTCCAGAAGCTGAACGAGAACATGGTGACGCTCGCGGAGCTCAGCGAACTCGCGATCCGCAAGGCCATCGACTCGCTGACCCGTTTGGACGGAGAAGTCGCACGGGAAGTCTTCACGATCGACCAGGAGGTTTACGGGCTCCAGCTCGAGATCGAGCACACGTGCGTCGACCTCATCGCCCTCCATGCGCCGGTCGCGAGGGACCTCCGGACGATCACGACGTCTCTGAAGATCACGACCGACCTGGACCGAATCGGGCGGTACGCGAAGGACCTGGGGGAACTCACATTGCAATTCAATCCCTCGGCCCGTGGCGTAGAGCCGGAACTCACGCGGATTCGAGAGATGGCGGACCGAACAATCCAGATGGTCGACACGGCGATCGACGCGTTCGTCCAGCACGACGCGGAATCCGTCCGGAACATCATGCAGGTCGACGATGCCGTCGATCGAATGCACGACGAAAACTTCAACGAGCTTGTCCGGCGGATGACGGAAGGAAGCCTGAAGATCGAAACGGGGGCGCGGTACATCCTCGTGAATCGCTACCTTGAGCGGATCGCGGACCACGCGGTCAATATTGGCATGCGCGTGGTCTACATGGTCACGGGAGACTGGCTGCCGCGGGAGCGGGCAGCGGACCGAGCGAAGCGCATCCCAAAGTGACCCGACCGAAGCACGCCTCTATAGACCCCGGATTCCACCCGAGACCTCGTCGGTCAAGTTCATTCTCGACCTCCCGTTTCTCCTCTCGATGAGAGAAACACCTGAAGAAAGCGGCGAGAGAGACCTCGACCTATGGAAGCTCGATCGCGACGCCCAGGAAGAAACGCACCAAGCGGAATTCGCGCTGAAGTGACGCGCCCCAGCCCCTCGCGAGGGCCGTGCACATGGATTGCACCAAGTCCATTCGCGGCCGCGGCTACGGCCGCACCCTTTTCTGGTCTACGTTTCCTGGTGAACGGCGAACGTGAAGTGACCCTCGCCGCCCATCGAATTGAATTACGGGCTTCGCGTTCCGCGAGCCGACGCGGGAGTTCGGTTCCGGAATGGGGGTCGTTGAAGCCCGAGAGTTGAAAAAGGTCTATGCGAGTGGGACCCAAGCTCTTGACGGCGTGTCCCTCGACGTCGATCGGGGCGCGGTGTTCGGCCTCCTGGGTCCGAACGGCGCGGGCAAGACGACCTTCGTGAAAATCGTTGCGACGCAACTGCTCCCGACCGCGGGCAAGGCGACGGTCCTCGGCTACGACGTCGTTCGGAATCCTCGAGAGGTCCGGGAGCGGATCGCGGCCGTCCCCCAGGAGGGTCGACCGTTGAGCTTGCAGACACCATACGAACATCTTCTGACGTATCTCGTGGCCCGCGGCGAGGACCTGGCGAACGCGCGGCGTCGCGCGAAGGATGCGTTGTCCCAGCTCCACCTTGACAAATACCGCGACATCATTTGCGCGAATCTCTCCGGAGGACTCCGCCAGCGTGTGCTCGTCGCGATGGCGATGAGCACGGACGCGGACCTCTTGATCCTCGACGAGCCGACGATCGGTCTCGACCCGGTGGCCCGCGTGGAGGTGTGGAACCTGGTCCGCGACTACGTATCGAGGGGGCGGACGATCCTCTTGACGACGCACTACATGGACGAAGCGGAGGCACTGTCCGACCGTCTCGCGATCATGAACAAGGGACGTCTCATCGCGACCGGAACGCCGGCGGAGATCCGCGGGAGGCTCCGCGCGACCCATGTCGTGATCGTCAAGACCGCGAACGATTCAGAAGAATTTCACGCGTACGGACGCGTCCTCCGGGCCGGAGCAAGCCTTCGCATCCTCACGGACCGGGACGGTGCGAGCGCCCTCACGTCGTGGTGCGTCTCGAAGAACCTCGAGGTCTCCGTGCGTCAGGTGAGCGTGGAGGACGTCTTCATCAGCGAGGTGGGCATCGGTGCCGATTCGGAGCCAGCTTAGAGCCATCGCGACCCTCGCCTGGTTCGATGGAATCCTGCCGAACCTGCGGTCCCCGTTCAACACCGTGAACTTCGTGATCAGCCCGCTCACCATCCTGTTCTTCATCTATCTGTTCGCAGGCCCCGGAGAGGCGAAATTCGCGATCGCAGGCGGGCTCATCGCGGTGATTGTCGGCAGCAGCATTGTCCTGGAGACGGAAGCCGCGTTCATCCGCCTCGTGACCAAGCTCCAGGACATGTTCGTCGCCTCGCCAACCCCGCAAGCCTCGTACGTCCTCGGCCTGGCGATCGGACAAGTGTTCAACGGTCTTCCGGGCATCGTGCTGTTCTCGGTCCTCCTCGCGATGAACGCGAACATCGGTGCGGTGCAAGGGTTGCTCATCGGGCTCGCCGCCGCGCTGACGTGGGCGTCCGTTTCCGCCCTCGGGTTCATGATCAGCACGTTCGCGAGAGACATGCGGGACCTCTGGGTTTATTCACCTCTGATCACGGTGCTCTTGGCGTTCCTCCCTCCCGTGTTTTACCCGATCACCGTGATCCCCGAGGCGTTCCGACCGTTGGCATATCTGGCCCCTACGACGTATTCGGCGCAAATCATCCAGCAGGCCGCGGGCCTCCCGACGGGCGGAACGAATCTGGCCATTGACGTGGCTGGCGCGGTCCTCTACACGTTCGGACTCGTCGGCATTGCGACGGCCCTCTCGCGGTGGCGCCAGAAGTGACGGAGCCCCGACACCCGCGCGAGGACGAGGTGAAAACGGTGCTCGGTAAACATGGTCTTCTGCTCGGGCTGCGGCCGTCACTTCGAGAATTGTCCGAAGCCGCGTTCGACATCTGTCAAATGCCTTCGAGATCTGTTAAAGAAATCTTATCATGGTCTCCGAACTCCGCGGCACGGGATACCCATGAAGACCGCACTCATGGCGAGCATCGGACTCGCGGTCCTTGTGGCCCTCGCCGGCGTCGTGAGCCTCGCGCTCATCGCGCCCGGCGCGCTGACCGCTCCGTTCGGCGGCTCGAATCCCAACGCGGGATCGTCGTCGGGCGGAACGGGCGGCACCGGAGGTGGCTCCGGTGGATTCGGAACCCTCGCGGTGTATGTCCAGGATGCGCCCGCAAGCGTGAACTGGACCCACGTGTGGGTGGCCTTTTCCCGAATCCAGGCCCACGAGGCAAACGCGACGAACGAGACCGGATGGTTCAACGTGACCCAGACGGGCACGGTGGATCTGGCGGCGCTGAAGACCGTGTCGCAACTCCTCGGCACGGCGAAGCTCGCGGCCGGAATGTACACGCAGCTTCGAATCGACGTGAGCTCCGCGACCGGCGTGATGGAGAACGGCACGACCGTGCACTTCATCGTGCCCTCGGGCGTGCTGAAGACGGACGATCCGTTCAACGTCACGGTGGGACAAACCACGTCGCTGACCTTGGACATCGACCTCAGCCGGTCGATCGTCCACGCGGAAAGCATGTGGCTGTTCGTGCCCGTGATTAGCGCCGTCCAGGAAAGCTGATCGACCGGTCCCTCGCGCACGGCCCGCCTCCGCGGGCCTTCTTCCCCTTTTCATGGCGCTCCACAGTGGCGAGTGGAAGGATGCCTCACCGGTGGCCGAGACGTTGCTGAGGGAGGGGCTGATTCGCTTGCAAAAGATGGAAAGGGGAAAGTGGCCCATGGACTTCGCTATGGACGGGGACCGGTAGGAGGTCGCCGCCTCCACGCAGGCCACGGGCGGTAAGAGACCGTGTCTGCCCTAGAAGTCCTTCAGGGCCGCGTTGTCTTCGTTGAACACCTGCTCGAAGTATCCGAGGGTGCCCTTCCGGATCTCCTCGTCGCTCGCGCCTTGACGATGGAAGTCGCCGACGACGATGACCTTCGTCTTGTTGCCCATGGGCACGTAGGTGTGGCTCTGCTTCGAGCCCTTCGTCGGACCTTCCAAGACCTGGAGCTCGAACCCGAACGGCGGGTCCATCCGCATCTGCCAGATCTCTTCCGCCTTGCCTTGCGGCCCGGCGATCTCGGCCCGGATCTTCATCGTGTTCCCTTTCTGCTCCAGGACCTTCTGGCTCAGGATCGACTCATGCTGGTGGCTCTCGGGATCCTGTATATATTTCCAAATCTTCTCGATCGAGGCGTCGAAGACGCCGTCGTCTCTCACGTATACCATTCGTATCTCCTCTGGGACGCAGACGATGTCCCGGCGTCCCTATACTTAGTATAGTATTTGAACGCGCTAGGGAAGGATAGTATATCGCAACCGCGGAATCCCCGTTTCAGTCCAACTGCAGGGTATGGACTCGGCTCGAATCGATCCGGGTCCACGGTGGAGCCAGGCGGACTCTGCGTTATTCGACCTTTGCGTCAAGTCACGCTGCGATGCCGGATTTCCACGTCGCGTCCTCAACGGTCTGGACGGGAATAGAATCCGCATCGTCTGCGAGGACGTCGGGATTCACGCGGACAGTTTCGCCCGGCCGGCAGGCACGTACCCGAGCCGCGAACCATTCGGCCCCCCACCCGTGACGCGGTCCGTGTTCCCGCCACTCACGAAAGCCGAGGAGCCGAGTTCCGCAATCCGGACAGAGTTCCCTCCGCCACGTTTCATCGTCCACACGTTGGACGGGAAGCATGTTCGATTGCACCATCGCCGCGGTCCAACGTCGATCTGGTAGTAATATTCTGTTCGATGTTTGATTACAGAAGGAATATTCCATTAGAGATATCCCTATTCCGCGAAGGCCAATGCCGACCCATGCTCGCAATGCGCCTCCGGATCCAATTTCGAACCGGCAGGTAGGCTCGATGCCGAACAACCAGTCCGCCCGGTGATGCAGCTCGCGATGCGGCAAGTCCCTAACGGTTCGAATGAGCTTATACGGCGTCTGCCAATGTCATGTCTTGAGGCTGGAGGGATCCCGTGGCCTTGCTACGCTACGCAGTGGCAGATGTCCTTCGCAGCCGCCGACGGACCTTGACCGCAATTCTGGGGGTCCTCCTCGCGGTCACGTTCATCGCCGGAACGTTCATCGCGATCGATTCGTCAACGCGGGCGACGTTGGATGGGATCCTCTCGAGCAACCCAGCCGACATCGAGTTCCAGGCATCGCCCGGAAACGCGACCCAGATGCGCGAAGCGGTGGAGGCGATCCCCGGAGTGAGCTTTGCCGCTGCGTGGCGCTACGCCCAATTCTCGGAAATGGAATCGGTCTCCGGCGGGCAATCGACGAATGCTCAGCCCGTTGGGGTGGAGCCCGCGCGTCTTCCATCTTTCCTCAGCGGGATCACGATTATCGCCGGATCGCTCTCGCTTCCGCGAGGCACCGTCGCGGTGACCGAGGATGTCGCACGACAGCTGAACGTGACGGCGGGCGGGACGGCCAGGTTCGTGGTGCGCTCGTACAACACGACCGGAAACGAGACGGTGACGAGGCTCGACGTCACGATTGGCGGGATCTTCCGAATTCCAGCCCCGACCGGGGGCGTTTTCTATTCACCCGCGACGTCCCTCATCCAAATCGGGGATATCGGCTGGTATGAGCAGCAGCTAGGCGTCTCATACGGCGGGAATTCCGTCCAAGGTGAAATCCGAATCGATCGGGATCGCTTTCTCGATCCGTACGACCTCGCGGCGTCCCAGCGGAACCTCGCGCGGCTCGACCGCCAGGTCGACGAGGTCCTCGTACCGTTCGAGGGCCAGGTGACGTTCGACTACGTCTCGAGCGCCATCAGTAACTTCGCCACCGTGATCACGGTTCAGCGGATCATCTACCTCGCGCTGTCGACGCCGGTCTTGCTGCTCGGCATCTACCTCGGAGCAATCGGGGTGGACTTGGGCCACGCCGAACGGCGGCGGGAGCTGGCGGTCCTCAAGACGCGCGGCGCGACCCCCCGACAGCTCGTCGGTCTGCTTCTCATTGAAGCGACGCTCGGGGGAGCGATTGCCGCGATCGTGGGCCTCGTCGCGGGAGTGGGCCTGAGTCGTCTCCTGCTCAGTTTCGTGAGTCCGTTCAGCACCCCGACCGCGCCTCGTTACGAGGTCGTCGTCCTCACGCCATCCACGATTATCATCGTGACGATCCTGTCCGTGATTTTCATGGCGCTCACGAGCATCCGGTCCGCGCGGCGCACGGCGCGCGTGCCGATCGTGGAGACCCTCCGATATTACGCGCCGGGGGAGACCCGGATTCAGTACCGGCCATGGGTCGACATCCTCCTTGTCACCCTGGCCGTCGTCACGTACGGGATCGTCCTCTACACCCGAGCGAACTCCCAGGACTTTTTCACTTTCCTGATCGGCGCGCTCTTCTTCATCATCCTCCCCTTCACACCGATCTTCCTGATCGTCGGGACGACCCGGCTGCTCACGCGCTCCACAGGTCGGGTGTACGAATGGACAGCCCGCGTGTGCAAGCCGTTCGCGAAGAATCTGTACTATGTCATCAGCAAGAACCTGCGCCGGAATCCCCGCCGATCTGCGAACGTCGCCGTCATCATCGCCCTCGGAATTGCGTTCGGGATGTTCATTCTCGTGACGTTCTCGTCGCAGCTCGCTTACCAGGAACGGCAGGTCCGAGCGTCGGTCGGCGCGGACGTCTCCATCGACTCCCCGCCTCTCGACTCGGCGTTCGCCGCAAATCTCACGGCGCTCCCCGAGGTCGCCGGCGTGACCCGCGTCCTGAGCATCCCTGCCTCGCCGCCCTACTACTACGGAAACGTCTACGCGCTCGATCCGGTCACGTTCTTCGCGGTGACGAATCCCGAGCCGTGGTATTTCCGCGGAGTCGGACCCGAAGTGGCCCGTCAGGTCCTCGCGACCCCGGGTCGGGTGCTCGTCACCGAGACGTACCTCCAGAACGCGTTCCTGGCCGTCGGGGACCGCCTCCGCTTCGAAGCCCCGGCATACAACGGGTCAAACTACACCGGCACGACCGTCGTGAACACGACGATCGGCGGGACCGTGCGAGGCCTCCCAGGGACCGGGAATTATGGGTTCAGCATGCCCAGCGCAATCTACGGCAGCGCGGAGACATTCGGACCGCTGCTCGCGGCGCAGCCGTCCCCGAGCGGCCCGCCCTTCCCCGGCTACGGGGGTCAACGCTTCCTCGTGGCCCTCCGTCCGGGGGCGGATTGGCGGGCCGCGAAGGCGGACATCATCGCGCTGGGGGCGTCCAGCGTCTCCGTCGCCGCCGAGCAGATCGAGCAGCTCCGCTCGAATCCCGTGTTCCGGGCGTTCTTCGGTTTCATCGAGTTGGAGATGGCGTTCATGGTCGTCATCCTAACCGCGGGCCTCGGAGTGATCCTGTATGCGGCGACGCTCGAGAGGGATGTCGAGCTTGCCGCGATCCGGGCCCGCGGGGCGAGCGGTTGGCAGACCGCGGGCCTCCTCATTGGGGAAGCGGCTTCGATCATGCTGATTGGCCTCCTAGTCGGCGCGGGGATCGGCACCCTCGCCGCCTTCCTGTCGACCTCCTTCATTTCGGCCGGCCCGGGAACGGCCGGCGAGTCTCTGGTCCCGGTCTTGTTCATCTTTCCGCCGGAGGCGCTGCTCCTCCTGGTCTTGGCGCCGGCCGCGATGCTCCTCACATCGTTCGCGGTCACGTTCCGCATCACGCGCATGGACATTGGGCGGGTCCTGAAACTGCGGGGTGGTTGAGGTGCCGAACATCCGAACGAAAGATCTGATCAAGGTGTATCGAACGGGGAAGTCCGAAGTGATCGCGCTGCGCGGCCTCGACATGCAAGTCGCGGACGGCGAATTGGTCGCGGTCCAGGGGCCTTCGGGATGTGGGAAGACGACCCTGCTGAATCTCCTCGGCGGAATCGATCGCCCCACCGCAGGCCGAATCGAGGTGGACGGGTCCAACCTCGTCGACCTTGGGGATGGAGACCTTGTCAAGTATCGCCTGGCGCGCGTCGGTTTCGTCTTTCAGTTCTTCAACCTCGTCCCGACGCTCACCGCGGAGGAGAACGTCGAGCTCCCGCTGCGACTCGCGGGGAAGGGTCCCTCGATTCGTGCGAAGCGGCGTAAGGAGCTCCTCGAGCTCGTGGGCATGACGCAACGTGCGACCCATCGTCCCGACGAGCTTAGCGGTGGGGAACAGCAGCGAATCGCCATCGGGGTCGCGCTCGCGAACGATCCGCCGCTCCTCCTGGCGGACGAGCCGACGGGGGAGCTCGACACGAAGACCGGTCAAGAAGTCCTCGACCTGTTTCGTCGCCTGAACCAGGAATTCAAGAAGACGATCGTGGTCGTGACGCATGACGCCCGCGTGTCCCACATCGCCCATCGCGTCCTCGAGATTCAGGACGGCAAGATCATGGGCGAGACCGCGGCCGCGTAGCTCGCCGGACATCCCCTGGAATCAGTAGGTCCGTTCGTCGGGCGCGACTTCCCATTCTTTCGTCTCGATGGTCTTCTGGAGTTTCTGCAGCGATTCGCGGAACTGTTCGACAAGCCGCATCTTTCCGGGGCTGTCGGGCAGCTCCTCGACCAGACGGAGGAGACCTTCCATCTGCGGAACCTGACTGTATTTCATGATCAGCAGCTCCTTCTGATAGAGAGCGGATGTGAGGAACTGGTTCCTCACGGTGGCCACCGTCGTTTGAGCCGACCAAAAGCGCAGGAACTTGTCCAAGAACAGTCCGAAACCGATGATAATCGTCATGGTGATGGCGAGGAGGACGAGCAAGACCACAAGTTCATTGAGTCCGATGTTCGCAAAGTATTGACGCAAGACCAACGCGAACACGCCGACAAACGTGAGAATCGTGAAGACGATCCCGAGGACGCTCATGCTCAGATTCCATCGGTACAGCCACTCCGCGGCTCGGAGCTTCAGACGTTCAGCCCTCATGTGGATCCCTTCTCTGACGACATTGCATCGGAAGAGATATTCCCGACGGTCGGCCGCCCGAATCGGAGCGGGCCGAAATCTGTCAACTTGGTGGTTCGCCGACTGAGGGCGAAACGAAGAAGCTCACTTCTGCACGTAGCGGGTGCTCTCGAGCTGAATCGTTTCCTTGCGGGCCCGGTCCACCTGCGCGATCAAGTCGACCGCGTGCTTGAGGTTGCGGTTGTTCGCGGAAATCCCCCAGAGACCGAGCATGATAAGGGCCACCGCGACCGACAGAGCGAACGCCCCGCCCGCCACGGCGTCGGAGGCCCGTCGGATCGAATCCTGAATTCCGGGGACGAGCACGAGGAGACCGATCGTCACGCCGACGATCAGGAGCATCGTCCAGAACACCGTGAGGACAATCCGCCGGCCCACTCGGGCCTGCGTGCTCAGCGGCGCAGCCATGCAATCCGCCGACGCGCCTCGGCCTAAATAAAGGATTGGTCGCGGATTGCGGCTTGGGGCATAGGTTCAAGCGAGCGCCCCGGAGTAGCCCGCGCGTGGCCGAGGGATGGAAGCGTCTCTGGTCATTCTTTGGACGGCTCCCCTGGTACCGGTTTGCCGCTGGCGTGCTTGCGGGTGGCGCGGGCCTGCTCGTCACGTTCCTGATGCGCGCCTTCGGCCTCGGCGTCTTCCTCCCGGAGATTGCCGTGGATTTCGTCGTCGGCCGGATCCCTGGCGGAATCGAATCGTTCTTCATCCGAACCCTTGGGGAAGGCGCCAAGCTCCTCGCGCTGCTTACCGCCCTCGCCGTCTTTCTCCTCCTCCCGGGAGTCTATGCGACCTTCTTCCGGCGGGTACAACGATGGCTGAAGAACCGTTGGCTCGTCATCGCCTTTTACACGTTCAGCTCCGCCGGAATCGTGCTGGTCGTCATCCTCCCCCTCCTCGACGCAGGATTCCTTGGGTCCAGCACGTCAGTAGGCGCCGGCTTCGCGGTGTTCAGCCAGCTCATCGGGTACTGGCTCTACGCGGCCATCCTCGACCATGCGCTCGTCGAGGTAGCGGCCGAGTATCCGGAGGGATTCAGCCTGAGTCGACGTCAATTCATCATCGGGACGATCGGCGCGGTCGCCGTCGCCGCCCTGACGATCTACGGCCTGGGGAGCCTCATCTCGAAGAAAGGGCGGCTCGTGTTCGCGTCGATCGCGGAGATGTTTGCGAACGAACAAACACCGACCGAACGGTTCTATGTCGTGACGAAAAATTTGATTGACCCGGACCTCCACGCAGACGTGCGAGCGGGGCGTTGGCAGCTCGACGTCGCCGGGCTTGTATCGACTCCGACCGCGTACTCTTACGGTCCACAGCCGCCGCCCAAGATCAATCTCCTAACGGTTGCCGCGATTTCGGAGTTCGTCACCCTCGAATGCGTGAGCAATGAAGTCGGCGGAAACCTGATTAGCACCGCCGTGTGGAAAGGGCCCCGCCTCGCGGACCTCCTCCTTGCCGCCGGTGTCGATCCCGCCGCGGATTGGGTCGTGTTCACCTGTGCCGACGGCTATACCGCCGCAGTCCCAATGTCGAAGGCGATGGACCCGACGTCGCTCGTTGCCGTTCAGATGAACGGGGGAGAGCTGGCGACCGCCCATGGCTACCCGGCGCGAATCATTGTCCCTGGGTTGTACGGGATGTTCCATGCGAAATGGATAACGAAGATCGAGGCGGTGACCGGGACTGTCCTCGGGTATTGGCAAGAAAAGGGTTGGACGAACTCGGACTTCGACCCCAAAACCGGGCTCGAGAATGGGCGAGTCCACACGGTCGCCATCATCGCAACACCGCCGGATAACACAGTGATTCAAGGCGCGGTCACAATCGGCGGCGTCGCATTCGCAGGCGACCGCGGAATTTCTGTGGTGGAGGTGCGGATAGATGGCGGCGCGTGGCGCGCGGCGACATTGTCACTTCCCTCACTCTCGAACCTTACCTGGGTCCTGTGGACGCTCTCGCTGGGGTCACCGAGCAGTGGATCCCACAAAATCGAGGCCCGCGCGGTCGATGGGAACGGCGTGCCGCAGATTGAGACGCCCGCCCCGCCATTTGCGAATGGAGCCGAGGGGTACGACTCGATCACGCTCCTCGTTGCATAGGGACGTACTCACGAACTCTTCGCGACGCGACCGGTTCGAACGCCGAAGGCCACGATTCCGACTCCCGCAAGGGCAGTTACGATGCCAATCCACAGCCACGTCGGGTCGTTCGACATGAACGAGCCGAGGAGGAACCCCGCACCCTGGAGAGCCCAGACCGCGCCCGCCAGGGAGACAAGGACTCCGAGCACGACGAGGATGATTCGCATGGAGAGCGCACCCGCGGGGGCCGTATAAGACTTGGCCTTATGTCGTCTCGACGCGTGAGGAGGCCTGCCCCACTCAGCTCCGCGTCGAGTCGTCATCCGCCCGTCGTCAGTAGCGCTTCGTGCGCTTGCCAACTCCGATACAGGTCCTCGATCTCGTACGGCGGCGCGTGGCAGGACAGGTACCGAAGGCGCGCCTTGCCGACGTTTCGAATCCCGTGCGTCGACCCGGCGGGGAAATACACCGCCGTCTCCGGCCCGAGGACCTTCCGTTCGCGGCCGGACGTCACCTCACCGCGACCCTCGAGGATGTAATACATCGACTCGACCGTGCGGTGTTCGTGGACGGGCGTGCTCCCGCCCGGACGGACGTCCACGACCGTGACGAGGAACCTCCGCGATCCGACGTTGTCCGGGGTGATGACCTGATACGAGAGACTCTTGTCGCCCTTCAACGCCTTGGCGTCTTTGCGGTGCACGACCTTCATCCGTCCACCGGCGTCCGCAAGGAACGGAGGGCATTTGGAGTTTCCGCATCGGCCGCACGCACAAGGGTTTAATGCGCCCCGGGAGGTTCGCGGCGCGATGGTCCGCGTTGAGGTCATCGCCTACACGCCGACCGAGTTTCTCGAGGAAACCGACGTCACGATCGGCCGCTGCCGCGAACTCGCAGAGACCAACAAGGTGACCTGGGTCAACGTCGTCGACCCGGACGGCCGAACGGTCGAGGAGCTCGAGACGCTGTTCGGTCTGCATCCGCTGGCCCTCGAAGACGCCCAGAACCAGGACCTGCCCCCGAGGGTCGACGTCTACGACGACGTCGTGTTCGTCGTCGCGCGTACGATCGTGTGGGCCGAAGAGCTCGACACCGATCAGCTCTCACTGTTCATCGCCAAGAAGTTCATCGTCACAATCCACGACAAAGTCTTCCCGCAGCTTGAGGACAGTCGAATCCGCTTGCGAAAGAAGGACCCCCGACTCCTGAAGTCCGGGGCAGACTTCCTCGCCTACACGATCCTCGACGACCTCGTCGACTCGTACTTCCCCCATCTCGACCGGCTGCAGAACATCGTTGACGAGCTGGAGGAGAAGGCCCTGGCCGAGCCGGTCCGCGAGACCGCGAACACGATCCACCAGTTCCGACGGGACCTGCTCGTCCTTCGGAACGACCTTCGGCCCCAGCGGGACGCGTTCGCGGAACTCGCTCGCGGCGAACTCACCGGCTTTCGCAAGGAGACGCGGGAATACTTTCGCGACGTGTACGATCACATGATTCAGACGCTCGACCGACTCGACACGCTGCGCGAGGTCAGCGCCGGCTTGATGGAGGTCTACCTCACCGTCGTGAGCAACAGCCTGAACGAAGTCATGAAGACGCTCACCGTCATCGCGACGATCATCCTGCCGCTGGGACTCATCGCAAGCGCATACGGAATGAACGTCGCGTTCCCCGGGAAGGAGGACTTCAGCGGATTCATCGTGTCGCTCGTCCTGATGGGAATCGTCGTCGTCGTGATGGTGATGTTCTTCCGCCGCCGGAAGTGGCTCTGATCGCGCGAGGCGAGACGCTTATAGCGAACGCGCGATGCCCCGGAGGATCCTGTGCCGCCCGCGAAGTCCACGGACGATCCCGATCGCGAGGCCATGCGGATCGCATGGAACGAGAGCGCGGAGTCGTACCGCAAGGCAATGCGGCCGTTCGAGCCATACAGCTTCGACCTGCTCGCCCGCGTGAATCCGAAGATCCGGGAGTCGGCCCTCGATCTCGCGACGGGCCTCGGTGAGCCCGCGATGGGCATCGCCCGCATGGTCGGTCCGGACGGCCGGGTTGTGGGCATCGACCTCTCCGAGCAGATGGTCGAGCTCGCCACCCGCATTGCGAAAGAGCGACGGATCCCCGGCCTCACGTTCCTTGTGATGGACGCGGAGAAGCTGGACTTCCCGGACGAGTCGTTCGATCTCGTGACGAGCCGGTTCGGGTTCCATATCTTCCCCCATCCGGAGACGGTCGCGAGGGAAGCGCATCGGGTGCTCCGACCGAGAGGCCGAATCGGCATCGTCGTCTGGAGCATCGCGGAGAAGGCGACGGCCCTCAACGCGATCGTCGGGCCGATGCTGGAGTTCGCAGAGCCCGACGAGACCGGCTATCGACCGACGCCGTTCGAACTCGGCGGTCCTGGCGAGCTGACGAAACTTCTCGCGGACGCGGGATTCCTGGAAACGCTGGAGGAGCGGCGGACTCACACGATGGCGTTTCGCGACGAGGACGAATACATCGAGATCCTGATGGAGGGAACGCCGCTCGGCCGCGCGATCAAGGAAGAAGACCCCTCGGTGCAGAAAAAAATCCTCGCAAGCACCCGCGCGAATCTGCGCAAATGGAAGTCTCGGAAAGGGATCCAAATCCCGTGCGAGGGCGTGATTGTGACGGCGACGAAGTAGGGACCTAGCTCTTGTCCGTGCCCGGAGCAATCTTTCCTTCCGAAGTCGGGTGCAAGAAAAACCGACGGTACATCCCGTCGCGGCGTGCGACAATCAAACCTTCGCGCTCGAGGACCTGGAGATGGTAATAGAGGTTGCCGCTGCCGAGGGGTAGCGATCGCAGCAACTCTCGGAAGTGAACCCCGGGATGCGAGCCGAGGTAGTCGACCACCTGCCGACGACTTTGGAGATCAAGGATTCTTCGAACCCGAAGGCGGCTGTACAGAGGAGCCAGGAAGGGCGGTGCCGATTGGGTCAAGATCGCGCCGACTCCAATGACTGCGAAGGCGAGGACCGAAGCGATCCAGGGGGCGATGCCGTATCCGAACTGGATGCGGATCCCGTAGGTCGCGAGGTCGCCCGTCGGGACGAAGTGAACGATCGAGAGGAAAACAACCAACGCGAGGAATTCGGCGAACGAGAGCCCGATGGTCACGCCTCCAACCGCAACGAGGGCGAGCACCGATCGATGGAAGGTCGCGCCGGACGTTGCGGAGACGATTCTCGTCGCCAGCAAGACGCCGACTCCGCCGAACGAAGCGATGAGGGCGGCTCCGAGCACGGGACTGTCTTCGACACCGAGGGCGAGGGCGATCGACAGAGCAAGGCAGCCGAGCGCGAGGCACCACACCACCGGGAGAAGCGCCAAGCCTTGGACCTTCGCGGCCATTCCGAGGGTTGCACCGGGCTCGCGGGGAGTCTTCCAAGCCATTGCGCGGAATACGCAGATTGATACCGCAACGGGGATGGCCGTAAGGGCGCACGAGAGGATTGCAGTCACGGCAAACCAGCTCGGTGGCGGAATCACGAGACCTCCAAAGGCCCGCCCGAGAAATTCGAGGGCCGTCTGCTGAAGGACCGCAACAACGACGGCGAGCAGGAGGAGGACCGCGCTGATGAGAAGGATTCGCGATCGTTTCGCCTCATCCGCGATGTACGTCGAGGGTCGCACGAGAAGCGTCAGGAAGTCGGGTCCCAGGGCGAGCGGAATCCCGGCCACCGTTGCAATCTCGAAGGCCGCGATCCAGGCTGCGACGCTTCCCTGAGGCAAGCCCCACACCCGGAACGAAGGATGGGACATGGTGCCGACCGATGCAATCGCCTCCCCTGAGGGCGACCACGCGGCGGCTAGATCCCGCGAGTCTCCTTGCCCGTAATTCCCAGTAATTGTCGAAGGCCCGTACCGATCGACCGGAAACGCGAGGGTCCGCAGAAGGGCACCGTTTCCCGCATCAAAGATTCGAATCCCGGTGGGGGTCGGCACCGCGAGCATCGCGTCGGTCGGATCCCACGCGGGATAGCCTGCGAATTGGCTGCACCCGTACGCTCCCGTCGTGTCGTGGTAGCTCCACAACGTCTGTCCGGAGCGCGCGACCACATTCGTGCAGCCATCTAGGTTCGCCGCTGCGATTCGGTCTCCGGAGTGAGACCACGCGACACCTCGCTGGTCCCATTCCACACTGGGAGGTTGGTACACCCGTTGGTGGCTGACCGCGTCGTAGATCGAGGGACCCGCGTTCGAACCGAATGCGAGAAGCTGACCGTCAGGCGACCAGTCCACGCTATCGCCCCATGAGGACGCGTTCGTATCCAACCAAAGACGGCGGTGGGTGGCGACGTCCCAGATTGCATACCGGGCGTTCGAGGTCGTGACAATCTCTGTCCCGTTCGGGGACCAGGCGAGTCCCCCGACGAACCAGGTGTGGGCCTGCCAAGAGTCCTCAAGGAGGCCGTCCGGCGTGTAGATGTACACCCATCCGGGGCTCTGAACGAATCCGAGCTCGTTCCCGACCGCAAGGCGGCGTCCATCGGGCGACCAGCGAACGACGTAGATGTCGCCGGGGACTGACCAAGTCCGGACGGTCCGCCCCGAGAAAGCGTCGAGGATCGCGACGCCGGATGTGAAGCCTCCGCCGACGGCGACGAATCGGCCGTCCGGTGACCACGAGATGGCGGCGTTCGGGGTCCAGACGGCGCCATACAGCGGCTCGATCTTCGAGACAGCGGAAACCGCGAGCGGTGGAGCGGTGGCCATGCCGTACGGGTCCACCGAAGCCCTCTCCAGCGAAAGTCCAAGGACGACCGAAAGGAGGACGAGCAGAACGACGATCGCCACCAGGGTGCGATGGGCGAACCGCTCGCCGCCCCCGTCGGGTTTCATCGGCGTGCCATGAGGATGGGGCGATAAGGGATTTTTGGAACACTTCGTTGCGACGAGACGCTTTCGCAACGTCGGGCCCCAGAAGCCACCCGCAGCCGAGCATGAATAATATCCCGTGCGATTGCAGGACGCGATCGTCCCTTCATACGGCGAAGTGCAGAAGAAGACCGGCATCCTCGGATGGTACGGATCGAGGCGGAAGTCCTCCTCGCTCAGGAGCTTCGCACCGACCCCCCGCCCGCCGATGTACCGCTCCCAATATTCCGGTCCTCGTTCCTCCGGTCGATTTCGTCTCGGTCGAGGTCCACATGCAGCATGCGGAGCTTTGGTTCGATGGTCCCGCCTTCGTGGACGACAAGGGACGCTCGTTACCAAGCGATTTTCTCCATGGTGACGCCAGCCTTTTATGGAAATCCGTGTTCGGACCGAGCGTGCACGTCACGGTCCGGCTCATGGGTCCGTACCAGCGGGCCGCGGGAATCACCGACGACGTCACGCTGACTCTGACCGAACCGAACCTGGGCGGAGTCCTCACGGCGATCATCGCGCAGTTTCCCGATGCCGGAAAGAAACTGCAACCGGCCCCGGGGAAAATCGAACCCGCGGTCCGCGTCGTCGTGAACGACGTGGTTCAGCAAAATGTCACCCCGGCGCTCTCCTTGAGAGACGGAGATCGGGTGGCGTTTGTGCCCATCGTGGGCGGCGGATCCGCGAGCCCGTGATGCGTTTGTCAATGCGGGCACGACGCGTTGACAACGGCCTTTTCCCCCGCCCGCGACCTCATTAGCTAACGCCCACTCGGTGAGCAGCCGCAGGATTCTGACCGCGATGACGCGGAAACACGAGCCTCATTCTCCCGGCAAGACGCTGTTCCTCGTCATCTGGTGGATGTCAAAGAATCCGTACGCGGCGGTGTTCGAGAACCGTATCGCGGCCGAGGCCGCGGCGAACGTGCGAAACGCGATCCTCGTGGCGTTCCGCGGGAATGGCACGGAAGTGGAGGCCGTTGTGGACTGGTTCCGCCGCGACGAGGAGGGCCGGCCAATGCCTGCGGAATGGCGCGAGCTGATGGGCCAGATCCGCGCACCCTGGTCCCACAAAGCCCGCCCCGACGCGTCGGAGATTGAGACGACATCGAAAGCATCGTCCGATCCCGTCGAGGCTTGACCGGAGAATTCGGTCGAGACCTTCGTCTCACCAGAAAAAATGAGTGGATTAGACGTTCGCGATCGGGAAGCAGAGGCCCTTTCTACCTTGCCAAGGCCTCCTTTGATTGATGGCTCTTTAGGAGGTGATCCATCTGCAGGTTCCCCTACAGATACCTTGTTCACGTGCTCCCCATGTCGCCATGGGGCGTGGACTGTATCATCATCCGACGCGCCTCGCGTCGGAGCCCGGCGTGCAGTCTCTGAGGGTTCCGATGTTTTCAATCGGCCTTCCCTGCGGATTGTCCGCACCTGCGCATTTTTACATATGCGCGTAACGCATATGTATCGCAGGATCCTCGGAGTTCCCCGCATATAGCCAGGTTTGTTCCGGTTCCTTGCGGATCCGGAGTCGCAACACAGTTTACGACTTAGCCCTCCTTGCTGAACCTAGGTTCTAGCGCCGCAAGAACGGCGCCATCACCCAGGCTCAACTCGGGTGGCTTGACGGGCGGTGTGTGCAAGGAGCAGGGGCATATTCACCGCGTGATGTTGACACGCGATTACTACGGAATCCATCTTCGTGAGGGCGGGTTACAGCCCT
>Ga0209237_1000208_pt1 | contig 30644 bp, 28 predicted proteins | sample GraSoi013_1_40cm_2_FD_185820 | JGI IMG/M metagenome (GOLD analysis project Ga0209237, IMG submission 185820) | Grasslands soil microbial communities from the Angelo Coastal Reserve, California, USA - Sample 10_02_2013_1_40cm (SPAdes) (version 2) | ecosystem: Environmental > Terrestrial > Soil >...
GGTATTTGACGGAGCCGCGAACTACCTCGCAACCAGTCTTCATTCCAGAACTTTCTGGTCGCTCGATTCCGGCAGGTTTATCGGACTAGTAGGGGCAAATAGTAGCCGGGGTCTGTCAGCAGATCTTCACGGTTATGGTTTGGCTTGGTGACCTTCCAGTTTAATTCTCTAGCCTTGGTGGCATTAGTGATTGTTCTCGCGTCCCCACTTACTATGGTAACGGGTGGGCTGGGTCCTGTGGCGGCCCAATCTCCTGACTTCATGATGTTGCCCCAATGGACAACTGCGAGCTTTCTACAAGGCGAGGTCAGTTCAACCAACCGGCTCAATCTTACTAGCCTTGGGGGTTTCGATGGGACTGTCTATCTGAGCTCATCAACCCCATATCCCACATCGACCGTATTCCTAGGGCTCTACCAGACCTCTGTTCTGCTGTCAGCGGGGGCCACGAACTCTGCCCAGTTCTACGTCTCGATAGGCATGAATGCGCCTTCCGGAAACTACACAGTATGGATTACAGGCGGCAGCGGTTCGATAGTTCACTATGTTCAGCTCACCGTTACCGTGAAGCAGGCGCCGCGTCCTCCTCCAGATTTCAGCATTGGAGCCAACCCGTCAACCCTTAGCGTGAGGGTATCCTCAGCGTCCACTTCAGCAATTGGCCTGTACGGCTCCTATGGCTACAATGGGAACATATCCTTGACGGCAACTCCGTTTCCCCAAAGCTTGTCCGCCATCTTCGACCGGAACACTGTCAGACTGTCTGGTACTCAGTCTGCGACATCGACATTGACGCTCCAAGGAAACTCCCCGGGCTACTTCTCCGTCAAAGTTACCGCAACAGACGGTCTCAACACACATTCAATCGGATTGAGCGTCCAAGTGTACACTGACCAGATCATCCCCGGACCGACGACCCTGTCATACGCCCTAAGTTACAGGGGGATCCCGTATCCTGGAGGCTCCACGAACTTGTTGAACAATTTCACCAATCTCGGAATATCCACGATAAGAGTCGCGCGCATAACGATTAGCACGGACTTCGGTTCATTCACCCCCACAGAGACCCCTCTCTTGTTGGACCCAGGCCAAGAGAGAACTCTTCAGCTCGGGATTAGTATTCCACAATCAGTAATCGTTGGAAATCACACAATAACCGTTCATATTAACTGGCAATACGCCAATAGTTCATCATGGGTCGACGAACCCCCTCTTTCCGTTATCGGCTATCTACCAGTTGCTCCGAGCCCCCCAACCCTGAACTCGTTCTTTGCTCAGACGCTAGGTGGTCTACTAACCGATACACGTCTTCAAGTTGGTGTTCTCGCCTATCTAGCCATCGCCTCAGTTGCCACACTTCTCTTCGCCCGATACGATCATAGACAACGCTCTAGGCCAAGGTCCTAGTCGAGGACAACGCGTTACCCGAGAATGTATTTCTTGAGGAGCCTTCGAACAAGGAGCCTAGCCCGAGTCCCCTCTAGCTAGAACACGCCTCTCAACCATGAGGACGGAACGACTTGTGACACATATCGGTACGCCAATGGTCAGACGGAGAATTCGGCTAGAGGGTTGGCTTTGGCTACGATGATCGTGGGACAAACCGCGATAATTCCGGTCGAATTGGGCGGAAAGAACCTTCAGGCTTCGAGGTCGAAAGAGAAGAACAGATACCAGTACCCGTATTCTTTCTCGTCATGGCACTGCTGGTAGTCATCCTCTATGTAACATTCCTTGCCGACGCGGTCAAAGTTGGCAGCATAGGACTGCTGGATTGGGGAATGGTCATCCTATTTGGATTGACCACCTTCATGTTCGCTCGATTCACATCTGCCCCCCCCCCGGCGAGGCCAGACGTTGCCATCAATCGTCCCGATAATCACCATCGCTGTCGCATCACTGGTGTTTGTTCTGCTTGCGATCTTGAGGTTCAAGAGAGAAGAATTCTAATCGAGACATCGACGATAAGCTCGAAGCTCCAAACCAAATATAGCGGAAGGGAGGCTGACCAGAGTTTCTAGCCTCGGAGAGAACCACAGGTGGGGTTGCGCGAAAATGACGTTAAGGTTTTGAGAACTCTCCGGGACGCTGGATGTACAGCTTCTGTTGAAGAAATAGCCCAGAAGACGGGACTAGCCGATGCTGCAGTTGCCCGGTCATCACTGACGCTCTCAGAACAAGGACTCATCAATGAACATACTACGAGAACGACAGAGGTATTCTGCACTGAGGAAGGACATGATTACCTCGCTAATGGGCTTCCAGAACGCAGGGTCGCTACTGTAGTTCACGATGCAGGGGGAAAGCTCTCTGTAAGCGAAGCAGTCCAGCAAGCGGGTCTACCACTCGACTTCGTCTCAATAGTTACCGGCTGGATTGCCCGCAAGGGCTGGGGCAAAATCGAGAAAACAGGCTCCGGTGCCTTTCTATTAATTCCAAAGAACCCGTCAAAAGACGAGGATGAAGAGGTTCTAGAGAGAATTGGTCAGGTCAGTATTCCAATAGAAGAACTGCCCCCTAACTTGAAACAGGCTGTCGATAGGCTCCTCAAGAGGAACATCCTGGCCTCGAAGGAGAGGACTCAGCGGAAGCTAGAGATCACTCCTCAGGGGCTGAACGCGATTCCCACTCGAGCTTCTGTCGATGAAGTAAGCGGTCTAACAGGTGAGATGATTCTCTCTGGTGACTGGGAGAGAGTTCGTCTTCGGGCATACAACGTTTCCTCTCCCGTCCCTTCGCTCAATCCTGGAAAATATCATCCGTACTTGCGATTCCTCCGAATGGTCAAACGGAAACTCGTTGCACTTGGATTCAAAGAAGCCGTCGGACCTTTCGTCGAGACCGCGTTCATCAATGACGACTGCCTCTACATGCCGCAAGACCATCCAGCACGGGAGATTCACGATCTCTACTATCTCAAACGCCCGTCCAAGGCGAGCCTAGAGCCATGGAAAGATATCGTCGAGAAAGTGGCTCAGACACATGAGAACGGTTGGAAGACAGGGTCCGCAGGCTGGGGCTACAAGTATTCGCGAGAGGAGGCAGCGAAGCTAGTCCTACGAAGCCACGGAACGGCCCTCAGCATCCGGTCAATGATTTCCAAGGATCTGCAGATCCCGGGCAAATACTTCGCCATCGCGCGCTGCTTCCGTCCAGAACTTCTCGACAGAACGCATCTGACAGAGTTCAACCAGGCCGAAGGGATCGTTCTCGATCCCAGCCTTAGCCTACGCAACTTACTAGGGGTCTTGGAGATGTTCGCGCGCGAAGTCGCCGGAGCTGACAAGGTCCGCTTCAAGCCCGACTACTTCCCATTCACCGAGCCCAGTGTTGAGCTGCAAGCATACAAGGAGGGATACGGATGGATGGAATTCGGGGGAAGCGGAATATTCAGACCCGAAGTCACCGAACCCCTCGGCATCAAAGTCCCCGTAATCGCATGGGGGCTTGGAATCGACAGGCTCTACATGATGCACCAGCAAATCGAAGACATCAGACAACTCTTCACGACAGACCTCGAATGGATAAGGCAACAGAAGGTAGTCTAGAACGCCATCAGTCCAATTCTCTCTGACCGATCTAGAGGATCTTCTGGGACAGAAGGTTCCCCGAGACGAGGACGGGCTAAACCAGATCCTCGCCTATGTCAAGGGCGACGTGGAATCTCTCGACGAACAGAACGATAGCGTCAGCATCGAAGTCAAAGACAGCAACCATCCCGACATCTGGTCGGTAGAGGGAATCGCACGTGCCCTCAGAACTCATCTCGGTATCGCCAAGCCCAAGGCTCCAATACTTTCCGGAAGATCTGGTCTGAGAGTTACAGTAGACCGTAGACTGGGGCCAATCCGGCCCTTCATCGCAACGTCAATCGTGAGAAATGTCAAGCCCAGCGAGAACGCTCTGAAGAGCTGGATAAGCCTTCAAGAAAAAATGGACCTCACATACGGTAGGAAGAGGAAGCGTGCGTCGATCGGATTCTACCAGGCCGACCTGATCAAGTCGCCTCTCCGGTACACTGTTGGCAACCCTGACAACACGGCTTTCGTGCCATTAGGCTCAACCGAGAATATGACGCTTCGAGAGATTGTCGGGAAGCATCCGAAGGGAATCGAGTATGGCGGAATAATCTCAGCCTTCAAGGACTGGCCAATTCTAACGGATGGAGACAACAAAATTCTCTCTCTACCCCCAATCATCAACTCCAACGATCTAGGAAAAGTCAGCTCAGATACAAAAAATATCCTTGTAGAAGTCACAGGGACGAACGTCAACACAGTAGGCAATACGCTGAAGATAGTGGTAGCCGCTCTCGCCGAGAGAAGCGGAAAGATCTACAGTTGCACTCAGAATTACGCGGATAAGGGCGCGAAGCCGGTAATTACGCCGGACCTGAAATCTAGCTTCAAGGAATTGTCCGTCAGCTACGTTAACAGACTTCTTGGGGCCACCTTCAAACCAGCAGAGATGATACGATCCTTCGTGAGAGCAGGCCATCCTTCTCGACAAGTGAGCAAGGATGTCTTGCGCGTTGAGAGCCTCTGCTACCGCATCGACATCATGCATCAAGTCGACCTCGTGGAAGACCTCGCGATCGCGCTAGACATCAACAAGCTAGACCCTGAATGGCCGAGAATCTGGACCCTGGGTGGACTAGCACCTGAGACGGATAGACATGAGACCCTAGCAGAGGTTATGATCGGGCTGGGATACGAGGAAGTTCTCACGTACAGTCTAACTTCACCAGAAGTCTTCGTTGACAAGATGGGGATAGGGAGTGAGAATTACGCGGAGCTATTGAATCCAAAGATGTCTACCCACACTGCAATACGAAGCTGGCTTCTGCCTAGCATTCTGAATTTGCTCAAGGACAATACTCATGTTGATTATCCTCAACGGGTATTCGAAATTGGACCATGCGTTCTTCTGAATGAAAATGGAGGGGAACAGACTGAAACTCAGTACAAAATTGCAGGTGTCACCATTCATACAGGTGCTGGTTTCACCGAGATTCGTTCCTGCGTCGACACGCTTCTCAAGAGCATCGGGCTCGAATTCATGATCGAACCCGCAACTCATCCAAGCTTTCTTGAAGGACGAACCTGCACTATATCCACCAAAGGAAAGCGGCTCGGCGTAGTAGGTGAACTACACCCTAAGGTAATCCGCGCGTGGGGTCTTAGCCTCCCAGTAGCAGCCTTCGAACTGGAAATTCCGCCCGTGGCGGCCTAGAAAATGGTTGAAGAAAAATTCGTAGTCACACCCTGGGAAGTTACTGGGGCGGTTGACTATGACCGACTCATCCGAGACTTTGGAACTCAACCGATAGCCGGCCCACTGGCCAAGAAGCTGGAGGAGATCCTAGGAGATGCCGCGTACCTCATCCGTCGGCACGTCTTCTTCTCACACCGCGACCTCAACCTGGTCCTTGACGATTACGCCAAGGGACGCGGACTATTCCTCTACACCGGTCGTGGACCTAGTGGCCCGATGCACATTGGCCATATTCTCAGCTTCTACTTCACCAAGTGGCTACAAGACAAATTCCACACGAACGTCTACATTCAGATAACTGATGACGAGAAATTCCTCGAGGAAAAACGGAACCTATCCTATGAGGACACTCAAAAGTGGGCAGTTGATAATATTCTCGAGATTGCTGCGGTTGGCTTCGATCCCGATCGCACATTCATTCTTCAAGATACTGAGTTCATTGGACACGCGTATCCATTAATCCTGAAAATAGCCCGCAGGGTTAATTTCAGCCTCGCCAAGTCAGTCTTCGGCTTCACTGGCGAGACCAACATCGGCTTCGCTTTCTATCCAGCGATACAGATTCTTCCAAGTCTTCTTGAAAAACGGCGCTGCCTCATCCCGTCGGCGATAGACCAGGACCCGTACTGGAGGATACAACGGGACATTGCGGAGTCTATGGGGTACTACAAGGCAGCTGCCGTTCACAGCAAGTTCCTTCCCCCGCTCACTGGGATGAAGGATAAGATGAGCTCGTCAAAGCCTGAGACAGCGATCTATCTTAGTGATGACGACAAGACGGTGCGGAACAAGGTGTACCGTTTCGCCTTCTCCGGTGGACAAGCGACAAAAGAGGAGCATCGGAAGAAGGGCGGCGATCCAGATGTTGATGTTCCTTTCCAGTGGCTCTACATGTTCTTCGAGCCCGATGACAAGAGAATAGAGCAGATACGCGTCGAGTACAAAAGCGGCCGCATGTTAACAGGAGACTTGAAGGACATACTCATCGAGAAAGTGACGACATTTCTCAACGAGCACAGGCAACGCAGGGAGAAAGCTGGCGACCTGGTACAGGTGTACAAGAAGGATGGGACACTCGCACGGCAATTGTGGAAGCGTGATTTCAGCAAGTCATAGTTCATACGTTAGAGACGTGCGTCTCTAGCATAGCAGCTAGGTTAATGGTGGATTCAATGTACGACACGGAAGCTCTCAATTCGTTTCGGAAATCAGGCCTCATCATCGCGAAGATCCGAAAAGAAGTAGCCGACATTGTCAGGCCTGGAAAGCCTGCGTTAAAGATCTGCGTGGAAATCGAAAGCAGAATTCGAGAGCTTGGAGGTAAGCCGGCTTTTCCCGTCAATATTGGGATTAACGAGATTGCTGCACACTACACCTCTCCTCCGGGCGATACTCTAACTATCCCTTCTGGGTCGATGGTGAAGGTCGATTTCGGGGTTCACGTGAACGGCTACGTCACCGACACGGCTGTGACCGTCTTCTATGATCCCAAATTCGAGCCTATGGTCAAGGCTGCTGATGATGCGTTGCAGAACGCGATCAAGGCGTTCAGAGGGGGAGTCAAACTCTCGGATATAGGACGGGTCATTCAGACAACAATTGGGAAGTACGGGTTCCGACCAATCAGCAATCTCACCGGTCACAGTATCGAGAGGTACAGCATCCACGCAGGGAAATCGGTGCCGAACGTTCCGGTGCTCGCCGCGGGAAAGGCGAACGAGGGGGAGGTGTTCGCGATAGAGCCCTTCGTGACCCTCGCCGACGCTGCAGGCTCCGTTACAAACATGCTACCCGCCCAGATCTACCGCTACATCAAGTCCAAAGGCGTAAAGAACGACGAATCCAAGAAAGTTCTCGACGACATTTACACTCGATTCTCAACACTGCCCTTCGCACCTCGCTGGCTAGAAGACAAGTTCCCCAGAGAGACCGCGAAGCGCGCGATGCTGGACTTGGTTCATAACAAGTGTGTGGGCGGATATCCTGTTCTAGTGGAGGAGACTAGGAGACCTGTTGCCCAGTCAGAACACACGGTCCTGGTTGGACGGGATGACTGTACGGTGCTTACCGCGGAATAACGAATCCAAGAATCGCCCATTATCAGCCCTTATCTCAATTCTGGGAGCTTACCCCTAGATTTCCTAGGAAACCCTTCTTGACTGCCCCCTAGATCGCCAATCGATCCGAACTAGAAATGCGCTCCGAATCGCAAGACTCGCCCGAATTACCCGCCAGACAGCAAATTTTCTCCGACAAGGGGGGGTCTAAGCGATCGGGTCTCGCGACGCAAAAGTGGTCGGTCCGAGCTCTACTTTTTCGGTGGGCCTTCGGTGTAGATCCCGCTGATACTGAGATCCCCGGTCGTGCACTGGGTGCATTTGCCGAGTGTTTTGAAGACAAAGTCTCCTAGGGCGAAGTTCTTGATCTGTTTGAAGCTGCACTGGCCGCACTTGACGATGGAGAGTACTTTGGGCGGTGTGTACGCGCCTATCCGGATTCCCCTCCTCATCCTTGTCATGGTGAGAAGAACGAAGGTGAAGGCGAGAACTGCGACTGTAACGTAGAGGATCATTACGTTCGGGTCTGTGATGGTTCCGCCGAAAACGAGGCCGATGGCGTATAGGCCAACGACAGCCATGAGGATGGCTAGTATGGTTATAGCTAGTGATGAGCCACTACGTGGCTTAGGCTGCGACACCTAAAGATCCCTTTATTGGCCGATACCGATGGTGTTGCCGATACCAGCGACTATTATAGTATCGCCTGGCTTGCTCCGTTCTAGGATGAGGCTCTTGATCCTCTCGATAACTTTCTCTCCAGCCTCCATTATCTCCTTCTTCATCGGCGTAATCGCTTCCTGAAGACTCTCCTTGACGATAACAGCGTACACCGGTATCTTGCGAAGAGTTGCTTCCTGTTCAATCTTGAACCGCTCCGTGCCGACGCCGCCGATCGCTGCGCCGATTCCTTCGCTGACTTCGCCTGAGTTTTCGCCCTCGAACTTTACGGCCGCGTCCACCATGACCACCATCGTGACCTTACCGATATTTTCTTCCATGATGGTCTTGATGGCGTCCCCCGGTTTCCCAACGTTTCCGCCGGGACCCTCCGCCTTCAAGGCGATAACTCTGCGGTCCTCAATCATCGTCTCTGCAACAACCACGTCCTTCTCAACCTTCCGCTTCTCCTTGTCCTTCATCAACCGAGACGCAACAAGCGGTCCGATTCCGTCCCCGATAGGCTGTCCCTCGGCGAAAGCCTTCGCCGCGCCCAAGTACGCCTCAGCCTCCTGGATAATCAACGGAAGCAACGCTTGCAACTGGATAATGATGAATATGCTGTTGGTCTTCTTTCCCATCAAGTAGAAGTGTCGAATAATCCTGTAGATTGTGTTAAGAGCCCAAGATGCCTCCACCAGGTTTTCTAGGTTCATGACCTGGGAAGAGTCAGCGCCGGGCGCAATCCTGCGAACGTCCTCCTTGAACTTCTCATCCCGAACATCCAGCAAATGATCAATCTTGCCAACGATTCCCGCCGGATCCATATCGACTGGCGAGATGAGGAACTGCTCCATCAAAACATTGATCGAAGGACCCGGATCAGTAGTCGGCTTTCCAATATCCTTCACAGTCTTCAGTGTTAGATCCTTGGCTGAGTTCCGGAACATGTCCAATTTCCGCAACCCCTTGTCGATATCCCAGAGAAACTGGCGCATCTGGAGCTTCTGACCGAAGCCGAAGAACAGCGCGATGAAGAGAACGGTGAAGAGTAGTTGGCTAATGGTGCCTAGGTTTCCGAATAGCGAGCCGAGAAGATCGTTCTCGTGGAGAGAGACTGGCAGCAATTACTAGGCCCCGGAATATGCTCAATATTCCCGTCTGATTGTTATAAACGTTGATCCCTAAGACTGGCCCAAAGTAATCCGAAAGATATCCAGCAACCAAAGACGCTTCTCATCGAAGAAATAGAAAATGAGGTTGGCAGCGGTCTAAGCTTCGCGTGGGCGTTAGCACCACACTACCACAGGGATCGCCTGGGAGATTCACTTCCGTGCTTCCGGTACGAGTCAAGCATCGCCCTAAGCGTTCCTGCTTTGCCTGTGTCACTGAATCCGATCTTATCATGGAATCGGAGCAAGTTGTCTCTGCCAAGGATGGCTAACTTCCAGCTGGTAATCGTGCTCCGTCGGACGCCAGCCTTGGTGTCCAAGTACAACTTGGAGTCTATGCCCATTGCTGTGAGCATCACTCTGATGTCTTCTAGAAGCGCTTTGTTTGTGTTCGAGATGAACACTGCGCGACTGCTGACATATCCGGGTTTGTGGTGCGCTCGCGTGCTTCGAGTTCTGTAGAAGGCGGGCCATCCTTCGCCATCTACGAACCCTCGAATGTAGCGCTCCTGCTCACGAAGCGCCCAGTGCAACATTTCGCTCTTGCTTGTTTCCATGATGCCTTCCTCGTTCTTTCGGAATGGGAACGGGTCCTAGCTCCCAGCTATGGCCGCCAACCCCGTGAACAATCCGCCGAGGAATCGCCTAGATAAGCCTTCTCCGAATGAAGGTCTCGAAACATAAGTTGGCGTTTCACCTTCAACTGGATGATAATATGGCGAGGAAGGTTCGCGCTTTCTCCTTGATACTAGCGCGATTAGAACAACGAGGAATAGGAGAGCTATTCCAGCGATGAGGAAGATGGCGGGAATCCCGGAGACTTTCAAGTTCGTCAGGTTCGGAATCCCGTTCACCGTAACCGTTACAGTGTCTTGTCCCGAGGCGAACCCAGTCTTGTTGGCTTGAATCATGACAATTGGACTAGAGGCCTGGAGTGGGGTGCTATAGATCGCAGTGTAGTTGCCATTGCCCCCATCAGTTGGGCTTGAGAAGCTTCCTCCTGCCGAGGAGGAGAGGCGGATGGTGGCCCCTGTTACCGGGCTAGTTCCGTTTGTGACTCGAATCATCAAGACGATCTCGCCTCCTGGGGTGATGGATGTTGGAGTGGGCGCAGCTGCAACAGTCAAAGGAGGGAACGGAATCAGAGTGATCGATGTCTGGGCGGACCCGCTAAGAAAGCCGTTCTCGCTGGCCACAACCTGAATCAGGGTACCAATGGTAGAACTTACCAAAGGGGCTGTAAAATTAGAATAGTACAAGCCTGGACTGCCCATGACTGGTTGAGTGAAACCGCCTCCAGCGGACGAGGTTAGGGCAAGCGTGACCCCGGTTTGGGGAGTCGACCCGTTCGTCACCGTGATTGTTAGTGTGGAAATCTGCCCCGGTTTGAGGCTCGTCTTACTTGGAAAGACTGACGCTTGCAAACCAGGCGCCACTACACCCAACGCGTACACGTTATAGTCGTCGGAGCCGAAGAATGCTCTGCCATCAGCAATCGCGGGAGAGGACCAGATGGCCCCCGCGGTTAGGTATCTCCATAACCTGACGCCCGATGTGGCGTTTAGTGCGTAAAGATAATGATCGTTGGATCCGGCGAGAATCGTGTTCGAGCCAAGCGAGAGCGCGGGCGACGAGGAGACCGCTGCTCCGGTTGTAGCGACCCAAATCTGCGCCCCCGTGGTAGCGTTCACGGCGTAGATGTTCCCCCTACCCGTTCCGAAGTAAACAACTCCGTTACTGACTGCGGCCGAGGTTGAGTTCGAGTTTCCTGTGTTGAACGACCAAACAGTCGCGCCAGTCATCTCGTTCAGCGCGAAAAACCGGTTTGCGTTTCCGATGTAAATTCGTCCATAAGCTACCGTCAACGCGTTTCTCACAGGTACTGCACTACCAGGCACCACTCTCCACATTGCCTTGCCCGTAGTCTCGTTTAGCGCCGTAACAGACCCATCGTCGAGACCAAAGAATACTCGTCCATTATCCACGGCAGGCGAGGAGGATAAGGGAGCAGAGGGAAGTGTTGCGTTTGACCAGACAACCGCGCCCGTGTTTGCGTCGAGGGCAACGAATTGCCCGTTCTGGAAGCAGCTCGCGGAGCACCAGCTGCTGTAGAATACCTTCCCGTCTGCGACGACAGGAGATGCGGCGATGAAATAGTTGAGATAGCCTCTCCCCCAGACCTCCGACCCAGTTTGCTCATTGAGAGCGTATAGAATCCCCCCGTTTCTAGAGGCGAAATATACCATCCCGTTCGCGACCGCTGGCGAGGAAAAGATGACGCTTCCAGTGTTGAACGACCATTTTTGCTGACCACTGTACTCGTCGATCGCGTATGCGTTCGTGTCGTAAGAGGTTACGAAGACGAGCCCATCCGAAACAGCGGGAGAAGAATAAACGAAAGATCCTGTTGCGAATCTCCACATCTGGTTCGCGGTACTTGGCGCACTCGCTAGGGTTGCCCCTGATCTAAACTGATCGTAGTGGAACATAGTCCAAGGATAATCGGTGGACCCTAAGGGTCCTGCGGAATACGGCTGGGGATGATTTGTTCCGGCACCTGGGATTCCGATGGCCAGCATGAAAAGGGAAAAGATTGTGAAAACGGCTACCCTTCTCAAATGAAACCCCTACAGCAACGTCTGGTCTAGCACTCTTCTCCACGGAGAATTCGTGGAATCCACGACTAAAGAGACATGTAACCCACGCTTCCATAATCGCAGGTATGCTTCAGATCCCGCAAGCTAAGCCGAAAACTAGATTAATCTAGACCCGGCACAACGCGCGAGCAAGGTGCAACCTGTCTGATATTCGCCTTCCTAATCTTTTACCGAGTAAGACCCCTCTCCGAAGCAGATAAGAAGAAAGCGACAGCCGACTGGACGCGTTTCAAGAAGACACTGTCGAAAGACCTTGCAATAGTCGCAGAGTACGCCCACATCTGGGGAACAACATACAACGGCATGATCCTAATCGAATCACGAGACCTATCCACATTCCACGACTTCTGGCACCGTTTCCGAGAAGCGACAAGATGGTACGTGCCTGAGACAAGAACGTACATCGCCCAGAAAGAAGAATAGGCTTGATCCGTCACTCGTCTTTCGACTAAGCTTTATACCAAGAATTTCCGACACCCGCCTTTCGGTGGGGCGCTGCACAGAGCCTTCGTTACAAACACGGGGCCATAGTCTAGCCAGACCCATCCAAGCGCTGGGTCCTAGAAAGGAATGACCCGACATCTCCTTCCAGCTTCACTTTGACTCGCGTCCATCTTAAACGAGACCGCCGAACTCTAGAGGACAACGATGCTAACCGAACAAGAATCTGAGATTCTAGGCATCTTGTTTGGCGATGGATGTCTTTCGAGAACTGAACGCTCTATCCAAATTGCAATTACCATGAACAAAGTAGACGATGAGAATTACCTTCTTGGCCATGTTAGAACCCTCTTTCTGAAGGTTTTCGATCTAGAACTCACGAGTCGGTACAGGCGTGACGAAAACACGATGGATCTCTACCGACATTCTAGGAAAGTCGCATCCGTCCTTCATTCTTGGGGAATGCCTTTTGGTCTAAAGAAACTAGAAGACCTAAGACCGAAACTAGAAGTGATTCCTAGAGCATTCATCAGAGGCGTATTTGACACCGACGGCTCCGTTTACCACAAGTATGGTCCCTACGCCCAGATCCAATTCAAAGCGGTTTCTAAGAGCCTCATGAGCTTCATCAGAGAACACTTGGTAGCCCTGGGGCTCCATCCGACTCGCCTTCGGCCCGACGAAACAAAGTACAGATTTTCACTATGCAGGCAGAATGAAGTCGACACCTTCTTCAGAACAGTGTCCCCCACGAATCCCAAGCATCTGGAACGGCTAAGGCGAATCAGACACCCAGATTTGCTGACGGCCACGAGATAGCCTCCATCCTACTGCTAGGTTTTATAGCGAGAATTTCCCCTTGGCCGATTTGGTGGGGCACTGGACAGGAACTCATGGCAGGACCCAAACGGGGCCGTAGTCTAGCCAGGGATGACACTGAGCCCGGCGACCGTTCCAGGAACGTTGTCAGCCCAGCATTAGGACGCGCACTCCTGAAATTCAGAGACTTCGTCATTACTTTCGCAACACTCCCGCTTTTAGCTGTCAAAGCCTGGGGGCGTTGTGAAATGCTCACCGAGCTGCAATCTGAGATTCTTGGAATACTATTTGGAGACGGATCCCTGTCTAGGAATCGCGGTTCTGTCCAAATTGCTGTAACGGGAAACAAACACGACGACCGAGAGTACTTGATTGGCCACGTACGTCCGATGTTTGAACAGCTCTTTGCTATACCCCTCAAGGTACTACTCGTGAAAGGTGAAAATACCATGATCCTATACAAGTACTCTAAACGAGTTGCAGAGACCCTCCACGAATGGGGGATGCCCTTTGGCCGCAAGAAACTCTCCAATCTGGCACCAGAAGTCGCATTGCATGAAGTATCTTTCGTCAGAGGCTTGTTTGACACGGATGGTTGTGTATATCGTAAGTATGGCCCCTACCTGCAAATTCAGTTCAAGTTCGCTTCCTTTTCTCTACTTGTGTATTTGACAGAGTGCCTAGGAAAACTCGGCCTTCACCCCACATCGATTACAAGCGATGATACGAAGTTCAGATTCTTTCTGAGCAGACAAGCCGAGATAGACCATTTCTTCAGGATAGTAGAACCGAAAAACCCAAAACATCTCAAACGGTTCCAAAATGCTTCTCGGAAACAGTCCTATCGTCCATACAAATATCGTTCTGAAGCACTCGAAAGATCTGGACCGCCAAACCTTATAGGACAATTTCGTAAAAACACGCTCGGTGGGGCAGCCCAGGGAGCCTTTCAATACAAGGGCTTCATGGGGCCGTAGTCTAGCCAGACCCGTTCTGGGTCCTAGTAAGGGACGACGACGGGCTCCAGAATCCATTGCAATAGGATACACCGACCTATGTTGAGGGATGAGGAAATTCGGGAGCGCGTGAAGATACCCGTAGACGAGGGACTCGGCGGATGTCGTGGGTTCGAATCCCACCGGCCCCACCATCGTAACGATGAATCCTATAGTCTCGTGAAGTTCAGGATTTGTCTGATTGTTCGATGAAGCAGTCTGTGATAGGGTGGAAGATGATTCGCGACTAGGGGCGATCGGCAAGTTGCTGGAGCTGCCCCGCGACCTCTTTCAGCTTTCCCTTCACTGCCGCTGTGTACCCCTCCTTAGCGATTCTCATGGCCAGAGTATTCAGCGCTGCTCTTAGAACTGACAATGGGTCTTTCTTGTCTGCCCGGATCATTCCCCCAAAACAAGTTTGGCACACCCACGCGTGGAAAAATGGGTCATATTCATGGTAGGTCGAAGCTTCGCAGTACCGGCAGTAAGGATGGTTCGCGTCGGAAGGTTGCGACAATGGAGGACGCTAGCCTGTGGCTAGCTCTCCTGATAATAGCCAAGTCAAACCCAACCATGGAAAACATGGTGACAAAGCCCTTCAACTGAGCCCCAAAATAGGAAACCCCAACCACACGGCTGTTTATGCTCGCCGTTGTCCCGTCTCCGGAAAACCAAAGCGAGCACCTCGACACCGAGCGTATAAATCGGCTGGGAAGTCCCGGTGCTCCTCAGGCTGTTTTTCGAGCCTGCTGAGCAATGAGGTATTTTGAATCGAGTTTCTTGGCCCGCTCTATAAGCTCCGCATCGACTCCAGTCTTGATGGGGTCGCTAGAAAACCATGCGTCCAAGATCTCCTTCGCGACAGCAGTTGATGTGCTTCTGAGACTCATAGCTAAAACGTTGGCATCGTCCCACATGCGCGCACCCTTCGCAGTTTCAGCATCCCAGCATAGAGCAGCTCGGACCCCCGGAACCTTGTTAGTTGCAATAGTAACTCCAGTTCCAGTCCAACAGAAGACAACCCCCTGGTCCGCTCTTCGTCTGCTTACGTCTAGCCCAATTTTCTCTCCAACGTCGGGCCAGCCCATTGCCTCTCCTTTCAGCGGACCGGACAGCGTGATAGTGTGACCTCGTCTCTTCAACTCCTCGACAACAAAGTCTGTTAGAACGGTCTTCTCGTCGCTTCCAATAGAGATCTTCAAGTCTCGACCCAGAACCGAGATTCCAGAACATAGGCTTTGTTCTGGGAAAGCTAAAGTCTTTCTAGATTACTCCGTGAGGTGAGCAAGATGAGCAGGCCTTCGAAGCCCGTAAGCGCCTCTAAGACGATTATCTCCAGTCAGATGATGCCTTTCGATGCGAACCCGATGGGAAACATCCACGGCGGGACAATACTCAAACTGGTCGATGAGGCGGCCGGAGTCACGGCCCTCCGACACGCGAGATCCGTTGTGGTCACCGCGAGCATTGACCGCATGGATTTCTACCATCCCGTTTATGTCGGAAATCTTCTCAGCCTCAAAGCAAGCGTCAACTATGCTGGAACAACCTCGATGGAAGTTGGGGTCAAAATAGAAGCCGAGGATCTGAAGACTGGTAGAATTACCCACACCGGCTCATCCTACCTTACGTATGTTGCTATAGATGAAAACGGACAGCCGGTCGAAATCCCCGACGTCCTCCCTGAGACGCGTGAGGAAAAACGACGCTGGAGAGAGGGAAAACAGCGGCGAATAGAGCGCCTCAAGATCCTACAAGACCGAAAAAAGAAAGGCAAGGCATAGGGTCGACGAAAAACGAAGGTCGCAGTTGTCGGGTTCGGCATGATGGGGCGACAGATTGCACAAGTATTCGCCCAACACGGACATGAGGTAGAGGGAACTGATGAAGATCAGCAAGCCCTGAAAACAGGGATCGACGAAATAGCAAACGGGCCATACGGAGTCAACGCATCTCTCTCAAAGGGAAAACTGACTCCCGAACAGGCAGGCAGAGCTCTAGCTAGTATCAAGACAAGTTCCAAGCTTGACGATGCTTGCAGAAATTCGGATTTGGTGATTGAGGCGGCCTTTGAGGACCTGCAACTCAAACAGAATTTGTTTCAGAGAATTGAATCCGCCGCACCATCGTCTGCGATCATAGCCTCAAACACGTCGACACTGAGCCTCGACAAGATCTCCCAAAAAATCTCAAAGAGAGATCGAGCCCTCGGCATGCACTTCTTCAATCCAGCCCAACTAACAAAACTCGTCGAGATCATTCGAGGACCAGCAACATCGAACGAAACCGTGGAGAGAGGATCTCGGATCGTCCGGGAAATCGGCAAGACCCCTGTCGTTGCCCAAGACGAGCCCGGCTTCATCGCCAACCGTCTAGGACTCACCCTCTACATGGAAGCGTCAAAGCTACTGGAGGACCGGGTTGCCAGCCTTCAGGACATCGATACGTGCATGAAACTTGGCTATAACCATCCGATGGGACCCTTCGAGCTGGCAGATTTCGTCGGACTAGACACTAGGCTCCGGAACATAGAGTCGCTATACAAGGCGACAAATGATAGCAAGTGGATACCGCCCAAGCTTTTGAGAGAGATGGTCCAACAAGGGTACCTCGGGGATCCTGCTAGAAAGAAGGCGAGCAAGGGCGGATACTATGAGTTCCAGCAGATCAAACGCTGACAAAATCCTAACCCTTTTTACAGAATACTAGCCACGAACCGCTGATGAGGATTGCCCTACGCCCACATACTAGTCGAGACTGAGCCGCCAATCGGAATCATTCGGCTAAACCGCCCGAAAGCGCTGAATGCCCTCAACTTCGAACTCGTACGAGAAACAGTCGATGCACTCGAGGCTTTCGACAAAGACGACAGAATCAAAGCAACAGTCTTAACGGGCGGAGACGACGCCTTCTCCGCAGGAGCCGATATCAAAGAACTAGCCGAAGCGACACCTGTCACTTTGATCGAGGAGAACAAGTTCGCGCTCTGGGATCGTTTGAAGAAGATCGCCAAGCCGATCATAGGAGCCGTCAGCGGCTACATCTACGGCGGCGGCTGCGAACTAGCCATGAACTGTGATATCATCATCGCGTCCGAGACGGCACGATTCGCTCAGCCTGAAATCAACATTGGAATCATGCCCGGAGCAGGAGGAACCCAGCGTCTGACGCGAACCATCGGAAAGTACAGAGCGATGGAGATGGTTCTGACCGGTCAACCCGTGACAGCTAGAGAGATGGAGAAGCACGGACTGGTCAACAGAATCGTTCCAGTAGAAGCCTACTTCGATGAAGCTAGAAAGCTAGCGATGCAGATCGCTCAGAAAGCACCGATAGCCACGCGCCTGGCCAAGGAAGCCGTCTTGAAAGCCCTTGACACGCCACTTGAAGAAGGGCTACAGTTCGAGAGGAAGAACTTCTATCTCTTGTTCTCGACCGAAGACATGAAAGAAGGAATGAAGGCGTTCACCGAAAAGCGGCCTCCCAACTTCAAAGGACGATAATACTTGGCGCCTGAAACACTCATCGTCGAAGAACACGATCACGTCACCAAGATCACTCTCAACCGGCCCAGCGCACTGAACGCGATCAACGACAAGATGGGAGAAGAACTGCTTGCAACTCTCAAAGAGACCGAGAAGAACGAAACAGCCAGGTGCCTCGTCCTGACAGGCGCAGGAAGGGCATTCTCCGCAGGCGAAGATGTCTCAGGGCTGAAGGACCGTTATGGTGGAGGAACACATCCCTCGCTTGGGGATCATCTGCGGAAGAAGTATCATCCGATCATAACTCGCATTCGAAGCATGGAGAAACCGATTATCGCCCGTTTGAACGGCATCGCAGCAGGTAGCGGAGCAAGCCTGGCCCTCGCCTCCGATGTCCGAATAGCCTCAGAGGAAGCAGGTCTCAAACAAGCCTTCATCGGCATGGGCTTGGTACCAGATTCTGGTAGCAGCTACTTCCTGACACGAATGATCGGTCCAGGAAGAGCGCTCGAACTGATCATGACCGGAAAAACAATCCCGGCACAAGAAGCGGAACAGCTCGGCCTCATCAACAAAGTCGTCCCCGCAGCCGAACTTGACAAGCACACGGACGAACTCGCGCACCGACTGGCAACAGGCCCAACCAAAGCACTAGGACTGTCCAAGCGAATCATCAACAGAGTCACAAGCCTCGAACTCCCCGAAGCTCTCGAGTACGAAGCGTACAACCAAGACATCGCTGGACGAACCAGAGACCATCTCGAAGCCGTCAAAGCCTTCCTAGAAAAACGCCAGCCAAAATTCTCAGGAAAATGAGACCTCAGACCCTCTCGGGTTTCACGTTTAAGTAACAAGCTCCTCAACGGCGAGAGTCGAACAAAAGTGCCGGGCAAGAAGAAGAACACTAATCTGAAACTGGACCTCAACATCTTCCCCGGAAACTGGACTGTCACGAACGATAGGATGTTCAAGGCCTTCGACTTGTCCTTTGCCCAGAACTGGAACCCGGCGACTTTTCCATGGGACGAACTTGACCAGAAGAACTTCGACTCTAAGGAACGAATAGCACAAGCTTACTGGATGTCGAAACTCGCCCTCTTTGAAAAATCCGGAATAGGAGCATTCGGGTTCGGTGCCGTAAGAGCTGCTGAGCTAAACATGGAGGACCCGACGAAGAAGATGCTCGCCTCCATCACCTACGATGAGTGCCGGCATGACGAGGTCTGCCGCAGAGCATGTGAAAAGCTCTGCCCTAACTGGCCGTATGGCTACAAGCCACAATCCGACTTCGAGGCAAGAGCTCTGCGAAACATAACCGCACTCTACGACGACGGCAGACGCTACTGGGAAGGATTCCTAAAGGCATGGGAGTACCTACCCCCCGAGATTCTATTTGCTGGCTTCTTCTTCGCGGAAATAGGAGCAGAAACAATCTTCAACGCGATGCGCCAGACGAGCAAACTCGGAATCTACCAGCAAACCTTTCGTAACATAACTAGAGACGAGACCCGTCACCTCGTGGCCACAATGGCCCTGCTCCGAGCCATGGCCGAGAAATTCACAATGGAACAGAAGCAAACCATAACACGCCAGATGAAACAGGGCTTCATCTTCCTCTCACCCCTCCTGTACAAGCACAAACCTGAATTCTGGCACCTCCCGGCAGACTTCGACAATGTCGACCAGGAAATGGAGGAAACGGCCAGGGACGCGGGCCTTGGGGTCCTCACTCTTGAAGAGAAAGTGAAATTCTGGAGAGAAGCTATCGAGAAGAAACGGTCCGAGATCGAAGAGATGGGGATCAAAGTGCCCGCCATACCCGAGCTAGGGGTTGAGGGCGAAGTGGTCCAGGTTAAGAAGAACGAAACAATAGCCACAAGCTTCTAGGAGATCGCGAAAAAATGACAAAGATCGTAGTCTTGTTTGGACAGCCCAAGGACCCGAAGCTGTTCGATGAGCAATACTGGAAAGACCATGTTCCAATAGCAAAGGCAATGCCAGGTCTGAAAAAATACACGGTTCACAAGATCGTCGGCGCACCGCGGGGAGAACCGGCCTACTACCAAGTTGTGGAGCTTGAGTTCGAAAACATGGACAGCTTGAAGAAAGCGTTGGAGAGTCCAGCGGGACGCGAGTCAGGCCGGCACGGCATCAAGATCGCGACTGGAGGCATCACGTTCATGTACGCGGAATCAAGAGAAGCTATGTAATAGGATGCCTCGGAATTAGAGTTTTCTCTATCCGACCGACTGCAGAAAACATTCTTCTAGTGAGGAACTCGGAGGTCTAGCCGAGGAAGCGTCGAAGTTTTGGGCCGTATCGCAATCATCGGAGTCGGGCATTCAAAGTTCGGAAAGAGGAGCGACGCCTCCCTCCGAGAGCTCGCCTTCGAAGCGTACAGTTCCGCCGTTGACGACGCTGATATGGATTCCTCGAAAATAGACGGCTCAGTAGTTTGCTCCGCCACGCACTACGATAAACAACGCTCACCCGCGGGTGTTGTTGCCGAATATCTCGGACTTAATCCTCAACCAACCTTCAACATCGAAGCAGCCTGCGCCTCCAGCGCAGTCGGCCTTCGCACCGCTTGGGCCCTCGTCTCGTCAAAACTCCATGATGTCATGGCGGTCGTAGGGGTCCAGAAGATGACCGAACTCTCCAATGAAGAGATTCAGGAGCTCATGGGCAGAGCAGGAGATGTCATGTGGGAATCTCCCTTCGGGACGACCATGCCTGCGTACTATGCAATGTACGCGACCGCCCACATGGCAAGGTATGGAACAACAGAAGAGCAGATGGCCCTTGTCCCGGTAAAGAATCGAAAGTACGGATCGAAAAACCCGAACGCAATGTTTCAGAAACCCATAACAACAGAAGAGGTTCTCAAGTCGCGACGCGTATCAGCTCCGTTGAAACTGTTTGACTGCTGTGCAAACGCAGACGGCGCAGCATGCCTCATTATCGCAAACGCGGAGAAGGCCAGGAAGCTCACAGATAGACCCGTATGGGTTGCCGGTCTCGGTCTTGCCTCTAGCCCAATGTCCCTAGCTGGACGTAAGGGTCCAATGACCAGTTTCGAAGTCACGAAGAACGCTGCTAAGGCTGCATACCAGATGGCGCGAATAAGTCCGAAAGACGTGGACGTTGCCGAGGTTCACGACTCGTTCTCGATCACCGAGATTCTGAACTACGAGGATCTCGGGTTTGCAAAGCCTGGAGGTGGAACCAGACTTCTCGAAAAAGGAGAGACTGAACTAGGAGGAAAGATTCCGGTAAATATCGATGGAGGCCTCATCTCCAAAGGCCATCCTGTCGGTGCTACAGGCGCCTCCCAGCTGTTCGCTCTTGCAAAACAGCTCAGAGGCGAAGCGGGTTCCACTCAAGTCGACGGAGCGAAGATAGGCCTCGCCCAGAATATCGGGGGAATAGGAATGTACTGCTCTGTTACAATATTGCGATCATGAGTACATTCTGGTAGCTCTATGACGAAAAGCGAGTGCAAAACTAAAGTTGCAAGCGGACTCTCAAGAGATGTCTCCCTCTCATCGTTTGAGCAGAAGGATCAGAGCGTATGGCGAAGCCGTACACCTTGCACAACGGGGTCGCTCGATTACGGAAATCTCGAACGAGACGGGAATGCCTGACGCGACTATTAGAGGGTGGCTCGTACATAGTCGAAGACCTTGGACCCGTTACGAATTATTCAGACCAACATCCTCTGATCAATTGTCTTATGTAATCGGTGTCTACATGGGAGACGGTTCGATATCCCGGTGGAGAAATCGTTTTTCTCTGCGACTGAGTGTCAAGGACAAAGAATTCGCGGATAAGTTTTCTTCAACCTGCGCCCAGATTCTTGGAAAGGAACCATATTCTGTCAGGCATGTCGAGGATCGAGACAACTACGAGACAATTGTCGCAAACGTGTCTTTCTGCAAGTTCCTCGCGCGAGGCCTCCTTGGCCTGGATCGGTACGTGCGAGAGCATCCGTCTGGCTTTGTGAGGGGTTTGGCAGATAGCGATGGATGCCCGGCCGTGACAACAACAAAAAAACGAGGCAAACCCTGGTTCTTTGTCCAAGTTGTTGTCGCAACATCTACAAGCATTCGCCTACTGAGTTATACCCGGACGATTCTGAGGGAGTGCCTTGGTCTCAAAGCAACATTCGTATACAAAGGTAAGCCACGACCTAGTGTGTACAAGGACAAGTTGTTCAACTCAAAAAAGAGAGTTTTTGACCTTAGGATATCGCGATCTGGTGACGTGAAACGATTTTCCCGGATTGTTGGTTTCGATTTAGCTCGGAAACAAGAGAAGCTTGACGCCGCCATTGCCGTTCATGAAAGATTTGGATCCGGTCAGGACGCAGTAGAAGAGTGGACCCGTCGCTGGGTACGCGGCAAGTCTGAGTGGATTCTCAAGAAAAGTGTGGACTAGCAAATTGGGTTTCGAAAAGTTCGGGCGATTCGGTTACGTGTCCCAGACGAAGATCATTCCTCTGCTGTCATATCTTGAGAAAGGGCAGGTTGCTGCGACAAAGTGCAAGAAGTGTGGCAGAACTTATTTTCCACCAAGAGCTGACTGCCTGGACGACCGCCACGCCACGATGGAATGGATCGTGTTGGGTGGTAAGACCAACCTGATCACTTTCACCAAGGTTTTCTTTGCCCCACCCGCCTTTCAGCCGGAAACGCCTTACCTTCTAGGGCTTGCAGAGCTCTCGAATGGGCTTCGCGTCTTCGCACCTATCAGCCCCTCTGTCGACGAGAAACAGTTGAAGCCAGGAACTGAACTGAACCTAAGGGTTGCAAAAGGCTCGCGTGAAAACCTGTTCTACTGGCTCGAATAGAGAACTTTCCCCTAGAGCAAAAATCACGCTCTCACTCGAGCGGAAGTTCACCAAACGAAGAAAGTCTTACGCGCCATTCGATTGCAGACCAAAATCGCCCATTATCAGCCCTGATCTCGAATCTGAGACACCTCCCTAGACTCTCCCGAAATTCGTTCGGAATTGTCGCCTTCTTTCCACAAGCGTCGCAGCTGGGATTGTGCCCTGATTAGCCTGTCTCGCCCATTTTCATTGTCAGACAGGAAATGTTCCGGGAAAAATAGGGGGTCTTAGCGACTCACCCTCGCGTCGCATGAGTGGAGAGTCCGGACTGGCTACCGAAACTAACCTGAATAGCGTAGCACGAGTGGTCGTTCCCGCTATTCGAGCCGAGGCAGTCGCAAGTCGTCTCCTGCAGTTCGGTAGCCTAGCTTCATTGCCAAAGGAGGACGTCTCTTGTGTTCCGACTTCAACCAGCGTTCTCGAACTTTCCTGACCAGCGCCAGCTTCAACCCTGTCTCCTCCACTATCTCCTCAGGAGTCATCCATCTTTCAAGCGCCCAAAGAATCCTGTCCAGCTTCTCATAACTGAGTCCCAGCTCCTTCTCCGCTGTCTGACCCGGCCATAATTCCGGACTGGAAGCTTTCACCCGGATCCTCTCCGGAATACCCAGATGTTTAGCTAAGTTACGCACAGACGTCTTGTAGAGATCAGCCAAAGGCAGTAGATCGCAAGCTCCATCGCCAAACTTGGTGAAATAGCCAAGCATGATCTCGCTCTTGTCTCCGGTCCCCACAACAAGACCTTGCTCAACGTTGGCGAAATAGTAAAGGACCATTGCGCGGAGACGTGCTTTGACATTCCCCCAAGGAACTCCCCTCGCTCTCTTTGCGTCTAGAGTATTTCGGGAGGCTTCTACGATCGGTGTGAGGTCAATGATCTTGAAGCGTACTCGATATTTCGAGGCCACCGACTTCGCATCTTCAAGAGCCTTGTCATTCCTAGTCTCCTTCTCAGGCAGACTTATCCCCAGAACGCGTTGGCCGCCGAGAGCCTTCGCGCAGAGCGCTGCGGTCACACTAGAATCCAGACCACCAGACATTCCTACAACAAGGCACCTTGTGCCTGTTTCTTCCAGGTGAGTTTTGAGAAATCGTTCGAGTCTAGTTACTGTCTCCGCTGGCTTCCGAATGGCAAAGGGATCGTCGCCGAACCTGGAGGACATGGCGTCCTCGACTTCCGAATCAGTGTAATAAGCCGAGAGGTAAATCTAGCTGAAGATACGTGAGCCACGATCTTCTGAAAGGAGGTTCTTGAACAATGGAAGCATCCGGTCCATCGTCACCCAGCGCTCGCCCGCGAAGGAAGCTTCGCTCGCCGCTTCCTGCACGATGTTCTTCAAGTCCCGAGGTGTCACAATGTATTGCTCGCGAACCGTGACTCCTCGTTCTGGAATCGAAGCCTCATACAACTGTTTCCTAGACCTAATCGTCCTCCATACTCCTTCGAAGGCCTCGTCAGTCAATCCTCCTTTGTAGTTCGAGATTGACGGGTCTAGCTCGACCTTGGAACAATAGAAGTCCAGCAACCGCTTGACCTCCTCCATCGATCTTGGTGGCGGAACGTAGATGACCCGTTTTATCCTGTCCAGAAGAGCCGTGTCGATGACGCTCGGATAGTTCGTGGCGAAGATCACTGACACGTTTCTGTTAACGTGGAAGCCTTCTCCGAGCTCTGTGAGAATCTGGTTGAGCATTCCCTGAACATCCCTTCCCGCGTCTGTCGTCGCCTCCATCCTTGCACGTCCGATAGCATCAGCCTCATCGATAAAGAGGACTGTTGGAGCTGACTCCCGAGCCAGCTTGAAGACCTCCTTAACATTCTTCGCCGACTCGCCGAGCCACTTCGATACGATCTCGTAGCTCTCTATCTTCAAGAAACTGGTCTCTTGGCCCCTCTGGCCGATCGTCCCCGCAACCGCCTTCGCCATGTAGGTCTTGCCAGTCCCCGGCGGACCGAACAAGAGTATAGACCCGGCCTCTTCCAGCATCCTTGGGTCGCGGATAATCTGCTCACGTCGGGTTCGAACTTGAGGATCAAGTATCCACTCGACAGCCTGTCTCAGACTGAGAAGCTCTTTTTCTAGTCCAACAACGTCTTCGTAGAAAACCTTGGGCGATTTCTCCACTTGATATTCTAAGAGTGAACGTTCGCGCAACCGGTCAATTACGTCGACAATAACCCCTTTCGTGGGGGAGAGAACGGCGTCGACCTCAGTCGACACTTTTTCCCTTATCTCGGGAGGTATGCTCACCTGGAATGCCTGACCGCCTGATAGCCGGACCAACGCCATGTCTCCTTTGACCTCTTCAATGGTCCCAATCGGGCGCATACCCTGCTTGAGCTCCTCCATGAGGTTGTGGTATCTGCGGAGCTCGGTCTGGAGATACTCTATCTGCCGCTCCTTTCTAGTCAGTTCCCTTTCGAGGTCTAGTGCAGGAGGATACTCTGGCGAGTTCTGCTCGGCCATGCAGCTTCCAGTCTAGCATACCCCTTCGGAGAATAAATAGATATGGGCTTGCCCAGAGGGCCAACTCTGTGGTCTTTCACGTAGAGACCAAATTGGAGTCTCAACAAAGAGACCGGTTTTCAAGAATGTAAGAATGGCGAAGTATTCAGGAGTGGAACCGTTGATTTGGAAAACCAAGAACGCGATTCGGGCTTAGGTTCCAACCATCGTCCCCACGTTCGGTCTCTTTCGCAGAAACCCGAAACGCGGGAGCTGAAGCTGAATCCCGATACCGCTTATGATATCGAAGCGAACGAGTCGCGGGATGATCTGACGACGATCCATTTTCCTGACGAGCAAATACCGACGCAGCACCTGATGCTCCTCCACCATTCGCAGTTCCACCACACCGTCCACGAGACTCTCAACCTTGTGGAACAGTTCTGGCGGCACGCTCCCAGTTGAGAGGGTGGCTATCATTTTTCCTCCAACCTTCTTGACTTTCGCAGCAATACTCTGGAGGAAGCTGACCGCATGTTTCGGTTCAGTTTCGCTAAAAATGGGCATCAACGAATCCATTATGATGGTGACTTGGTGATTACCCATTTTCTCCATCATGGAAGTCAGATGAATGCTGACGTTTGTCAAGTCGAATGGCTGCGGAACCACTCCTTCGGTAACTCCCGCAGTAGCTGAATAACAGTCCATGATGCTGAGCTTGTTCAGCAACTGGTACTTCCTTGGGTCCCAGCCGAACTGGCTCATTCTCTCGAGGATATTGGCAGGAAACGTGTCATATGTGACTATGATACAAGGTCTCGACCTCTGAAGCTCCTCATAGAGAATCTGTTGTGCAAGAGTTGTTTTCCCGCTGCCCGGGTCGCCGGTGACTAGCACCGAGGACGAGTCGGGCAGACTTCCTCCTATGAGCTGGTAGAATCCTTTGAAGGGAGAGGAACCGTCCAGTTGTGAGTTCACCTAGGGAAAGTTAACCGTCGAAGCCACTATTTTCTGTCAGAGCCTCTTCGGCGTATGAATGGGGATTGTAACCTATCCTCCTATCAAAGAGTGACCGTGCAGAACAGATATTGCGGTCTGAGTTGTCCGATTGTCGGCTGTGTTGGCTTCTCTCTCAGGGATTACTCAGAGAGAATATTTCTTACGTAAGCTTGTCCTAGTCTAACTCGGTCTCGAAATGGCTCGTTTCAATCCTCAGGCGAGCGTGCAACTCAAGCAGATTCATCAGCGTCGCGATGTCGTCGAGGTCTTCGGCCATCTCATTCTGTTTGGGGTTTTCCCCTTCCATGGCGCCCCGACGCATACTGTTTCTAATCGGCTGCTAGTATAAGGATTATCATTCTCGCGGGCGTAAGTTCGAGCCCGGCTGGAAATCAGGCAAGACAGAAAAGTTTGGAAGAGAGATAATAGAACAACTAGATCTTTGGGGGTGGCGGTGTCTTCCGTACTTTGATCGCCAAGAGAATTAGGAAAAGTGCCACGCCGAATATTGTCAGCAACACGATGGCTGAGACGACTGGGGCAGAAGTAGTGCCACCTACATTTAGGGTTACGGTGCTAACCGATGCGACCGAAGAAGCCTCTTCCGACCATGTTCCCTGCTCTTGTCCCTGGTAAATTACGTGCGCTGAATAGGGCGCTGAATAGGGGGTGCCTGGAATATGGCCGAGCTGAATTGTTCCCTGACTATCGGTCGTAAAAAGCCTACTCGTTGTGTTCGCGAAGGTAATCGTTACGGATGCTCCCGGAATCGGGTTGTTCAACTTATCGACAACCTTGACCGACGCCGAGTAGGCGCTCACAGCTACAGCAACTGACGCGGAACCCGAAGAAAGGTCAAAAGGCACTGGGGCAACTAAAGCCCCCTGGTAACCTTCCCAAGTCGCCGAAGTAACTGTCCAGGAGGTAGCAGACAGCCACTGACCTGAATATGCTGACGTTGTTATCGTCGATGCGCTACTTGACAACACCACGGAGGTTGGAGCTGGAGTCAACGATTGGCCAACAGCATCCTTGAAGGTCAAAGTGTACTGGAACTGTTTGTCAAACTTCGCTGTATACGGCCCGCCATCAGACGATCCTGTATAATTGAAGAGCATGATCGGAGTCCGCATCATTAGGGTTGGCGTCCACTGCAGACTAGAGTGTGTCCATTCGTTCCAGACGTAGCGAGCTCCTGAGGACGCAGACAAGGTCTGGTTTAGAACTGTAAGAGTATGCTGACTATTGTTCGCGAACGAGAACGTGTGCGGTAACGAGTAGACTAGGCCCGTATTGTTGTCCAACTCAACATATACCGTCCCGTCCGCAGCCGGCACAGTCGTGTCCGCCTTGAGCTGGCACGTGGTGATGCACCCGCTGGTCCCGTGGACATTCACCAAAAATAGCGGGACGAACACGACGGAAAGGGCTAGTAATAGTAACGAGGCGCATGCCGTCTTCTTCAACAGATATGCCCACTAACGTCTGAGGAAACTGGAACCCCACGCTTTAGGGAATCCTTAACCACGATCTAACAGTGTAGGGTACTACCAAGCTTTTCAACGGTAGTAAGGTTGCGATGCCTGGAAACCTTCGAGCGGCATATCGAGCAAACTGCCCAGCGGACTCTGACTTCCTAGTCTGACTGATATTAGAGAACTCAAACTCTGGGAGCTCCGACCGGAATAGAAAGTTAGATATTGCAGCATGCCCAGTATTATCCAGCCTTGGAGCTTGGAGATCTAGAAGCAGCGGTTCTCGGGACAGTCGTACGGCTGGGAAATGCTTCTGCACGCCAAGTCGCTCAAGATCTTCATTCCACACGCGGACTCGCGTACACCACAATCAGTACGACGCTGGATCGGTTGTACAAGAAAGGCATCTTGGCTCGAGACGAGGCTGTCGGCAGAGGCGGGTCCAGATACGTCTATCGCCTTCATTCCGAGGACAAGGTCAAAGGTCGTGTCGTGAAAGGATTCGTCGACAGGCTGCTGACTGCCTTCGGACCGAGCATAATCTCCACCTTGCACGACTACATGGATGAGATTCCGAAGGAAGATCTGAAGAGACTGGAAGAGAAAGTCCGAAGGGAGTCCGCGCAACGATAAGCCTGGAGCTTTACTCTGCCTACTTTCTTTCTACAGCGACCCTGGGAATTGTAACTGTCTTACTGATAGTCCAAGCCTCGTGCTACGTTGCTTACCGATCGAGTCCAGGGAATCCTTTACGAAGATCCGGGCTGCTCTATCCCATCTTGGCCTCTTCTGTTTTCTTTTGGTCTTTTCTCGGAACTAGCCTTGTCGTTTGCACGCTCTTCCTTAATTCATATGAGTGGCACCCGGAACGAACGACAGAGCTAGTGCTTGGAAGCTCACTGCTCGCATCTCTCGGAATTGCTTCTCTTCTGTCCCTTGTTGCGCGAAAATTCGCGTTCCCTAGGATGCTTGAAGGTATGATTGCGGGATCATTCTCAGGCTCTACGATGAGCGAGACCTGTTCAGATCTTTGCAGAAAGATGAACATCCAGGGAGTTGATCTTAGAGAAGCGACAGTTGGAAATGCCTTTTCCCTGAACAGCAACGGACGGAAGGTTGTTGCAGTCTCACCGGAGATGGTCACATCGATGTCCTCGGCTGAGGTTGAGGCGGTCATAGCTCACGAGTTGTCTCATTTGAAGAACAACGACTCTCAGGAAAAAGGGCTCGCTAGGTTGGCCAAGTTGGCCTTTGTTTTTGACCCGATCTTACATCTTGTCGAGGCGGCAGTCCATAGGGAACGAGAGCTCTTGGCCGATCAGTCATCAGTCAAATACACTCAAAAGCCGCTAGCCCTCGCATCGGCGTTGTTGAAAGTTCATTCAGCCTTTCATGCCTACGTACCCGGACCAGGTGCTGGATTGTTTGTGGGTCACCAGGGAAAGGGCTGGCTGAGCAGGTATCCCGACCTTGATCGAAGAGTCCAGCTTCTGATTAACATGGCTCGCGAGAAGAAGACACAAACAATTTCTGCCTAGGGAAGGCTCTTTTATGGCCGCATGCGGCTTGGAATGCAGACTTGACTGTTCAGATTCAGAAGTACAAGATGCTTATCGGCGGAGAGTGGAAGGACAGCTCAAACAGCGCCGTCTCATCAATTCTTGACCCGTCGAACAACGAGGTTGTCGCCGAGGTTCCACGAGCGACAAAGCAGGATGCGAAGACCGCAATTGAGAGTGCAAGGACAGCCCTTGATTCCGCAGGGTGGGTTGACATCGATCCTAGCAAGAGGGGGCGCCTCCTCACCAAGCTGACGGGTCTCGTCCGAGAAAATTCTGAACAGTTAGCAAGGCTCGAGACTCTAAGCGAGGGGAAGACTCTCCGTGAATCAAAGGGTGACGTCGCTTGGGCGGCGAGAGCATTCGAGTACTGGGCAGGATTGGCAGACAAGGTTGAGGGAGAAACGATACCCGTGCCTCCAAAGCGTTTGAACTACACTCTCCGAGAACCGCTCGGCGTTACCGTGCACATTGTTCCTTGGAATTATCCTATCGCGCTGGCTGCCAGGAGTTTGGCGCCGGCTATTGCAGCGGGGAACACTGTTGTGATGAAGCCATCTGAGATTACACCGCTGACATCCATCATGTTGGGAGATCTAGCGCTTAAGGCGGGGATCCCTAAAGGAGTCGTCAATATTGTAACGGGATCTGGCGCAGAAGTTGGCGGAGCTCTCGTTTCGGACCCGCAAGTCGACGGGATAGTTTTCACTGGATCGGCTGAGACTGGAAAGCAGGTAATGGAATCCGCGGCGAAAAATGTTACTCGAGTTCTCCTGGAGTTAGGTGGGAAGAACCCTCACATTGTTTTCCCTGACGCTGACTTGGCGAGAGCAGGTAAGAGTGTGAGAGATGGAATCTTTACCAACGCTGGACAGATGTGCTGGGCTGGATCTAGAGCCTTCATTCATGAGAATGTGTACGACAGCTTCGTAAAGGATCTCGTTGCCAAGACCCGAGCGATAAAAGTCGGGCCCGGTACGGACGAAACCAGCGAGATGGGACCATTAGCCTCCAAGTCACGCCAAGATGTGGTCCTAGGGTTCGTCAAGGACGGCCTCGAGGAAGGAGCTAGCCTACTCTGCGGAGGAAAGAGGCCGACTGACCCGAGATTGCAAAAGGGGAATTTCGTCGAACCCACTATCTTTGAGAATGTCAACGGGCAAATGAAAATTGGCTGCGATGAGATTTTCGGACCCGTACTCAGCGTTACCAAGTTCAAGACACTCGATGAGGTGGTTACCATGGCCAACGAGACGGATTACGGACTCTACGGGGGAGTTTGGACGAGCAACTTGAAAGTAGCTCATGAGCTCGCGGCTCGTCTCCAAGTCGGTGGACTGGCGGTAAACGAGTACTTGGTGACTTTTCCTCAGACCCCGTTCGGCGGCTACAAGGACAGCGGTATCGGGCATGAGAATGGGATACGCTCGTTGGAATTCTACACGCGAACCAAGAATGTCTCGATAAACCTGTCGTAGACGCCTGCGCCGATTCACAAGGCTCCACTTTTTGTTACCCAGAATCGCCCATTTTCGGCCCTGATCGCGATTCTGAGATGGCATCTGATGGTTCGGCGAGAATCGTTTGGGACTCGCCGAAATATGGCGAGTTTCGCCCTCGCGTTCAAGCCAGTATTATGCCCTGATTAGCCAGACTCGCCTGTTATCCATGCCTGACAGGAAATCGTTTCTAGAAAAAGGGGGGTATTGTTCA
>Ga0209237_1000209_pt1 | contig 30643 bp, 30 predicted proteins | sample GraSoi013_1_40cm_2_FD_185820 | JGI IMG/M metagenome (GOLD analysis project Ga0209237, IMG submission 185820) | Grasslands soil microbial communities from the Angelo Coastal Reserve, California, USA - Sample 10_02_2013_1_40cm (SPAdes) (version 2) | ecosystem: Environmental > Terrestrial > Soil >...
CACGCCGACAAGTGCGTCCGGCGTGAACATGCGGGCACGCTTCCGTCTGGACTGATGTGCACGATGGAGTGCCGCGGGGGATCCGTCGACTGCGGCTACAACCATTGCGGCTGCGCGCCCTCGCCGAGCGGGCCGAAGCTGTGCGCATTGCTGGCAGGCGCGGCAAAGCGCTGACGCGGCGAGGCGGGGAGCCTTCAAGCCTGGCGGGTGAAGACGATCAGCTCCCATCGCTGCGACTCGTGGTCGTGGCGCAAGATGTACTGAGCCCCATCGTCGCCTCGGACCTTGAAGTAGCGATAGTCGGGTCCCAGCCAGCGATCGATGACTTCGGCCACTTCGACGCGGCGGTCGCCCAGGGTGAAGCGGCGGGGTGTCTCCTCGCCGCGGTATCCGGAGTAGCACTCGACCCGCACGTCCACGTCCGGATGCTAGCGCAACCGCATCCTCACTTCTTGCGCGCGCATCTGCAGGTCAAAGAGTCTGCCGCCCGCCCAGGCGCACGGGATCGCGATGGCGACGACCGCCAGGGCATACCACTTGGGCCCGAACTCGGGTCCACGGTTCCAGGTCGCCACCGTAGCCACGGTGCTCAGGACAACGCCCACGACGCCAAAGGCGAGGGCGTGCCGCATGGGACGATCGGGAGCGAGGCGCGCCACGAGGTAGCTCGTCGCGACGCCATAGACGATGCGATACCCCATGGCGAGCAGGAAGAGCGTGTCCGACATCGGCTGCCCGAACGGGGGGAAGACACTGGTCGCATGCAGCACCGCATCGGTGCCAGTGGAGAGAATGAAGATGGCGACCAGGCCGGCGAGGACGGCGCCGATGCTGCGGAGCATGCGACGGTGCGTTTCGTTCATCGCCGTGCCTTTTCCAGCGCGCCCGATTGCAACAGCTCGGCGAGCTTGTCGTAGCTCTGCGCGACTCCGCTCTCCATCGGGGACTTGAGGACGGCGTCGCGAGCCTCGCGCGACTCGTAGCGCATGGTGACCGTGAGCGTGGTCTTGGCGCCCTGTTCGACCAGCACCGTCGTGATCAGCGCCTCGCCGGGATACCACGCCTCATCGAACTTCTCGGTGTGCATGAGCCGTTCGGGCCGCACGACCTCGCGGTAGACGCCGCGGACTCCCATCTCGGCTCCGTCGGGACCGCGCCAGACGAAGCGATACGTTCCGCCGACCCGCAGGTCGACCTCGCAGACGGGCATCGAGTAGCCGCCGAACACTCCGAGCCAGCGCTTGAGCAGGTCGGGCTTGGTGTAGGCGTCGAAGACCAGGTTGCGCGGAGCATCGAAGACGCGCGTCATCACGATCTCCCGGTCGGACTGGGCAGTTACTTTCAGGGCTCCGCTGCTGTTCATGGTCGTGTCTCCTCTATCTCCTGCTGCGTCCATGCCTCTTCTGCGCCTTCAGCTCCTCGAGCACGGCGTCGAGCCGTCCGAAGTTGCCTTCCCAGTATCGGCGGTAGGTCTCCAGCCACCCGGTGGCTTCCGCGAGCGGCCTGGGCTCGAGCCGGCGCGGCCGCCGCTGTGCGTCGCGTCCGCGGGAGATGAGCCCGGCGCGCTCCAGCACCTTGAGGTGCTTGGAGATTGCCGGCTGGCTGATGTCGAAGGGGGCGGCCAGCTCGGTCACCGAGGCCTCGCCCGCTGCAAGACGGGCGAGGATCGCCCGCCGCGTCGGGTCGGCGAGCGCCGCGAAGGTGGCGTCGAGGCGGTCGCGGTTCGATCGTGCATAGCCAGATGGTTGCATAACCTTATGGTGATGTACATTCGACCGCATCGTCTGTCAAGTGGAAGCCGAGGACTCGACATGGACGAAGACTTGAACGCGCTGACCCGCGAGCAATTGCTAGAGGAGGTGAAGCGGCTCCGCGCCGGCATCCGCGCCCACCGCGACAGCAGCGAGCACGAGCTCTGCTGGCACCATCCGGACCTGTGGAGATTACTGCCGGAACCGCTCGATCCACGGATCGCCGTCCCCGCCTGGCCCCAGTTCTTGCGCGGCTGCATCCGCTACCGGCAGTCGCTGGACGAGCAGCTCCCGGATGCGCCGCGGATCACCGAGGAGTTCGACGAGTAGCACCGGGTGACGGCGCGCATCCGCAGACGCCACGGCGCGCCCGCCGCGCCATCGCTGCCCGGCGGCGCCCCGCGAGCGATGCTGCTATCCTCGGTGAGTCAATGGACTCGGAAGCAAAGGCGGCAGGGGTGAGCGAAACGTCGGCAACTGCCATCGTCAGGCGCTGTTGGGCCGGAGTGAACGCGAGCCCCCTCATGCTCGACTATCACGACCGCGAGTGGGGAGTGCCGCTCCACGGAGACCGCGAGCTGTTCGCCAAGCTCGTGCTCGACGGCTTCCAGGCGGGGCTGTCGTGGTCCACGATCCTGAACAAGAGGGCGCATTTCCTCGAGGTGTTCGACGGGTTCGATCCGGAGCGCATGGCGCGCTATGACCGCCGCCGCATCGCGAAGCTCCTGAAGGATCCCGGCATCGTGCGCAACCGCCAGAAGGTGGAATCTGCCGTGTCGAACGCGCGGGCGTTGCTCGAGTTCCAGGAAAAGGAAGGGTCGTTCGACGCATTCCTCTGGGAATTCGTCGGCGGAGCGCCCAAGCAGAACGCGCGCCGCTCGTTGCGCCAGCTCCCGGCCCGCACGCGCGAGTCGGACCGCATGAGCGAGTCCCTGGTCAGCCGTGGGTTCCGCTTCGTCGGCCCGACCATCTGCTACGCCTTCATGCAGGCGGTCGGGATGGTCAACGATCACCTCGTCACCTGCTTCCGCCATGCGGAGCTGCAGAGCCCGGTGGCGAACGCGACGAAGTAGCCGTCAGCCGCCGCTCGGGAGGCGCGCCAGCTCGATGGCCGCTTCCCTCGCGATGTACGGCACGTAGCGGATTCCGGTGGGAGCTTCGAGAAAGCAGATCGGCATGGGTCGTCTCCTGTCTTACGGTCTACGACAAGGACGATCGGGCCGCTGCAAAGGATGCGGTGGGCGGCAGGGCGGCGGGAGTCGAATCCCGATGCGCGTTCAGGCATCAGGGTCCTAATGACCCGCCAGCCGAGTGAACGCACCGTCATCTTCCTCATCGGCGCGGTACAGTTCGTCAACATCCTCGACTTCATGATGGTGCTGCCGCTCGGGCCCTTCTTCGCCGGCCCCCTCGGCATCGCTCCCTCGCGGATCGGAGTCATCGGCGGCAGCTACACCGCCGCGGCCGCGATCTCCGGCATCGCCTGCTCCTTCTTTCTCGACCGCTTCGACCGGCGCAAGGCCCTGGCGGCCGCGGTGGCGGGGCTCGTTGTCGCCACCGCGCTGGGCGGCCTGTCCACGGGGTTCGGGAGCATCATTTCCGCGCGCGTCCTCGCCGGTTTCTTCGGGGGCCCGGCCACATCGCTGTCGCTCTCGATCGTGGCCGACGTCATCCCTTCCGAACGACGGGGCAAGGCGCTCGGGGCGGTGATGGGCTCGTTCTCGGTCGCGGCGGTGCTCGGCGTCCCCGCCGGGCTCGAGCTGGCACGCTGGGGCGGGTGGCGCCTCCCGTTCTTCTCGGTCGCCGGGCTCGGTCTCGTCCTGGTGCCGATCGCGATCGCGCTCCTTCCACCGCTGACGGGGCATCTCTCATCGGCCAAGGCCCTCGAGGCCCGCCGCACCGGGTTCTTCAGCTTGCTCTCGCGCCCCACCGTGCAGCTCTCGGCGGTCGTCACGATCGTCATGATGTCGTCGGCGTTCCTGGTCATCCCGATCATCACGCCGTACCTGGTCTTCAACCTGCGTTTCCCGGTGAAGGACCTGAAGTGGATCTACATGATCGGCGGCGCGCTCTCGTTCGTGGTCCTCCGGATCATCGGCGTGCTGGTCGATCGCTACGGCTCGACGCGGCTCGCGGCAGTCGGCACCGCCGTGTTCCTGATCGTCTCCTGGCTCTCGTTCGTGCGCTACGACGCGCGAGTCCCGATCACCGCCCTTTTCGTCCTCTTCATGGTCGGCATGAACTTCCGGATGGCGCCATACCAGACCCTCATCAGCAGGGTGCCCGAGCCAGCGGAAAGGGCGGGTTTCATGTCGCTGATGAGCGCGATCCAGCATCTTTCCACCGCGGCGGGAGCAGTGTTCTCCAGCGTCGTGCTCTCGACCGGAGAGGGCGGTGAGTTGGTCGGGATGCCGAGGCTCGGGATCGTCGCCATGGCCATCGCTGCCCTGGTGCCGCCGCTCTTCTGGCTGGTGGAGCGCCGGGTGGGACGCGTCGCCTCAGTGCCGGTGATGACGGTCGCGGCGGAGGCTTGAGCCCGGCCCTCATCGTGGCCTTGTTGTCGGCCGCGTTCTACGGAACTGCCGATTTTTTCGGCGGCCTCGCCGCGCGACGCGCACCCGCGCTCGCCGCCACGGTGGTGGCGCAGGCTCTCGGGTTGGTCCTGGTCGCCATCGCGTTGCCCCTCTTCCCGGCAGGGCGACCATCCGCCGTCAGCGCTCTATGGGCGGTCGGCGCCGGCGTGACCGGCGGGACCGGCGTAGCGCTGCTCTATTACGGGCTCAGGGTAGGCCGGATGAGCGTGGTCGCCCCGGTCACCGCAGTCTGCTCGATCACCATCCCCGTTCTCGTCGCGATCGGGCTCGGAGAGCGGCCAGGTCCTCTGGGCCTCGCGGGCATCATCGTAGCCGTCGCTTCGGTTGCCCTGATCAGCCGCCACGACGATGGGGCCGCCAGACCTGAAGCACGCGATCGCTCCCTCGCCATCGCGCTCGCTTCGGGGATGGCGATCGGCGCGTTCCTCGTCTGCCTCGCCCGCGCGGGCAGTGCATCCGGTCTCTGGCCGCTGCTCATCGCCCGCGCTACCTCCACGCTGGCGCTCGCCGCCGCCGCGGGCGTGGCCAAGGTTCCCCTCTCCGTTCCGCGCGCCGCGCTGCCGGCGGCCGTTGCCTGCGGAGCGCTCGACGTCCTGGCCAACGCGCTCTATCTCATCGCCACTCGAGCGGGACCACTCGGTCTCGTCGCTACGCTCACTTCGCTCTATCCGGCCAGCACCGTGATCCTCGCGAGGGTGGTGCTCCGCGAGCGGCTGCGGCCGGTGCAGTCGCTCGGGCTCGCATGTGCCGCGGCCGCCATCGTGCTGATCACGAGCCGCTGACTGCCGCGAGCAGCGCCGCTGTCCGGGTCGCCCCCATGGCCCGCGCCAGCGCGAGCGCGGTCGCGCCGCTGCCGTCGGCCCGCTCCGCGGCGGCCCCGCGCGCGAGCAGCAGCCCGACGATGTCCGCGCGATCGAACATCGCGGCGAACATGAGCGGTGTGCGGCCCTGCGGATCCTCCGCGTCCACTCGCGCGCCGTGATCGAGCAGCAGCGCGACGATCGCTCCGTCTCCTTTGAAGGCTGCTCCGGCGAGCGGCGTCTGACCAAGGTCATTGGCCTCATCCGGCGCCGCGCCGCGCTCGAACAGCAGACGCACGACCGCGGCGTGCCCGTAATAGCTCGCCAGCATGAGGAGGCTGTCGCCCTTCTCGTTGCGTGCGCCGGCGGGAAGACCGAGGTCGAGGAGCGCCTCCAGGCCCACCGCGTCGCCGGCTCGCGCATGCTGGAAGGCGGCTTGCGCGACTCGCGTCGCTTCGTCCGTTCCCTGCAGGGCGCTGTCGATCATGGCCGCCTCCGCGCCACGGCGTCGGCGACCCGCTGTCCATACTCCGGATCGGCCTTGCGGAAGTGCGCGATCGATCGCTCGATGACGTCCTTGCGGCTCACCTGCGACAGACTGCCGGCGATGTTCTCGACCAGCCTCTTGCGAGCCTCCTCGGGCATCACGCGATAGAGCGCTCCCGCCTGGGAAAAGTCGTCGTCCTCGACGTGCACTGCCCGCGGCGAGGGGCCTGTCGTTCCGCTCAGCGCGAGGCCGTACTCGTACGCCTCGCTCGTCTGCACCGGCTCGCCGAAGCTGTTCGGCTCGTAGTTCTTGGCGCGCGCCCCGTTTGCGTCGAAGCGCATGGCGCCGTCACGGCCGTAGTTTCGTGCCCCGCCGTCGACGCCCCTGGGGGCATTCACCGGCAGGCGCGTGTGGTTGATGCCCAGCCGGTAGCGGTGCGCGTCGCCGTAGGCGAACAGCCGCGCCTGCAACATCCGGTCCGGCGAGGGGCCAATGCCGGGCACGAAGTTCGCCGGATCGAAGGCAGCCTGCTCCACATCGGCGAAGTAGTTGTCCGGCACCCGGTTCAGCACCAGCCTGGCGATGGGGACGAGCGGATAGTCCCGGTAGGGCCATACCTTGGTGAGGTCGAAGGGATTGAAACGGTAGCTGGACGCATTCTGCTCGCGCATGACCTGCACCTTGAGCGTCCACGAGGGGAAGTCGCCTCGCCCGATGGCCTCGTAGAGATCCTTCTGCAGGAAGGCCGGGTCCTTACCGCCGGCGATCTCCGCCTCCGGGCTCGTCAGGCAGCGGATGCCCTGGTCGGTCTTGAAGTGGAACTTGACCCAGAAGCGCTCGCCGGCCGCGTTGACCCACTGGAACGTATGCGAGCCGAAGCCGTCCATGTGCCGGTAGGAAGCGGGGATGCCGCGATCGCCGAACAGCCAGGTGAACTGGTGCGTGGCCTCCGGCGAGTGGGAGAAGAAGTCCCAGATGTTGTCGGGCTCCTGGCGATTGGTGAAGGGATCGTACTTCTGCGAGTGGATGAAGTCGGGGAACTTGATGCCGTCGCGGATGAAGAAGACGGGCGTGTTGTTTCCGACGAGGTCCCAGTTGCCGTCCTCCGTGTAGACCTTGAGGGCGAAGCCTCGCGGGTCGCGCGCCGTGTCCGCCGCGCCGCGCGAGCCGGCGACGGTCGAGAAGCGGATGAACACCGGAGTGCGCTTGCCCGCGGCCGAGAAGACCTTCATCTGGGTCCAGAGCGGCACGTCCTTGTTCGTCACCTCGAGATACCCGTAGGCGCCCGAGCCCACCGCATGCACCACCCGCTCCGGGATGCGCTCACGGTTGAAGCGCGCGAGCTTCTCGATCAGGTAGTGGTCCTGCAGCAACACCGGTCCCGAGACGCCCGCGGTCTGGGAATTCTGGTTGTCGATCACCGGTGCGCCCGCTTCGGTGGTCAGCGTCGGACGCTGCGCCATATGGGTCTCACCCTCCTTGCGCGGGCCGGGATTGGCCCGTGTGAAGCGTAGATGCTGCGGCGCCGTGATAGTTCCGATACAATGTTCGACTCTCAGTGATAGGAGAGGCCTATCTTGGTTCCGCATCCGTTCTCCCTTCGCCAGCTCCAGTACGCCGCCGCCGTCGCCGACACGGGAGGGTTCCGGAAGGCGGCACAGCTCTGCCATGTGTCGCAGCCGTCCTTGAGCGCACAGCTGGCGCAGCTCGAGGAGGCGCTCGGCGTGCGCATCTTCGAGCGCGACCGACGGCGCGTGCTGGTCACGCCGGCGGGGAACGAGATGCTGGCGCGGGCGCGACGTGTGCTGCTGGAGGCGGAGGACCTGGTGGCCGCGTCGTCGCGCCTGCGCGACCCCCTGTGCGGAACGCTGCGCATCGGGGTCATCCCCACCGTTTCGCCCTACCTGCTGCCGGAGATCACGCCCGCCATCCATTCCACCTATCCGCGCCTGACCTTGCACTGGAGCGAGGAGAAGACCCAGGTCGCCCTGCGCTTGCTGCGCGATGGCGCACTCGATGCGGTGCTGCTTGCGCTGGTGCCCGGGATGGAGGGACTCGACCACCACGTCGTCGCCGAGGATCCGTTCGTCCTCGCCGGTGCGCCGTCCGACCCGCTGCTGCGCCCGCGGGGGCCGGCGCGAGTGAAGGAGCTCGAGGGGGCCTCGCTCCTGCTCCTGGAGGACGGCCATTGTTTCCGCGACCAGACCCTGGCGTTCTGCGAAGACGCGCACGTGCGCGAGGCGGGGTATCGCGCGACGAGCCTTGCCACGCTGGCGCGGATGGCCGCGGGCGGCGCGGGTCTCACGCTGCTTCCGGAGCTGTCGCTCGCGGTGGAGAACCGGCATGAGGAGCTCGCCGTCCGCCGCTTCGCCCGGCCGGCGCCGAAGCGCACTTTGGTCCTCGCCTGGCGCGCGCCGTGTCCGCTGGCGATGGCGCTGCGGCAGATCGCGACGACGATGGCCTCGGTGCCGATGTTGAAGAGCGCGGCGCGGGGCCGCGGCCACGGGTGAGCCCGCTCTAGTAAGACGTGCTACGCTCCAGGCGAGCCCCTTGGATGTCGAGGAGGCGAACATGGCGATTGCAGAACGGCGCGATCCGGTCCCCGCACCGCCCGCGAAGCTGACGATCCGCGGCCTGCGCACGCGCGCCGCCCGCGTGCCGATGCGGCGGCCGCTGGCGACGAGCGGGGGCACGATCGCGCATGCGCCGCTGGTCCTCATCGACCTCGAGACGGAGGAAGGCGTGCGGGGCCGCGCGTACCTGTTCGCGTACTCGGACCTGGGAGCGCGCGCGCTGCGGCAGCTTCTGGCGGGGATCCTGGAGATGGTCCGAGGCGATGCCGTCGCGCCCGTGGCGATCGCCAAGAAGCTCCACTCGCGGTTCACGCTGATGGGTCGCGAAGGACTTCCGACGATCGCCATCTCGGGGCTCGACGTGGCCCTCTGGGACGCGCTGGCCAGAGCGACGGACCTCCCGCTGACGCGGCTGCTCGGCGGCGAGCTCCACGCGGTGCCGGCGTACAACAGCAACGGGCTCGGGATTGCCCCGCCCGAGAAGCTCGCGGACGAGGCGCTGGAGCTCCTGGGGGAGGGTTTTCACGCCGTCAAACTGCGGCTCGGACGCAAGACGCTCTGGGAGGACGTGCTGGCCACCCGGGCAGTCCGCGCCAGGATTCCGGCGGAAGCTCTGCTCATGACCGACTTCAACCAGGCGCTCACGATTGCCGAGGCGCTCGCGCGCGGGCGGGCGCTCGACCGGGAGGCGATCTACTGGATCGAGGAGCCGATTCGACACGACGACTACGGCGGGGCGGCGCGGATCGCGCGCGAGGTGGAGACGCCGATCCAGATCGGTGAGAACTTTCTCGGGACCCGAGCCATGGCGGCGGCGATCGCGGCGGGAGCGGCAGACTACGTGATGCCCGACCTTGCCCGCATTGGCGGAGTGACGGGCTGGCTGCGCGCGGCGGCGCTCGCCGACGCGGCAGGGATCGAGATGTCGTCGCATCTGTATCCGGAAGTGAGCGCGCAGCTGCTGGCCGTGACGCCGACGGCGCATTTCCTGGAGTACGTCGATTGGGCGGCGCCGATCCTCGCTCGTCCTCTCCACATTTCTGACGGACAGGCGCAGCCGGCGGAGGGTCCCGGCGTCGGCCTCGATTGGAACGACGAGGCGGTGGCGCGGTTCGCGCTCGAGTGATCGGGAAGGCTGAACCGCGCCCTCACCCGCCCTTTCGCATCGTCGCGCCCTGGTAATAGTCGAGCGCGCCGGGATGGAAGGGGATGGGTGCCGGACCTCGCAGCAAGCTCTTCTTCGCGAGCGGCCCGTCACCGCGAGATTCTGCGAGCGCCTGGGCGATAGCGTGCGCGCGCTCCCGGGCACAACTCTCGAGCACGACGAGCAAGTCACCGCCGACGACTGCCACCGCGCGCAGCGCCACCTTGCCACCATCGGCAAACCTGCCGCGCCCCTCCAGCGCCTCGAGGGCTTCGGCAGCGGGAAGCAATCCGACCTGGAGTTGGCCGCTGGTCAAGAGCTTCACCACCTCGACCGGCGACCTCGCCGCAGCCGGGACCGCTTTGGTTTCGGGCCAGCGCGCAGCGATCGCCGAAGCGACGGCGGCGGCGACGGTCAGCGCGCCCGGGCGAATCTCATCGGTCACTACGACCAGGTGCGTCGCGCGGTACGCGTACCATTGGCGGTACGGGGAGTGGCCAGGCAGGAGCGCCCCGGCCACTCCCAGGAGGGATAGAGTGACGAACCTGCGCATCATGGCTCTTCGAAGACGTCGAGCTGGAGGAAGTTCGACACCACGTAATTGGGCACGTCCACCAGGTTGCTGATGTGGAGATCGCAGGCGACGCTGCAGAGGAGGTACGCCTGCTCCGCCGTCAGCGGTCTCGGCGCGGGCGAAGTCGGCCCGCTCAGCAGCGCGATCATCTTGAGCAGCGCGTCGCGCGCAGCCAGCGTCACGTCTTCCGATTCGTTCCTGAGGGGGCGCAGGAGATGATTGGAATTCACGTCGATCCACAACTCCGGGGCCATCACCACGCCCGCGGGTTTGACCGGAATCCCCATCGTGGCGACGAAGTGCTCCGGATCGAGATCCTTGAGGACCCCGGCGACGGTGCTCTCGAATCGGGGCCAGTTGCCGAAGGCCGCGGCCTGGTGCTTGCGGACGTCGACCTTCACCGTGACGACCGCGTTCATCTCGATCGCGGTGCCGGAAACCTCGCCGTCGCCCTGCGCCCAGTGCACGTCACCGATGGAGAGCCCGCAGCCGTCGATGAAGCAGGGGAAGAGCAGCGTCGTTCCCTTCACCATCTGCTTCACGTCGGTGTTCCCCCCGTTTTCGCGCGGAGGGATGGTGCGCAGGCAGCGATCCTTCTCGCGCCCCATCGGGCCGCAGAGGCGGGCCGGCACCGCGTCGGTCGGTTCCGGAGGAAGCACGAACCCCTGTTTCGCCCGGAGCTCCTCCTCGCGGGCGAACGCGGCCTCGATCTCCGGCAGGCCCAGCTCGACGCCGATGGTGCCCGCGAATCCGTGCAGCGGCAGCCGCACGCCGGGGAGATCCCGGGAGGTCGCGTAGCGCGTTCCGTTGATCGGCGGGGCGCCCAGCTCCCAGTGCACGATGGCTGGGTCGGTGAAGACGTCCCGGAGAAAGCCGAACCCCGGCACTGCTACCGTGTACCCGAAATTGTCGGGTCCTGGACCGACGTCGATCATCGTCACGGCGAGCACGTCGCCGCGCCTGGCGCCCCTCACATGCAGGGGGCCGGTCAGCGGATGAATCAGGTTCAGGTTGGCACCCGCCACCGTCGCCCGCGTCGAGGAGCGGTTGAATGGATTGTCGAATGCGTCGCGAGTCTCGAAGATCACCGTGTCGCCGGCACTGGCCTGCGCCACCTCGGGGATGTCGGGATGCCAGCGATTGTGACAGGTGCCCAGCGGATCCTCGGCGCACGGGATGGGAACTCCGCCGGCCCCTCGCGTCACCGGGATCCGAACCGTCTTCGCAAACGAGGGCGCCGTCGCAGCGGCGACGAGCGCGGCCGTGAGCAGCACGCTCTTCATGGGTCCCTTCTCCGCGCGGGAGTCGCGCGGCCGGGCGGCGTCGTCGGAAGGAGGATTTCTCGAAGAAGGATCTTCGCCTTGGCCACCACTCAAGACGAAGCTGCGCGGCCCCATACGCCGCTGCGAGCGCGATTGTCAACCGGGGCGCAAGACCCACGCTATCCGAGCAGCACCGTGCGATCGACTGCGAAGGGCCCCTCGCCCTCGCGAAAGAGGAGCGCGATCGACGCAACCTGGAAGGCGAACGGGCGCCATCCGCCTCGCAGCTCCGCGAGCCTGTGGTCGAGCTGGGCGCGACCCGCTGCCTGACCCACGCTCAGGTGGGGTACGAAGCCGTTTTCGTGGCGGGACACTTCGTCGCAATCGGGAAACTGCGCTTGCAGCGCCGACTGGAGCTCGACGAATGGTGCCGCGGGGTCCGGGGCGAGCCACATCGTGAATCGATCCCTCCCGTGCGCGAAGAATTGCATCTTCGCGAGCGTCGCGCGAAAGCGAGGCACGGATGCGCAAGCGCGGCGAAGAATGGGATCCGCCTGATCGAACATCGTCCGCGGCCAGAACGGATAGAGCAGCGTGAGGTGCGGCATCCAGCGCTCGAAGTGCCGGTCGTAGCGCCGGCGGATCGCCTGGATGGGTTCCCACAAGTCGCGCTCCGGAATCACGACGACGGCGGCCTCGTGCGTCTTCATGGCCTTCCTCCTGCCTCGCGCGCAGATTACGTCGGCACCGGCTGATCGGGTGTGTGATGGGAGAACACAAGACCCAAGCCCGGATCGCGGCGCGAGGTGGCGGATTGAATTAGAGTGAGGCAGTGCGTGATGCTCTCCCCGCTGGCAGTGTGGCGAAGCTCTACGCGACCCTCTGGCGGCATGCGGAGGGCCGGCGCGCCAAGGTCGTGCTCTTCGTCGTCCTCCTCGTCATGGCCCAGGTGGTCAGGCTGACCATCCCCTGGTTCTTCGGCGAGGCGGTCAACGCGCTCCAGGCGCAGGGGATGGAAGGGATCACCCGCGCGCGGAATGACTTGCTCCTGATGCTCGCTGCCGTCGGCGTCGCCTGGACCATGCATGGTCCAGCGCGCATCGTAGAGCGCTTCACGGCGCTGGTGGTCCGCGAGCGGTTCGCCGACGCGCTCCACGCCAAGGCGCTTGCTCTGCCGGTGCGCTGGCACGAGCAGCACCATTCCGGAGACACGCTGCACCGGATGACGAGGGCGACGAGCTCGCTGGCTTCGTTCGCGCAGTCGCAGTTCATCTATCTGCAGAATACCGTGAGCGTCGTCGGGCCCATCGCAGCTCTCTTCCTGATCTCCCGGGCGACGGGTGCGGCGGCGATGGCCGGTTACGCGGCCATCGGCTACTTCGTCGTGCGGATCGATGCCTTCATGGTCCTGCTCGTCCGCGAAGAGAACCGCGCCGAGCGCCGGTACAACTCCGCCCTCGTCGACTGCCTGGGGAACATCGCTACCGTGCTCACGCTGCGGGTGCAGGAGCCGATGCGCAGGATGCTCCGGTCGCGGCTCCTGGCCGTCTTCGCTCCGCTGCGCCGGAACATCGTCTTCAACGAAGTGAAGTGGGGCGGCATCGACCTGCTCAACGGCGGGATGCGCACCGGCCTGGTCGCTCTCTACGCCTGGCTGGACTTTCGCCAGCGCGGGACCATCAGCGTCGGCACGGCTGTTGTCGTGCACCAGTACTCCCAGCAGGTCGGGAACGTGGTCGCGGCCATGGCGATGCACTGGAACGACCTCGTTCGGCAGAAGACCGAGGTCGCCGATGTCGACCCGATCTTCACCAGCGCCGAGCGCCGGCTGGATACCGCGGCCGTGCCGGAAGACTGGCGCGAGATCCGGGTGGAGGGCCTGCGCTTCGTCCACCCGGGAGCTGGCGCGGGGCGGCCGGCGCTCGACGGCGTCTCGATCGAGCTGCGCCGCGGACGGCGGCTCGCGTTGATCGGCGAGAGCGGGGCGGGAAAGACCTCGCTGCTTCGCGTCCTCGCCGGGCTGGTCGACGCGGAAGCCGTGTCGATCGCGGTGGACGGAACGCCCCATCCGCGCCTGAAGCACCTGGGCGCGACTTCGCTGCTCTTGCCGCAGGATCCCGCCGTGTTCGAGTCCACCGTCCGCGAGAACGTGACCATGGGGCTGCCTTACACGCAGAGCGAGATCGAGCGCGCTTGCGAGCTGGCCGGCTTCGCGTCGGTGATCGAGCAGCTGCCGCAGGGATTCGACACGGTGATCTCCGAGCGCGGGCTCAACCTTTCGGGGGGGCAGAAGCAGCGGCTCGCTCTGGCGCGTGGGTTGCTCGCGGCGAAGGAGGTGGGACTGGTCCTCCTGGACGAGGCGACGAGCAGCGTGGACGCTTCCACCGAGGGCGAGATCTACGATCGGGTGATGTCCGCGTTCGGCGGCGCCTGCATCGTGTCGTCGGTGCACCGGCTGCACCTGCTGCGGCGATTCGACACCGTGATCGTGATGGAGGATGGCCGCGTCATCGACAGCGGCGCGCCCGACGAGGTGAGACAGCGCCGGCCCGAGCTGTTCGCGCACGCGGCGATGGAGGTCGTGGCGGAAACGCGCGCAGCTTGATAGGAAGACCCACCATGAAGCAGGCCGTCATGACCGCGCCTGGGCGGATCGAGCTCCGCGACGTCCCGGCGCCCGAGGTGGCGCCGGAGCAGGTGCTGGTCCGGATGAAGCGCATCGGCGTGTGCGGGTCGGACATCCACGTTTTCCATGGCAAGCACCCGCTGACGCCGTATCCGGTGGTCCAGGGGCACGAGGTCTCCGGCGTCGTCGAGCGCACCGGTTCGGCAGTGCGCGGGCTGAGCCCCGGCGATCCCGTCACGCTCCAGCCCCAGGTGACTTGCGGCGTCTGCTATCCCTGCCGGCACGGCGCCTACCACATCTGCGACCAGCTGAAAGTGATGGGGTTCCAGACCACCGGCGCCGCCTCCGAGCTCTTCGCGGTCGACTCCTCGAAGGTGTTGCGCTTGCCGAAGAGCATGAGCCTCGAGCAGGGGGCGATGGTCGAACCGCTCGCCGTCGCCGTCCACGCGATCGAGCGCGTCGGCGGCGCGGCCGGGAAGAAGGTGCTGGTGCTCGGGGCCGGACCGATCGGAAATCTGGTGGCGCAGGCTGCGCGAGGGCTCGGGGCGGCGGCCGTGATGATCACGGACACCAGCGAGTACCGGCTCGAGCTCGCAGCCCGCTGCGGCATCCCGCTGCGGGTGAACCCACTCAAAGTCGACCTCGCCGAGGCAGTCCGGGAGAAATTCGGGCCGGACAAAGCCGACCTCATCTTCGAGTGCGTCGGCGTGCAGAAGACCGTGGAGCAGGCTGTCGCCGTCGCACGGAAGGGCACCGACGTCGTCGTGGTCGGCGTCTTCGGCGAAAAGCCGGTGGTCGACATGGGCACCGTGCAGGATCGCGAGCTCCGCCTCGTCGGCACGCTCATGTACCAGCAGCCGGACTGGGTGAAGGCGATCTCGCTCATCGACCAGGGAAAGGTCGATCTCGCCCCGCTGGTCACGGACCGGTTCGCGTTCGCGGACTACCAGAAGGCCTACGAGTACATCGACGCGAACCGCGAGCGGGCGATGAAGGTGATGATCGTCGTCGACGCCTGAACCAGCCGACTCTGCGATAGCCTCCAGCGGTGCTCTATCGCTTCCTCGCCGACGTGGTTGTTGTCATCCACCTCGGGTTCGTCTTGTTCGTGGTCGCCGGTGGATTCCTGATCCTGCGCTGGCCTTGCATCGCCTGGATCCAGATCCCGGCGGCATTGTGGGGAATGTTCGTGGAGTGGTCCGGCTGGATCTGTCCTCTGACCCCGCTCGAGAACTGGCTGCGTGCGGAGGGTGGCGGCGCGGTATACGCGGGAAGCTTCGTCGGGCACTATCTCCTTCCCGTGCTGTACCCTGGGAGCCTCACGCGCGGCGTACAGATCCTGCTCGGCGCGACGGTTCTGGCCCTGAACTTCATCGCCTACGCGCTCGCGGTCGCTCGCTCCACCGCGTCGCGCCGTTCGTGACGTCTTCGACCGCGCCCGCCGTCAGTGCCGCTTGAAGAACTGGACGGCCCGCTCGTGCCGCTTCGCGGCCGCGAGCGACTTGAAGGTGCCGAGGTTCTTCCGCTTGCCGGTGCGCGGATCCTTCTTGCGCGAGTAGAGGCGGAACCCGCCCGATTTGAGCTTCCGGATCATGGCGGCAAGGTGGCCATGGTGTCCCTGTGGCGCCAGCCCGTCGCTTTCGGGGTGCTACTTTCGCGCGGCGGGCTTTCGCTTCCTCTTCGCCGTCCGTGACGTCCGGCGGCCGCGTTCCGCCGCCCCGTTTCCCGCCCGTGCAAGCTGCGCCTTGGCGTGGCTCAGCCAGTGTTGCCGGTACTCCGCCGCTCGCCGGAGGATCCGCTCGAGGACGTCCTTCCCGTTCTGGACCGTCTCCGCGTTCGCGCTGCCGCCTTCGGGCCGGATCTTCAGCTCGCTCAACCGGTTGAGCACGGGTTTCATCGCCTTGTCGGGATTGACGAAGAACTCGCTGCCGCGCACGCGCACGAAGCTCCAGCCGAGCCGCTCGAGAATGGCCTGCCTCGCCATGTCCTCGCGGAGCTGGTCGACGGCCGCCGGCTTGTCGCCATCGCATTCGATCGCCAGGCGGCGTCCTCCGCCCTCCACGACCAGATCGATGGTGTAGTAGCCGACCCGCCAGTGCGGCAGGACGCGATAACCGGCCTCGAACAGGCGGTTGTGGACCTCGTGCTCGAGCGGCGTCTCCGAAGAATCCTCGGACTGCTTCATCAGGAGCCGGACCGCTGCCGGATCCTCCGCGTGCTGGATCAGCCGGCGGCGCAGGTCCTTCGGCTTCAGATCGGCCGGATCGAGCGAGTGGACCACCCACATCTGATCGCGAGCCCGGCTCGCCGCCACGTTGAAGCGCTGCTTGAACATCGGCTCGCTGCGCAGGCGGAGCTGGTTCTCCTCGGCGCTGTCCACCACCGAGAGGAACATCACGTCGCGTTCATCGCCCTGGAACTGCGCCGCGTTGCCGCACAGCACCCGTCGCGACTCGTATTCCGCCGGCGGGAGGTGATGGAGCAAGAGGCGCTCGATCTCCAGCGCCTGGTCGTCTCCCACCAGCGAGACCACCCCGAAGCTCTTGCTCTTGTACTCGGGCTGGTCGATCGCCGCCCGGATCAAGGAGGCGATCGCCAGCGCTTCCGCCTTGTTGGTCTCGTTGATGGCGCGGCCGTTCTCCACCCGGTGCGAGATGATGTGCGGCTTCAGCGTCGCCTTGCTCGGGTCGCGCAAGGGCCGGATCCTTCCCCCGTAGCAGAGGTGATTGCTGAACTCGATGATCTCCGGGACGCAGCGGAAGTGCTCGGTGAGGCAGATGGCGCCGCCGAACGACTGGCGCGCGAGATCGTAGACGGAGATCTGGCCGTCGTAGAGCACCGAGTTCGGGATGTCCTCGAGATGCTCGTCGATGAGCTGCTGGACCACGGCCACGTCCTGACCCACCGCGGACGGGCTCACCTGCTCGTGATCCCCGACCACCACGACCCGACGCGCCATGTAGAACGGGATCAGGGCCATCACGTCGGCCTGGCTCGCCTCGTCGGTGATCACGACGTCGAAGCGCGTGGTCGGCTCGAAGGTTTCCACCGCGCGCGCCAGCGGCATGATCCAGACGGGGACGGCCGAGCGGCACTCGGTCATCTTCTGGCTCGCCTCGACGATCAGGCGGGGAACGCGCTTTCCCATCCCCTTGCCGATCCGGCGGACCATGTCGAGCCAACCGACCAGCGCCTGTTGCTGCTGGGACGTCGTGCGCCGCACTTGCGCTCCCCAGGCGCGGCGCTCGATCAGCTCGGCCGTGACCCTTCTCAGCTCGGGGCCCAGCCGGTCAATCTCCTTCTGTAGCGCCGGCAGCGAGGCCCTCCCTCTCCGCTCGAGCTCGTCGTGCAGCTGCCGCCAGAGCCATGCGGCTTGAGGGTCACCCGGCGGAGTCGGTCCGTCGTGCGGCGCGCGGCGTTCGTGGATCGCTTGCGCCCAGTCCGGCGCGAACGACTGCAAGGCGGCTAGCAGGTCGCGTCGCGTCGTGGCGGTCTTCCTCTGGCCATCGAGCTGGACCAACCGTTGGTACGCGTCGCGGTAATCCGACGGCGTGAGCCGCTCGGCGGCGCGCGCGAGCTTCGCGAGCACCGGCGCCGGCGTTGCGTCTTTCGGGACCGTCAGCGCCGACCGCAGCTGCTGAAGCTGCGCATCCACCTCGCTGAAGCGCGCCATGTCCATGCGCGCCTGGAAGGCTTGAGGCAGCTGGACGCTGACCAACTCCTTGAGCCGGTGCAACAGGGCCGCGGCGTCGCCCCGCTGCTCGCCGAAAAACTCGCGCCAGAGGAATCCCCGCTCTTTCAGCTCGTTCTCGACCGGCTGCCATTCCTCGGCGTGCCAGCAGAGGCAGCGGCGGATCTCCTTCGCGAATTGAGCAGCGCCCTCCAGCGGCTTTTCCGAGAGCGCCGCCCAGGCGGGCGCGCCCTGCGGGACCATCTGCCGGTCCCATCTTCCTTCGAGATCCCGCCGCATGATCGCCAGCAGGATGTGCGCGCGCAGCGCCTGGAAGTGAGCGGCGCTCTTCGGTTCGCCCGACGCGACCTTGGTTTCGCCGATGAAGCGCTTCCACGCGCCGTGGGTCAGCAGGGCCAGCTTGCCGACGCTCTTGTTCTTCTTGAAGTAGGCGAGGATCTCCTCGGTAATCTGGAGTTGCTCCTCGAGCGGGATGCTCCCGGAGAGCGCCGGAGCATGGCGCAGCGCGCTCTCCTTCGCGTCGGCGGTCTGCTCGATCAGCTGGTCGAGCATCTTCACCAGCTCGTCCCACTCGACGCGCGCGGTCCCTCCTTCGTTGCCGGCCGCCACGGCGCCGATCTTCCAGCGCCGTTCCCGATCGAGCACTTCGACCGCCTTCACCGCCTTCGCCAGCAGCTTGTCCAGCGCCGCGGTCATCGGTTCATCCAGCGGCGCCTTCCACAGCTCCGGGCGGTAATTCCGGCTCGCCTTGGACAGCCGGTCATGTTCCCCGGCGATCTTCTCGAACTCATCCGGCGGGACCAGCGCCTTCAGCTCGGGAAGAAGCCGGGCCAGCTCCGCCTCGTCCTCGGCGCTCAGCGCCTCCGTGCTCGCGTACAGCTCGCCGATCTCCGCCGCCGACAACGGCAGCGGCGCTCCCGGCTGGATGGAGCCGGGGATCCAGGCCTGGGACTGCGCCTCGGCGGCGACCTTGCGGGCGGCCTCGATCGGAGAGAGCTTCGTCTTGAGGAAGACGACGTCCCGGTACTCGTCAGCCCGGGCTTCGAACAGCTCCTGCCGGTGCTTGCGCAATTGGGCGAGGAGCTCCGAGCGCTGCGCGGCGAGCTGCTCCGCCTCTGCGTCGAGCTTCTTCGGATTGCCGGTGGTGAGGCGCTCGATGATGGTGGACACCGCGCCCTCGAGCTGACTGCGGCTCTCGATGTCGCTTTCCAGCACGCTGACCGTGAGCGGCCGCAGCTTCTCCACCACGTGGTCGCGCAGGACGCGAAGCGCCTTGGTGGTGTGGCTCGTGACCAGAACGCTCTGGCCCTGGGCGAGCAGGTGGCCGATGAGGTTGGCGATGGTGTGCGTCTTGCCCGTGCCCGGAGGACCCTGGACGAGGACGCATCCCTCGCGCTCCAGGCGCACCGCGATCCGGATCTGCTCGGGGTTGGCGGGCTTGCTGAGCAGGACTTCTTCAGGCTCATCGCCCGGTTCGAAGCTCTCGGCCTTCTCGTCCTCCTCGGGCGGCGGATCGAGACCGACGATCTTGAGGAGCGCCAGCGGCAGATCCTGCCGGACCGCGAGATCGTCGAGCGTTCCCTCGATGGCGGTGGCGAAGCCCAAGGTCCGCGTACGGAGGAAGAGCACGGGCGCGCGGCCGATCTTCGGGTCCTCGGACTCCTTCTGCGGAGGCCCTTCGGCGAACTGCCCGCGCGGTGAGAGCTGCACGACGAAGCGGCGGAGGAACTCGAGCGTGTCGGTCCCGCCCAGCGGGTGGAATCCGCCGCGATCCAGCTCCTCGCGGCAGCGCGCCAGCACTTTCGGTTCGATGTCCGGCATGGAGCGGAAGAGGGCCGAGTACAGCTCCACTTCCTTTCCGGTCTCGATGAGGGTGAACTCGGGCACGCTCGGATCGAAGGCGAGCTGGATCCGCTGCAGCAAGATGGGATGGTAGATGCTGCCGTCGAGCCGCTTCCAGCTGAGGATGCCGTCGCCAAGCACGAGCTCGATGTGCTCGGCCTCGCGCTCGATGCGGCCGTACAGCTCGTAGAGCTGCTCGAAGACCTTCATGGTCGCGCGCGCCGGGCGCTCGGTGGCGGCCCAGTTCTGCTGCTGCGTCTTCCAGCGCTCGTAGGCTTCGACGCGTCGAGGCTCCGCGTCGAAGCGCAGAGGCTCCGCGCCGTTCGCTTTCATCTCGTAGACGGTGACTTCCGCGTCCGGATCCTCCCAGTCGCCCTCCAGCCAGTCGACGATCGGCAGCGGCGGCTGCGGCGCCTGGGTGAACGTCGGCCGCGCTACCTTGAGAACGAAGTCGGCTTCTTCGTGCCCGTTCGAGAACCGCCGCTGGATCCCGGGGTGGTCGGGCAGGTGGCGGAACCAGAGTGTCCAAGGCTGTTCCGACAGATCCCGCTTGGCCGGGTTGCGGTGCTCGTTCAGCGCCTTGAGATAGCGGAATACCCGCGCGATCCGCTCGCGGCCATGCTGTTGCGACTTCGCGTCCGACATATCCCCTCGCGTTCGGAGACTGCGCGTTGACCCGAAGGAGACAGCTTGCCCTCGAAGCGGGCTGCTCCGCTAGGAATCGATCACCCACAGCGGAAGGAGTGGAGGCGCGGCTCCTACCCGGGGACCTGCGCGTCATCATTACAGCGCCGATGTGCGCAGGTCGCGCAGTGGACGGGGCGAGCAGCCGTACTAGTGTGGCGCGGACCACTTCAATGCTGACCAAGAGCCTCCGGCAGTGTCACGCATGTCGTCTGACTTGGTTTCCAACTGGGGGAGCCGGAGCGGCGTGTCCTGCGTGCGGAGGAACGAGGGTCGGCGGAACGCTCGAGCTGTTCCACGTCGGGATCGCGCTCATCGCGCTGGGCGCGATCGGCTGGTGGCTCCGGCACGGGCCGTTCAGCGAGAGCCTGGGAGTCGCGGGTCCCGCGGTGATCCAGGCGAAGGAGTTCACCGCGAACGTGGAACGCGGACCCTCCCAAGGACAGCCGGTGACGCTTCACCGTGGGGAGGAAGTCACCGTCGTCAAGCGCGAGGAGCGCCGGGTGCTGGTGAAGGACCGGCGTGGCAACCAGGTCTACGTCTCTTCCAAGAAGATCAAATCCGCAAAAGTCAAACGACGCCAGAAGAAGGCGAAAACGAGGAGCAAGCATGTACAGCGCTGAGATCAGCCGCAAGAACCCGGGGTGTTTCATCTTCCTTTTGGACCAGTCGGCCTCGATGGAGGATCCATTCGGTGGCAGCAGCGAGCGGCGAAAGGCCGACGAGCTGGCGACGATCATCAACAAGCTCATCCACAACCTCTCCATCCGCTGCGCCAAGGGCGATTCCATCTACGACTACTTCCACGTGGCCGTGATCGGCTACGGGCAGGACACGGTGGTGAAGTCGGCCTTCGACGGACCGCTGACCGGCAAGGACCTGATCCCGATCAGCGAGCTCGCCAACAACCCGCTCCGCATCGAGGACCGCGTGAAGAAGCAGGACGACGGCAACGGCGGGCTGGTGGAGCAGTCGGTGAAGTTCCCCCTCTGGTTCGAGGCCAAGCACGCGGGCGGGACGCCGATGAGCTCCGCGTTCAAGATGGGGGCGGAGATGGTGCAGAGATGGGTCGCCGAGCACCCGAAGGGGTTTCCCCCGATCGTGATCAACATCACCGACGGGGAAGCGACCGACGGCGATCCGGTCCCGGAGGCGAAGGCGCTCTGCTCGCTGGGGAGCGACGACGGCGCCACCCTGGTCTTCAACATCCACCTCTCCTCGGCCGCGGGCAATCCCATCGAGCTGCCGGCGAGCGACGAAGGCCTGCCGGACAAGTTCGCCAAGCAGCTCTTCGAGATGTCCAGCAGCCTGACGCCGTTCATGATCGGGCGCGCCAAGGAGCTGGGGATGCCGGCGGGCGACGGAGCGCGCGGGTTCGTCTTCAATGCGCAACCCGTGCAGGTGATCCAGTTCCTCGACATCGGAACCCGTCCCGCGAACCTCCGGTGATCGACGCTCTTCACCCGAACGGCGCGGCGCCGTTCTCGGTGGAGGCGTTCTCCTGCCAGAAGGCGGGGAACGCCCGAACCGAGTACGAAGACGCGTGGGCGATCCGTGGCTCGGACTCGCCCACGCGCTGCCGCGTCGCGGTCGCCGACGGCGCCACCGAGAGCAGCTTTTCCGCGCTCTGGGCGGCGCTGCTCGTCGAGAGCTTCGTGCGGGGGCGGGTACACGGGCCCGATTTCTTCGGCCGGCTTGGCGCCATTCGACGGCTGTGGCGGCGGAAGATCCGGGGCCGTCCGCTGCCCTGGTATGCGGCGGAGAAAGCGCGCCGGGGCGCGTATGCGGCGTTCGTCGGCGCATCGCTGAACGCGGTGAACCGGGGGTGGCGCGCGGTGGCGATCGGCGACTGCTGCTTGCTGCATGTGACGGGCAACCGGGAGCTCGCGAAGGCCTTTCCCTTGAGCCACTCCGAAGAATTCGGCTCGAGCCCGTTCCTGGTCGGGTCCATGACGAAATCGGATGACGATCCGCTTCCGCACGTGCGGGTGAGCGAGGGGGTCCTGGAGCCGGACGACGTCCTCTTCTTCGCTTCCGATGCGCTGTCGGCGTGGCTGCTGCGGCGCGCGGAGAAGGGCGAGCCCGCCTGGGAAGCCATCGGTCCGGAGGGGATCCGGACGCGAGAGGACTTCGAGGCGCTGGTGGCGCAGGCGCGCGACGAGGGGACGCGCAACGACGACATGACCCTGGTTCGGCTCATGCGGCGCGCGGACCGGGAGAAGGGCGCGAGCTAGCGATGGCCACCTGGCCCGATCTCACCGAGTACCACGAAGCGATGCAATCGCCGCAGCGATCGCTCGGCGATCCCGAGCTGCAGAAGGCGCAGATCGACAAGGACCGCTTCGGGATGCCCAAGCCGGCCACCGGCGGCAATGCCGTCGTGTACAAGGCCACGGTGGGGCAGAACGCCTGGGCGGTGCGGTGCTTTCTGCGGCCGATCTCGGACCACGCCGAGCGGTACGCAGCCATCTCCAAGCACTTGCAGAAGAACCGCTCCGCGCACAGCACCGAGTTCGTCTATCTGGCCGATGGCCTGCGGATCAAAGGCGGCACCTTCCCCATCGTGAAGATGGCGTGGGTGCAGGGGCTGCACCTCGATCGGTGCGTCGAGGGGCTATTGGACAAGCCCCGGGAGCTGGCGGCGCTGCGGGAGAAGTTCCGGACGCTGGTGAAAGACATCGAGCACGCGAAGTTCGCGCACGGCGACCTCCAGCACGGAAACATCCTCGTCACCGGCAGGGATCTTCTGCTCATCGACTACGACGGCATGTGGGTGCCGGCGTTGATCGGGCGGCAGGCCACCGAGATCGGGCATCGCGCCTATCAGCACCCGAAGCGCGGCATGACCGATTACGGTCCGCATCTGGACCGGTTTTCCGCGCTGGTGATCTACTTGTCGCTGCGGGCGCTGGAGATCGATCGCAAGCTCTGGGACACGTACTACACGGGCGACAACCTTCTCTTCGTGCGCGAGGATTTCAACGAGGTGGGGAGGAGCCCCGTCTGGGGGGATCTCGCTGCGCTCAAGAATGCCGAAGTGACCTATCTGGCCGGCATCCTGGCCGCGATGGTGGGACGGCCGGTGAAGGATCTGCCGCGCCTGGAAGCGGTGCTCTCGCAGTCGGCGGGGCTCAGGCCGCTCGAGTTCAAGCCGGTCGCCCGGGCTCCGGAGAAGCCGAAGTGGAGCGGGAAGCCGTCGAAGAGCGGAAGCGCAGCGGACCTCGCGTCGCAGTGGAAGGTGGTGTGGTCCCGGCCGGGGGAGAAGATCGAGACGCGCTGGAAGAAGGAAGTGAAGGACGGGCCGGTGGAGGTGGAGAGCGAAGTCGAGGTCATGGCTCCCAATCCGTTTCCCCTCGCGATGATCACGGTGGGCGGGCTCGCTGCGGGCGTCCTGATCGGGGTCTCGGTCTCGCCCGAGCTTGGATTGGTCGCCGCGGGTGGCGGCCTGATCTTCACGCGCGGGATGTCGAAGGTGCAGAAGAAGAGGGTCAAGCACATCGCCATCCGGCCGGTCGAGCAGCAGGTGCTGGAGCAGCTCAAGGTGGCCGTGGCTGGGCACAAGTCGGCCGTGACGTCGCTGCAATGCAGTGCGGACGGCAGGCGTCTCGCGGTGGTGACGAAGTTTGGCGAGTGCGCTTTGTGGGAGCTGGACACGGACGGTTACAAGGTCAGCGCCGTTCGCCTGCCGCCGTTCGAGCAGTCGGCCCTGGCATCGGGCACGCCGAAAGCGGCGGTGGTCACCGATAAAGCCGCTCTGGCGGCGGATCTGGCTTCCGGTTTGAAAGTGGAGTTCCCGGTGGACAGCTCGAACCGCGCCTCGGCGGCGGCGATGACGGCGGACGGCGCGAAGATCGCTCTCGGCCAGCAACTGGGACAGGTGCACGTCGTGGAAGTGATGACGAAGAAGACGCTCATCCAGATCGCTGGAATGAGCTCGCGCGTGACCGCCCTCGCCTTCTCGGAGGACGGGGCATTTCTCGGCATCGGATGGGCCACCGGGATGGTGCAGATCCATCGGCTGACCCCCAAGGCGGAGAAGGTCGGGGAGGGGACCCAGCACCGGACTGCGGTGACGGCGCTGGCTGCCGCGCCGAAGGGACAAGCTTTCGCCTCGGCCGACGACTCCGGCCAGGTGGTCATCTGGGGAAAGAACGGGCAGAGGCAAGCGGCCGCGAACGCGGGAGGTCGTGGCGTGAAGTCGCTGCTGTTCCTGGGCGAGCAGGCGGTCGCGGCCGGTTGCGGTGACGGGACGGTGAAGATTTTGAACCCGTCCAGCGGGGCGGTCCTCGCGACACATAATGTGGGGGCGGCCGGGGTCACGGCGCTGGCGTTCGCGAAGGAAAAGATGGCGCTCGCGGTGGGGACCCAGTCCGGCCAGGTGACGCTGCTCGCGCTGGAGGCGTGAGAGCCCCCCACATTTCACCACGCAAGTACCCGGTTGGCCGCGCCTTTTTTCCAGGCGATCCGCTCCGGCGCGCCTGTACGGCCGGGCTGGTTCAACCGGTTGAACTGGGAAGGGGCCAAGCCGGTTCAACCGGTTGAACTGGACTGCGCCGTGCTGGTTCAACCGGTTGAACCGGACCGTATCGAGTTGGCTCACCCGGGTGAACCGGGCCCCGGCGCAGCCGTCGCCTGTGGCGCGAGCGCTATGGGCGATAAGCCCCGGCTCGGCGCCCAGGCCGGTCCGTCGACGCGCTCGAGTGACGGAGCATCGGCGGCGCGATGGACGCGGAGTTGCGAGCGACCGGGGGCGACCCCGACTGCAACAGCGCGCCGACTGTGGCCAGCTCGGAGAGCGTGTACGCCGTCGCGAGCACCCAGATGAGGACGAGGATCATGGGACGCACCCAGAGCCTGATCTGCACGGAAATCCTCCTTCCCGTTTTGGACCCGCCTGTTTTGATGCCGCCGCGGCACGCCCGCCAGTCGATCTGGGGCGCCTCGGGCAGTTGAGATCCGCTGCGGATCGGACGATCCTCCAAGGATCATGCTGCGCTCGGACCTCGGACGCCTCAGCTCCATCCAACGGACCGCGAAGCTCATCGCCGCACTGCTCGCCGGACGCGATCTGACCCGCTCCGAAGCGACGGCCCTGCTCGGAGTACGCGTCGCCGCGGTCGATCGGCAGCTCGAAGCGATCGGCCGGCACGTCCCGCTCGTGCGCGAGCGGAGGAAAGGACAGGTTCACGTCCGCATCGACCGCTCGAAGATCGCCGGCGGGGCGGAGCGCGTCCCCATCGCCACGATGATCGCCGCCTGTGTGGGCGCGAGCCTGGCCAAGCTCTTCGAGGGGACGACCTACGAGAAGGGCATGCACGATCTAGTGCAGTACGTCAGCAGGGAAGCCGTCCATCCCGAGCGGTTCCAGGACTCGCGGCGTCAATTCGTGTTCCTCGTCCGCGGCGGCGAAAAGGCGCTCCCAGAGAAGGAGGACGTCCTCGAAGAAGTGGTCGACGCGCTCCAGCGCCGCCGCGGCCTGCAGATCAGGTACCGGGACTTCGTCGGCGCGCGCAAATCGGTGCGCATCGAGCCGTTGTCGCTCGCCGTCTACGATCATCAGCTCTACGTCATCGGGCGGCCTCGCGGCGGCCCGACGCACGCCTATCGCTTCTCCCGGATCGAGACGGCGGAGACCGTGGGCGGCACCTTCCCGTACCCGGACAAGGACAGCTACGACCCGGAACGCGTCTTCGCCGACAGCTTCGGCATCATCGTCGACGATAAATACCCCATCGAGCAGATCGAGATGAGCCTGGCGCCGCGCTGGACATCGTACGTCCGCAGCCACCGCTGGCACCGTTCGCAGGAGTCGTTCGTGCATTCGGGAAGGGTGCACGTGCGCCTGCGGGTGAGGGTCTGCCCCGAGCTGGTCAGCTGGATCCTCGGGTTCGGTCCCGACGCCCACGTGATCGGTCCACCGCGATTGAAGCGGCAGATCGGCCGCCTCGCGCAGCGGATGGCACGGACGCACCGCGCGAAGGGCACCGCCTGAAACCCAATTGATGCAGCCGGGCGTGGCCTACTTCTCCTTCACGATCTTGCCGAGCAGTTGCTGGGCGTAGTCCTTGTCCCATACGGCGATGTTCTTCCGCGCCGAAACCTCCGTCTTCGTGGTCTGGCCGCCGCCCTGCCGCTCCATCGAGACGGTGATATCGAGACCCCCCTTGGTGCCCTTGATCTCGCGCTTGTCACCGCTGTTCTCGATCTGCGACCCGGACACCGGGATGCCCTCCGCAGCGAAGACGGCGCGGGCGCGCCTTTCCACATCCGCGACCGAGCCTTCCACGATGGATTCCGCGCCACGGCTGGTGAAATAGACTCCGGTTCCCGCGCCTGCAGCCGCAGCCCCCGCGGCCAGACAGCCGGGCAATCCGGCAGCGAGAGCGATCACCAAAGCGCAGCAGACCCGCCAATTCGACGTGGATTCCATGTCGTTGAAGCTAAGCAATCCGTCTGCCGGACGCGACCTATTTCAGTTGTACAGGTCCAGGTCTCCTCGCCGCCGCGCCTTTGCCGACGCTCCGCACCGCGGTTCCTGGGGCGGAGGAGGGACCTCCTTTCGGCGCACCAGCTTGACGTTCGCTCGGTCCAAGCGATGGGTTGGTCCGGTCGCCCGACCACCGGAACCGGCGGCAAGTACACGCGCCGCGAGACTCTCCTGCCGCGCTGGTTCAACCGGTTGAACCGAGTCCCGATTCATCTTCAGGAAGAACGCAGACCTGCGCGCGATGCCGCGCCGCAATGGAACCACCCTGGCGCCGTCGCCCAGGACCAGTTATGCGTGCGCCCACCATGGCCTGGGACATTCGCGGCAAGAGGGTGGTGGTGACGGGCGCCACGAGCGGGATCGGTCTCGAGGCTGCGCGCAGCCTGGCGAGACAAGGCGCCAAGGTGGTGCTGGTCGGGCGCGAGCCCGCGAAGACGGCCCGCTGCCTCGCGGACGTCCGTGCCAGCGCGCCTGGCGCGGAAGCGTCGTCGCTGCTCTGCGACTTCTCCCGGCAGAAGGAGGTGCGGCGCTTCGCGGACGAGGTGCTCCGGAGCTTCGATCGCATCGACGCCCTGGTGAACAACGCCGGCACGGTGCTCAAGACCCGCACCCTGACCGAGGACGGGATCGAGGCCACCTTCGCCGTAAACCACCTCGGCTACTTCCTTCTCACCCAGCTCCTGCTCGAGCGGATCATCCAGAGCGCTCCGGCGCGCATCGTGAATGTCGCTTCCATCGCCCATCGCCGGGCGACGATGGACTTCGACGATCTCTTCTTCGAGCGCGGTTATTTGCTGATGAAGGCGTACGGCCGCTCCAAGCTGGGCAACGTGCTGTACACGCGACTGCTCGCGCAGAAGCTCGCCGGCACCGGCGTGACGGTGAACTGCCTCCATCCCGGGATCGTCGATACCGCCATCTGGTCCGGCACCCCGGCCTGGATGAAACCGCTCATCGCCGTCTTGCGGCGGTTCGCGTTCATCTCCGCCGAGGAAGGCGGCCGGCGGATCGTGCAGCTCGTGGCGAGCCCCGAGCTGTCCGGCACCACCGGCCAGTATTTCGAGAACGGCAGGATCGTCGATCCGGCGCCGCTCGCCCGGGACGATGGGCTCGCGCGACGGCTCTGGCAGGAGAGCGAACGACTCACCGGGTTGAAACCGGGCGCCCGGGAAACGACCGCGCAAGGGCCGGCCGCAGCGACCGGATTGTAGAGCCCTCGCCGCGGCCGTCAGTGCACGGCGGCCGCCGCTTCCTTGCCGCGGGCGCCGTTGACGCGCGAGAACGAGAGCACGTCGTTCGACGCGCTCGCGTCCACGCGGATGGTGTCGCCGGGCCGGAAGTCACCCTGCAGCACTTTGATCGCCAGCGGATCGAGCACCATGCGCTGCAGCGCGCGCTTCAGCGGCCGCGCGCCGTACACCGGATCGTAGCCCGCCTTCCCCACGGCTTGCTTCGCCCGATCGGTCAGCTCCAGCTTGAGCTGCTTGTCGGAGAGCAGCTTGGAGAGACGTCCGAGCTGGATCTCGACGATCTTCGCCAGCTCGTCACGACCGAGGCTGTGGAAGACGACGATTTCGTCGATGCGGTTCAGCAGCTCCGGCCGCAGCTCCGCGCGGATCGCCTCCCGCACCCGCTTCTCTTCCTGCTCGTGCTCCCCGCCGGTCAGGTGCTGCGACCCGAGGTTGGAGGTGAGGATGATGACGGTGTTGCGGAAGTCGACCGTGCGGCCCTGGCCGTCGGTCAGCCTTCCGTCGTCGAGGATCTGCAGCAGCACGTTGAAGACGTCGCGGTGCGCCTTCTCGATCTCGTCGAACAGCACCACCGTGTACGGCCGCCTGCGCACCGCCTCGGTGAGCTGGCCGCCCTCGTCGTAGCCGACGTAGCCGGGAGGAGCGCCGATGAGCCGGGCCACGGAGTGCTTCTCCATGTACTCGCTCATGTCGAGCCGCACCATCGCCTGCTCGTCGTCGAAGAGGAACTCCGCCAGCGCCCGCGCCAGCTCGGTCTTTCCCACCCCGGTCGGGCCGGCGAAGAGGAAGCTGCCGATGGGCCGATTCGGATCCTGCAGCCCGCTGCGCGCCCGCCGGACCGCGTTGGAGACGGCGCGCACCGCCTCCTCCTGTCCGATCACGCGCTCGCGCAGCCGCTCCTCCATGTGGACGAGCTTCTGCATCTCCGCCTCCATCAGCTTGGAGACGGGAATCCCCGTCCACTTCGAGACGACGTGCGCGATGTCCTCGGCGTCCACCTCTTCCTTCAGCATCCGCCGCTGCGCCTGAAGCTCGTTGAGCTTCTTGTTCTGAGTGTCCAGCTCCTTCTGCAGGCCGGGCAGCGTGCCGTACTTGAGCTCCGCGGCGCGCCCCAGATCGCCCTTGCGCTCCGCTTCCGCCATCTGCTGGTTCGCGTCCTCGATCTTCGCCTTCACCTCGCGGATGCGCTGGATGGCCTTCTTCTCGTTCTCCCAGTGCGCCTTGAGCGTGCTCATCTCCTCGTTGAGGCGAGCGATCTCGCGGCTGATCTCGTCGAGGCGGCCCTTGGAGAGCGGGTCGGTCTCCTTCTTGAGCGCCTGCTCCTCGATCTGCAGCTGCATCAGCTTGCGGCGTACCTCGTCCATCTCCGCCGGCATGGAGTCGATCTCCATGCGCAGGCGCGAGGCGGCTTCATCGATCAGGTCGATGGCCTTGTCCGGGAGGAAGCGGTCGCTGATGTAGCGGTTCGAGAGCGTCGCTGCGGCGACGATGGCGCTGTCCTGGATGCGCACGCCGTGGTGCACCTCGTAGCGTTCCTTGAGTCCGCGGAGGATGGAGATGGTGTCTTCGACGCTCGGCTCTCCGACCATCACCGGCTGGAAGCGCCGCTCGAGCGCGGGGTCCTTCTCGATGTGCTTGCGGTACTCGTTGACGGTGGTCGCGCCGATGCAGTGCAGCTCGCCGCGCGCCAGCGCCGGCTTCAACATGTTGCCGGCGTCCATGGCGCCTTCCGCGGCGCCGGCGCCCACGATGGTGTGCAGCTCGTCGATGAAGAGGATCACCTGGCCCTCGGAAGCGGTGACTTCCTTGAGCACGGCCTTCAGCCGCTCCTCGAACTCGCCGCGGAACTTCGTGCCGGCGATGAGCTGGCCCATGTCCAGGGCGACGATGCGCTTGTCCTTGAGCCCTTCGGGAACGTCGCCGTCCACCACCCGGCGCGCGAGCCCTTCCACGATGGCGGTCTTGCCGACGCCAGGGTCGCCGATGAGGACCGGATTGTTCTTGGTGCGCCGGGAGAGGACCTGGATCACGCGGCGGATCTCCTCGTCGCGACCGATCACGGGGTCGAGCTTGCCCTTGCGAGCGCGGTCGGTGAGATCGATGGCGTACTTCTCCAGCGCGCGGTACTGGGACTCCGGATCGTTGGAGGTGATCCGCTGCGAGCCGCGCACCGCGGCGAGCGCCTGCGCGATGCGATCGCGCGTGACCCCCACGCTCTTGAGCGCCTCCGCCGCCGCGCCGCGCTTCTCGGCGACGAGCGCGAGCAGCATGTGCTCGGTGGAGACGTACTCGTCCTTCATCTTGCGGGCCTCTTCCTCGGCCGCGTCCAGGACTTTCAGTGCGCGCTGCGAGAGGTGACCCCCTTCGCCGCCGTGCACCTGTGCCACCTTCCGCAGCTCGTCCTCGAGGCGCTGCTGGAGCAGGCGCGGCTCGACTCCGACGCGCTGGAGCAGCGGAGGGACCAACCCGTCCTGCTGCTGGAGCAAGGCAGCGAGGAGGTGCTCGGGGAGGATCTCCTGGTGATCGCGCTTGCGAGCGATCGCCTGGGCCTCCTGCAGGGCCTCCTGGGCCTTGACCGTAAACTTGTCGAGTTTCATGGCGCCAAGGTAACGCAGCGACGCGCTGTGGCAAGGCGCGCGCCGAGGCCGGTTTCGACTCGTCCCGGGACGAGCTGGGCCCTAGGCGCCCCTCATCGCCCGCTCAGCGAACCAGAGGTCGTACCTCGTCTGAAGATTCATCCAGAACTCGGCAGTGGTCTCAAAGAATCTGGCAAGGAGAATGGCCGTCTCCGGAGTCACACCTCGCTTGCCATTGATCAGCGAGTTCACGCGCTGAAGCGGAATCCTCAGCTTTTCCGACAACGCGACCTGCGTCATCT